>ERZ773062.163-NODE-163-length-44038-cov-15.991610_pt1 | contig 44038 bp, 53 predicted proteins | sample MGYA00580626_ERZ773062 | MGnify/ENA primary metagenome ERZ773062 (study PRJEB29015, sample SAMEA2738003) | human oral metagenome | biome: human oral; feature: human-associated habitat; material: dental | place: China | collected 2058 ... | reverse complement strand
GCCAAGCAGTTCTATTAAAATCTTTTCCTGATTCTTTATCAATAAAAATATTTTCAGTTGCTACTCCCTCATTTTTGAGTGCAGCAATTTGTCTTTCTTCATTCTGAGATTTTGAACTAACTCTTACATAACCATAAATCATCTTCCTAGACCTTTACTTTTAGAATTTTCTATTTTTTTCTTCCAAGGATTTTTACTTTCAGCTAATTCTTTTGTTCTAACTATTATTTTATTAAGAGTTTGTTCTTTTTCTATTTTTAAATCACTTATTTCATTTAAAGGAGCTTTTCTACTTTCTATCATTTTTATTAAATTTTCCCAATTTTCTTTAAATTCTTTTATTTCATCTATTTTCCATTCACGATAAAACTCTTTTTCTAAAATAGCTTTTGGATTGATATTAGAACTCTCTTTATAATTATATAAAAGATTATTATCTCTATCAAAAAGTTTTATATTATCGAAAGCTTTAGAGTTATATAAAGTTTCTAAATTATTTGTAATATTATTTACAACTAAATCGTGATGTTCTTTTGGAGTCATCCTTGGAATTTTCCCTAGTTTTAACATTTCTTCATATCTCATCAAAGTTCCTAAACGAGATTTTTCAGGTTTCACTACAATTATATTTGCTTCAATTTCATAACCTAATTTTTTAAATCTATTTGCTTCGTTTAATGGTAATTCAGCTGTTCTTAAAGTTCCTTCTATTATTAAGTTATAATTTTCTTTTGATAAAGTATCAATAAGTTTTTCTGTCATTCTGCTAGCCCATTCTTGTGTATATTTTGAATCATCTTTTCCATATTTTAAATAAAATTCATTAAATTTTGGATGAAATTCTCTAAAATCATCTCCACTTATAGTAATGAAATTATTTTCTTTATTAATTGAATTTATTAATTTAGATTTTCCTGCTCCAGGTTGACCTAAGACTAAAAAAGTTTTTGGATTAGAACTAGGGGTACAAAAGGATTTATATGTTTTTAAAATTTTGTTAAACATAAATTCAAATTCTTTATCAGTATAATTTTTCTCCATTGTCAATTACATCTCCTCTACTTCTCTAAGAATTCCCATCATAAATTTGCTAACTGTATTTAAGTTTTCCACTTGTTCAACAGTCATATTAGGAATTTTACAAATTTCACTATACATATTTTTTTTAATTACTTCAAGTATAGGAGATTCTCCTTTTTTTAACTCAATTCTACAAGCTGTTCCCATTACTCCATGTGCAAATTCTCTAGCTACTTCTTTTTTCATTGTTACTTCATACTCTCTCATAAATATATACCTCCTAAAATTTTTATTTATCCTTCTTCATAGAAGATTATTTCTTTTATTAATCTTCTTCCCAATTAGCAATTTCTTCCACATCAGAATATGAATAATTGTGACAGTGAGAACATTCATAATAATCTGTATCATACATACTTAAATCATCTCCAGTGGTTTCTTTCTTTGAATTTAATTTTACTAAAATTCCCATTCTTACTCCTACTTCCTCTCCACACTTTTTACATTTCCACATTTTATTTCCCTCCACTTCTTTTGATATAAATCTTATTTTCTCTTTTTTATATTATATCATATTTTTCCAAAAAAGTATACTTTTTTGAACTATAAAATTTTAATCATTTTTGTTTATTTTTTCTTCAAAAAACAGTTCAAAAAATAACTTAATTCATTTTAGACTTTTTTGAATTATTAAAACACTACTTCATTAAAATTATCAAAAATTTAAAAAAAGATAATATACTATTACATATTAAAGACAGTAACACTATATTATTTAATGTTGTTGTAGGAGAAATATAAATAATAGTAACTATTGTTATTAAAACTTCAATTGTTCCAAAAAATAACTGCCTCTCTAATTTTTTTTCAAGGCTTCTTTCACAATTTCCTATAATAGATACAATAATTATAGAAATAAAAACCATATAGAGTGCAGTAAAAACAATAAAAATTGAAATAATATTAATTTTGTTTTTGTCATTAAATACTCTTGGAAAATCGTATTTCATTGAAATTACAAGATAATATAATATAATAAATATAATATATATTAATATTTCTAACTTAAAATCTTTCAAATAATTAATTTTTTTTATTCTCATCTTATCTCCTAAATAAAATAAAAAGACTATGTTGAGAGGGGAGATAAAAACATAGTCTTTTTTTGAATTAATAGATATACTGATGTTCTTCTATTATACCAAATTTTTATCTTTTTTAAAAGTAAATTTATGTAACAACTTGTTACATCATTTTAACTTTTTTCTATCCTCTTTTTTTCATTGACTTCTATTCTTTTTTCTTCATAAAAAGCTTTTAACTCTTCATTTTCTTTTAACTTTGTAGAAAGTCCTAGAAAGATAGAGGGGTATCTTGAAATTATTTCTTTTAAGAGTTCAATATCTTTTTTCTGTTCTTCAGATAAACAGAATCCTAAACGATAATCTTGCCTGTCAGCCAATGCTATTAATATTCTTTTATCTTGTTTTACAATATCATCAAAAAATAAAATAAAAGCTTCATCATAAATTATTCCTCTTAATCCTAAATCGACATTTTTTCTTAACTCTTCATTTTCTTGAATTTCATTACTAAATAAATAATAAACAAAATCATATGCTTCATTTTTTAAACGTATTTTCTTTTCTCCTTTATAAGTGGAATTTTGCTTTTCTACTTCATCTAAAGCAAAATTAATTTGTTTAGTTGTTTTATTTTCTTTTTCCAAATAAGGAAATAAAAAAACATTTTTTTTAAATTCTTCTAAAGAAACTTTTCTAATCATTTTTCCTCCTTTTTTTATGTAACAAGTTGTTACATAGTTTTATCTAGTCAATCCTTTATCTTTTTTATCAAGAGTTGTTCCCATATCAAGAATCCTATTCAATTCATTTAATCTTTCTTTTTTTTCTTTTAAAATATCAGCTTGTAAAAATGGTTTTTTAATCTCTTCTTTTGCACTTTTAATCTCAGAATTATATAAAATTAATTTTTCTTCAAAATCTTTCTTTATTCCAGGAATTCTTTCAATAGTATTATCCATTCTTAAAATATTTCCACCAGGATCAGCTCCAAATTCACTAAAATACTCAGCACTACCTTTTAATATCATTCCATATGAGCCATCTCTTGAAGATAAATAAGAACTTACCTTTAAATTCCTATATTCAGCTATTTCTGTTATTTTATCTGTTGTTTTAATTTCTCTAAGTTTTTTTATGAGAGCTTCTCCAGCTTCCTTTTTATTTGTATAAACTTTTCCATCTATTTTAAGAGAAGTAAATTTATTTTCTCCCTCTTTTAAAGGCTCAATATTTTTTAAGTCTGTTTCCATACTTTTTATTTTTCTTTCAGTATCTAATATAAGTTTAGGATATTCTTTTGTAACTTTATCTTCTAATCTGTAGATATTACTCTTGTGATTAGCTTCTAAAAGTGAAAGTTTACTTACTTCCATATCTAAGTCCATTTTTTCTTTTATTAATGGATTTCCAGTTGCAAGAGCTTTTATTTCAGCATAATTTAAAGCTGATTCATCAATATCTTCAGCAACTCTAACTGGACTTTTAGAAGTCATTATTTGACTTATAAACTTTTGCTTATTTTCTATTGTTTGCCATAAATAGGCATCAAAAGTATTTTCTGTAACATATCTATAAACTTCTACATTCTTATTTTCATTTCCTTGTCTTACTATTCTTCCTGCCCTTTGTTCTAAATCAGCTGGTCTCCAAGGTACATCTAAATCGTGTAATGCAATTAATTTTGTCTGAACATTTGTTCCAGCTCCCATTTTTTGAGTTGAGCCAAGTAATACTCTAATTTCTCCACTTCTCACTTTAGAAAACATTTCATCTTTTTGTTTTTCATTATTAGCATCATGAATAAAGGCAATTTCTTTTTCAGGGATTCCTTTATTGATTAATTTTTGTTTTATATCATCATAAAGATTAAAACTTCCATCGCCTTTAGGAGTAGACATATCACAAAAAATTAACTGAGCAGATTTATTAGGAGTAGATTTTTCCCAAATTTCATAAACATTCTTAACACATGTGTTTACTTTGCTATCAGGAACATCAGGAAGTAGTTCATTTAATAATCTTTGGTCAAGTGCTAATTTTTTCCCATCATTAGTAATTTTTAACATATTATCAATGTGAGGTTCAACTTCTCTATTTCTTACCATCTCAGCTCTTTCAGCTAATCCACTTAATATTTCTTTCTGTTCTTCTGTCGGTTTTGTAAGAACTTTTTTATACTCTACATCAGGAGTAGGTAATTTAAGCATATCAGCTGTTTGAATATCTGCAAATTGCTTTATTTGTGTCATTAACTCAGGAAGATTATAGAATTTAGAAAATCTTGTTTTAGCTCTATATCCATTTCCTTCAGGTGCTAATTCAATAGTTGTAGATGTTTCTCCAAATGTAGACGCCCAAGAATCAAAATTTAATAGTTTGCAATTTTTTAAACCTGAATATTGCAAATATCTTTGCATTGTATATAATTCTGTCATTGAATTGGATACAGGAGTTCCAGTAGCAAATACAATACCTTTTCCTTTTGTAATTTCATCCATATATCTACATTTCATAAACATATCAGAAGACTTTAAAGCAACTGATTGACCAATACCAGCAACATTTCTCATTTTTGTAGCAAGATATAAGTTTTTAAATGAATGAGCTTCATCTACAAATAATTTATCTACACCAAGTTCCTCAAAGGTAACAACATTATCTTTTTTTCCTTTATGTAATTCTTCCAAAGAATGTTCTAATTTCTTTTTAACTGATTCTAACTGTTTTACAGTAAAACTTTTTTCATCTAATCTTTTTGTTTCTTCAATACTTTCTATAATTTCTTTAATTTCATTTTTTATATGTTTCTCTTGATATTCTCTACTCATAGGAATTTTTTCAAACTGAGTATGTCCTATCACAATAGCATCATAATTTCCAGTTGCAATTTTTCCAGTGAATCTCTTTCTATTTGCTGGTTCAAAATCTTTTTTTGTAGCAACTAATATATTTGCACCTGGATAAAGTTGTAAAAATTCTTTTCCTATTTGTTCTGTTAAATGATTAGGAACAACAAATAAAGATTTGTTACAAAGACCTAGTCTTTTACTTTCCATAGCACTAGCAACCATTTCAAAAGTTTTTCCAGCTCCAACTACATGAGCTAAAAGAGTATTTCCACCATATAAACTCCTAGCAATTGCATTTACTTGATGTGTCCTTAACTTTATCTCTGGATTTATTCCATCTAATGTTAAATGGCTTCCATCAAACTCTCTTAATCTTATAGAATTAAATCTTTCATTATATATATCTACTAATCTCTCTCTTCTTTCAGGAGATTTAAAAATCCAATTTTTAAATTCTTCTTTTAATAAATCTTGTTTCTGATTAGCTAACATAGTTTCTTTCTTGTTTAAAGTAGGTACTCTTTTCCCATCAGGGTCAAAATTATAATCAAAAATTTTAGTATCTCTTAAATTTAAAGCATCTTCTATTAACTTATAGGCATTAGCTCTTTGTGTCCCATAAGTCATATTAGCCAAGGTGTTTGAACTATCAGCTGATTTTCCATTAATTTTCCATTCAGAAGTATGCTCAGAATAATCTACATCAAAGGAATTTCTATAATAAATTGGTGTCTTTAAAGTTTCAATTATAAAATCTTTTATATCATCTTTTGGAATCCAAGTTGCTCCAAGTCTAACATTTATATCAGTTGCTTCAAGAGCTTTTGGTAATACCTCTTGCAATTTATTTCTTTGAAATTGTATTTTTTCTAATTCATTACTTAGTCCCTGGTCCATTTCTAAGAATTTATTTTGATTTTCTATATATTTATCCAAAATTTTTATTTTTTCTCTTATGTTACCACTTAAATATTCATCAGCAGTTACATAAGTAAAATCACTTTTTCCAAAAGCATATAAATTTTTTTCATCAAATTCTTTAATATTTAAAAATATTTGTCCTTTTAATTCATCAATTACTGATTCTTTGTTTTTTCCAGTTAAATTTTCAATATAATCAAAATCAACTTTTCCTTTTTGAGATACAGATAAAATTAATGCTTCTGAAGTGTTTTCAACTTTATCAATAACAGTAGCTTTCTTTATAGTTCTTTTTGAAAAAATATCACTTTTTCCAAGTAATTTACCTTTATCATCAATTAATTCAGCTGATGAAAGCACAGCATAGGTTGCATCTTCTCTAAATAATCTTGCATTTTGAGTTGAATTAATTAAACCATATCTTAAAGTAAAATTATCATATACTTGATTAAGATTAGTTTGAGCTCTTTTTATTTCTTCATCAGTACCATCTTCTTTTTGTAAAGAAATTACATCTCTCATAGAATTAGCTAATTCAATATATCTAAATATTTTTTCTTTGTTTTCAAATATTTCTGTAATAGAGTCATTTTCTTTATAAAAAACTTTATCTTCTTGTCTAAAATAAGAGAAGTTTCTTATTTCATCAGTTTTATAGTAAATTATATCTATATCTTCTTCTTTAGCTTCTTTTTCTTTATAAGTACCTTTAAGATTACTTATAGCTTTTGGCAATAATTCTTTTAAATCTTCTGTAGGCTCACAAGTAATAGTATTTCCAAATCTTCCACTTACTTCAACCATATTTCCTAGTAACATACCAGGATTATCTATAAAATATTTATTATAACTTAATCCTTTTGAATCAGTTTCAATTTTATACCAATCTTCCTCACCAATAAATCTTTCTTCTCTTTTCTTCAAAAAGATAATATCAGATGTAACCTCTGTTCCAGCAACTCCTTTAAAAGTATTATTAGGAAGTCTTATAGCTCCTAACAGCTCACATCTTTCTCCTATATACCTTCTTATGCTATCATCTTTTTTGTCCATTGTTCCACTTGAAGTTATAAAAGCTATAACTCCACCTGGTCTAACTTTATCTATAGACTTAGCAAAGAAATAATCGTGAATCAAAAAACTATTTTTATCATATTCTTTATCACGAACTCTAAAATCTCCAAAAGGAACATTCCCAAGAGCTACATCAAAAACATCATTCTTAAAACCTACTTTTTCAAAACCATTTATCTGAACATTTACTTCAGGATAAAGAGCTTTTTGAATTCTTCCACTTAACTCATCTAACTCAACAGAATAAAATTTAGATTCATTCATTTTCTCAGGAATATTCCCTATAAAATTTCCTATTCCTGAGCTAGGCTCTAAAATTTTTCCTTTAGAAAACCCTAAATTATCTAATCCATTATAAATATTATCTATTACCACTTTTGGAGTATAAAAAGCAGTTAAGGTACTCTCTCTAGCTCTTATATATTCATCATTAGATAAATTATTTTTTAAAAATTCTCTTGAGTTTTCCCATTGCCCTTTTTTATTTTCATCAAAAACATCTGCAAGACCACCCCAGCCAACATACTTAGCCAGTGTTTCTTTTTCTTTTTGAGTAGCAGTTCTGTTTTCTTTTTCAATATTTATTAAAGTTTTTATTGCTTCAATATTATTTTCTAATCTTTGACTAGGTGTTAATTTTTCTACTAAAATTTCTTCAGTTATTTTAAAATTTTCTTCTTTATTAGATTCAACAAAATCTTTTTCATTATTTACATTTTTTTCAATAGGAATTTCTTCAATAACAGTAGATTTAGTAGGAGTTTCAATACTTTTTAAATTTTCTGTTCCGAATAAACTTTGAGTTTGACCATATTTTATTTCTTCTCTTTTTTCTTGAGGATCATTCATTAATATTTGTATAGGCTTTTCAAATTTTAAAAGTTCACTTTCTTTAGCTCTTAAATCCTCAATAATCCTTTCAGTTGTATAAAAAATAGATTTTGTAACACTTAACTTTGTTCCATCAGCTGTTGTAATTCCATCTAATTCTTCTAAAGTTAAGCTAGACATTCCACCTGGAACAAAACTATTTTTTAAAATTTTATATTCTTTATTATTATATAGAACTTCCATTCCAATATTATTATATGAATTTAAAGATAAAAAAACATAATTATCGGAATTTTCTTGAGTTTCATTATTTAATCCTTGTAAACTAGCTCTTTCAATAGAATTTCTTTGATTGTTGCTTCCAAATTGTTCATCAACCCTACCCATTCCATTTGATTCTCTATCTTCAGTTGTTCTGTCAATCCCCATTCTTTCTTCATTTGAGGTAACATTTGTTCTCTCATTTTCTCTGCTTCTTCTTGTATTGTCAATAGATGAGTCATCAATTCTTCTGTCGCTAGCAGAATGAAATACTCTTCCTGTTTCCATTCTTGAAGATACTTCAATCTTGCTTTCCCTATTGAGTTCAGTTTGCTCAAGTCTATTGGTTCTATCTCTGTTTCTATATTCGGCATCAGAACTGATATTTTCAACTCCTTGTCTATCTCTACCAGTCTGTAAGCTCCCCCCATTTCTTCGAACCCTGATTCTTTCTCCACTGGATAATATAGTCCATTCTCCACTATGTACTCCTTGTTCGCTAATATTTCTTTCTTCATCTAGGACCTCCATTTCTTTCTCTTTTTTTATTTCTTCAACAGCTTTTACCTGTTGTTCTTTGTCCCTATTATAACTTATTGGTATAGATTTTGTCAAAATATTTTCTTTTATTTTTATTTCTTTCCCAATCTCTTTTAAACAGTTTTTAGAAATATTAGAAATTCTTGCTATTGCTCTATAAAATAACTGCTCATTATTTAATGAATTTAATACAAATTTATCTCTATCATTAAAATCAATATCACTTTCTATATTCATTCTATTATATATAGCAATTTTAGCTGATTTTAAATAAAAATTTTTAATATCATTTTCAGAAATAGAAGAATCGTGTGATTCAATTTTTCCTATAAATTTTTCTAATAAAGCATTGCTAGTAACCTTTTCTAAAATATCTTGATGTTTATCTATATCAAAACTCCAAAGATTAATTGCTTTTTCTTCCTTACCAAGAGATACTGTTTGATTCACATCATAAATATAAGTTACTTTCTTATTATCATTAGAAAAAATAGGGATTCCCTTTTGACCTTTTGCTACAACTCTCTCAAAATTATTTTTCCAAAAATTAAATTCAGCACAAGCTTTAGCATTAGGCTGTAAAAAATAAATATTTATTTGATTAATTCCATCATATTTATAATTGTTACCCATTACTTTAAGAAAAATTTTATATTCATCTATATTCCCTTTTATTCGCTCAGTACCCTTTTCTAAGACTTCTTTAAACTTATAGCCCATCTTATATCCTCTCTCCTTTTAAAATTCTTTTTAGAGGTACTCCATCACTTTTATGTAACAACTTGTTACATAGTTATCTTCCTAGACCTTTACTTTTAGAATTTTCTATTTTTTTCTTCCAAGGATTTTCCTTTTCTTTACTTAATTTTTCTTGCAGTTCTTTTGAAACATATTCTATTGATTCAGGATTATTTTTAATAGCTATTTTCACTATCTCAAGATTATTTCTATATTTTGAATCTAATAGGACTAAATTATTTCCATTTTTTAAAACATTTTCTATAATTTGTTTATCATTTCTATATTTTTCATCTAAAAATAAATAATTACTAGCTTCTTTTTGAACAGCAAACAGAGCTATATCTTTATCTACCTCTATTTTTTTAGATAAATTAGAAAAATAAAAAGGCTCACTCTTTATAGCTTCCAAAATAATCTCTTTATCTTTATAGAATTTAGAGTCAATATCATCAAATAAAGAACCTTTATTTTTAATTGCAGTTAAAACTACCTCTCTATCTTTTTTTAAGTTTTCTGAGATATAATCAAAAGCAAAAGCATTGTCAGAAATAGCTTTTATTGCTACACTTTTATCTATGAGTTCAGGATTTATATATTTTATTTTACTCCAATCCTTTTTTATAATTTCAGCTAAAATGGTTTTATCTTTAATATTTTTTATATTTCTTAAATATCTATCATCTATAAGACCCTCTTTTAAAAAACTGAAAACTTTTGTACTTGAAACAATATAGTGATCTAATAGAGCTTTATTAAATTTTTTACATACTTTCTCCAGTGAACTGGTAATTTCTATATCAGCTCTACTTGGATTAGGATTCCCTGACGGATGATTATGAGAAATTGTAATTCCTTCTACACCTTTTTCAAGAATTTTTGGTAAAATAGTTTTGATATCAACTGTAGCTCTATCTAATCCACCTTTAAAAATGTAATCGCAACTAATTACATTATAATTTTTATCGTGCTGAAGAACTACAAATTCTTCTTGTGTTAGTTTTTGATTTGCAATTTTCAAAAGTTCTCCAATTTCTTCACTTTGATAAAGAATATTTTTTCCTATAATTTCATTATTAGCAAAAAATTTCATAAACTCTTGATATTTTTCCATTTTCTCTAATTTATTTATTTTTTCTGAAAAATTATATGAAATTTCTCTTTTTTTAGGAACTCCAAAATCTATTGAACTTCCTGTTAATTTTGAATAAAAGGTATTTCCTTTTTCTTTTGAGAATATTTCTATTTCTTTAAAACCAATACTTTTTAAATCAAGCCCTAAATCTAAAGTCTTTTTTGTTGCATTCTCCCCATTCATCAAAATAAAAGTATTAGCTACTGGAGAATAAGATTCCAACATTATATCTTCTAATGAAGTTTCCTGATTAAATACTTTATTATTAACAATATTATTTGCTGAATCTAAAAAAATAATTGAGATTTCATCAGGACCAGGATTTTTAATAACTCCAGCTTTAAATGCTTCTTCAAGTTTCTCCTGACTTTCGATTTTGTAAGTTCTTTCTAGCATATTATCTTTTGCATGTTCTATATAATCAGTTAAATTTTTTACACTTTCATCTTTATTTTTTACCAGCTCATATAACTCATCTTTATTTTTACAATTAAAGTATTCATAAAGATTCTTTTTCATCTACATCACCTTTTTCTCTTACATACTCAATTAATTCTTTTAAATCTTTAACTATTTGCTCATCTTGGTGTTCTTCAGAATTTATATAAGCATCTAATTCTTCATAATTTTTAACTCCTAAATCTTTCATTAATTCTTCAAATCCATTCATTTTAAACTCCTTTAACTATCTTGATAAATCATTTATTTTTTCAGAATGAAGTTTTTTTTTCCAAGGATTTTCAATCGTTTTTTCTTGAAATAAAGATAAAAATTTTTCTCTATCTTTCATTAAAAACTCATTAGGGTCTTTATATTTTCCTAAAAGATTACTTTTTTCTACATTTATTCCTATTTCTTTTAATTTATCATACAATATTTCTTGAGCTTTTTTTCCAACTTCATCATTATCCAACATTAAAATAAATTTATTTTCAAATTTATCTTCTTTTAATTTACTTACTAATAAATTAATTTCACTCACACTTCCTAAAGCAATAGCTTTTTTCCCAGCTTCAGCTATTGATAAAACATCTATTTCTCCCTCAACCACATAAAAATTTTTACCTGGATTCTCTTTTATTCTGTCATAATGAAATATTTGAGCCATTCCAATTTTTCTAATTCTATTATTAGAATCGTTTTCAACATTTCTAGCTGTCAAGCAACCATAATAAGTAGGTATTATGATTGCTTTTTTAAATGCAGTAGAATATCTAAAATTAGGGTCATATCCAATATGAAAATCTTCCTGAACTTTCATAGAAATACCTCTTTTAGTTAAATAATCACATTCTTTTAAATGCGACATACAGTATTTAATATAATTCTGATACCTAATAATTCTTTCTATGTCAGCTGGATTACTTGGATCTAAAATATGCTTTTTAGTTGAATTAGAATTACTAGGAATTTCTTTTTTCTCACTAACATCAATTAAAACAGATTTTTTTGAATAAATTGTCTTATTAATATCTTCAATTAGTTCAGGATTTTTCATAAATTCTTCCACTTTTTTTAATTGTTCAGGAAATGTTTTTAATCCATATTCCATTTTAACTAAATCAAAAATATCATAATTTTTACCACAGGCAAAACAAGTACATTTATTTTTCTTTTTATAGAAAGACATACTAGGATTCTTATCTTCATGTTCAGGAGAGATACATCTAAATAATTCTTTAGTATTTATTCCTTTTCTTTGTAAATATTCTTCTAAAAACTCTTTTGCTTTCTCTTTATCTGTCATAAAAACACTCCTCAACAATATTTAAAATCTTTTTAATTGATTTTTTTCTTTTTCTATATTTGCTTCAGAACACAATCCTTGCATTATTCCAGGACCACATCTTGTAACATTTGGTATTTCCAGTTTTTTACCTCTTTTATTATTTATCTTCAATTTTATTAAAAATATAATATCTATAAATATAATAGCTGTAATAGCTCCTAAAAAAGATAATATAAATGTTTTCATCAGTCCTACACCTCTTTTATTATTTAGTTTCCTTTACTTCTTCAAAATTAACATAATTTCCATTGATTTTTATTTTTAGGGTAACTTCTCTTTTGTTTCCATCTTTTCCAGTTACCTCAAATTTAGAATTTCCATTTTTCTTCAATAATTTTTTTGCAACAGCTTTAGTTATTTTTAAAGTATCTGAAAAATGTTTTGCTTCTTTCCATAATTTAAAAGTACATCCCTCTTTACTTCCAATACAATAAAATAATTTTTCACTTTCAACAACTTCTTTACCACAAATTGGACATTTTCCTATACTTTCTTTTTCTTCCTCAAAATTAACATAATCTCCATTAATTTTCATTTTTAAATTAGCTTTTCTAATTTTTTTATCTTCAGCAACTAAGGTACAAGCAACTGATTCATTTGCTAAAAACTTCTTAGCTTCTTCTGAATTTATAGAAAATTTTTCTTTAAAATGTCTACTTTCTTTCCATAAAACAAAATCTTCATTTTCACAGCTATATGTTTTAGGTTTTTCAATAATATTTCCTCCACATTTAGGACATTTTCCTAATGCTTCTATAAATTCAACACCAGGTTTAATATCCTTTCCATTTTCTATTATTTCATTAAGAACATTCCAGGTATCACTCAAAACATTATCAAGAGTTTTTACATTGTGATATACTTTCTTTAAATCCTTAGAAAATTCTACTGTTCTTTCTTTATATAAATTTATTTTTAATTCATCTAACAGTTGAATTAATTTCTCCCCTTTTGAAGTTATTGAATAGTTAGAATTTTCTTGAGTTATATATCCATAAGTTTTAGCATTAGATATTATTCCAGTTCTAGTTGCAACAGTTCCTATTTCAACTCCTTCTAAAATATTTTTATAATCTTCAGCATCTTCAACATTTTCAACAATTTCTTCTTCTGTTTCTTCATTTTCAATATTTTTTTCTTTTATTTCTTTTTTAAAAGGATGTTCTAAATAACTTCCTAATTCAGATTCAGTAACTTTTTTAGGAGGCTCTGTTTCTTTTTCTATAGCTAAAAAGTTTACTTCAAATTCTTCATTTTCAACTAAATTAGGTAATTGATTATCAAATTTCTTAGGCTCATAAGCATAAAAACCAGCTTTTATTATTTCTGTTCCTTTTAACTTAAATTCTTTATCAGCGACAGTTATATTTACAGTTGTTTCAGAAACAATAGTTTCTTCTATTAAAAAATTAGCTACAAATCTATTAAAAATAACTTGATAAACTATTTCTTCCTCTTTAGACAATTTTTCAGGTAATTTAAGTGTAGGAGTCAAAGCACTATGGCTTTCTATCTTAGATGTATCAAAGATTTTTTTACTATCTTTAAATTCAAGATTATAGCCTTTTTGATTGATTAATTCTATTAAACTTTTAACTCTGTCTTTTTCTTCTTCAGCTAAATATTCTGTATTTGTTCTTGGATAAGTTATATATCCTTCTTCATATAATTTTTGAATTATTTTTAATGAACGGTCAAAGTCCATTTTATGATTCTTTGATAATTCTGATTGAAGTTTTCCTAAAGAAAATAATTTACCTGGATATTTTTTTATTTCTTTCTTTTCAATACTTGTTACTTTTCCTTTATTTTTATTCAAATCTTGAGCTACTTTTTCAGCTTCTTCTTTATTTGAAAATCTTTCTTTTCTTAAAATTAAAGGTATTTTTATATTTTCTTTTTCTGTTTTACTTTCTAATTGAAAATATTTCTCAACTTTAAAATTCTTAATCGCTTGCTCTCTGTCATAAATATACTTAACAATAGGAATTATAACTCTACCCACACTTAATTTAGTCTTTGCCTTTACACTTAAAAAAATAGTTAAATTGATTCCAAGAAACCAATCCATATATAATCTTGTGAGTCCCTCATTCGCTAAGTTTTCATAAGTACTGTTTTCTTTACAATTCATTATTTGCTTTTGGATAGTATCTTCTGTCTGTTCAGGTAACCATAATCTTGTTACTTTTTTCTTATTTCCAATATACTCAAGAACTTCGTCTACAATTACTTGTCCTTCTCTATCAGCATCTCCACAATGTACTATTTCTTCTACATCATCTTTAGAAACAAGTTCTTTTATAATTTCTACTTGTTTTACAACTCCTTCTCCTTCTTCTTCAGTTCTTCCTGAATTATATTTTAATTCAAAAGGATTAGGTAAAAATGGTAACTCTATGTTCTCCCAAGTTATATTAGCAAGTCCCTCATAATCAGCTATATCTTTTAACTTAAATAAGTGTCCAAAACACCAAGTTATATAATATTTATCATTTTCATAATATCCATTAGATTTTTCTCCAGTGAATTTTTTTACATTTAAAGCAGTTGCTATTGCTCTACCTAAAGAGGGTTTTTCAGCTATTATTAATTTTTTACTCATTATTATCTCCTTTCATTCTTCTTTGCATAATTTCATCAGACTTCATAAATATTTCTTGTAACATTAATATCTCAGATGTCATAACATATCTGTCATTATTTTTTAAATCATCCTCTGTTACTTTTCTATTTTTTAGCATATCAAATACTGGAAACATCAATGGAATTAAATTCCCATTTTCATTTTTCCAAGATAAAACATACATAATTCCATTACTTCCAACTACATTTGTAAAACTTTTTTCTAATTCTTTTGCTTTTTTTTCATACTTTTCAATAATTGCTTTTACTTCTCCACTTAGTCCTCCCTTGAACTTACTTTTTTTTACTATTTCTTTTTCTTCAATAAAATCTTCTACTTCTTTCATTTTATAACCACCTTTTTTATGTAACAACTTGTTACATACCCCTAAAATAAAAAATAAAGCCACAATAATATGTGGCTTTTTAATTAAAATGAAACTATTTTTATAATCTTGCCTACCTAGTTAGTCCATCTTTTGCCTTATTAGGCTTAAATTCTGCCACCTTCTCTTTTATTTTTTCAGGGATTTCTACTCCATATTTTTCAAATCCAGCTCTAACACCTTTTAAATCTTGAGCTAAGATTCTATGAGATTTCATTATTACTTCTCCTTTAGAGTTCAATTTAGGTTGTCCATCTTTATCAAGCAAAGGCTCATTTGTTTTAGCATTAGCTGCACACAAATATCCTTTCATTACTGCTTCAAAGATTAAACCATTTTTTCCACCAATACGAGATTTATCTATTCCTATAATATTTGATAGTTTCTCATCAGAGATTTCAGCAAAACCTTGTTCTTTTCCATTTTTTTCTTTTTTGATTCCACTTAGAGCTTGAACTACAAGCACAAGTTTCGCCATTTCAACAGTCATATCAGCGATTTTTTCTAGTGGACTCTTTTTTCTTTTTTCTTCTGTTTCAACTCTTTCATCCATATTCTATCTTCTCCTTGAATTTTATTCGGATTTCAAACCCTTATAGTTTTAATAAATATATATAAAATAGTTTCATTTTTTAAAATTTATATGTTATTTTTCCTGATACTCTATTTTCATAATTTCTACTATTTAAAGATTTTTCATAAGTATCTTCAATATTTAGAGTTATATTTTTATAATTTATATCAAAACCAACTCCAACTTTTAAAGTATCAACATTGCTTTCTTTTTCATTATAAGACTTATATTTTCTTTTTTCAAGTAATTCTCTGTTATATCCTAATATAAGATTAGTTTTTACATCAGCATTTTCTAAAAATTGATGATGTTCAAACGGATTATAAATAACTCCAGCTCCTAATGTAATGCTATCATTTTTATTATCAATTTTAGAATTCTTTTCTTTCTTAATTTTATTTCTATGAGCATCAGCTTCAATATAACCAGTTAAACCATCTTCAACTAGATTATATTTTGCTAAATTTAAGTCAAATTCTTGTCTTGCATAAATTCCTACAGCTCTATTTCTTACATCTTTTAAATTATCAAAAATATAATAAGGACTGACTAAAAGTTTCTTTTCATTATCTCCTCCTATTTCTGTATATAAAACTCTTACCATACCTCTATTTGTAGATATTTTTTCTTCAGAAGATTGTTTGAAATTAACCTTTTTTACATCTACTTGTAATCCAATATATTTATGTTCCTGGTGTGAATGAAGTATTAATACTCCACCTCCTGCATTATTATAATTTTTTCTACTTTCTCCCATAAAATATGGTCTTATTATCTCATTTTTATCTAAATTTATAGTCTTTATTTCCCTAAAAAGAAAATTATTTTGAGTTTTCTCATAGTTGTGCATTTCACTTATAACATCTAGCCCCTTTACATTACTGGAAGTATATCTATAATCAGTTGAAATTTCAAAATTCCCATATCCTCTTTCAACTTCCATTTCTCCAAAAGCTGAAACTCCCATTAGTAAAACTCCTAACAATAATTTTTTTTTCATTTTTTTCTCCTCCTATTTTAAATTACCAGGAAAAAGGAATGCGAAAAGTCCCATAATATAAGATTTCATCTTGTTTTATAGCTCCCCAATACCTTGAGTCATAGGATTTTGGATTAGTCCCCATTACAAAGTATTCATCTTTCTTTAATTCCAATTTTCCAGCTTTTAATGTTCTAATACTATTGCCATAGCTATCTTTTTCAAAAATATCACCTTTAAATTCACTATTTATATAGACTTTATTGTCTATAATTTCAATGTCATCTCCATAAACTCCAACAATTTCTTTTAAAAAGTCTTGATAAAACTCTCTATTTTTAGTAGCTTTTTTTGGCTTGTGGAAGATAACATAAGTTCCTTTTTTTAAGGGAAAGCTTTTATTATATTCTTTTGTTATATAAATTCCAATTTTTACTGAGGGTGTTATATTTAAGAATATTTTTACATCTTGATAAATAATTTTTAAGATTCCAACTATTGTAAAAAAAATAAAAATTGCATAGACAAGTTTTGATTTTAAAATTTTTTTCATACTCTCAGTCTTTTTAGCTTCAAGATTTCAAGAACTTCATTGTAATTTCTTATATATCCCCAGCCATAATATTTTCCTTCTTGCTCATTTTTTATATCTTTCAAGATAAAGCTCTGACTTTTTTCATCTTTATAAAAAATATGTAATTTCCCATCTTGAACTTCTATATATTTAACACTTTCTAAAAATATATAAATATCTTTATGAGTGTAAATATATTCTTTTTCTTTTGGTCCTGTCCTTGTAGTACAAAAATCAGTGTCTAAGTAAATTATTCCCATATTTTCCTCCTTTTAAACGATAGTTTTCTTTTATTTATTATAACAGCTATTAGCTGTTAAGTCAACATAAAAAAACAGGAATAGTTCCTGCTTTTTTATTTAATCCAACCATCTATAATTTCAATACTTTCTTCTTCTATATTTCTAAATACTTCTAAAAGAATATAAGTATTATAGTTTTCTTCATAAACTCCTATAGTTTCTGTACTAGAAAAAGGCTTTTTTGTAAAATCTCCAAAATATATTGGCTCAGTTGTAATGCATTTGTCATTTACTTCGTCAGCCCATTCATAAAGATTATATGTTTTTCCTTTTATTTCCTCTATTACTTCTCCCCATTTTTTTTTATTCATCAAATTATATCTAGGATAAATAACTTCTACTCCTTCCCAACAATCATCTACTACAGTGTAAACATTTACTTTAGCTAGTGAATTTCCTTTTAAAATTCCACATTCATTTTCTACAAAATCTCTTAGTTTAGGAATGTCTTCCTTATTAATATAGCCACAATCCTCAGTATTTTGCATATTTTCGCCATCTAGTTTTGATACAGTATAACTTTCTATTTCAACAAAATAATCTCCAGCATCTTTTTTTATATAATCCAAACCTTCTAAAGCTCTGCTATCTAAACTTGTCATTTTATTACCTCCTAATTATCTGCATTCAAGCACTCAAATCTTTCTTCTATTTTTTCTAAAAGCATTTCTAATTCTTCTTCAGTAGCGAATTTTTCTATAAATTTCTTTGCTCCATTTTTAGATTTTGCTCTCTCTCTAGCAAGTTTCCCTTTTTCCGTTTTTTCATATCTTTTTTGTATTATTTTTCTTTGTTCTTCTGAGCTAAAGCCATTTTTTGTCATTACTTCTCCTTTATTTATCTCTTTTTTAAATTCAATCTATAGACATAATTTCTAATAGATTCTAAACTAAAAAAGCACTCACTTTCTTCTCCATTCATATAAAGTTCGTTATCACTAGATTCAACTATTTTAAATTTATAAAATAGCTCTTTGTTTTCTAGCAGTTCTTTCAATAAAGATTCTTCATTAAAATCTTCAATGTTTACATTAAATTCTTTCAATTTTTCTTTTAATTCATCATAAGTTAATAAATCATCATAGTTATAACTTACTACATATTTACCTCTTACAGGATTACAATATTCTTTTTTATCATAGACTACACCTAAATTCACAATTCCTAAAACATTTTCATACTTTCTAAATTTAAAATAATCTTTCATTTTCTTGTCCCTCCTAAATATTTTTTTAGTCTTTATAGTGTCCTTTGCATTTAAAAATATAAATGTGATTATCTTCAACAGTATAAAGCAATCTGTGTTCGTGGTCAATTCTTCTACTGTATACTGCTTTATCGTAGTGCTTCAATCTTTCAGGTTGTCCCTCTCCATTTAAAACACCTTCTCTTTCAATACTTTTTAATAAATCATTTATCTTTTTTAGTTTTTTATAATCCTTATTAACTACCCAATAATTATATTCAGTCCACGCTACTTCAAGCCAACTTCTAATCATTGTCAACACCCTTTTCGATTTCTTCATCCATTTTTTTATTTATCATCATTTCTTCGTATGCTAAGTCTAATTTTGCTAAATACTTTGCATTTTCAATATCTTTTATAAGTTGATTATATCTTTCTAGGCTCAATATAACTACAGTATCTTTTTCTTCATTGGCAGTTAATATAAGTTCTTCCTTGTCTTCCACTATTTTTTTTAAATTTTTTCTTAAGTCATCTCTCCCAAATTTTTCTAAGTTTATTGCTAACATTTTTAATCACTCCCTTATAATTTCTTTATTTCATATTTTTATATAATTTTTCTAATACTTCCATAGCTTCATCTAATTTCGGATGATCAGAATTAGCTATTTTTTCTTTTGTTTCTGTATACCATTTTTTAGAAACATCTGAATTTATATAATGTATTCTTCCTATTCCTAATAAATCCATTTGAATCTTTCCTGGTAATTCTACCAAAGCAAATATTATTTTTGCTTCCTCATTTTTAAAATACAATTCTTTCATAACATCCTCCTTAAATAATTTAGATCATCTTTCTATATTTCAATTATATCATATGTACCCACATATGTCAAATATTTTTATTTTATTTTTAGTATCGATAAAATGAGCATTTGAAAAAAATAGTTGAATTTTTTTTGAAAAGTATTATATTATAAATATGAACCAGTGAATAGAAGTTTTTTAAACCTCTATTCCAAAACATGAAATGTAAAAAAGAGCTGAGATTTTTTGTCAGCTCTTTTTATTTTAACTCCCTAAAAAGAAGTTATATTTTTAAATATTTATTTTGATTTCAAAGCTTTATAGTTTACTTCAACATAATTTGAATCACTTACTAAGCTTTCTACAATTTGCCATTCCTGATACTCTTTTTTTCCTTGTTCATCACCTTTTTCAGCTAATTTTTTCCATTCTTCCATATTCTTATGAAGTTCATCCAACTTCTTTTGATTATTTTCTGCAATAGCAAAGATTGATTCTTTTTCCTTTTCAGGCAAACTATATGCTTTAGGTTTTCCACAACTAACTAACAAAAGTGATATTAATACTCCAAATAAAATCTTTTTCATTTTTTCCTCCTTATTATCTTCCCATATCAAGTCCTGCATCTCTTCTTAATTGTTTTCTTATTTGTTCTACTTCCATTTCTGAACGAACTTTTAAATCTTTATATTTTACCATTGCTCCTTTTCCAACTAGGTATTGAATATCTTCAATATTTCTATATAAATCTCTTTTCTCTAATTCATCTTCTAATGTTGTAAAATCTCCACCAGTTGATATATATTCAAAAAGTTTTCCATTTGAAACAAATTCCTTTTTATTAGTAAAGAATCCCATATAAATTCAACTCCTTATTATTTTATGAACTAGATGATGAATTGTTATTTCCACCATTTTGTCCACCTTTTTTAAATTTTCCTTTAACAAAACTTGCTGCATTTTGATAGGCTTTTTGTGCATAACTTCCTGGTCTAAACATTCTTCCTCCACCTACTCCATCTCTTGATTTATCTCCAGCTTTATCAGCTAAACTTCCTGCTAATCTTCCAGGTGCAGAAATAGCATTATTAAGACCTCTAGCTCCAGCTTCAGCTCCTATTCCTATTGAGGCTATTGCACCTGATAATAAGGCACTTGCTATTGTTCCAGCTCTATTTATAGTTAAGAATAAAAACATTAATACTCCAACTTTTGTAAATAAATTACTTTTAATAGCTGCATATCCATCTAATTTCATCCCTATTGTTGAACTTAAAGGACCATCCATTAACATTTCTGTTAAGTTCAATAAAACTACTAAAACAAATAATTCTATTGCTTGTCCAAATAATCCATTTAAAGCTTTTAATGCTATATCTTTAGTTTTTTCAAAGACTCCAAATGGAATTAAAATAAAAGCATATCCACTAACTAAATAAAATTTTGCAAAAGCTGTCAATATTTGTACATATAGCATCATAAAGAATACCAAATATCCTAATACTCCCATTAATAAAACGGTTGTTCCACTTTCAACTCCAGCAAAATCTATTGCTAAAGCAGTTACTCCAAGTGCAAAAGAACCTACTAAATCTCCAGTATCAACTCCAAATTTTGCAATTAAATCTAAACTAACAGAAGTGGCTGCTCCTTTCCCAGAGGCTACATTTGCTAATTGAATTGCTCCTCCCATTAAACTATGAAATACTATATTAGCATATTCTTGAATTATCCATATAAAAAAACCATAATATAATACTTTTTTTATAAGTTTTATAAAAATATTCATTCCATCACTTTCATCAAATAAAAAACTTAAAGTTAAGTCTATTATTAGAAATGAACTCAATAAACTCATAACTATTGGATTCAAGTTCTTAATCATATTCTCAGCAAAATTCTTTATAAAAGCAAGAATTGCAGCTGCATCTAATCCAAACATTTTACCACATCCCTTTTATTGTATCGAATTTTTGTATAAATTGATACAAAAATATAAATATCCAGCAACCTATTAAAATAATTTTAATAATCTTTTTATTATATTCACCTTTTTTTAATAAGGTTGTACACATAATAGTTACTACCATCCCCCAAAAAAATAAATTATTTAAAGGTGCTATTAAATATGGAATTTCAGGCATTCCTAAAAAAAATAATTGTGAAATAATCAACACTTCAAAAGAAAATATGAATAATATAATTTTTATATTTTTTTTAAATTCTTCTATATTTTTTATATTCATTCTTTTAAAAATTAAAGGAGATGTAAATAATGGAATCAAAAATACCATTAATCCTTTATAAAAGTTTGCTGGGACAGTTCCAACAATTATTAAAAATCCTACTCCTAACATTGCTAATTTTATGTCTTTGAAACCATTTTCTCTTTTTTTAAAAAACATACTAATCACCTAAAATGAGATTTTGAATTTAGATTTTTTTCTGTTTCCTTCAAAATCGTCTTTTAATTTATTTCTAATATCTTCATTTTCTTTTTCTGCTGCATCTAAGTTATCATTTTTTATTTGTTCTTCCTTTTCAGCCTTAGCTTCAATTCTATCTCTCATCTCAGAGTTTGTCGCTATCATTTGTTTTGTTTCTAATAAAATCTGATTTGTTTGCTCAAGAAGTCCACCAACAGCTTGAATTGCTTGAAGAGTTCCTTCTACATTATTTAATGTATTTATTTTTCTTTTTAGGTCTTCTCCTTGGTCTTTTATATTTGCATACATTTGATTTTTAGCCATATTATTATATACTGCTTTTTGCATTGAACTTTGATTTTCTCTTAATTTTTTTCTTTGATTTTTTAAAGTCTGGATATCAACTTTATCAATAATTTTATATTTTTCAGGATTTTTTTCATATTCTGAGAAAAAACCATCTAATTCTTTTTCCATTTCTTTAGTTGTCATAGTTGCATAATCCTTAAATCCTACTGTTCTATCAACTAAATTATTTAGACTTTTTAAATCAAAATTTGCTAAATCTTTTCCTAATTGTTTAAAATTTTCAACTTCCATTTTTAATTGCTCTATTTGCATTTTAGTTTGCTGAATCATTTGTAATTTAGTCTCTATTTCAGCAAGAGTAGCTGTACCTTGTCCTCCAGAGGCTGCATCTATTGATTTTAAAAGTCTTAAAATTTCTTTTAAATCTCCTCCTCCACCTCTTTTACCTCCAAATCCTCTTGCTTGAACTGGAATTGATATCAGTATTCCCATTAGAATTAGTGCTAAAACTTTTTTTAATTTCATATTATTTCCTCCTTTTTCTTTTTAAGTCATAAGAGCCATTTTAAAAGTATTTTATTTTTTTTAGATTAATAATACCTCTCTAGTCTCTAAAACCTCTTAAAAGACTTCTTATGAGCTTAAAAAAATAATATTTTATTTTTTTAGGTAACAGATTTGTTACATCATTTAATTCCTAAATAAGATTTTGTAAATTTTTCTCCACTTCCTACTAACTCATATAACTCTTTAGCTTCTTTTTGAACTTCAGGGTCATTTGCTCCAACTAATTTTAAAGTATTAGTTCCTAATACAAGTTCAAAAAGTCTTGAGCCACGAGGGGATTTATAATAATATTCTTTTTTAGGAGTTGATTCTGAAATAATTTCTATTTCTTTATTATTCAGTCCAAATTTTCTGTAAATTTCTGAGTAATTATCTCCCATAGCATTTGCATTTGGCAAAAATATTTTAGTTAAACAAGCATCAAGTATTGTTGTAAATAATTTACTGTTCATTATATCCCCTAATTCTTGTGTAGCAAATATAACTCCAGTATTCTTTTTTCTCAATACCTTTAACCACTCTCTTATTTTCCCAGCAAATTGTTCATTATCAAAGAATAACCAACATTCATCAAGAACTATAATTGACGGAGCTCCAGTCAACTTTTCTTCAACTTTATGGAACAAATAACTTAGTAATGGTGTTACAGCACTTTTAGTATTCATTATTTTTTCCATTTCAAAGACTTGCCAATCTGAAAAACTAAAATTTTCTTCATCACTATCAAAGTATCTACCCAAAGCTCCTTTAATAGTATATTTTTCTAAGGTTTCTTTTAACTCTCTATCGTTTAAGTTTGTTCTCAAGTTACTAAGAGTTCTATATTTCACATCAGATGTTGCAAGAAGTTCTAATGCTTGCCATATTTTAGTCTTTTGTAATTGATTTAATTCAATTTTTTCTTGAGCAAAGATTTCTAAAATCCATTCATTTGCCCATTCAAGTTCTCTGTATGCTCTTTCTTTTTCTTTACTTAAGATTTTCTGTTTATCTAATTCAGTAAATTCTTCTCCATTTTTTTCTTTAAGGGATTTTATTTTACTTTCTTCTTCATCTAATTTTTCTTGAATTATTCCAATAGCTCTAAGAGGTTGAAATGTTAAATTATCAACTCCTAAATCAAAAAATGTTCCTCCAACAGCATATGTTAAAATTCTTGCTGATCCACCTTTATCAAAAATAAATACTTGTGAATTAGGATATTTTTTATATTGAGCATTTATTAATCCGAGTGCAGTAGATTTTCCAGCTCCAGTAGGACCTATAATACAAGTATGAGCTATATCTCCAACATGAAGATTAAATCTAAATGCTGTACTTCCATTAGTTTGTGTGTAAACTAATGGAGGAACATTTAATGCCTTATTCCACTTTTCTCCAGCCCATACACTTGAAGTCGGTAATAAATGGCATAAAGATATTGTATTTAATATTGGTATTCTAACATTATTATAAATATTCCCTGGAACAGCCCCTAAAAATGCTTCTACACAATTTATACTTTCATTTATTGTTACAAAACCTAATTTATTTATAGTTTTCTCAATTTCTAAAGCTTTTGTATCAACTCCCTCAGCGGTATCATCTAAAATAATTATACTACAAGAATAGAATCCTTGAGATAATATATCAGCTCTTGTTAAATTTAATTGAGTATTTATTTCATTTGCTTTTTCTAAAGCATCTTCATCTATTTTTGTAGGTTCTTTATCTCCAGTAAATTCCATCATTATTCTTTTTAACATAGAAATTCTTCCACTAAAAGTAGCTTTCCATTTTGTTTCTAATTTAGATAGAGCTTCTTGTTTAGATAAAAACATAAATCTAGTTACCCATCTGTATTCAAAACCTAATCTATTTAGTTCATCAAACATACAAGGGACTGTAAAATTAGGAAATCCTTGTAATGAAATACATCTCATATGCTTTCCACCTAATGTCGGCTTTAAACCTCCAACCATATCTGAATCACATAGGTAATTTGCTATGTACATTGGTACTTCAGGAATAGCAATTTTATGATTTTTTACTGATACACAAGAATGTAAGAATCTATATGTTTCTTCTTTGTTAAGTTCTTCAACTTCTAAAAATAAATCTTTGAATAACTCTTTTATTTCTCTATATTCTTTTTTAAAATTTTCAAGACTTTTATCTATATCATCTTGTTTTTTTTCTTCATCAATAAAAAAATTTGTTAATTTTTTTTCTGTATCAGCTGGTGTTAAATATGTTAATGTTAGATAATATTCACTTTCAAAATAAGTTCCACTTTGAAATTTACTTTTTCTTTCATCATCAATTAATTTTAGAGCATAATTATCTATCTCAACACTTTGATATTCTTTAGAATGAACTCTCCTTGCTTCTATATGCATTGTCCATCCACCCTCAAGTCTAGTTAGAACATTGTTTAATCTTCCATTTGAATTTTGTAATTCATATATAGTAGCACTATCCAAGTCATATCCCCTAAATTTTAAAGTTTTTTGAAAAGTTCCATTTTTATTTAAAACTATTCCTTCATCAACCATTAATATCCAAGGAACATAAGTAGATAATTTATTTTTTTCATTCTGATATTCTTTTATCATTTTACCTACCCCTCATAGAAATAATTTTTTTGTTTTACATACTTTTTAATGAAAATTTTTATAACCATTGGGTCTTTTTTACAAGCCATGTACAAAAGATAGTGTGTTAGTATAAAAAATGGCAACATATACCAAGCTCTAACAGCAATTACAAAGGCTGTCCCTACTCCAACATTTAAAATCATTGCTTCTCTTGAAACTCCAGCAATTGTTAAAGGTTTTATTAAACCTTGACAAACTGGAACAGCTAAATCTTCTATACTTTCTTCCATAAATCTATCCTCCATTTCTATGTAACAACTTGTTACATACTAGGCAATTCTTTCTAATAAATAAGCTCCATTTTCCCAACCATTTACTTTAGCTATTTCTGTAATTTTTCTTTCTGTTCCAACTTTTTTTATAACAATTATCAAATTTACAGCACTTGCTATTAATTTTTCTTGAGCAGAAACAGATTTAATTTGCACATATTGCTCTAGTTGAGTTAATCCTCCTCTTGCTGAATCTGAGTGGACTGTACAAACTCCACCTGAGTGTCCTGAGTTCCAACCAGTTAACATACTTAATGCTTCCTCTCCTCTTACCTCTCCAGCTATTAATCTATCAGGTCTTTGTCTCATACTTGACTTAAATAAGTCAAGCATACTAGCAAAATCACTTGTTGTCATTCTTAAAGTATCTTCAGCTGTAGATTGTATTTCTTTTGTGTCCTCCATAATTATTAATCTATCTCCAGTTTTAGCAATTTCAGCTATTACTGCATTTGCAAAAGTTGTTTTTCCTGAAGAAGTTCCTCCAACAATTAAAATGTTTTTTTTAGTATTAACAGATTCAATTATTATCTCTTTCTGTTTCAAGCTTAAACTTCCTGATTTTATATAATCATCTAATGTAAATACTCTTATACCTTTTTTTCTTATATTAAAAACTGGATTATCCACTATTGGAGGAATAACTCCTTGAAATCTTGAACCTGTTCCAGGTAATTCAGAACTTACAAAAGGACTTGTTTTATCTACTATTTTATCTGTATAGTCAGCAACTGCTTGAATTACTCTCATTGAGTCACTAGAATCCATATATCTTCCAGTGAAGTGTCTACCACTAGACAAAGTATCTATCCAAACTTTTTTGTCATCGTTTATATATAATTCGATAACATCATCATTTTCTAAGTCAGCTCTGTTTTCATCTCCAAGTGAATCGTAAAAATAGTCTAATAACCTATTTTCACTTTCTTTTCTTTTATCAAAAAATTCACTCATTTTTATTCACTTTCCTTTTTTTCTTCAACAATTTCTTCTTTCTTAGTTTCTTCTTTCTTTTCTTTTAGTTTTTTTGATTCTTCTTTTTCCATTTCTTTTAAAATAGAATCTTTTATACTTGTTAGAAATTCTAAATTTTCACATAAATTACTAAATTTTATTAAAATTTCTTCATTTTCTGTTATAAAACTAAAAGCTGATAAAATAGTTTTTTTAATTTGATTTTCTTTTTTCTTTTCTAAATTCTCTAACTTCTTTTTTTGTTCCTCAATCTGTTCAAAAATACTCTTTTTTTCTTTTATCTTTTTTTCTTTCTCCATTTTCTCCATTTAAAAATCCTCCTCTGGGTCAATAAGTCCTTCATCATCATATAAAGTTTTTAACAATACTTCTTTTTCTGTATTATCTATTTCTTCATTTTCTAAATAATCTTCTATATTTTCATCTTCAAATTCAAAAGTTTCTTCATTATTAATATCTTCTTTCTCTATATCATTTAAGAAATCTTCTCTAATTTTTCTTTCCAACTCATTTTCCTCCTCTTCGCTCATAAAATCAATAACTTCCTTTGTTTCAATATCATTTGTCACTGAATTTTCTTCTATTGAATCAAGTATTGTATTGACATCAGTAGCATTACTTTTTATCTCACTAGGAGTTTCATTTGTTAAATAATCTGTTTTTGGAATCCCATAAACTTTATGAGTTTTTGAAGTAAAATATTCTTCTTCATAATATCTTATTTTTTGTCCCATCATTGGATATAATCCAGCAATAGATATAATGTTTCTTTTATCTCCTAGTTTATTTCTAACTTCCTCAGCTGTTAAAAGTCTTCTTGCTTTATTACTTTCACTAATATTAACTTTTCCTATTGAAAATGAACTATAACTCTTATTCTTCGTTCTTATAGTTGTATCTCCTAATAGCTCTGAAATTTGCCTAGGAGTTTCATTATCAAGTGGAGTAGGTGCATAAAATACTGTTGTTGCACAGTTGTCAAATACAGAGTTCTTATCTCCATAATTTTTCTTTATTTGATTTAATGCTTGAGCTATTATTAATGCTTTCATTCCATATCCAGCTATATATGCAAGTGCTTTTTCAAATAACGGTATTGTTCCAAAAGCTGGGAACTCATCCATTAAGAATAATAATTTATGTTTATGTGCTGGAGCATCTGATGAAAAATCCATTTCAGGTGCTAAAATTCCTATTGTTTGAGTTACTAAAATTCTTAATAAAAGAGATAAAGTATCCATTTGTTCAGCTTCAACTACAATGAAAAAACTTACTGGAGTTTCATAATCCATCAAGTCTTTAATTCTAAAATCAGCTCTTGATGTATTTTTTCTAATAATTGGGTCTTTAAACAAAGATAATTTAGCCATAACTGTTGATATTACTGAGGCTCTTTCTCTCTCATCTTTATTTAGTACTTCAGCTGCCATTCTTGCAACAACTGGATGTGTACCTGGATTAATTCCAGCCATTTGTGAACTATCATAAATATCATTCCATACACTAAAATCTTCTAAATGTCTGTATTGTAACAAAGACATAAAACTTTCATCTAATGGCTTTTCAGTTGAAGTTAAAAAGTCAACTATATCTCCAAAAGTTCCTATTTTATTTTCTTTTTTTCTCATATATAAAACATGAAGAATTAAACCTATAAATAATGCACTAGCTGACATATCCCAGTGGTCTCTTTTTTTTCCTTCTCCTGGATCAGTTAAAATATCAGCAATTATAGTAACATCTTTTACTTCATAAGGAGTTCCTATTCTGACTTCAGCAAGAGGATTGTATGAAACACAATCCTCTAAACCATAAGGCTTAAATTTTAATACTTTTTGTTTTAGTACTTCTTTTCTATAACCTGATGTTATTTGAAAGTTTTCACCTTTCATATCCATTACAAACACACTTCCACGCCAGTTAAAAAGTGTAGGAATAATTACTCCAACCCCTTTCCCTGAACGAGTCGGAGCAACCATTGCTATATGTGTTTTTTCTTTATCTATAATAGTTCTAGGCTTAACTAATCCTAAAAGTTGTGGAGGAGTTCTCCCTAAAATAACTCCATCTGTGTATTTTCCCTTAGGAGCTATATATCCAGCTTTTTCCCATTCTTCAACTTTTGTCCATCTTGCAGTTCCATCAGTATCTAATTCACTATCTACTTTTTTTGCCATATATAGCAAAATTGGAGTTGATAACATACAAAATAAAGCTGTATTTAATAAATATATTCTATTTAACATTGGATTTCTAGGAGTTACTTCTAAAAACATGAACTTAAAATATAGATATGGACCATAAAAATTTTTAAAAATAGGCTTTCCCACATATTTTGGATTAAATTTCAAAAAATTTGCAATTTGAGAGCTTCCTATACTAGCAGAAATTATAATAATTAATACTATTGCTGAAAAAACTATTATTTTTTCTGTTCCTCTTTCTTTAAAAATCTTTTTTGCATTTTTTGAAAAGAAATCAAATTTTATTTCAAGAAAAATAATAAAAGCTATTATAAATGTATATATTACCATTTATTACTCCTTTTCTCTTCCAAATGATTGTTCTCTTGTTTTTTCTTTATCTTTTTTTAGTTTGTCTGCCCATTTTGCATAAGGACTAATGTCATCAATACATTCTTTCAATGGATGTCTTAATGTTATTCCTTCTTTTTTTAATTGATTCTCTATTTGTGGAATAAAATTGTATGCTTTTTCAGGAATAACTATATCCATATCAGGCTTAGACATTAGTTGCTCTTTTATATTCTCAACAATTTCTTTTACAAATAATTCTTCTTCTAATTTCTTTCTTTCTTCTTTCGTTAAAATTTTTCTAATATCTTTGCTATGAAATTTATCTAATTCATCCTTAGAAATTCTGTTTATTTTTATATCTTTATTAGAATTAGCTATTTTATCATCTGTCAATTTTGATAATTCTTCTTCAGATATAACAGCAACCAGTTTATCTTTAAAATAAACCGCATAAAATTCGTTTGTATCCATACTTTAGCTCACCTCTATCTCTCACTATATTATAACTTTTTAATCTTTATATGGCTCTAAAACTAAATCTGAGTTAACCATTATATTAAATCTAGTTCCTGGTTGAATTTTAATTGTAGGTTGAACAGATAATAATCTACCTGCTATTGATTCTCCAATAGTTACAATTTCTTCCCCAGCTCCACGACCTGCACTATTTTTCCAAGAACTACGATTATTACCATTATCATCAACTATTCCAGCTGCTGCACCTAAAATAGATGATAAGACTACTCCTTGTAATAATTTCAATGTATGATTATCAACATCTCCTACAAGTCCTGAATATCCTGACATATCAGCTCCTTCAAAATTGTCAAGATTAATAGACTTTCCATTAGGAAATATTAATCTTTGCCATACAACAAGAACTCTACTTTGTCCAAATGAAACAGAACTACTGTATTTCCCAATAACACGAGTTCCTTTTGGAATCAATAAATATCTTCCAGTAACTGTATCATATACATCTTCACGAACACTTGCTGTCATTGAACCTGGTAAATCTGAATTTATTCCAGTTATTAAAATACCTGGGATAATTCCTCCCATTTTTACCTCATATTTTGAAACAGGTAAACTTAGTAAATCCTCATTATAATTCTTTCTAGCCTTTTCTTCATTAAGAAATGCTTTCTTTTCAGCTTGTTTATTTATATCATCAGATACAAAACTAGAATTTTGATTTAGATCCTCTGATGAAAGATTTACAACTGGTAATTCTCCACCACTTCCTCCACTTTGTCTATTATTAGCTATATTCTCATTTCCACCAAATTCAATAATTGCTGACCTTGCAGAAAGTTCATCAGAAAGTAAAGTTTCATAATAACTTTCTCTTCTTTCATTTTTAGGGATTTCTACTTCTTCTCTAATATATTCTTTTTCTCCCTCTTCTTCTTTCTGATTAAGATATGTTAATTCTTTTTTTTCTTCTGTATCTTCTTCTTCTTTAGTTAATTTACTGTAATCTACAACATCAAAACCTACATTATTATTTTCACCTTCAACTTGGACCTGTGTATTTTTAGCATTCTTTTCTTCTTCTCTTAACATTTTATTTTGATTTGCAGACATTCTAAATAGTGCCATTATCAAAACAGCTAAAATTCCTGCTCCAATAAACATAATATTCTTAGTTTTTATTTTTGAAAGTGGACTTTTTTTAGCTCCTTGCTCTAAATTGTTATTATCAGCCATTATTATTCACCTACTTTTTCTTTTTTATAATAACTTTCTTATTTCCAATTCTTAATTCTCCCTCATTGAATAGTCTATCAACTACTAAAAAACTTCCTTTTACTCTATAATTTACTAATAGTAAATTATTTCCATCTTTTAAATATAGACTAGGCATTTCTTGTAAATTATCTTTTAATTGAATATAAGTTTTTGTAGCATCATTAAATACTTGCTGTGGAGCAAAATCATATTTATTTGTACTTACGGTGTATCTATAATCTAAAGAAGTAGGGTCTGTTATAGTTTCTTGATTCTTTTCTCTTTCTCTTTGCAATTTTTTCTGAGCTTCCATTGCTAAAAATTCATCTTGTGGGTAATCCCATTTTACTAATGGATTATATAAAGCTTTATCAGAAATTAAATTTATTTGATAGCTTCTTTTATCAGTATTGATTACTAAATTAGTCTTTAAATCTGTATAAAGAGGTTTTATATATATTACTTCTCTTGTTCCTTCAGATGATCCAGTTGTCCCAGTAGCTCTTCTCCATCTTGAAGTATCTCCTCCACCAACAAATGTAACTGTTTCACCAGCTTGTAACATTATAGTTGTTAAATAATTTACACGAGCATAAACTGTATACATTGCATTTTCATCATAAACAAAAATAGTTTGAACTCCCTCTTTTGCTGTCTTATATCCACTTACAATCTTAGCATTTTTACTAGGCATTATTTCATTCAATAATTCTAAATTTTCATTTGCCATTGAAGATAATGCTAGAAGTGTAAATAATAAAAGTATTTTCTTTTTCATATAAATTTCTCCCTTCTCCTCTATTTCTCATTTGTCATATGGTAGTCTATTATTCTTATACCAAGTGGATTACTTTGTAATTCTTCTAAATTCTTAGGTTGCACTATTTTTATTGAAAATATGGCCAAGAATTTTTTATTATCTATAAATTCTCCTCTTTTGTAAACTGATTCATTCCATCTAATTTGATAAGAATCTTGTGTACCAGCAACTTTGTTTATAGACTCTATTTGCACATCTCTACTAATTCCATTCTTTAGTAATTCACTCCAATTTTCAGCTCTCACAATTTCATCAAACTTCGCTTTCATTTCTTTTGAAAGAAAAGCAATTGCTTCTGTATAAAATTTTCCTTGTAAGACTTCATCTGTAGAAATCCACCTGGATTTATTCACAAAATTTTGAAGATAGTATTGTATATTCGCTTCTGTCGGCTCATAATTGACTTGATAAGCTGGATTAATTCCTTTAGCATTTCCAGTATCATCTACTTCAATAACATAAGGAATCAACGAACTTCTTGTTGATAAATATACCATTCCTGAAACTGAAATTATAACTAAAATTAACATAAAAAAACTAATTAATTTCCAAGAATGTAGTCTTGCTGACATTTCTCCATAGAAATCTAAAAATTCTTTTTTAGCCTTTTCATAATCAGTTTTAGGAGTAAAACTTTCTTTTTTCTTTTTCTTAAAAAACATAATTCCCCCTACTAAATTTCTTTCAAGGACAAATGAATTTTCATCTGTCCTCAAAAGAACTATTTTTTATATTTTTTATAACATAAATCCACCACTTGTAGAAATACCAAATACTGAAGAAATAAATGTCGCAGCTCCTCCGACAACGGCTAGAGCAGCAACAATTCTTATACATTTCCCCATCATATTTCCACCATCTGTCATTGCCCAAGCAAATGCTGCAACAATAACCACTATTAATGCTACTACACCAGCCATAGGACCTGATATTGATTTAGATATAGCTGAGGCTGGTTTTTCCCACACCATTCCACCTGATCCACTAGCAAATGAATTTGAAGATATAACTGATAATGCCAACATCCCGATTAATAATTTTTTTCCTCTCATAAAACTTATTCCTCCTCATTAATTTTATTTATAGCAATTTCTATTTCTTTTTTAGGTTCTCTTAAAAATTCAAATCTATATACTTTTTTAGCTGGAAAGGTTCTTCTTTCCTTTCCAAATAGTGGATAACTTCTCTCTTTCAATTCTCTTATTTTAAATGAGCCTAATTTTGGAAGACTTATTATATTTCCATCATAATTCTTTAGAATTCTTTTTAATGCTTCTATGAAATCTTTTGCTATTTTGTTTGCTTCAACTTCTGGAATCTTTGTAATTTCTGAAAATTCCTTGACTATATAATCAAAACTTTTGTTTGTAGGCATATAATCACCCCCTTTCAAATATATATTTTAATTTTTCCATAATTATTCCCCCTCTCATCTTCTAAATTATTAATAATGGTAATAAAAGACTCAATATAAAAAATATTAAAAGAGCTGAAGACATTACTGAATTTGTTATAACTAAAGATATTATGAAAATTAATATACTTAAAAATGTTATTATTAATATAAATTTAATATTCTCTTTAAAATCTTCTGAAACTTTCATATCTTATTCTTTTATTACTCCTATTCTTCCAACAGCAACTTTTTATATTTTAAATCTTTAAACCAATAATTTTTTTCGTATGTTTCTTCTCCAAAAATAATTGAATTAGTCTGAAAATCAAATTTAATTATACTAAAATCTTCAATTTTTAAAGATTTATCTATTGAGTTTATTTTTTTTAGTTGCTCCATAGTTTGAATTCTTAGTAAAAATCGATTATTTATACATCTGTACTCCAATAAATATGGATGAGCAGAGAATATCAAAGGAAATTCATTAACTATAGTTAAACAATTTATCTTTTTTTCTTTTATTAATCCTAATATTTTTCTTAAAACCTTTGTATAAAATGATGAAATACTTTTTTCACAAAAATTTTTTAAATTTACTCCTATATATATTGTAAATTTTTCTTCTGATAATATTTTTTCTATTTCTAAATCTGTAGTATCATTATCAATTTTTAAAGTCTTGTATCCAATACTTTCTCTATATTTTTTTGTAAGAGTATAAAAATTCTCTTGTATATCAAAAACTATTATATTTTCTTTACTTTCAATCAAAGTAGGAATAGCTATACATGTTCCAAATCCTAATCTAGTTGCTGCTTCTACAATCAAATCTTTGTTTTCCTCATAAAAAATCTTATTTCCCATAGCATTTTTACCTAAAAAAATCTTGCTCATTTCTTTTCCTCCTTAAATTCTGTTTTCTCTATAATTTTCAAATAATCCTAGTTGTCTTTACACCTCTCTTTCTTTTAAATTAAGTTGATTATTTATAAAGTATAATTCAACTCCTTAAATATTCTACATTCCATGTTCTTGGATAAGATACCTCAATCCAAGAAATATATGGAATTATTTTTTGGTTTTCTATTTTTTCTTCAGACAACTTCAACAAATTTTTTATTACTTCATCAAATTTTTGGACTTTATAAGAATATTCCAATATCAAGCTTACATAATCCACTTTTTCTATTTTAAATAAACATTGTGGAGAAAGGCTTGGTGTACAAACTTTAGCAAAGTACTCTAAAATTTTTTTAACTTTACTATATTCTAATATTTCAAAGCTTTCTTCTTCTAGTGAATGAATCAAAACTGTTTCTTCCTCTCTTGGGAAAAGAATATCTTTTGTTCCATCCCACTTTGCATAAGCTCCAAACTGAATCAACAGAGGATTTTTATCTGTTATTTTAATATTTTTTAATTTCATAATTGCTCCTCCTTCTAACTTTTCATTTAAATTCGGTTTTCTCTATATCCTTTAAATAGCTTTAATTGTCTAATATCTATTTTCTTTTTATCAACTGTGATACCTTTTGTTTTATTTACAAAGAACTTTAAAAAATCTTTATTAGCTTGAATCTGAAGATTTAGTCTTAATTCTTCAATCTTTTCTCTTCTGAAACAGTTAGACTTTGAAACTCTCACTTCTAGCTCATTTTTCTTATCTTTTAGATAAGGAATACCAATTATTCTTAATGTCAAAGCCTTTTCAAAATATAATATAGCTGACACAATATAAAAATTTTTAAGTAACTTTTTAATTACTTTTACTTGATTTAAAAATAGCTCAATTATTTTTTCCTCAGATAAATTTTTATAATTTTTTTCATTAATTTTTATTAGAATAGCAGTTGCCAATCCTTGTTTCTTACTTTCGTTAATCTTACAATAGTAACTTTTTATTTCTTTTTTAGGATTATTTTTATTATATTTATCAATAGATTTATCAAAAATTTTTTTATAAGCTATTTGAGTACATCTTAGAATATCTTTATTTCCAACCAATATTTTATGTTGACATTCAAAATTAACTGGAGAAAGTTTGATAATATCATCTTCAGTACTTAAAGCATATTTATTTGTTCCAATATATAAAGAAAATCTCATATTTTCACCTTTTCCTTATACTATTATACTTGAAGAACATCTGAAAATTCTATTTTTAAAGTATCTAAAAGTTTTGGATATAACATTTTCAAATAAAGGAAATATGAATTTTCTTTTACTTTTTTAAAAACAACATTTCTCTCAACTTCAGGAAATTCTTTAAAATATTTTTTTTCAGCAACATCAATAATTTCTTTTTGTATATTTTTATCTAAACTTAAAAAGTTTTTTATTATATCCTCTTGTTTTTGTATATTAACTTTTGTTTCTGATTCTTTTATTTTTTTAGATTCTATTATTTCTATAAACTTATTCATATATTCTTCTTTTAATTTATCAAAACCTTCAACAGTATTTAATTTTTCTTTTAATTCTTTTTTAGTTTCATCAAAATTTCCAGTAACTTCATAAAGATTTAGGTAGTAATTTACTTTATTTTTAAATATATTTCTTATTTCATCTTCACTTAAAACTTTATGATCCTTATCATTAGTTTTTATATTCCAGTTTTCTTTTAAAGCTTTATATATAGCTCCTTCCCCCCATGATTTTTCATTTGCAACTTTTAAAACTTCTAATAGTCTTTCTTCTGTCATTTTTTCTTTCAAATATAAACTTGTTATATTTTTTTTAGTTGCAACAGAGAGATTATATTTTTCTAAAATATTTTTTATTTTTTCTTCTTCAGAAGAGCTACTACTTTTTTTGTTAGTAGTAGTTCTATTATTAGTATTTTTTTTATTAGTAGTATCTATTATTAGTAGTCCTTCATTTTCCCTTTTCGCATTATCCGTTTTCGCATTCTGCACTTTCGGTAAAATTTCTTTATTTTCAATACTTTTTTCTGAAACTTCGTTTTGCACTTTCGGTTCTTTTTTCTTAACTTTTTTATATAGAATTTGCTCATCATCTTTTAAATCTATATAATTTTTTATAGCTTCTTCATAATCTATTGGAACTTCAAAAACAAGATATATAGTTTCAATAACCCTACCCTTTTTTCTAATTTCAAAATAGTGACAATATCCTGCTTCTCTTAATTCTAGCAACCATCTTCTTGTAGCTCTTTCTCCATCTAATTTTACTTTTGATAAATGAGTTATATTAATTTTCCAGTCAGCTGGTCTACCAATTAAGTAAGTTAATAAACCAGTCGCTCCCCAAGAAAGAGTAGAATCATCTACTCCAGTTTTATCAATAGTTACATATGGACAGTCTCTTTTTACAATTTTTACAATAGCCATTTTTCCCCCTTAAAAATTAAAATATTACTCTGAATATTACTAAGAATATTACTTGATTTTTAGGAGAGAATCCTGTATAATATAGATGTTGAAGAAAAGTTCTATATTTTTAGTGATTATTTGAGATTAGGATTCTCTGGGATTAGGATTCTCTCCTCTGACACTAAAAATATAGATTTTTTTTGATTTAACCATATATTTTTAATGTCAAATTTATACACTTATAATATTATATATTATTTATACTATTTTACAATAAAAATCAAAAAAATTCAACAGGTATACACTGTTGAATAATTTTTTTATTAAGAATTTTATTAACAATCTTCTTCCCAGTAATCAGAAGAATCAAAAAAGTCTTTAATTATAAGCTCAATAAGTGAAGATACTGAAATACTATATGCCTTTGCTAGCTCCTTTAATTTTGCTTTCATTTCATTAGTTATTGAAAAAGATAATATTTCTTTCTTTTTACTGTTCTTAGCATCATTCAATATTTTTTTTATATCTATTTTTTTCTCATTCATCCATATCTTCCTCCCATTCAGCAACTTCATCTAATGTCCAACCTGATTTTTCACATTTATCACAATAAAATTTACTATATTTCAAAATATCATCTCTAGATTCAATAATTTCCTGATTTTTATCTGCTTTTTCAATAAAGAAAATCCCTCTAAAAGTCTGATAAAATCTATTACAACCACACTTTTTACACTTCCACATTACACCTCCAAATTAAGAAAAAATAAGAGTCCAGTTAAAAAAATTGAAATTATAATAATTAAAAAATTTTTAACCTTTATATAATTAGATATATACATATAATAACTAATCACAAGAAGAAGAAATAATATAATAATTATTTTATTGAGCATAATTTAATCCTCCAATACCCATTCTAAAACAGATATAACTTCCTCATTATTTAAAATTTCTGTAACATTTTGATTTTTCATTTAGTCCTCCTCAATCAATTGTTCTCAAAAAATCAATAGCATCTTTAATTGTTAAAGAATATATAAATTCCTTTTCTTGAATAGTTAATAACTCCATTTTTCTTTTAAATTCATAAAAATTCATAATTTTTCCTCCTTATATTGACATATCCCAAAATAAGAAGTAGAATACTTGTGTCTGCTCATATCTACTCTCACAATGTGGATATGAATTTTGAAAAGAGATATTTTATATCTCTTTTCTTTAATTATTATTTAAAATTTCTTCTATTTGAGAAACTAAATTATTTATTTTATCTTGTTTCTCATTATCCAATTTTTCTATATTTTTCAATGGAAGTTTTTTTATTCTTTGTTTTATTTCAATGTTTTCTTTTTCTACTTTTTCTTCAATCTCAATAATATCTTTTTTTAGAAATACTTCAATTTCATCAAAATTTTCCATTTTTTCAAGAGTTTCTATAATTTCATCTCTATTTTCAAACTTAGAAATTTCATCAATAATTTTTTGAGATGTTATTCCAATAAAATATTTAGCTTTACTGGAGTTTAGAGAGTTATATATCTCAGCTCTTTTCTTATATCTTAATGCTGTCATTCTATTAAAACCATTACTTTCAAGCCATTTAACATAAGTAGCATCTGAATTTTCAAGACTAGATAAATAATCCTGAACCTCAATAAAAATACTTCCTAAAAAAATATTTGCTCCAGCTGATAAGTTCAAAATTTTAAACGATTGGTCATTCAAAAAATCATCAACTTCAGAATTTTCTGTAAAATGTATATATTGATAATGATTTATATCCAATATATCTTTATTCTTAACATCATTTTTTTTAACTTTTTCAATTGCATTTAACTCATCTTTGAATCCCTTTATACTTACCTTCAATTAAACCCTCCTAATAAACTTTTTTTAATATCTCCTTAAATATATCTTGAGTTTCAACAACTTTTTTAGAACTTACTTCCCAAATTGTTTCACCTCTTTCGACTAGCTCAGCTATATAACTTAAACATTTTATAGGCTCAGGCATAAAAACACCACTATTATCACATAATTCTTTCATTTCTCTGTAATATGCTTTATTTACCCTTGTATTAGTATATTTATTAAATACTATACAAGCTATTTTATTACGATTTTCTTTAATTATATTTACAATACCATTTACAGCCAATTTATCGCCAATAGCTGGAATTATTATTTTATCAGCATTTTGAACAAATATCTCATCCAATTCAATAGCTGGAGTACTATCAATTAAAATGAAGTCATATTTTTCTTTTAAGGAATTTAGAAAATTAGGTATTTTTTCAATGATTTTATTAGTAAATTTCTTCTTTAATTCTAAAGGAATAAAATCTAAATTTTCTCTTAAATTTATTATATTTAAGTTTTCATTAAGAATAGAATCAATTAATCCTTTTTCAACTTTTTCTTTTTCCTTAACAAACATATCATAAACTGAGTTTTGACTGTCTGTTGACAATATTAAGACTTTTTTATCTACTAAAGATATTAAATGTCCTAATGTTGCAGTGATAAAACTTTTCCCAAGACCACCTTTTTGCACTTTTACTTGAATAATTTTTCCCATAAATTTCCTCCTCATTGATTGTTTTGAATTATTTCTATAACCAATTATAACAGCTGTTAGCTGTTAAGTCAAGAAAAATTATTTATTTTTTTAATAAAATTTTAATAATTTTATTAATTATAAAAAAAGAAGTCATTTAGACTTCTTTTTTCTTTTTAAATCTATCAAATAATTCTTTTCCTATTTCTTTATAATATTTTTTTTCAGCTTCATCTTTAGGAAAAGTAGATAAAAATCCTAAGATTACCTCATTATCTTCATCATCTATTCCTAACATTTCTAATAAAGCTCCTTTCGTTATAAGTTTATGAGCTCTTTTTTTTCTTTTATTAGAGCTTTCATTATTTTGACTCATCTTTTTTTTTAAAAAATTGATTTTAGTCTTAGCAATAGAAATTTTCTTATTTAATTCTAAAATATCATTACTCATATTTCTCCTTCATCAGCATTAGTAAATGCAATTTCTGAGAATACTGCATTAATTTCTTTCTTAAACTCAACTTCATTAACTAAAACATTCTTACCAAACTTTTTATTATATGTAGTCAAAACTTTATCTACATAATTCCTTGTTTCTTTAAATGGAGGAATTCCTTTATACTTCAGAACACTTCCTAAACCAGCATTATATGAGGCTAATGCTAAAGGAATATCATTCTTAGTTTTATTTAAACATTGCTTAAAATATTTTACTCCACCTCTAATATTATCAGAAATTCCATAGATATCTTTAACTCCCATACTTTTAGCTGTTCCAGGCATTAGTTGCATAAAACCAATAGCACCTGCTGGACTCTCAGCAAATTGGTCAAAGCCACTTTCATGATGTATAATAGCAACTATGAGCTGAGGATCTACATCAAATTCTTTAGAAGAATTTATAACAGCTTCATAAATTTCTTCCATATCTAACTTAGCTGGTCCAGTCACACGAGATTTTATAAAATCATAAACTTGTTGTTCTACATCACTTCTTCCATTATTATTAGAAAATGTTACAGCTGACAAAATAAACATAATAACCAATAAAATTTTTTTCATTTTCCCTCTCTCCTTTATTCTTATCTACTAAAATCCATTTCTTTTTTCATTTGTTTTTCCCATTTATCATCAGTATCTATATTAATATTTCCAGTATAAAGAACTTTTCCTAATTCAGCCTTTACAAAACTACTATTAAAACTTTGTAGACGACTAAAACTTCCACTACAATTAATATTTCTTTCTTTTAATTCTTCATTCTTTTCTATTTTATTTTTTATATTTGAAATAGATTTATCAACTTTAAAAATAGCTGATTTATATTTTTTATAATATGCTCCTTTAACAGAAATAAAAGTTTTTTTACTCAACGAAGATAAAAGATTTTTTCTTTCAGCTTCTAAAGAATTCATTTCACTTTTTATTTCTGATAATTTTTTAACATCAGTTAAACTTTTTTCTAAAATAACTAAGTCTTCATATTTTTTAACAAGTTCCCCATATTTTCCATCAGTCATTTTATTTAAAGCCATCAATTCAAGAGAAGAATCAGAAATATTATTTTCTAGTTGTTGCTTTTGAACTTCTAATTTATATAATTTTGATTTTAAAGAAGTATTTTCAATATCAACTTTTCTATTAGCATATATTCCTTTAAATTCTTTTTCTTTTTCTTCAGGAATTGTTAAAATATTATTCTTTAAAAATGAAACTTTCATTTTCATTTTTTCTAATTCATTCTTTTGCTGAGTATATTTTTCAAGATATTTATTTTTTATACCATATCTTCTTCTTATAAATTTATTTTTCCCATCTCCTCTCTTATATTGAGATTCAATATTATTTAATTTACTTCTTAATATTTTTAAATCATTATGCATATCAGTTGCTTCATAACTTGTAATATTCTTATTTTCATCATCTAATATTCTATTAATATCATCTATTTTATTTAAAATTTTTCCATATTCACCTTTTGATAAAGAATTATATGTATAAAAATCTAATTGCTTATCTTTTAATTCATCTCTAGTTTGATTTATCTTTTCTTCAAGAAAATAAATTTCTTTTTCAGTTTCTTTTAATATTAAAAAATTATTTTCCCAATTTTTATATTGATAATCATTATATAATTTTATATTTTCAGGAGTTTCTCCTATTGTAGAAATATCATTATTAAGTTTAAATTCTAAATTACTTTCATTCATACTTAATTTATCAATATCATTTTTTAAATTATTCTTTAAAATTGAAATCTTATATTCTAAGTCAGCTGGAGAAATTTTTTCCTCAATATTTTCTAATTTACTTTCTAATTTTTCAATAGCATCATAATTTATTGGAGTATCTTTATGAAGTAAATCTATTTTCAATTCAATATCCTTATAATTTTTATCAATTTCTCTTATAGCTTCTTTTCTTAAAATTTCTTCATTATCTAATTTTTGCTCAAGAATATTTTTTTCTATACTAACCATAAATAAATTTTCCATAGAAATAAAAATATCTCTAAAAAGGCTATCTCCTTTTTGAAGTTTTTCTATTTTTTCATTATTAGTTTTTTCAAGTTCTTCTAATATATTTCTTTGAGTTTGTAAAGAATAAACCATTTCTTTTAACTCTTTAATATTACAAGCAATTTCAAAATTTTCAAATTTCTCTTTTTCTTTTTCTGTAAAATCTTTCTTATCTTTTTTTAAAAGATAATTATCTATTTGAGCTGGAACTCTATCTAACATCTCAGCCTTTTCAAAATCATTATTTTGTAATGCTTCCTCTCTTTGTTTTTCTAAACTTTTTGAAGAAACTTTTTTATTTATATTATTTTTTTCAAAATATTTATTGATAGTATTCTCCCAATCTTCTCTAAAATTAAGTAAAGTTTGTTTTTTATTCCAATAATCATTATCAGTTAAAGCTCCACCTTTTTCAGGAGAATTAGAATTATGTCTTTTAAAAAATTGCTCAGGACTTCTTTTTATTCCATCCTCTAATCTTTTACATATCATAATATGAGCATGCATATTATGAATTCCTTTTTTATGAGATTCTTTATCATGAATTACTACACTATAATAATAATTATCCCCTATATTTTTTTTGATAAATTCATTTAACATTTTTTTATTTTCTTCATAAGATAATTCATCTTGTAAAGATAATTCTAATTTTTTATAAGAAGAATTAGCTCTATCTTCTTGAGAATATTTTTCCCAAAAATCATAAGGAGATTTTGCCCATTCAGGGATATTATGAAAAGATTCAACTATTTCATCTTCTTTATATGAATATTTTTCTAAACCCATATTATATGAGAAATTAGCAACAGCACCAAGAGCTTTACCATTCTTCATACATAATCTATAATGAGCCATATAAAAAACCTCCTTTCATTTTTTTATTCTTATTGATGATATTATATAAAATTTATCAGATAAATTCAAGTCATTTTTTCTTTTTTAGGGGGAGTTGATCCACAATTCTTTACTATGCATGATATGCTCTTATTCGCTTCCAGCGAATAAATAGGAGCTTATCATTAGCATAATGCACGCTTACGAGTTTCTGCCTTTGGCAGTAAACTCAGCGTGCTAAGCGTTCCCCTTAGAAACCCCTTATGTAAAAATACTTGTCGTATTTTTACTTACTCCTTCGGAGTGTGCTTCGCACTTTCGGTATTTTTAAATACCGACCAACCGTTCCCTTTGGAATCCCTGATTAAAATTTAAGAATTTCATTTTAAATTTTAGATTTAGATATTTTATAGAGAAAAATTTTATAAAAATTTTCTCTATAAAATAAAAAATAGATAAAATCTTTTTAAAATTTTACCTATTTCAAATTTTTGAATAAAAAAAAGAGGTATACTATTATATCAATACCTCTTTGAAAAGCTCTTAAACGACCTCTAGTAAGGTCGTTTTTTTTGAGCTTCATTTTTTTTGTAAAAGTAAATCATAAATACTTTTCAAAATTTTCTTTTCTTCTTCATCTAATAAAGATAAATCAATAAGATTATCATTTTTAGTAATTTCTACTTTGTGATTTTCTAGTTTTTGAATATCATCTCCAACATCTAAGTAATTAACTATCCAATAAAAATATTTATAATGTATCCTTAATGCTGTTGCAAGTTTTATTAAAATAGCAGGACTTATTCTTTTAGCTTTTCCATTTATTATATCATTTAAAGTTTTTACATTTACTCCACTTTTTTTAGCTAATTGATTGAATCCTAATTTTCTTTCTTCTCTTAATTTATTAATATAATTTCCTAGTTCTTTTATTTTTTCTTCCATATATACCTCAATTATTTTAAATTATCAAGATAAGTTTCTACTTCTTTTTCATATTTATCTATATTAAAATCTTTTTTTTCACCTATTTTAATTTTTTCATATTCTTCCTTAGAAACTTCTATTTTTTTATATTCAATATATTCTACCTCAACAAAATATTTTTTAGGAACAGATACTGGAATATTCATAAAATAAAAAACGCTACCTATTTTAAATGGCATTATAACTCTTTCTGTTCTTTCATCTTCTATTATTTTATTTTTTACAATATATTCTTTTTCAATTCCTAACTTCTTATCACATGATATAAAAATAATTGTAGATAATATTAATAATATTTTTTTCATTAAGAATCCTCCATTTTCCTTAAAAAGAAAATTTTTTTAATTGTGTATAGACTTGTTTTTTTAATTCCAGTATTTTTTATACAATCTGATATTTTTATGCTTCCATCTATCCAAGCTTTTATATATCTTTTTTGTTCAGTTGTTAAATTTTCAA
>ERZ773062.162-NODE-162-length-44400-cov-28.057797_pt1 | contig 44400 bp, 44 predicted proteins | sample MGYA00580626_ERZ773062 | MGnify/ENA primary metagenome ERZ773062 (study PRJEB29015, sample SAMEA2738003) | human oral metagenome | biome: human oral; feature: human-associated habitat; material: dental | place: China | collected 2058 ... | reverse complement strand
ATGCATGCTATGCAGCGATGGGAGAAGAGATCGTATTTCCGACACCCAAAGAGATTATTGGTGACCACTCCTCTTGGGAAAACTACAAACCTACCACTTGGTGGTTTTCCGAGAAACTTGTATCGGAACATATTCTGCCAGATGAAGACCCAAATCCTGATACATCACCAACACAGACCCCTAAGGAGGCAGGAAGTATTGTGATCTCTTACTGGGATCCGCTAACTGCCAATGCACCATTTTATCAAGCCCAGATGGATATGATGTTGGCGCGGCTTGGCGAGAGGCTAAAGTCTTAGAGCTTCGAACATACTTTAGTAGTAAACCAGAAGAAATATTGATTATCTTATACGAGGATCTATCCAACTTAAGGCATTAATGTGTTATATAATACGTTATGGAGCACCTATGGCGATAAAAATAGATGGAGATATTAACCAGTACATCAAACTAGTCGGACAGAGCGGAGAGACAGTCAAGGCGGAAGTGCAACGCATTATTGACAAACTAGGTTGCACTCCTGTCATCCGAGAAGTCGACAAGGAATTTCTCGGGTACGGTTCAAGCAAATCATTCTGGTTACTGCATGATTCGGGTGTAGAATTTCACTGGGAAAATGACATGCTTACAGCGGTAGCGCTATACACTCAACCAAGTAGCTCGTCTGTTTCGGAATACAAACCCTATACAGGTTCTCTATTTGTCAATTTCTCTAACACCGATACGCGCGACAAGATTATTCAACATCTCGGCACACCACCAAGAGAAGGAGAGTGGAAACGCTCTTGGATCTGCTACGACAATCCCAATAACACTTGGACAAATTTTGAGTTTGATAATACACTGCATTTACGAGCGGTGATGGTTTGCACGCCTATAGAATAGTCAGCTCATCTATCCTTCGCCAAGATGCTGCATATATATGCTCTACATGCTCGTTAGCAACTCCGACAGTGGTGTCGTTCGCTCATGACATACGTAGCAACCGTCGCTTAAGTACTACTCTCTAGTCCGAGCGACTCCCTTAGAATATTGACATTTGATCAATAGAGCACCATTCATATGCGAAGCACAAGTCCTAAGTGGTTGAATCATGTGGCTGAGCGAGCAGAGCTCTACAGGGGTAAGCTACACATTGCGCCGACCAAGCATCATTATGCGCACAAAGTCGAAGGCGAGGCCGCAGAGCCAGCCGAGGGCGAAGGCAGCGATGGATTCGGCACCGGATAGTGGATAGCCGTTGAAGCGGGCAATGAGGTAGATGGCTAGAGTGAGCACGAAGGCGGCAATGGCACCAGAAAGCAGCGCGTTGGGCCGGGCAACGGTGTTGCCAGTGACTTCGCTTGCTTTCTCGATGGCTGGGTTGTGGATGACTTTGCTAAAGGCGCGGCTCGAGGGTGAGAGCTGAGACTGGACGGCTGCCATGGTTTTATCGAAGCGTTCTTGCTGCGCGGCCGGGCTGGTTTGGCGTTGGCGCTCGGCGCGCTGCTGCTCGCGGGTTTCGCGCTGGCGGCGCTCGGCTTCGGCAGTGGCTCGTTCTTGCTCAGCAGCTTGCTCGTAGACTTGCTCAGCTTCGTGGCGAGCAGTTTGGAGGGCCTCGTGTTGCTGACGCATTTCGCCCTGGAGGCTGGGGTGCTCAAGCTGGCGATGCTCACCAGATTGGCGCAGGGCGGTTAGCTGCTCAGCACGTGATTGCTCGATGGTTTGCTCGGTGTGGCGCTCGGGTTGGCGCTTGGTGGTAAATCGTTCTGCCATTGAGTTTCTCCTTGGTTAGATTGTTCCGGCGTTAAAGTTGCGGCGCACGAGGCGGATCTCGGTGCTGAGTTGGCGTGAGCGAGCGTAGAAGAAGACTACTACCGCAAGGACGATGCCAGCAAAGATGATATTCTCGCTGCTACCAGTGTGAGGTAGCTCGGTTACGACTTGCTCGACGACGCGCTTCTCGGCGGGGCAGTCTACCTTAGTGCTGAGTGTGTTGCCAAAGGTGTTGTCGATGCGGCAATCGTAGGAGGTTGCGTTGCTGGTGCCGGTGCCCATTGAAGGAATGTGGTCTTTGAGCTGGACGGTAAATTGCCGCTCTTGGCTCTCGCCTGGTTTGATCTCCACAGCTGGCCAGCTGAGGATGGTTGCATCGATGCTGGCGCTTTGGTTGGTGTCTTTGGCAAGTGTGCCGCCACCAGCGTCAACGACCGTAGCGTATTGGAGGACATCACCGAGGTTGTCGCTAAAGGTGAATTTCTCGGCGTTGAGGCCTTTGTTGGTGACACTAAGCTTATAGGTAATGCGGTCGTGGGCTTTGGCGGTGACGGTGGTCGTCTCAGCACTGTTTTGGGTGAGGTTGTGGCCACTCTTGGTCTGGACAAATTTAGCAGCGCAGGTTTTGTCTTCGAGCCAGAGGGTGCTGTTGCCTGGGCAAGGTTGGCAGCGGGCATCATCTTTGAGCAGGGTAGGATTGACCGGGCAGCGGGCGGGTGCAGCGATGACAAAGGTCTTGGCGCAGGCTTCGTTGGTGCGGTCGCCCAGAGAGGTCTTGACAGTGAGGACGACGCGGTACGAGCCAGGCGTTTTCTCGCTGTAGCTGACGGTAGGCGTACTGCTCTCGAGTGTTTTAGCGAGCTTGCCATCGCGATAGACTTGGAAGACATAGCCAGTGATGGTAGCACCATGCTGGGCAGATGCCGCAGCGGTGAATTGGTAGGTGGTGTCGTTTTTGTTGATGGCGAGGCCGCTACAGCTTGCCACTGGTGTTGGCTTGATGACGGATGGCGGCGTGCTGCAGTTTGGATAGGTACCGACCTGGCCGGGTGGGCAAACAGGTGCGGGTGGCACTGTCTGGGTAATGAGGTTACCACAGTTGAGCATAATGGCGAACCAGCCAAACTTCGCTGAGTGGCCAACGAATGCTCGGTAGGTGAAGTTCCCCCACAAGCGATGTGGCCGGTAGTAGAAGTTGCGCATTCCACCTTGCGCTGCCTTCACAGAATACACGCCTTCGCCCTGAGCGGCACTAAAATGCGGTGTCATCCCCCACGAGTAGGTACTCTCGGTGCTGCGCCGGGTCTCGAGGTGAGTTGTCGCTTGCTGCAGCTCGGCACGAGTAATGCCGATGGTGCTGTAGAGGTCGCGGATGTTGTTGGTGTTGGCGTCGTAATGTGCCATCAGCTGCGAGCCATTGCTAATCCCACCGTAGATCATATCACTTGGGTCGGCGGCGTTAGCCGATTCTGGCGGTGCAAGCAGTGTAAAGGACTGCACAACGAGCGCCAGCGCGGTAAATATCAGCCCTAAGCGACGCGTTGCTTCTTCCTTGCGTAGGCGCTTCGCGTAGAAGCCCAGCTGGCCGACGATCGCCGGGCTGAGCGATAAGTTTGATACGAGTTTCCGAAACATGATGTACCCCCATAGACCATCGATGTTAGCTAAATGTTCTATGTATATTCTAGCAATGTGTTGCACGAAATGCAATTGTTTATTGGTTGTGCTTACTGATATATGATGTAGAACCTGTGATACAGCTCGTCTTATTTGACAATAAGCCCCAATTTAGAGAATAATATGGAATATGGTTCGCTCTGCTCGCTCACACCATCCCGATGACTTCGCGCTCAATATTGCGCATGATGAGCTAGATCTCTTTCGCTGGTTTCTATTGGTGTATCTGCTGGGTAAGCCGATTCAATCACCGGTGGCGGTGCAGACCTGGCGTCTCTTGGTGGAGCACCAGCTTGATACGCCGTGGGCGCTGCTTGCGGTGGAGCGCAGACGCCTCGTGCGGCTGCTAGACGAAGGTAAATACACACGCTACGACGAGAAAACAGCGACAGCCCTGCGGCTGTGCGCGCAGCAGCTAATTGACCAGTATGATGGCTCGCTGATGCTGCTGATAGAAAGCAGCCCAAGCGAAGCCGAGTGCGCCAAACGCCTGCAAAAATTCTACGGCGTCGGGCCAAAGACGGCGGAGATTTTCCTGCGTGGCATAGAGGAACTATTTGCTCGGCGTGTGGAATAAGCGGTTGTCGGATAATAAAAATAAAGGAATAATAAATGTTCGATACATTTCGGAAAATAGGACAGAGCGGAGCGCAGTGGAGTCGGCGGCACTGGCGGTGGCTGGCAGTGTGTGGAGTGATTATCATGGGGCTGTGGATCAATAATACGAGTCTGTTTGTGCCAAGGCAGCACCCACGGATACTCGCGCACCGAGGCCTGGCACAGACCTTTGACTACAGCAAGGTTGGCAATGACACCAACACTGCAGCCATTATGGATAAACCTGAGCACCCCTATCTTGAGAATACAATCCCGTCAATGCGCGCTGCCTTTGATTATGGTGCGGATGTGGTGGAGCTTGACCTTAAGCTCACGAAGGATAAGCAACTCGCGGTCTTCCATGACGCAACGCTGGAATACCGCACAGAAGCCAAGGGCGAGATTGGCAATTACACTATGGCTGAACTCAAGCAGCTCGACATTGGTTATGGCTACACGGCGGATGGTGGCAAAACCTTTCCATTCCGTGGCAAAGGTGTGGGCTTGATGCCAACACTGGATGAGGTGTTGGCAGCCTTTCCGCACAAAGATCTTCTTTTACACGTTAAGGACGGCAACCACCAGACATACGAAGTGCTGTGGGGTAAGCTCCGAGCAATGGACCTGGAACGCTTCAAGCAGATGACGGTTTACGGCAACGATGATGGCATTGCCTGGCTGCGCCAACAAAGTGCGACGCTGCGCCTCTGCTCCAAGACAATGATGAAGGCCGGATTGCTGCGTTACTTGGTGGTTGGCTGGACAGGTTATGTGCCGCACGAGCTGCACAATATGGAGCTGCACATTCCGCGGCGTTATGCACCACTACTATGGGGCTGGCCAGGTAAGTTTGTTGACCGGATGGCGGCAGTAAACACGCGAGTAATGTTGGTCGAAGGCGATGGACAGTGGTCAGCTGGGTTTGATACAGCGGAGAGTGTGACGCAGATACCGCCACAGTTTGGCGGGTATGTCTGGACGAACCGGATTGATCGGGTGCAGCCAGTGCTCGCGCGGCGGCGCTGAGTTTTATACACTTGAGTGAAATGAGGTAGGATAGGTGACAGACGCGCGCGTCTTGTTCTTGAGTAGTATACTAAACGAATCATTATTGTAATACATTTACATTAGCTCTCATCTGTGCGATAATCTTAGTGAAGGAGAAGTAGAATGCACACACAATTTGATGCACTGATTATTGGTTTTGGTAAGGCGGGCAAGACGCTGGCGGTAGCACTCGCTGGGGCGGGCCAGCGGGTAGCGCTGGTGGAGCAATCGCCGCAGATGTATGGTGGGACGTGTATTAATATTGCGTGCATTCCAACCAAGACGCTGGTGAGTGCGGCGGCAGCTGGCCAGTCGATCGACGAAGCGTTTGCGCGCAAAACAGCGGTCGTAACCAAGCTCAATAACAAGAACTACCACATGCTCGCGGATAACCCGGGCGTGATGGTTATTGATGGCGTTGCGTCGTTTGTTGATGCGCACACGGTGAGTGTCCAGGCGGGTGAGGAGCGCATTGAGCTGCAGGCAGATCGATTGTTTATTAATACCGGTGCAGTGCCGGTGATGCCAGCGATTGCCGGCCTTGAGCAATCGGCCCATGTCTATACTAGTACGGAGGTGCTCAACCAGCAGCTGAAGCCGCAGCGGCTGGCAGTGATTGGTGCTGGGCCGATTGGTCTGGAGTTTGCCTCAACCTATGCAGCCCTTGGCGTGGAGGTCACGCTCTACCATCGCCGGGCGCAGCTGCTTCCGCACGAAGAGTCATCTGTCGCGCAGGCAGTGGCCCAGGCTCTGGAGGAGCAGGGCATAACACTGGTGCTTGCATCAGATATACAGCAGGTACGTGATACAGACCGCGGCGTTGCTGTGATAAGTGGCGGTGATGAGCAAGTATATGATGCCGTGCTCGTGGCGGCTGGTCGCCAGCCCAATACAAGCCAGCTTGGCCTCGCCGCCGCTGGTGTGGAGACTGACGAGCGCGGTGCGATTATCGTTAATGACCAATTGCAGACCACTCAGCCGCACATTTGGGCGCTCGGCGATGTCAATGGCGGGCCACAGTATACCTATGTGTCACTCGACGACTTTCGCATTGTAAAGAGCCAGCTCCTTGGTGATGGTAGCTATACGCGGGCGCAGCGTGCAGTATTGCCTCATGTGATATTTATGCAGACACCACTGGCGCGCGTTGGCCTAACCGAAGTAGCAGCCCGCGCGCAGTATGGCGATGATGTGAAGGTTAAAGAGTTGCCGGCTATGGCGGTGCCACGCATGCATGTTGATAATAAAACAACGGGGTTACTCAAAGCAGTGGTGCAGCCATCGACAGGCCGCATTCTTGGCGCGACGCTCTTTTGCCAGCAGGCGCCGGAGGTGATTAATACTATCAAAACCGTAATGGATGCTGGCCTGCCCTACACCACGCTGCGCGACCAGATATTCACTCACCCAACGGTGAGTGAGGCGTTGAATGACCTATTTGCTATCTAGGAATAGCAAGTTGTGTTCGCTATCTATGATAAAAACCTCCCTGCAGATAGGGGGAGGTTTTGTTGTTACTAGGGTGGTTGTTATATAAAATCAGCAATATCATCGCCGCGCGTCAGTGCGATAGTGTCTTCTATATCCAGCTGGTCTAGGTTATCGTGTGTGCTTGGGCCGGCTGCTTGCGTTTGCAGGTAGCCATTAACGAACGCATCAATATCCGCTAGAGATGGAGCAAGTGTTAACGTTTTACGATTGAACATGTTGCTTACGTCACCAAGGCGATCGATGGTGGCATCGTGGCTGTAGCGGATATCGGTATACGTCTCGGTATCCAGGTGGCGGATGGTGCCGTGCGAATCAAGCGCAAAATTTTTGGCCTGGGCGTCGCCATGGATAAAGCCATGGTTGTGGAGCTCTGCCATAGCACGGCCCGCTACCTGGTACATAGCCCGGCGAGTTTCTGCTGGGGTGTTGGGGTTCCATAGGTAGTTATCGAGTGTGTTAACGTTATGCTCGTAACGGCTTAACACGCCAACGCGCTGCGCCCCACGCGGGGTGTCTTCTGCCCGAATAAAGCCAAGCGGTGTGTAGGTTTTGTGTTCGCCAAAGCGCTCATTTACGGCCTTGGCTGCTAAGAACTCGCGACTAGCTGTAATGGGGTGTATGTACTTAACAGCTACAAGTTCGGTAGTGGTGCCAGCTTCTAACTGTGTCATGTGGAGCTGGCCAAAAGCAACCTTGGTGCGGCTATGCTGGCGGCCGCGCTCCAGGCCGGGCACTCGGTTGAGACTGCAGTCGTGTAAATTTTGGTTATTCACCGTGGTGGTAATACCAGACAGCTCTGGCGGTAACAAGAGCAAATCACCTGTTGTAAGACTACCAAGCTTACGGATGAGTCGTTCATTACGAAAATCGCGTTTTGCGGCTGTTTCGCTGGTGGGAATATATTTCTTTTTAAGGTAGTCAACGGTGTTGATCTGTTGAATGGGATCACCATCGATAATTAAGGTGGGTGCTAGCTTCTCACTCATATCTGTATATTTACCATAAAAATAATGGATAGTCAATATATGCGTACAAATCTCCCTACCTTTGCAACATCCCAGCAGGTGTCCGCAGCTGTATACCTAAGTGTGTGCGCTATTTATTGCTCGCTAATATTAGGATGAGAGAATGTGTTGTGTGTTGGAGACTCCGGAAGGGTAGAAGCGGCTTGATGATCTTCTTGAATGTCTCACATAGGAAGATGAAAAAGAGCAGCGTTCTTAGAAGCAACAAGACTAAGGTGATGATAAAATAATTTAAAGGTATCAAGTAACAAAATTTCTAGGCTCTGAATCTTATCACTGTATAGTGATATACACAGCTACGCCGCCCGAAACTCATACACAAACGCACCTGTCCTTTGTGAGAGGCAGATGATGTCTAGGTCGGGCGAGCTGTGTTTGTCTGGGAGTGCTTGACCAAGATAATGGAAGCGAATAATACACGAGCTATCTGGTGTAGTGGCCGAGCTCAGCAGAGTACGTGCGTGGCCAGATATGTGCTCTGAAGGTTCAAGTGGCAGTGTGCGCCCAAGCTGCGAATATGCCATCCACCCCGTGCAGCCAAATTTACAATCGCGAAATGGCTGGCTAGCGAGCAGATGCTGGCGTACGGCTGCATCTGTAGTCGTGCCGATGACGATGCCACCTGGCCCATCGATATTAATAAACTCACCGCAGCTTAGGGTGATGTCGAGCGACTGCGTGGCCTCTCTCTTCACTCGCTGCGCGAGTTCCTTCGTTGCATTCGTCCAGAGTGGCTCGGGTCGCACTGTGTGCAGGACAGCGCTCATGCCAACGCTTACCACAATGAGTAGCATAATTACCACAAGCGGCAACCACACATGACGGAGAAGGGTGAGAAAGGTGGCAAGTGTATTGCGCATGTATTTCATGCGTATAGTATATATCAGGCGCTGGATGCTTGCAATGAGAGCAAAACGATGTAATAGCTAAGAACATAGAGTAGATCATCGTGTGTTATTTTGTGCCAGCAAGGTAGATTTCTTGCACCTGGGCATCGCTTAGAGCAGTGGTGTGGACAACCCCAAACTGCATCATGCCAGTAAAGAATGTATTTGTGCTGTTAATAGGTGTGTCATCGCCATTACGCCACTCGCTAAAGCGTCCACAGCCAAACTTCCAGTAGCCGCGGAAGTTTTGGGCTTGTGTGACACTCGGGTCGTGAGCAACCAGTGCGCCATCGGCATAGAGCCGCATCCCTTGTGGTGAGAGCGAAGCAGCGACGTGGTGCCATTTGCCATCGGCATAGTTTTTACCAGCTGGTGAGAAGACAGAGCGTGTGGCATTGGGCCACACTGCAAAGGCAATGCGCCCTTGCTTGTCGAGAAAGAGGACACGGTCTAAGCTTGGGTCGGCACCATTGTCTGGTGTACTGGCAAAGCCGGCGATGCGCCCATTATTGAGCCCGTATTGATTGGTATTAAACCAGACAGAGAGGGTAAAAGGGTTGGGGTTATCAACCGGTGTGGGGTAGGCGAGGCAGGTATCTTTAAAGAGGGTGCTGCGCACACGGTCGCGGCGACAGGCATATGATTGTGAACCATGAGCAGCGGCCGTGCGCGTGAGCCAGGTACCCTTATTGTTATTACCAGATAGGTCGCGCTCGGTAGTGCCAGTATCGAAGAATGTCATGCCGTAGATGAAGAGCGCCTGCGAGGGGGCAGTGAGCTTGGTGGCATCAGTGCAGTTGTAGAGCACGGGGCGCGCAGTATTAGCACTGTTGCGGATCGTACCGGAAAACGCCCCGCTCGTTAGATAAAAGTTATGAAAGATAATAAAGCATATCCCTACCAGGGTTATAATCGCTGCGACGATGACAGAAGTGATGGGCAGTGGCTGTGGTGAGCTATCTGCTGGAGTGGGCCGAGATAGCTGGCGGAGGCCGTAGAGCATCAGCCCAAATGGGATAAGACAAATGAGCATAATACACAAGACAACCCAGGCTGTGTAATGAATCGTTGGCATGAAAAAATACTGCCCATGGCTATTTTGCACCGAGACGGTAATGGTAGCATCTTGGCCGGGGTAGAGCACTGTACCAACTGCGTCGATTGGGAAAACGCCGGTATTGACGATGTGCATAAGGGCGCCTTTGTCTGAAGGGAGAACGCTGAGCACACTAAAGTTAATCCATGGATGAAACCACAGCGACACGGCGCAGAGCACCAGCGTCATACCAATAATCCGATAATACCAGCGCCACGTTGGGCGAGTCCGGCGGGTGGCTAGATGGATGATGAGCCAGCCGATTACCACCCATGGCGCCATCAGCCATACCCAGCCAAGCCATGGGTTGATGAAGATTGCTTTGCCGATGACGGCACTGTGCTCGATGGGGAGCGGATCAGCCGCGTGGTTGAGGTCGCCCTTGGTGAGGATACGCTGGTTGGTGATAGACTGGATTCGATGGGTATACGTCCGGCCGTGGCGCTGGAAGGTGATGATATCGCCGGGGTGGTAGCTGCTAGCCGGCTGGGTAACGACGAGCGAGCCAACTGGTGCGGCGGTCGCCATGCTCGGCGTTGTGACAAAAAAGATACGCATGCCGAGCGCCATCATCACGGCAACGAAGCCTCCAAGACAGAGGCTTAGGATAGTGATGATAATTATTCGTTGCCGCGGCATGCGCATCGTCCTACTCCAGAGGAATTACGCGCCAAATGTCCACGTCAGTGGTTGCGAGACCTGCAAACCTTGGTAGGTTGGGCCGGCGCTGGCGTCGAGTGACACCTCAAAGGTGATCGGCACACTCTCACCTGCATTGATGGTTGCTTTGCTGAGTTTGGCGAGGAGATCGATAGCACCGCCCGCTTGCAATTGTGCGGCAGTGCCTGTGAAGAATGTGCTGTTGCCTGATTTGATAGCTACCTTAACCTTGCTGCAGAGGTCGGTTGCATTACCTGCGAGAGAAGCACCAGGGACTTTGGACTGGCTACATGTGCCAGGGTTGAGGCTAAAGGATGTCGCAGCAACGCTACCAGTGTTTTGCAGAGTAATGTTGGTTGTTTTGGCTGGGCCACCAGCAACGAGTGCGGTATCGGCGCCACCATATTTGTTAATGGTAGAGCAGGTGGCGGAGTTGGTCGCCGCGCCGGCACCATCTGTGCTGTTGCAGGTGTAGGTGCCCGACGTCTCCTTCATGGTGAGTGTACCGGTTGAGGCACTGTTAACGGTGTTTTGGATGCTTGCTGCAAAGCCCGCGAAGGTCGGCGTGAAGGTGAAGGCGACGAGCAGTGCACCGACAATCCCTGTTGAGATAAGACCAATCCGCTTCTTGCCCTGGCCAGCTTGAGTTGCAATCATAAAAATCCCCCTTATGGTTATATTAACTATAAGTGTACCAAAAGCATGAGCGTTATACAAGGTGGCAACGTATTAATAGCGATAACTCGGCTGGTAACGGTATCGCATACCGACAGCTCTATTTCACTTCATTGGCCGCGATATATTGATTGCTCGTCTCGCTGCGCAGCCGTTTCCAAACCTGCTATAATAGAATATGAGTAGAAAGTAAAGAGGCGTTATCGTCTAGGGTAGCGCGAGCGGAGGTCGGAGCGATATGGCAATCAGTCAGGCGAAACTAATTCAGGCAGCGCGGCGGGTCTTTGCCCAGGATGGCTACAAGGCGGCATCGATCGTGGAGATTGCTCAGGTGGCGGGCATTGCAGTCGGTGGTGTGTATTTGCTCTATCCGTCTAAGCTGGAGCTCTTCCTTGCGGTCTATCGCGCGGAGGATGAGAAGACGAAGAACCGGATTGTTGGGCGGATCGATTGGTCACAGCCCCAGGCAGCCTTCGCGGCTTATCTACGTGCCACAACGCAAGCCACACGGCGTAATAAAATTCTCGCCGAGTGGCAGAGTGATGTGCCTGGCGAGCAGGTACGCCAAGCCTACCAAGACGAGGCCAAGCAAGCAGGAGCGAGTCATAGCCTGGCACTGCGTGGTGAGTTCTTTGCCGAGCAGGTGCAGCAGTGGCGCCGCGACGGCATACTGCGGTCAGGCGCGACCGACCAGATAATCAGCGAGCTCTTTACGGCGGTGACAGCGATTGATACGCTAGAGGGTATCGCCCCAAAGACGATGAAGTTTATGGTTGATGCGGTGCTTGAGCAGTTGTTTGTGAGTGAATAGTCGTCGCTATACGTCGTTATAAAGTAATGAACGATGCAGCACGCAGAAGCGAACTGTCGTATTATTTGCAATTATGACTGCTTCATCGTATACTTATCACTAGTATGTTGCAATATCTTCGTTCGAGTGAGGCAGATCAGACGATTACGCCGCGTGATACGCTGCGGGTTGGGTCGTGGCTGCGCTGCGAGAAGCCTAGCGGCGAGGAGATTGACAAGCTCCTGGCGCTTGGTATGGACGAAAATATCATCAAAGATGCGCTGGACCCACACGAGGTGCCGCGGGTTGATTTTGAGGATGAGTGGACGTATTTGATTGCTCGCTTGCCTGATACGGACGATGACTTTAACGACTTTACGACGCCGATATTGTTTGGCATTCACAAAAACTACGTGGTAACGCTCTCGCGCGATAGCCTGGGTCGGCTCTGGCAGCCTTTTGTTGACAAGACGCGGATGAATACGGCACGGCGGATTGAGCTCGTGGTGGCGATGATCGAGGCAGTGTCGCTGCAGTACCAGCGGCGAGTGGCAACGATCAACCGGCAGATGCGAGCAGCTACGGATGACCTTCACACGCTGCGGGCGCGCGATATTGTGACGCTGACCGAGTATGAGCGCAAGCTCAACGACTATCTCAATGCACTAGTGCCAATGAACTGGGCGATTGAGCGCCTGATGGCAAACCGCAGCCTCCGCCTCAAAGAGGATGATAAGGATGATGTGGAGGATATTTCGATTGATCTGGAGCAGGTGATTGCGCGTTGTAAGTCGCTCCTGCGCACCATCACCAATGTACGTGATAGCTACCGCGCCGTGATGGACACGCGCCTGAACGAGACGATTCGCTTACTAACGGTGATCACGGTGGCGCTGACCATCCCGACGATGATCGCTGGGCTCTATGGTATGAATGTACCGGTGCCCGGGGCGGACGACCCGACGATGTTTTGGAAGATTACCGCGGTGAGTGTCATCGCTGCCATGGCAACCGGGTATTATTTCTTGCGCCGGCGGTAGGGCTTATTGCACCCCACCCGCCTTGAGTAATGTCTTTAGCCCGTGCTCGCCGCCACCAAAGCCACTGGTGGTGTAGTCGTTGACGATCATATAGGGCAGACCAGTGACGCCGAGCTTGAGAGCGCGGTTGGTGTTTGTGGCGATGTCGGCTTTGTGCTTCTCATTCGTCACGCAGTCGCGGAAGGTCTCGACGTTGAGGCCAATAGCTTCGGCCGATGTTTCGAAATAGCTGACGGGGAGGAGCGGAATTTCTTTGGGTACGGCAACGCCTTTGACGCCAATACCTTTGTCGAAGTAGTCAGATTTGATGCGGGGCACAATGTGGTGTGTGTATTCCCAATATTTATGCTGGTCGGCCGCGCAAAATGCTGCCTCGGCGCCACGCTCGGTGTTGGGTACAATATCTTTGAGAACGGCAACAATCCGGTGCTCGTAGCGTAGTTTGCCAGACTTGATATACTGCTGGAAGTCTGCAGTGTTTGTGGCGGCCTCGACCTGTGCGCAGAATGAGCAAAAGTAGTCGGTGTAGTCGACGAAGACATTGGGCGCATTGTGGCTGCCTTGCGACATGGTGCTTTGCCAGGGTTCACCTTTGCCAATGTGCTTGTTGGGTGGGCGGTTGATGAGATTGTAGGCGAAGAGGCTGATGATTGTGACAACGACAATCCCAAGCATGATATGGATCAAGCTAACCCCTGTTTGTTGTGACTGCATGATACTCCTCCTGCTGAGCTAATGTTATGTAGATGGCGGCAATCTGGCCTGATCGATAGAGCGAAAAGAGGCTTAACCCAAGGGCAATGACAAGCACAATGGTGCTGGCAACCGTCGCGGCTGAAGCAGCGGCTGCTCCCGAGAAAAACACTGCTACAATGGGGAGAATGAGTGATGTGCCACAGGGCACGCAACCCAGGCCAATTGCCGCAGCGACAGAGGCAATGCCGCTGAGACCGAGCTGCTGCGTGGTTTGCTGGTTGCGCTTGTTGTGCTGAGCAGTGAAGATAATAAGCGCGAGCGATGCACCTTGCAATATCGAGACAAGCACAAGTAGTGCACCCGTCAGCGACGTTGCAGCCTGGCGAGCAATCTCGGCAAACATTGTCCCAATCACGCCAAGCTTGTCAATAGGTGGCAAGCGAGATACCAGCAGCGCACCATAGAACCCACCATTAGTCAAGAGAAAAATCAACCAGGCAAAGCCAAGTGCACCAACTAGCGCACTCGCCGCATAGCGTGGCCGGCGTAGCACTTGGCCAATGCCACTCAGGGCGGTAAGCGAGGCATGGCATAGCGAAGCAAGGTGATGTTTCATCAGTGTCTCTATTATACCACTGAGCGCTGTAAACTTCTGTGTTTATCCCATTGATGGTTACTCAGTGACGCCATAGCCAAGTAGGCCAGTATAGTTGCGCTGTTGGTTCGCAAAGACACGTATCTTGTTATTCTCGTTGCCACCAACAGTGGTAAGCATGCCGTCATCATTGCGCAGGATAATGTGTGTATGGTCACCAAAGACGGGCGAAGCGCGGTAGATTGCTACGTCGCCAGGGCGGGGCTGGTAGCCGCTATCGGCTGGCTTGAAGCGGCCTGCTGACTCGTAATACTCACGTAGCGTAAAGGTACCTGGAATGCGCCAGCTACCAGTGTGAGGGTTCTTGAGCGGCGCACCAGCTTGCTGCATCGTCCAGCTGACGAAGTCGGCACACCATGCCTCGTGCGCTCCTTGGCTATATTTCGTACCAGCGGGCTGGGCGGCAAACTCTGCCTGGGTAAGCTGGATGACCTTGCGGCGAGTAGGACTGAGGGCTTGCGTGTTGATCTCAGGAAACTGAGCTAGCCCTGGCGAACGATCGAGCGTGGCCACATGCGACGTGCCCTGGAGTTTGTAAAGGATCTTACGCCAGCCAATCGCTGTGCCAACAATGCCGTCAATAACGAGAAGGAGGGCAAGGCAAATGATGATGATGGTTGCTCGGTGGCTGAGAGGGAATAGTCGTTTCATATGTATAGTATACACCGCATGGTGATGAGATGCTTGTTGGGTAGTTGCTGTTTGGTGCCAGTAGAGGTGTTTCGGGCTGTGAGTGAGGATTTATTTTGTTTAATAGCCGCACACCATAGCGGCGAAATTGCCGAGTGCCTTGCCGACATCTTTCCATTGGCGACACCGAAACAGGTCGTGTGCGGTAATGAGCAGCGCTGCACCAATGATAATAAGCAGCATAGCTAAGGTATACCCTGCGAGAGATGACTGACTGATGAATAGCTGCAGCGCATAGTACCCTGCCGCAAGCGCGAGACCAAAGATGATGAGACTGAGGAGTTTGAAGAGGTAATGCATGGTGGTTTGATTATGGTACGATAGCAAAAATATGTCAACGACAGATAAGCATTTGACACAATAATAGTATCGCTCTATAGTTGTGTATATGTTTCAACCACCTCGTCCCCTCCTATATAACACAGCGCCACTAACAAGCCAGCAGCTCAAAGAGCTCCTCAAGGAGTATGTTCAGCACTATCGCGAGCTGTTATGTACACCTGATACCATGAAGCAATTACTCAGGCCACATTCGTATAGCGGTGCAAAGGCAGATGAGGTTGTGGATGCTGTCGTTGACATTGTCAATATGTGGGGATATTACTTCTACCAGCCAACTGGCAAGACAGCTGCAAATCAGGAGAAAAAGCGTTTTGCGCAGCAGCTGCTACATGATATTCGCGCAATGGCTGACGAGATTCCTGATCTTGCGAAGGTTATGTCTGAGATTGAAGAGACAGTCTGGCAAAAGCTTGATTTAGAAGTGAATCAGCAATCAGCTGAATCTCTTGTAGCTGAGGCTGGTGATATCGATCGAAAAGAACTGTTTGATAGGTTGGTGACACACTATGTACGACTCAATGAGTATTATGATAGTGAGGGAGAAGCAACCGCTGAGCAGAAGGAGCAACTGGATGACATTGTGCAGCATATGCGCACTATTATCGATGAGAATATTGCTGCAAAACGTAAGATGTTTGCTAATCGCTATTGGTCAGTAGCAGCTGAGACTTTGTATAAAGCGCTTTTTCTCACTAGCCGTCTGTATCATATCAGTGGTGCTGATGAGGACTTTGAGCGGGTTTTGAATCTTGCTAGCCTATATCGCACAGCGATGTATAGTACGCTCGGTGGGTCTGTACCAGCCCTACCAAGCCTTGATGATGCAGATATCGTACCACTCTCGCAGGCAGAGCTTAAGCGTGACAGAAAGGCGAGTACCTATATCTATGATGTTGAGTTTGTTGTTCTCTCACTGGTAGAGGACTGTCTGAGAGACGGCCAGCCTGACAAGGCACGCCAGATTGAGCGCTACCTCATTAATCCGTATATGCGTGCTGTTGCGGATACGTACTATGTTCTTAATCACGAAGATCCAACCGGCAAGAGACAAAAGCGCGCTGCGGCATACGTTATCGAAAGAGAGGACATAGCCTACGTAAAACATGGTGATGAGGATATCGATGATGAGATAGTCATCAATGAGCTTGACAGTGGACGTATTGCTTTTGATGAGGAGATACGCCGTCGCTATATTGCATATGTACGGCAGTCAGCAGCTACTGGCAAAAATAATCATGTGATACTTGCCCTCGGAGCACTACAGCAATGTTGTGAGTACACCAATAGGGATCGTACTGCTATCTGCCAAGTTGTCTGGGAAAAATTACGGAGTACGCTTCGTCCTACAGAATGGCGGCACCCAGTCATTATTAGTGCTGAACAGTCTGAATGTCTCTATCTTTTATGGAGATACGATGATGCAGATAAAGTGGATAATTGGCTTAGGCAGCTATACATGAATGATCCTAGCTACAATATAGTTAAATTCTGTCTCTTACGGTTTGCGTTTGATCCAAAGGTATTTGCAACACTGGAAGATATTATTATGAAAGACACAACAGGTCACCTCCAGCCGAAACTTAGTAGGACACTCAGGGATCTTCGATTCTATCTTTGTCGCGCGATAGAAGATGCGTTTCAGTGTGAAAAGCAGATAAAAGGATAGAAGAAGAACTGTGCTGCAATAATAAAGAGCCTAAAATAATACCTAGGAGCGTTCTTAATAAAGTGATTTTTGAAAGACTGCTGCATCTTTCGCTTTCCTTTTCTCTATGCTATAATCTAGCCTAACGGATGGTTGGTTGGCTTATAACAATATGATGCCCTGGGAGTGATTCAAGCAGAGGCCCGTTTGGGTGTGGGGCTCGTAGCATAAGAAAGGAGTTGTATGACTCAAACCAAACCAATCATAACGGTGGATGGCTTGACCAAAGCCTATGCCGGCACGCCAGTGGTGGATGGGATATCTTTCACGGTTAAGGCGGGCGAGATTTTTGGCTTGCTGGGGCCCAACGGCGCTGGTAAGACCACGACGCTCGAGATGCTGGAGGCGCTGCGGCCGATTGACGCTGGCCAGGCGACCATTGACGGCATTGATGTCGCCAAGCAGCCCAAGCAGATTAAGCAGATCATCGGCATCCAGCTGCAGTCGACCACCTTTTATGATAAGCTGACCCTGCGCGAGCAGCTGCGTATGTTTGCGAGCCTCTACGGCCGGCGGGTTGATGCTGATGCGTTGCTAGAGAAGGTACAGCTCAGTGCCAAGGCCGGCAGCTACGTGGAGCAGCTAAGTGGTGGGCAAAAGCAGCGCTTTGCGATTGCCGCCACGCTGGTCAATCACCCCAAGGTGCTGTTTTTGGATGAGCCGACGACGGGCCTAGATCCGCAAGCGCGGCGCAATCTGTGGGAGCTGATCAAGACGATTCGCGATGAAGGCATTACCATTGTGCTCACCACTCACTACATGGATGAGGCCGAGCTGCTGTGTGATCGCCTGGCGATTATGGATGCGGGCAAAATTATCACCATTGATACGCCGCAGCATCTTATCGAGCAGCTGCTGGCCCGCGGCTTTACCAAGCAGCAAACGGTCGAGCCCGCCAACTTAGAGGATGTATTTATTGATTTAACCGGCAAGGCCATTCGGGAGTAGATGATGCGAGTCAAGTCATATTGGATTGGAGTATATGGGCAGGTGCGCGCCCTACAAAAGCGCTTTCTGCGCGATGGTACGTCGCTGTTTTTTACCTTTTTGTTCCCGCTGATATTCCTGCTGGTGTTTGGCGCGATTTTTAATAACCAAACCACCAGCTTTGATGTGGCGATTATTAACCACTCACAGAGCGAATTTGCCAAGCAGTTTGTGGAGCGGGCCAAGGCAAATAAAGACACGGTGCTGAAGGTGAAGGACGTCAAGGACATGCAGGAAGCGCGCGAGAAGCTAAAGCACTCGGAGCTCAGTGGCATCATCGAGCTGCCAGCCGACTTTGGCGAAGCGAAGCCCGCCCAAGCGGGTGCCCCTGGCCAGGGCAGCAGCCAAGCGGTGCACAGTGAAGCCCAGCAACCTGGCGCCCCGCAGCCCGGGCAGGGCAGCGCCGCTGGTCAAGCCCACGCCCGCCCAAGCGGCACCCTGCGTGTGCTCTACGCCAAGGGCTCGGAACAGTCTGGCAATACGCTAACGGCTATTATGGGGCAGATTATTGATGACATTAATAAGGGTATGGGTCAACCCGAGCCGCCACTAAAGGTGGCTGGCCACGCTGTGGGCGATGAGCAGCTCAAGACCTTCGACTATACCTTTACTGGCCTGCTGGCCTTTAGCTTGCTGAGTATGGGGATCTTTGGCCTGGCTAACCAGATGCCGACGGAGAAGCAAAAGGGCTCCTACCGGCGTCTTCGGGCGTCGCCCTTTACAGCAGGGCAGCTGATCCTGGCAATGGGCATCCACTACACGATTGTGTCGCTACTGAGTGCCGCTATGATGCTGGCGGTGGGGATGAGTGTCTTCCACTTCAACATGCGTGGTGACTGGCTACTGGCCGTGTCGTTTCTTACTCTGTCCGCGCTACTGATGGTGGGCTTTGGCCTCTTGATTGGCGGCTGGGCCAAGAACGAGAACCAGTCGGCGCCACTGGGCAACCTGGTAGCCTTCCCGATGATGTTCTTATCCGGCACCTTCTTCCCGTCCTTTATGTTCCCGGAGTGGCTGCGCACGCTGAGCCAGTTCGTTCCCATGACGCCTGTGACTGATGGTCTGCGCCTCATTATGACCGAGCATGCCAGCCTGGCAGAGGTGCTGCCATACGCTGGCGCTGTTGGCTTATGGATGCTGGTGGTGTACATAGCGGCAATCAAGCTGTTCCGGTGGGAATAACGAAATAACGAACAAGAGGAGGGGGAGATGCGCCGAAGCACGCAGGTGATAATAACAGGGGTGGTTATTGCTATAACCATCAGCCTGGTTGGCGCGGCGTGGTATCTTCAGCAGCATCGCCCCCAGCCTGCAAGGCAGACAGACGCTGCAAAGTTTCAGGCAGAGTATCCACGGGTTGCGGCAGATAACCGTTTTGTCTACGCACGTGATGTTGCTGTGCTGGATATGCTAGAGCATGGCACGGGCGTGGTGTTTCTTGGCTACCCGCAGTGCCCGTGGTGCCAGCGGCTGAGCGAGTATGTCGACCAAGCCGCTCGTGCTGAGGGTATTGCTAGGATTCACTATCTCAACATTCGTCAGGCACGTGCTAGTAAGAACGAGACATACCAAAAGCTGGTGGCGCGTCTTGCGCCTTACCTCAGTAAGGATGAGAACGGCCAACCGCGAATTTTTGTGCCTGATGTGACGATCGTAAAGCACGGGTCAATTGTGTGGCGCTATAAGGAAGAGCCAACTGGCGATAGCGCTATCACCCCCGATCGGTATTGGACTGCAGAGCGGGCTCAGCGGGCGGTTGCGCAGCTGCGGCGTGCGATGCAGACAATGAAGCACTAGACGAGAGCAATGAGTGCAGATAACAAAGAGGAAATACTGCTGCTACGACAGAGGAGATAATATGACGTATCAATTCATTCAAGATGCCTACCAAGCGCGGCGCGGTGGGTCGTCGCGGGTGCTTGATGTGTGCTGCGAAGGCTGCGCCAAGCACGTGACGTTTTACCAAAAGGATGGCCCAGGTTCGCTGCGGCGCATGTATGTCGACCGTTTTATCGATATGACTCCAGCTGGTGATGAGCTGCGCTGCCCGCACTGCCAGCGCGTCCTTGGCATTCTCATCACGTATGCCAAGGAAAATCGCCTGGCTTATCGGCTTTTTGTCGATGCGGTGACGAAGCGGGTTGTGCCGCGTCGGCAGGTAGGGTAGTGACCCTACCTGTACTGGTGTTATACTGAATGCCATGATACATACCACACGTTACCTAGTCTGCCATAGTTAGACGGTCATCGTTGTGGCGCATGGCGGTGGGCATCATGCCTTGTATGCCTATGCCCATGATCTACCGTGGCGCGGCAATATGCGCCGCGAGCTGCTTGATAATGGCGCGGCGCGGCGGTATACAATTTGGCCGCATCCTGCACCCAACGTGTAGTAAACTATGAGAGCCCAAAGCACCTGATCACTGGGTGTGTTCTAACCACTGTTTTAGTACGACTGCCTGGTTATGTTCTGTATCCTTTGCGCCGTATAGTAGCGTCACGACAGGGTGATTGGACCAGGCATTTTTTGCTGCAGTGGCAGCTGGATTGGTATCGAGCTCTTTTTTATAACGTGCTGAAAACTCTGTAAACTTTTCTGGATCATGGTGAAACCAGTGACGTAATTCATCAGTTGGTGCAATGTCCTTTGCCCACTCATCGAGTGCTGCGTGCTCTTTGCTGATGCCTCGTGGCCAGAGTCGATCGACTAAGACACGATAGCTATCGCGTGGTGTTGCTGATTCGTAGATTCGCGTAATTTTGTAGGTAGTCATACTATCTCTCGTGCTATTGTAGCATAGAAGGTAGTCTCAAAAAGGTGAGACAGTGATTGTATGGCACGTAAAACGGTATAGGTGATTACTCATCGTCCTTGTTTGTGGTCAAGGTGCGCTGAGGCAAGAAGAGGGCAACAAGGAAGCCTGTGGCCATAAGCGCGGCGCTAATGATAAAAATCTGGTGTAAGGAGTCGCTAAAGGCATTGAGAATGCGCGTGGTGTAGTCGTCTTGCTGCTGGTTTAGCTGCTGCTGGGCACGCGCGCGAGCTGGAGCAGGCAGCTGGGCCATGCCTTTGGCTGCACCCTGACTGATGGCATTGCGTTGGCTGTTGATACGGAGCAGGGTATCGGCATTGAGCTCGCCATCGAGTTGCCGAGCGGCTTGTGGTGCGTGGCGCAGCGTCTGGATGTAAGGAATCTGATTGACATCGCCAAGGCTGTGTAAAATGCCACTAGTGAGCACGCCCGCAAAGATAGCCGTCCCCACCGTCGAGCCAAGCCCGCGGAAGAGCTGTACGCTTGAGGTAGCAGCACCAAGATCCTGCTGGCGGAATTCATTTTGCACGGCGAGAGTGAGGATGGGCATACACATCCCCATACCAAAGCCAGTGAGTGCCATAATGATTGCCTCGTGCCAGTAGGGTGAGGTGGGTTGGAGCGTGATAAGCGAGAGAATACTTGCTGCGGTGATGGCGCAGCCAATGACGATATAGCGCTTGTATACACCTGTCCGGCTGATAATCTGCCCTACACCAATAGAGCTGATCATCATCCCGCCTACCATTGGCAAGAGCATCAGGCCAGCCTGCGAGGCAGTCGCGCCAAAGACTTGCTGGTTAAACTGCGTGAGGTAGAGGATTGCCCCAAGAAAAGCGGCACCAAAGAGCAGGCTAATGAGCATAATGAGGCGGTAGGTGGAGTTACGGAAGAAGCGGAGAGGGAGGATGGGCTGAGCGGCTTTGCGCTCAAGCCAAAGGAAGATACCACTTGCAAGGGCGGCAATAGCGAGCAGCACACTTTTGATGAGAGTAAGGCTTATGCCATGGTCGATGACGCTCTTAAAGACCATCTCCGTATTGTCTACTGCCAAAACAAGCGCCGCCAGGGCAATGGTGATAAAAAGAGCACCGAGGTAGTCTGGCTTGTGCTTGCTGTCGTGCTTGATTTGTGGGCAATAGCGGATGATGAGAGCGGTGGCGATGATGCCAATTGGCACATTGATAAAGAACGTCCAGCGCCAGTTGGTTGTGACACCAAAGATGGTCGCACCATCGGTTAGCCAGCCACCAAGCAATGGTCCCGCTACCGAGCTCATACCAAAGGTCGCACCGATGAGCCCTTGCCAGCGGCCCCGCTCCTTAGGCGTAAAGAGATCGCCGACAATAGTAAAGGCGTTGGCGGTGATAATGCCACCACCAATTCCTTGTAGCGCACGCCACGCAATGAGCCATTCTACGGTTGGCGCGATACCGCTGAGTAAGGAGCCAATGGTAAAGATTGCCACGCCACTGAGCAAAAGTGGCTTGCGGCCATACATGTCGCTTAGCTTACCAGCTAGCGGCACTGTCACAGTGGTGGTGAGCATATAGGCAGTAACGATAAAGCCAAGAGAGGAGAAGCTGTTGAATTCCTTGACGATTGCGCCCAGTGCCGTCGCCACGATGGTTTGGTCGAGCGCCACGAGAAAGAGGGCGCTCATCACAGCAAGCATGACGATGAGTTTGTGACGTTGGGGCAGATGATGGAGCATAGAATTCCTTGGTTGGTTACTATAGTTGATATTCCGAAATGTAAATAAGGTTCTCGCTCTCGCTAGAGTATATACTCCTCCTATATGGCTTTGAGACACGTCAAGTAGAGAACTGTTAACCAAATATGCTATGATACGCCGAAGAGAACTGTTTGTCAATTTTATGCTAAGGAGCTTAGGCATTGCACCGGCTGATTGCGAGCGATGAGCTGCGCCAGATCAACCTTGGCAAGGAAGTGAGGTAAAATTGGGTACTGCTGCGGGGCGATAAAGCCACACTCGGCAACCTCTGCTAAACCGTGCGTTGTAGCGGCAAGGTCAATTGACTGGTAGTTGTGCCAGTTGGTGATGTGAAACAAGAACTCAAGCTGTTCGTGTGGCTCGTCAGCTGCTGGCGCTGCGATAGCAAACTGCTGGACGAAGAGCAACCGGCCAATTACTGGCTCGACGCCAGTTTCTTCGATCATCTCTCGCCGTAGGCCGTCCAATACGCTCTCGCCTAACTCCAGCCCACCGCCTGGTGTGCACCAAAAATCTCGGCCATCGCCAGTGCGCGCTGTCAAGCGCTGGCAAAAGAGCTCGCCTCTGTCGTTAATGATAATTCCGCGTACGTTAATGTGTCTGTGCATGGTGCCTCCGTTATAAAACTGTTGATAATGAATGATAGACAGCCAGTTAGGCAATTATGTCTAGTATAGCAGCAGTGAGATAGGTATTGTAAGAAGCGCGTGGTATTAACGACACAAGCGATAGCACAAAATCGCAGTTTGTTATATAATACTCGTATGGCTAAGCCGCATTACAATCATTGTGAGATACTGACGGCACCTCAGGATTATCGCCCACTGCCTAACCTATCAGCAGCGGTGCGACATGATGGTAAATATAATCGGCCTGATTCTCGTTTTTCATCTGACCCGCTGCTGCGGGTTACTGATGATTTATCGTCAATAACGTATGCAGTACCCGAAAAAGATCTTGCGCGTGGCGGTTCGTCGCGTCATGGAGCATTTGTTGCCCATGTGCGCTATGCTGAGCAGAAACGCGATATGCCTGAAACACTTGTTGTCAAACCTTCTACGGTGCCAACGGCTCTTGGCGAGTTAGCTATGACGCAGTACCTAGAGTGTGAGGGCCTTGCGCCGTTCTCGGTAGACGGGCTGGTAATTGATGGCGCATCGGAGGGCGCAGCTGCACAGGATCATAGCCGTGTTGCCCTGCTATTGTCGCGGTATCAGCCAGAAGTAGTGGGCTTGGATAGTCTTGCGTGGCATGAGATGAGTATGGATGATGTAGCGCAGTATGCTACCGAGGCAGCGACCGCATTGGCTGCATTACATAGAGTGGCAGTTGCGCATGGTGATGGCTATTTGCGTAATGTTGTGCGTGTCTCGGGTCAGCCAGCTCGTATGATTGATTTTGAACATGCAGTTAGTTTCTCAGACGTTGTTGACCAAGCTGACGGAGGAGATGAAGCAGCGCAGCGCCATATAGCCGATACGATATCGCGTGACCTCTGTGGTATGGGTTACTGATGTCGCGCAGCAGGTGCAGTTAACACGCGCAGCTGAGCGTAGTAGGTGGCTTGATCCTGCATTGAATGCATACTACGAGCAACTTGCGGTGCGAGGACATGATCAGCTCGTTACTGCTGCGTCGGCTGTTATGGTGGCAGCGCGTCGTACCGTAGGGTAACTTACGTAGTCTACCTCTCTTGATTTTCCCATTAGCACTCGCTATACTAGAGTGCTAGAAGCGCCTTGATTGATACGGGGCGCGGTGATAAGTAGATAAGTATTAAGAAAGGGGTAACCAATGAGTTCACCAATCAAGCCAATGGCGCATTTCGTCGTGGCGGTTAAGGAGAAAAAGCCAGAGAAGACTGCCAGCGGGATCTTTTTGCCCGAGTCGGCTCAGGAGAAGTCGGAAGCTGCCAAGGTGATTGCTGTTGGATCGGCAGTAGAAGATGTCGTAGTCGACGCGCGAGTGGTCTACAAGAACTACGCAGCTACCACTATTAAGCTCGACAAAGAAGAGTATTTGATTATCAAGGACGAGGATATCCTCGCCACAGTAGAATAGGAGAACTAGTCTATGGCAAAAAAAGTATTTTATGATGAAGATGCGCGCCGCCGGATTTTGGGTGGGGCAGAGATTCTCTACAACGCAGTGAAGACAACGATGGGGCCAAAGGGTCGCAACGTCGTCATTGGCAAAAGCTACGGTGGCCCAAGCGTCACGCACGATGGTGTAACGGTGGCCAAGGGTATCGACATCGAGGATGTTGATGACGAGACACTAGGCTTTAAGGTGGGGGCAGAGCTCATCAAGCAAGCCGCCAACAAAATGAACGATGTGGCTGGTGATGGTACAACTACCGTGACGGTTTTGACCTACCATATCCTTAGTGAGGCAAACAAGCTGATTGCTGCTGGTCACAACCCGATGCTGCTGCGCAAGGGTCTGGAGCGCGCTGCGGCAGAGGTCACAGCGGCTTTGAGCGAGCAGGCAGAAGACATTCGCAATGACGAAACACGTGTCGCAGAGGTAGCAACTATCTCGGCGGGTGATGACGCGATTGGCCGGCTGATTGCTGATGTAATGGAGAAGATCGGGCCCAATGGTGTGGTGACAGTTGAGGAAGGCCGTGGCCTTGAGCTAGAGAGCGAAGTGGTTGAAGGCTTTACTGTTCAGCGCGGCTTCGTCAGCCCGTACATGGCGACAGACACTAAGCGAATGGAAGCGGTATACGACAAGCCAGCCATCGTTATTACCGACAAGAAGATTTCTTCGGCGCAGGAGTTCGTCCCACTGCTTGAGATGATTGCTCAGAGTGGGAAGAAAGATCTCGTTTTGATTGCTGACGATGTGGATGGCGAAGCGCTTGGCCTGCTCGTGCTTAACCGCCTCAAGGGTGCCTTTAATACCCTGGCTATTAAAGCGCCGAGCGATAAGGATGTCCTCTACGACATTGCTGCTCTGGTGGGTGCAACAGTTATTACCGAAGACACCGGTATGAGCTTTGATACGGTTGGCCCAGATGTAGTGGGTTCGGCTCGCAAGGTGATTGCCACTAAGGATTTGACAACGATCGTCGAAGGGGCCGGTGCGAAGGCGGCAGTCGATGCCCGGATTGACCAGATTGCCGTTGAAATTGCCAACGCCTCGAGCGACTACACCAAGAACAATCTCGTCAAGCGCCAAGCTGCCCTGACTGGCCAAGTGGCGGTGATTAAGGTAGGTGGGGCAACTGAGACCGAGATCGAAGAGAAGAAATACCGCGTTGATGATGCGGTGGCTGCCGTCAAGGCTGCCCTGGCTGAGGGTGTTGTGCCTGGTGGCGGGGTGACGCTGGTCAATCTTGCAACGAGCTACACTCACGCTGGTGATGCCGATGCGTCGGTGACTGCCGGTGAGGATTTGCTCATCCACGCGCTGGAGCAACCGTTCCGCATCCTGCTAACCAACTCTGGTCTCAATGCCGATGAGTGGCTGCCACAGGTGAAGGCAGCGCAGCCTGGCTTTGGTATTAATGTCAACACACCGGGCGAGCTGATCGATCTCAAAGCAGCTGGCGTGGTTGATCCTGTCCGTGTTACCAAGGAAGCACTGCAGAATGCTGCCTCCATCGCTGGCACCGCAATGACGATGGGTGCGCTCGTCGTTGACCTGCCCGAGAAGGAAGCGGCAAGCCCAGCTGGCATGCCTGGCATGGGCGGCGGTATGGGCATGTACTAGGCCTCGTCCTGTCTTGTTTTGCAAAAACCCACCACATCTGTGGTGGGTTTTTAATTCGGGAAAGAATCGGTTGACATATACCCCCAGGGGGTATACCATAGGAGTATGAGTAAAGATATTACCAGACGAGCATTACACCGTATCAAAATTATGAAGGGCCAACTTGAGGGGTTAGAAAAGCGTGTGGCTGATGATGCCTACTGCATGGACATCATCATCCAGAGTCTGTCGATCCAGAAGTCGCTGGCGTCGCTGAACAAGCTGATGGTCAAGCAGCACCTCGAGACACATGTGGCTGAGATGTTGGCGTCAAGCGATACGAAGCAGCGCGATAAGGCACTCAAAGAGCTCGACCAGCTCTATGATCTGACGAACATCCGCTAGCAGCAAGCGGGCATATGAATGGAAGAATAATACGGTGCGTCGCACCGAGGAGTTTGCTATGGATACAAAACAGTCACAGCACCAGCACATGGCTCATAGTGACCATACTCACCATGAGCAGCATGCTACGGAGAGCTGTGCCCATCATGAGGCGCATGGGCAGGGTGGCCATTGCGGGCATGATGCGGCCCAGTTTCGGCAGCGGTTTTGGCTGTCGCTGCTGATAACGATCGGTGTATTGGTGTGTTCACCACTACTCCAGCAGTGGCTCGGCTATACACTACCTGAGGTGGTGAGCCGGTATGTGCCGGCCATAAGCGGGACGATATTGCTGTGGTATGGTGGCCGAGTTTTTATCCGGGCGGGGTGGCAGGAGCTACGGCAGCGCCAGCCTGGTATGATGCTGCTGATTGCTCTGGCGATCAGTGTGGCGTATGGCTACAGTCTGCTGGTGACCAGTGGTGTGGTAGCAGGAATGGATTTTTGGTGGGAGCTTGCGTCGCTCATTACCATTATGCTCCTCGGGCACTGGCTCGAAATGGCAGCGATTAAGCGGGCAACGGATGCCGCTCATACCTTAGCCCAGCTCTTGCCTGAGACGGCAGAGGTTGTGACGGAGCAATCGATTGATACAGTGCCGCTTGATCACCTGGCTGTGGGGATGACCGTGCTGGTGCGCCCGGGTGGGCGCGTGCCAGTGGATGGCCAGGTGATATCTGGCACGTCACAGGTGGATGAGTCGATGCTTACGGGTGAGTCGCGCCCTGTTGCTAAGCAGCCAGGGAGTCTTGTGACGGCAGGCACGATCAATGGCACTGGTGCGCTTCATGTTATGGCCCAGCACATTGGTGATGATACAACGTTGTCGCATATTATGGAGCTGGTGCGCCAGGCTGAGCAGCGTCGGTCACGAACGCAGGTGCTGGCGGACCGGGCAGCGGGCTATCTTTTCTATGCAGCGCTTGCTACTGCGCTGGTGGCGGGCACTGGCTGGGCGCTGGCTGGTGTATCGCTCGATGTAGTGTTGCAGCGAGTGGTAACGGTGCTGGTTGTGGCGTGCCCACATGCTTTGGGCTTGGCGGTGCCGCTGGTTGTATCGATCTCGACTGGGCTTGCGGCGCAGCGCGGTATTGTGGTGCGCGATCGCCGCGCTTTTGAGGCTGCGCGGCACGTCGATGTGGTGTTATTTGATAAAACAGGTACACTAACGACTGGTCACCTAGCAGTAGTTGCAGTCCATGGTGGGGACGAGGCGGCTATTTTGGCACTGGCGGCAGCGGCTGAGCATGAGGCAGAACACCCGATTGCAGCAGCGATTCGCCGCGCGGCAGCCGATCGCCATGTTGCGATACCTGCTGTGCGTGACCTCCAAACGGTGCCAGGTTATGGCGTGCAGGCTGTGGTTGATGGCGTGCCGACGTTAGTTGGCAATGCGGCCTTTATGCAGCAGCATCAGATTGATCGAGACGAGATAACGACGGACCATACAGTGGTCTACGTTGCCCAGGCTGGGCGCGTCTGTGGTGTGATTGAGCTTGGTGATGCGCCGCGCCCTGGTGCGGCAGCGGCAGTCGCAGCGCTCCAACGCCGCGGTATAACGGTTGCTTTGGTAACAGGAGATGGTGCGCGGCCAGCCGATGCGATTGCTCGCCTCGTTGGTATCACTGAGGTTCACGCTGAGGTAACACCAGCTAAGAAGGCGGCGATTGTCATGGCGTACCAGCAGCAGGGGAAGCGGGTGTGCTTTGTCGGTGATGGCGTGAATGATGCACCAGCGCTTGCCCAGGCCGAGAGTGGTGTCGCGATTGGGACAGGGACCGATGTTGCTGCAGCGTCTGCCGGGATTATGCTGGTTGGTGATGATCCACAGGCGGTTGTCCGGCTGATCACGCTGGCTCAGGCGACGTACCGCAAAATGGTGCAGAACCTCTGCTGGGGAGCGGGCTATAATGTGCTGATGCTTCCACTCGCAGCTGGGGTGCTTGCGCCAGTCGGGGTGGTTATTTCGCCCGCGATCGGTGCGGTGGTGATGTCGCTTTCGACGATCATTGTTGCAGCAAATGCACAGCTCCTGCGCCGTGCGGTGGTGTAAGGTGCTCGCCTCGTTATTGACAGGTCTGGGCTATCTATGTCATACTAGCGCGCAGTATGCTTTCGTTCTTAGGGAATTTCACCGCGTCGTTTCGGGTGGCGCTTGTGATGTGGCCGTTTGCTGCATTTGTGTTGACGCTGCCACTATTATTGGTGCACTATATTCGCTTTCGCCGAGTGGCGTTTGGCCGGGTAGTCATGACGTATTTGGTAGTGCTCTATGGCTTGGCATTGGCCGCCTTTACACTCTACCCAATGCCAGATAATGCGGCGCGCTTTTGCGGGAGTCACCATATCCAGCCGCAATTAGTGCCACTGGCGTCGATTTTCGATATCTCGCACGAGGGTGTGCGGGCGTTGCTACAGGTGGTGCTCAATATTATCTTCTTTGTGCCACTGGGAGCGTTTTTGCGGGCGATGTATCGGGTGCGCTGGTGGACAGTGGTGATGATTGGCCTGATGACGTCGGTAGTGATTGAACTGACGCAGCTCACGGGGGTGTTTGGCGTGTATCCGTGTAGCTATCGGTTGTTTGATGTTGATGATTTGCTGCTCAATACGAGTGGGGCACTGCTGGGCTTTTGGTCGGGTTGGTTGCTGCCAAATCTTCGTGATACTGAGCGTGGGGCAACGACGATTCGCCAGCCTGGCCTTGTGCGGCGTATCGTTGCCTTTGTCGTTGATATGACTGGAGTGGCGATCGGCTCAACGATTGTGATGGTAGCGCTCACACTCTTCAATGTATTGCATTCACGGCAGTGGACTGAACAGATGCAGATGCTGACGCAGATCGTTCCGTATGGCTTTATTGCGCTCGTGCATGCTATCCTCCCATTAGCGGCCCAGGGGCGGACGCTCGGTGGCTGGCTAACGGGTATTTCGCTGGACGATCGGCCGCGGGGGTGGTTCCACCGCGTGGTGTACTATGCGGTGCGGCTGCTCTATATTGCGGTGCTGTCGATGGTGCATCTGCCGTTTGTGTCATTAATGACGCTGCTTGTCACGATCGTGCTATGGCATCGGTATAAGCAGCTGCCCTATGCCGTGCTTGATCGGTACTGGCCGACCCACCGTGTGCCAACCACTGATGACGAGTAATCTATACCACTTCATACTTTACGTATTCTGGCAAACGGTATAAACTAGAAAGAGACAGCTAGCAAAAGCAAGGAGGCGATATGCGGACGGCAATGGTGAAAAGTGTGCTCAGTGTCATGATGATAGCAGTCGGATGCCAGCTGATGGCTCCAGTGCCAGCTCAGGCTGCGGAGCGGAGGACAATCTCGGTCTATGTCAGTGACGAGAACCTCCCAAAGGTGACTGACGACCATCTGAAGATGATCGATCGGCTCATTGTCCATTTTGGGCGTATTGCGGCCGATGGGCGCGTGACACTTGATACACTGCCACACCTCACGCAAGCAGCCACGCTGCAGCGGATTCGGGCGGTTAATCCGCGCATCTCCCTTATTCTCTCAATTGGTGGTGGTAATGATGCCGCGCGAAGTGAGTTCGATGCGATGGTGCGCCAAGCCAGCACCCGGCAGGCCTTTGTGAGCTCTGTCAAGGAGGCGCTACAGGCTCATCAATTGGATGGAGTGGATATCGACTGGGAGTTTCCAAAGGGGAGCCAGCAGGCTGACCTGATTGCTCTTTTACGCGAATTGCGCGCGGCAACAACCACCAGCGGACGCCAGCCGAGTATTTCGATGACCGGTGCGCCAGCCAAGTGGTATGCTGAGCAAAATAAGTTTGCTGAGTACCAGCAGTATCTTGATCAGATTGCGATCATGACGTATGACATGCGGGGGTTTGGCTCGTTCAAGACGCACGCTGGGCACCATGCTGGTCTCTATACCGCGCCGGATGACCCACTTGACCAGAGTGCCAACTCGGCAGTGCAGCACTACCAAGCTCACGGTGCGCCAACAAACAAATTGATGATCGGGGCGGGGTGGTATAGCCGGCGGTTTAGCTCTGTTGCTGAGGTAAATCATGGGTTGCACCAACCCGTTGGCGATGCTCAAAAGGCTGGCGAGTACCACACCACGTATGACCGACTCGAGCGAGAGTATATTAATAAGAATGGCTATACTCGCTACTGGGACGACGCAAGCAAAGCGCCGTATCTCTACAATGCCGCACGGCGTGAGTTTATTAGCTATGACGATGCGGAGTCGATGAAGTACAAGGCAGAGTATGTCCAGCAGCACAACCTGCAAGGGATTATTGTCTGGCGTTATCTCTCCGACCCGCAGAGTAATGATGCGTTGCTGCGGCAACTCGACCACACGCTGCATGGTAGCGCTGCGCCATTGTCGACTCAGCCGCAATCAAATCAGTCACAGAATACCACGCTGCCACCAAAGGTGATGCATATCTCGCAGGCCGAGCAGTCACAGCCAAGCCAGCCGCAGCACGAGGGAGCATTGGCAGCTGCTGGTGATAATGTGCCGCTGCTCTATTATGGCGGCGCGGCGCTGGTTGTGCTGGGTGGAGTTGGCGCGGCAATGTATATCTGGCGTCGCCGGCGTGTAAAAAGGTATTGACAGTGAATAGTTTAGGCAGTAAACTATTCATTGTATGAAGGTAGAAGCAAAGTCAGGTGCACAGCCGCAGCGCCTAGTATGTATTGAGAACATCACGAGCTGCTTGTTTCAGCTCAAGCAGCGCCTGGCGCACGCTCAACGCCAGACGGATCAGCAATTTGGCTTGGCACCTGTCCACTGGTATGTGCTGGGCCTCTTGCATCGTGGAGCTATCGAGACAATGGGTGATGTCGCGGCAAAGCTGTGTGTTTCTAAGGGCGCGGCGACGCAGATCCTTGACGTGCTGGTGGCAAAAAAGCTCGTTCGGCGCACGCTTGATCCGCACGATCGACGGGTGGTGCGCCTACAGTTGACGACGCAAAGCCAGCAGATAACCGATCACTTCCAGCAGTATATGACGGAGACTATTGCTGATCTCTTTGCCGTGCTGAGCGATGCCGAGCTGGCGCAGCTCGACCAGCTTATTAATAAAATTGCCCAGCCGCATAAGGTGGAGCGAGCATGAAGTATATCTGGCGACTACTCTGGGGCTATTGGTGGCAGCTCGGGCTGCTGGTTGCTGCAACGTATGGCTCGGTGATGGCAACGCTCAGTTTGCCAGACTTTATGGCGGCGATTATTAATAATGGTATCGTTGGCACTGATATGGCCGTTATATGGCATAATGGCTGGCAGATGATTGCCGTGACGCTGGCTGGTGCGGTGGGGACGATTGTGTCGGTCTTCTTTGCGACGCGGATTGCGACTGGCCTCTGTCAGCAGCTGCGCGACCAGGTGTTTGCCCGGGTGGAGGATTATGCTGTGGCGGACTTTAACCGTTTCTCGACAGCGTCGCTGATTACGCGCTCGACGAATGACATCCAGCAGATCCAATCGACGGCGATTATGCTGCTGCGCATTGCCTTGATGGCACCGATTATGGCCGTGGCTGGCCTGCAAAAGGCGCTGGCCAATGCACCAAGCCTGAGCTGGATTATTGCTCTGGCGGTTGCGGTGCTTTTGGTGGTCATTACTGGCTTGTTTATTGCGGCGATGCCCCGCTTTCAGCGCTTGCAGAGCGTGGTGGATAAGCTGAACTTAGTCGCCCGCGAGAACCTGACGGGTCTGCGCGTCGTGCGGGCTTTTCATACCGAGGCAGTCGAAGAAGCAAAATTTGATGCCGTCAACCATGAGCTGACGAAGCTCAACTTGGTAGTCAATCGTCTGATGATGGTGATGGAGCCAGTGATGATGCTGGTGATGAATCTCGCGAGCGTGGCGGTAGTGTGGTATGGCGCGCTGGCGATTGGTGATGGACGCCTAGCGATTGGCAATATGATGGCCTTTTTGCAATATGCTTTGCAAGTGATTATGTCGTTCTTAATGATCTCGATGGTGTTTATTATGGCACCGCGCGCGGCTGTGTCGGTGCGCCGGGTAGCGGAGGTGCTCGATACCGAGCCGTCGATCACTGACCCGACTGAACCTCAGCCGCTCGCGCCGGGTGGCGTAGGGCGGATTGAATTTCGCGATGTTACCTTTGCCTACCCAGGGGCAGATGAGCCGGTGCTGAGTAACATTAGCTTTGTGGCAGAGCCTGGCCAGACGACGGCATTCATTGGTAGCACGGGCTCGGGCAAGTCGACATTGGTCAATCTGATTCCGCGGTTTTATGATGTGTCGGCTGGGCAGATTTTGCTTGATGGGGTGGATATTCGTCACCTCAGGTTGACTGACTTGGCCAGTCAGATTGGCTATGTTCCGCAAAAAGGTGTGCTGTTTCGGGGCAGTATTGCCAGCAATATTGCCTATGGTGCGCCCGAGGCCGATAAGGCGGCGATTGCTCATGCAGCAGAGGTGGCTCAGGCGAGCGACTTTATTGGCCAGCTCGATGATGGCATGGCAAGTGAGATCGCGCAAGGCGGCACCAATGTCTCGGGTGGGCAACGCCAGCGCCTAGCGATCGCCCGGGCGTTGGCCGCGCAGCCCCAGGTGTATATCTTTGATGATTCGTTCTCGGCACTTGATGCACGGACGGATGCCACGCTGCGCCAGCGCCTGACGCAGGAGGTGGCGGGCAAGACGGTGTTGATCGTCGGGCAGCGGATTAATACGATCGCCCAGGCGGATACAATTATTGTCCTTGATGAAGGTCGGATCGTCGGTCAAGGGCGGCACCAGGAGCTGATGAAAACCTGTGCGGTATACCAAGAGATTGCCGCGTCGCAGCTCAGTGAGCGCGAGTTGGCTGCGCTCGAGCGGCCTGCTCCGTTTGGTGTCGCCGCGCAAGGAGGGGCGTTATGAGCCAGCAATCGTCTGCACGGCCGCGCTCATCAGGAGTGCGCCGCGGCCCAATGGGTGGGCCAGTCGCTGGCGGCGGGACGGAGCGAGCTAAGGACTTCCGTGGGACGGTGCGTACGCTGCTGCAGTATCTGCGCGCCTTTCGTTGGCAGCTGGTCTTGGTGGTCGGCTTGACGATTGTCAGTACACTGTTTGCGATCGTTAGCCCCAAGCTGCTCGGCAACGCGACCAACCAGATTGTCGATGACTACACGCGCCTGCGTACCTATGATGCTATCCACGAGAAGCTTCCTGCTGGCGTGACGATCCCTGCGGGTATGACAGGTGAGCAATTTATGGCATCGCCCCAGGGCAAGCAGTTGGCCGAGGCGCTGCCTGTTTCGGCTCGCAACACAGTCAAGACGCTTGATCTGGGCAGGCGGCCCACCTTCCATTACGATGCAATTTTGCAGATTGTTCTCTGGCTGATTGGACTCTATGTGATCAGTGCGCTGTTTCGCTATGGGCAGGCCTGGCTGATGACGAATATTACCCAGAAGCTCACATACCAGCTGCGCCGTGATATCTCAGAGAAGATCAATCGCTTGCCGCTGCGCTACTTCGACACGCAAACCCATGGCGACGTTCTCAGCCGCATTACCAACGATGTTGATACGGTAAGTCAAACACTTACCCAAAGCCTGTCGCAAATGATGAGTGCAGTGGTGATGCTGGTCGGAATTTTGGCAATGATGCTGTCGATTAGTTGGCTGCTGACTGTGGTGGCGCTCTTGGTTGTGCCGCTGTCGATGGGGTTGATCGTTGTGATTACCAAGCGCTCACAAATGCAGTTCATCCGCCAGCAAGATGAGCTGGGTGAGCTCAATGGCCACATTGAGGAGATGTATGCTGGCCACCAGGTGATGCGTGCCTTTCGTGGGCAGGAGCGGTCGCTGGCGACCTTTCGGCAGATTAACCAGCGGCTTTTCTCGAGCGCCTGGCAGTCGCAGTTTCTCTCTGGCTTGATGTATCCAGTGATGAATGTGGTGGGGAATATTGGTTATGTTGGCGTGGCGGTGCTTGGTGGATGGCTGGCGATCGAGGGGAGAATTAAGATTGGCGATATTCAGGCCTTCATCCAGTATATGCAGCAATTTAATCAGCCAATTGCCCAAACGGCGAATATTGCCAATGTGCTACAGTCGACGGCAGCTGCGGCCGAGCGAGTCTTTGAGTTTCTCAAAGAGCCGGCCGAAGCACTCGACCCTGTGCTCGCTACCACGCTGCCAGTGGTGCGCGGTGAAGTGGAGTTTCGCGATGTTGTCTTTGGCTATGATGCAAAGACGCCAGTTATTAAGCACCTCTCGGCTCATATTCGACCCGGCCAGCGGGTAGCGATTGTTGGGCCAACCGGTGCGGGCAAGACGACGCTGGTTAATCTACTAATGCGATTTTATGATATTGACAGTGGTCAAATCCTGATTGATGGGGTGGATATTGCCCAGATGACGCGCAGCAGTGTCCGGCAGCTCTTTGGCATGGTGCTGCAAGATACGTGGCTTTTCCATGGGACGATTCGCGACAACCTGCGCTATGGCAACCCCGAGGCAAGCGAAGCTGAGCTGCTGGCGGTGGCGCGTGAGGCACATGTCGACCATTTTGTCCGGTCGCTGCCTGGTGGCTACGACATGGTGCTCGACGAGGCCGCAACTAATATGTCGCAAGGGGAAAAGCAACTGCTAACGATTGCCCGCGCTATGCTTGCCAAGACACCGATGCTCATCTTGGACGAAGCAACCAGCTCGGTCGATACCCGCACTGAGGTGCTCATCCAACAGGCGATGGATAGGCTGATGCAGCACAAGACGAGTTTTGTCATTGCTCATCGCCTCAGCACGATCCGCGACGCCGATCTTATCCTTGTGGTAAAGGATGGTAATGTTATCGAGCAGGGCACGCATGACGAGCTACTTGCCCAGAATGGCTTTTATGCGGAATTGTACCAGAGCCAGTTTGCGGAAGACGTCGATAAACCGACAAAGTAAGATGTCTAGAGCTAACTACGTTTGGGTCGCTTGATGCGGGCAAGCAGGACAGCCCAATCGCCATCAGTTCTTTCGAGGACTTCAAGAATTGTATAATGACCGGTGTTTAATTTCTCATTAAGTTTTGGCAGACCTCGACCATCTGCATCATCGCGTGTACGGTTAATTTGACGGATAACTAATTCCTCGACCTCGTAGATGACGCGACTTTTGTGCCACGATATCACTGCAATCACAGCAGAGATGATTGATATGATCAAAGAGAATAGTGCGATACCATCAGACAGAGGCATAGTTATTACCGTAAATCAAATATATCCAACGCGCCAAACTTCCCTGTTAGCATACTGCGCTCGATGATGTGCGGGGCGATTGCTTTGGAGAATTTCTTGGGGCGTGTTTTGGCGGGGAGGTCGAGCACGGTATTGAGCGCGTAGACAAAGAATTGATAGCGATGTGTCCCAAAGGCAGGGTGTGGGCCACCCCAGCCTGGTTTGCCCCAGGTAGTGGTGCCTTCGATCGCGCCGTGAGGGAGGTAGTCGCTGCCAATTTCTGTGGTGGTAGGTGGAAGATTCCAGACAATCCAGTGGTAGAAGCCGCCAATGAAGGGTGCGTCGGGGCTATAGCACACCACAGCGAGGCTCTGCGTACCATCAGGGATGTCGCTGATGGCAAGAGGTGGTCGCTGGTTGCCGCCAAAGCGCGAATAAATCTTTGGCATCTTGGCGTTGTTGTTGAAGGCGGGGCTGGTGACTTTCATGTCTATAGTATACCGTATACTGGTCATGCTCGCCAGAATAATTTCGATCAAATGGCATACAAATGGGGATATGTACGGGAGAAAGCACCAAAATAAGCCAGGCAATAGCATCGTAAGCAATTATTTGCTATAGTGGGCCAATAATGATCACCGACCAACTTCTTCGCTCTTACCCAATCATCTCTGACCAAGTGGACGAGCGCGAGCTACGGGTTTTGCTGCGTGAGCTTGAGCGGCTTCTGGGAGCTGGCTGCCAGGGGTCGGTTGTTGAATTTGGCTGTTATGTGGGGACGACGAGTTTGTTTATTCGACGCTTGCTTGATGCGTATCAGCATGCGGGAGCTTTTCACGCCTATGATTCGTTTGCTGGTTTGCCAGAAAAGTCGGCGCAGGATGCAAGCGCAGCTGGTGAGCAATTTGTGGCAGGGGAGCTTGCGGCAACGCGCAAGGGGTTCCTCCAGCAGTTCAAGAAAGCTGGCCTGCACCCACCAGTGGTGCACAAGGCGTGGTTTGCCGAGCTTACCCCGCATGATGTGCCGGAGGATATTATGTTTGCCTTTCTCGATGGCGACTACTACCAGTCGATTATGGACTCACTCCGGCTCGTAACACCGAAGCTGACGCCTGATGCGGTGCTCGTGGTGGACGATTATGCGAACGAAGCACTACCTGGTGCGGCCCGGGCGGCTGATGAGTGGCTGCAGACGCACCCTGGATTCCGTTGCCGGGTGGAGGCGAGCTTGGCGGTTATTACCGCAATAAAATAACCAACGGCAGGTACGCAGTTGGTAGAGTGATGATACTATCAAGATAGGGGTGTCGTCTCCGCAGAACCACGGTGACGCCACCCCGTATCTAAATAGTAGCGGAATTATTTACTGATGTCAATAATCTTCTTTGACTTTGGAATAATAATCAGCCGTTTGGCTCGCTTGATATCATGAAATTCTTTCTTAAGTCGGGCAATATTAACTGCATCGGTTATTTTCGATCGACGAAGGTCAAAAATAATGTACTCAGATTGATGAATCGCAACCTTAAATGCGCGTTTGATAGTGTGTGGACTTCGGCCGATTGGACATTTCATCTCCCACCGCTTGTTGAGCATGATAATGTCTGGTGTATGGACTCCTTTTCGTTGATCGGGTGGAATGATTGTAATATCATAGCCTTGTTGTGTAAGGTAGACAATAGTTGCATTCTCGTGGTGATGAAGAATAACTCCATTTGTTGTGATAGACCCCTGCCTCATACAAAACCATGATAGACTATTATGGTAATAATAGCAAAAATAAGCTTTTGTGATTCATCATTCAGTTTCATATTCGTGACACCTGTTATCCATTGCACTTACCTCAGAACATGCTACAATGAAAGCATCAACTATAAGCCACACAGGGGGAAAAGGTGGACGATCCAATTCATATTACATCAGAGATTGGCCGGTTGAAGACAGTGCTCTTGCATCGGCCGGGTGAGGAGCTCGAGCATCTCACGCCAGAACATTTGCAGCGCCTATTGTTCGACGATATTCCGTATCTCAAGGTTGCGCAGGAGGAGCATGATCGCTTTGCGGAGCTGCTCCGCTCGCGTGGGGTCGAAGTGTTGTACTTAGATGAACTTGCCGCCGAGGCACTCGCTGACGAAGCGGTGCGGCGGCAATTTGTTGTTGAGATGCTGGTAGCATCGAAGCAAGACAACCAACGTGCATCGCGGACACTGGCCGAGTATCTGCTTGGTATGGAGCCACGCCAGATGGTACGCAAGCTGATGGCGGGGGTGCGCAAAGATGAGATTAGCCTGCCACCTGAGCAGCAGCAACTCCACACGATGGTCGCGCATGAGCAATATCCCTTCTATCTCGACCCAATGCCCAATCTTTACTTCACGCGCGACCCAGCAGCAGCAATTGGCCAAGGTTTGACGATCAACAAGATGCACTGGCCAGCTCGGCGCCGTGAGTCACTCTTTATGCGCTATATTATCGATTTCCATCCGCGCTTTGCTGGCAAGAACGTACCGACCTGGTATGATCGCAGCCAACCTTTCTCGATTGAGGGCGGTGATGAGCTGGTGCTTAATAGCCACACGATGGCGATCGGTATTAGTGAGCGCACCTCACCAGAGGCGATTGAGCTGATGGCGACAAAGCTCTTTGCTGAGTCGGACTTTGACACGGTGATTGCGCTTGAGATCCCCAAGAGTCACGCCTTTATGCATCTGGATACTGTCTTTACGATGATTGACCACGACAAATTTACCATCCACCCAGAGATTCGAGGCTTTGAGGGGCGGATGAATATCTTCGTCTTGCATAAAGCAGACGGGCAGACCTACCCAACCATTACCAAAGAACATAATCTCGAGCAGGTGCTCAGCCAAGCCCTTGGCGTGCCGTCGATTACCTTGATCGAATGCGGTGGCGGTGACGATATCGCTGCAGCGCGCGAGCAGTGGAATGACGGTAGCAATACCTTGGCGATTGCTCCTGGGGTGGTGGTCACCTACGACCGCAACTACGTCACCAACCAAAAACTGCGTGAGGCAGGCGTCGAAGTGCTGGAAATTACTGGCTCGGAGCTTGGCCGGGGCCGTGGCGGGCCACGCTGCATGAGTATGCCATTAATACGAGAGGATGTGTAAATGAACCTACCAACCAATCTAAAAAACCGCTCATTCTTAGCCCTGAAGGACTTTTCGTCAGAGGAAATCCGGCAGATGCTCGACACTGCGCATGAGCTCAAGAAGCTTAAGCGCGAGGGCGTGCCGCATCGCTTGCACGAGGGTAAGCAGGTCGCGCTCTTGTTTGAGAAGAACTCGACCCGTACGCGCTGCGCCTTTACGGTGGCGGCCAATGACCTTGGCGTTGCGCCGGAGTTTCTCGGTAAAGATGACATTCAGCTTGGCAAAAAGGAGTCGGTTGAGGATACTGCAAAGGTGCTGGGCCGGATGTTTGATGGGATTGAATTCCGCGGCTTTAAGCACTCGACGGTGGAAGACTTGGCCAAGCACGCTGGCGTACCGGTGTGGAATGGCCTGACCGACCAGTTCCACCCGACGCAGATTTTGGCCGACTTTATGACGCTCGAGGAGCACATCGGGTCGCTGGCTGGCACGAAGCTGGTTTTTGTCGGTGATGGGCGCAACAATATGGCTAATAGCCTGATGATTGGCTCGGCCAAGATGGGCGTTGACTTCCGTATCTTAGCGCCAGCTGAGCTGCACCCGAGCAGCGAGCTGGTTGATCTTGCCCGGGCAATTGCCGCCGAGACTGGTGCGCAGATTACCGTGACGGATGACCGCGCGACGGCTCTGGAGGGAGCTGATGCAATCTATACCGACGTGTGGGTGTCGATGGGTGAGGAGGCGCAGTTCGCTGAGCGGATTGCTTTGCTCAGGCCCTACCAGGTAAACCGTGCGATGCTTGACGAGACGCACAATCCACACGTTAAGTTCTTGCACTGCTTGCCAGCCTTCCACGATCTCAACACCGAGACGGGGCTGAAGATCTACCAAGACTATGGCCTTGAGAGTATGGAAGTGACAGACGAGGTATTCCGCAGTGAGCACAGTGTGGTCTTCGACGAGGCGGAGAACCGCATGCACACGATCAAGGCAGTGATGGCACTGACGTTATAACAAAGTAACTGAGGCATAGGGGGCCTCACATATGACAACACAACAAACACAACAAGAGAGCAAGCTGGGGTGGCGATCACTCACCGGGCTTGTTATCGGCAGTATGATTGGGGCTGGTATCTTCAATCTTGTCCGTAATACTGCAGAATCGGCTGGACCACTGGCAACCATCATTGCCTGGCTCGTCACTGGGGTGGGGATGGTCTTCCTCGTCCTGAGTTTTCGTAACCTTGCCGAGAAGCGCCCCGACCTTGACGCCGGTATCTATAGCTATGCCGAGGCAGGGTTTGGCAAATATGTTGGGTTCAACTCGGCCTGGGGCTATTGGATCTCGGCCTGGATTGGTAACATCGCCTATGCGGTAACGGCCTTTTCGGCACTTGGCTATTTCTTCCCGCAGCTGTTTGCTGATGGTCAAAACTGGGCTTCGGTGATTGGTATGTCGATCCTGCTGTGGGGCGTGCACTGTCTGATTCTCCGTGGTGTGCGCACGGCGAGTGTAGTGAACTTGCTCATCACGATTGCCAAGATTGTTCCACTGATTATCTTCCTTGTGGCAATTATTGCTGCCTTTAAGCTCGATATCTTCTCGAAGGATCTCTGGGGCCTGGCTGGGAGTAATCTGAGTCTTGACGTTGTTCTGCGGCAGATCAAGAATATGATGATCGTCACTGTCTGGGTGTTCATTGGCATCGAGGGTGCGGTTGTGTTCTCGGGCCGAGCTAAGCAGCGCAGCGATGTCGTTAAGGCGACCTTCATTGGCTTTGCTGCCGTGCTTGCGCTCTATGTCTTGATGACCGTCCTCGCCTTCGGCGTGGCAACCCAGCCGGAGCTGGCTGGCCTCAAAGACCCAGCGATGGCGCTCTTGCTTGAGAAGGTGGTTGGGCCGTGGGGTGCCTGGCTGGTCAATATTGGCTTGATCATTGCGGTGCTTGGTGGCTGGCTGGCCTGGACGATGTTTGCAGCTGAGCTGCCCTACCAAGCAGCAAAGGCTGGTACCTTTCCAACATTCTTTGCGAAAGAGAACAAGGTTGGCGTGCCGAAGAACTCGCTGCTGGTGACCAACCTCCTCGTGCAGCTCTTTATCCTAACGATACCGCTGACGAGTGGCTCGGTGTATAACATTGGTATTGCGATTGCGACATCGGCAATTCTCGTGCCCTATGCCTTGACGGCCTTTTACCAGCTGAAGTACTCGGCTCTTGAGAAGCCAGAAACGAAGGGCCGGGCGGCCAATATCTTGATTGGTGTGATGGCTAGTGTCTATAGCGTCTGGCTGGTCTATGCCGCCGGGGTGGAGAACTTGCTGGTGACGGTGTTCTTGTATGTGCCGGGTATTGTGGTGTATGGCCTGATGCGTCGGCAGCAAGGCAAGAAGCCATTTACGGCGCTTGAGTGGCTGCTTGTTGCAGCACTACTGGTGGCGCTGGCTTATGCGCTATTCCAGCTGCTGACTGGTGGGCTGGATAAGACACTTGGTATTACGATGCCCAAGCTGTTTAACTAATGAGGAGCAATGCGGTGCGCCAAGAAAAGGGCGCACCGCTTGGCAATAAGAGAAAGGAGTGTGATGTTTCGCTACGCGATTACCCGCCGGCCAAGCCGTAGCTTGATCAACGGCATTAGCCAAACACCGGAGAAGGGCAAGCCAGACTATGAGCGGGCAATGCAGCAGTACGACCAGTACGTTGCGCTGCTCCGTCAGTGTGGCCTTGAGGTGACCGTCTTGGAGCCCAATGAGGAGTATCCGGATAGTGTCTTCATTGAGGATAATGCGCTGTGTACGCCGCATGGGGTGGCGATTTTGTCGCGGCCTGGGGCGGAGAGCCGGCGCGGCGAGGCGAGCTTGCCCGATTTGCGTCAGGCGCTGAGCCAGCATTATGATACCATCGAGCAGGTCGAAGCACCCGGTACCGTCGACCCTGGTGATATTATGATGGTGGGCGACCACTACTACATTGGCCTGAGCCACCGCACAAACCAAGCGGCGGCCGAGCAGATCACCGCTATCCTTGAGCGCTACGGCATGACGGCCGAGACGGTTGAGGTGACAGGGATTCTGCACCTCAAGGATGATGTGGTCTACTTGGACAATAACAACCTGATCGTTGCTAAGGCCTATGAGCACCACCCAGCCTTTGCAGGATTTAACAAGCTGGTGGTGGATGACGATGAGTACTATGCGGTGAATAGCTTGTGGGTTAATGGCACGGTGATTGTGCCACAGGGCTTTCCCAAGATCGAGCAGCAGATCCGTGACTGTGGCTACCACGTAGAACTAATCGATACCAGTGAATTTGAAAAGATAACCGGCAGTTTGACCTGCATGTCGTTGAGGTTTTAGGATGAGTACAATTGTGATTGCATTGGGTGGTAACGCCCTCCAAAAACAAGGTGAAGCAAGTGCGGCTGCGCAGCAGCGAGTGGCGAGTGAGACGGCGGCTCAGCTAGTGCCGCTGATTGCGGCTGGGCATCGGCTTGTGATCGTCCACGGCAATGGGCCACAGGTGGGGAATATTGTGCTCCATGAGGAGGCGATTAATACTCCTGAGGTGCCAACGATGCCGCTTGATACGTGCGGCGCAATGAGCCAAGGAGAGATTGGCTACTGGCTACAGCAAGCGCTGACGAATGAGTTTGCCCGCCGTGGTATGCCAAACCACGCCGTGACGATGGTGACACAGACGGTGGTGGATGCGAATGACCCGGCGTTTGCAAATCCTACCAAGCCAATCGGGGTCTTTTATGCCTCCGAGGCTGAGGCGCAGCAGTCGGCGGCGGGGCGCGATTTCGTCTTCAAAGAAGATGCGGGGCGAGGCTGGCGCCGCGTTGTGCCATCACCTCGGCCGCAGCGCGTAGTCGAAGAAGGTGCGGTGCGTGCCTTGCTTGATGCTGGCTTGACCGTCGTGACGGCTGGCGGCGGTGGAATTCCGGTGGTTGAGAATGAGGCGCAGGGTATGGCTGGGGTTGAAGCGGTGATCGATAAGGACTTTACCGCTGCGGTGGTGGCTGATGCGATTGATGCTGAAGCCTTGGTGATCCTCACGGCCGTCGATAACGCGATGGTCGACTATGGTACGCCGCAGGCTCGGGCGATTGGCCGGACGACCAGCCAGGAGATGCACGCCTATGCCGAGCAGGGGCAGTTTGCGTCGGGTAGTATGCTACCGAAGGTGCAGGCCGCGCTCAATTTCGTCGCAAAGCCTGGTCGGCGCGCCATTATTGCCAACCTAGAGCACGCCGCTGCCGCTGTGGCCGGTGAGCAAGGGACGATTATTGTGTCGTAGAAGTGTCGCAAAGGAAAAAATAATGAGACACTGGCATAGAGAAGCCAGTGTCTCATTTCGTTGACCCACTTACTCACGTGTGGCGCTTGTGCTAGGCGGCTTGAGAGGGCTGTTCTAAATGATCGAGGTCGATACTGCGTGTCACTTGGCGTGAGCCCTCGGATCGAACTATCCGGAATTTCCGGATAGTTGCCTCACGCTCCAGTTCACCAGAGGAGAAGATATTCCCGAGGTGCTCGCTGATGGTGCGCACATCGACATCGAACAGTTCGGCCATCAGGCGCTGCGTTAGCCGGGTTAAAGACGTATCAAGACGACGGATGTAACGATCTGTACCTGGTATGAACAAGATAAAGAGAGACTATATACACTATCACGGGAAAAGACTGGCAAGATTCCAACTCGTGAAGATATATGACAAGAGAGAATATGTAAAGCTATCCTAAAAGTAAGTGAAAGGCGTTTTTAGAGCAGTAATGGGAAACGTGGTGTCAGATTATGGCGAAGTGTAAAAAACATCATGTAAGGCGTAAAATTGTAGTATGAGAAAAATCATTGTATGTATGATAAAATGATAATGATGTTGTAATAAGCTCAGTTATAAAGAGAGAATATAAATGCGAATTCAATTTACCGTAACCGATGAAGAACTGAAAACTTTAACCAAAAAGGCAATAGAGGGTAATTACCCAAGTGTGAGTGAATATTGTAAGTGCAGCAGTCTACAAAAAAATACAAGCTATGTCACACTGTATACTACCTTACTCAATACAATAAGCTCCTTGCCGAAGGGAAAAGAGTTTGTTTTAAGGGAATTAATCGCAACACCGCCGGCTTTGATAGGCAGATGGTTTTATGAAAATGTCAATAATGGACTTGTAAAGAATGTAGAACACATCGGAAAAGCTGAAGGTGGAATAGAAAAATATAAGAGAATATGATGTTGATTTCAAATAGCTTATAGTGCGTATCAGATTGGAAAAGATATTGAGATAATTGTGGAGGTGCATTTCATGACAGAAGAAAATAAAGAGATTGTGGTAATAGATGAAACGACAATTAAAAGCAAGATTCACTATATAAGAAATCAAAAGGTTATGCTTGATTTTGAACTTGCTGAAATTTATGGGTATGAAACAAGAGCGTTTAATCAACAGGTAAAAAGAAATAATGAAAAATTTGATGAAGATTTTATGTTCCAATTGACTGATGAGGAAGTGGACGAACTTTCAAGATCACAAAATGTGACCTTGAACAAAGGAACAGGCAGAGGAAGCAATATAAAGTACAATCCCTACGCCTTTAC
>ERZ773062.154-NODE-154-length-45926-cov-4.883892_pt1 | contig 45926 bp, 32 predicted proteins | sample MGYA00580626_ERZ773062 | MGnify/ENA primary metagenome ERZ773062 (study PRJEB29015, sample SAMEA2738003) | human oral metagenome | biome: human oral; feature: human-associated habitat; material: dental | place: China | collected 2058 ... | reverse complement strand
AGAGAATGGCTCTTCATCGCTTGCATGACGTTCTACTTCAGCGTCAGTATCAGGGTCAATCCCTTTAATAGCTGGGACATCTAATGGAGATGGAAGGTAGTCGATAACCCCATCCAACATTAATTGAACCCCTTTGTTCTTGAAGGCAGAACCACAGAATACTGGGTAGAAGTCCGCTGCAACAGTTGCTTTACGGATTGCTGCTTTCAAGGTAGGTACGTCGATTTCTTCGCCTTCCAAGTAAGCCATCATGAGTTCTTCGTCAGTTTCAGCAACTGCTTCAACTAACTTAGTACGCCATTCTTCAGCTAAATCTTGTAAGTCACCTGGGATTTCGATTTCTTCAATGTCAGTCCCTAAGTCGTTAGTGTAGTTGTAGGCTTTCATTTCCACTAAGTCAATGATACCTGAGAACTCATCTTCAGCACCAATTGGTAATTGAACTGGATGAGCATTTGCTTGTAAGCGTTCGTGCAAGGTTCTTACAGAGTATAAGAAGTCCGCACCGATCTTGTCCATCTTGTTGATGAAGACCAAACGAGGAACACCGTAAGTGGTAGCTTGACGCCATACGGTTTCAGTTTGAGGTTCTACCCCAGACTGAGCATCCAATAAGGCAACGGCACCATCAAGAACCCGGAGAGAACGTTCTACTTCGACAGTGAAGTCCACGTGCCCTGGTGTGTCGATGATGTTGATCCGGTGGTTAGCCCATTGCGCAGTAGTTGCGGCAGAGGTGATGGTAATCCCACGTTCTTGTTCTTGCTCCATCCAGTCCATTTGAGAAGCCCCTTCGTGGGTTTCACCAATTTTGTGGATACGGCCGGTATAGTACAAGACACGTTCAGTCGTGGTGGTTTTACCAGCATCGATGTGGGCCATGATACCAATATTACGAGTTTTCTCTAGCGAAAATTCTCTTTTTGCCATCTTTTTGTTTTACCCCTTTTCAGTTATTTTGAGAGTGTGCATAGTAGTCAAAAACCACTAGCTTATAACAGCTAGTGATATGACTGAAAATCTTACCAACGGTAATGAGCGAATGCTTTGTTGGCTTCTGCCATTTTATGCATGTCTTCGCGTTTCTTAACTGATGCACCAGTGTTGTTAGCTGCATCCATGATTTCACGCGCTAAACGTAATTCCATGGTCTTTTCACCACGTAAGCGAGAGTAGCTTACCAACCAACGGATGGCTAAGGTGTAACGACGTTCTGGACGTACTTCAACTGGTACTTGGTAGTTAGAACCCCCAACACGGCGAGCTTTAACTTCTAATAATGGCATGATGTTTTCGATTGCTTGTTCGAAAACTTCCATTGGGTCTTGACCGGTTTGTTCGCGCACGATATCGAAAGCAGCATATAAGATAGTAGCAGCTTTACCGCGTTTACCATCGAGCATTAAACGGTTAATTGTGCGAGTAACTAATTTTGAATTGTAGAGTGGATCTGGCAAAACTTCGCGTTTTGCGATTGCACCTTTACGAGGCATTCAAAATCCTCCTTTCTGAATGTTTAATGATGAGGCTCTTAGCCTTTAGGACGTTTGGTACCGTATTTAGAACGGCCTTGTTTACGATCGTTAACACCAGCAGTGTCAAGCGCACCACGAACGATGTGGTAACGTACCCCTGGTAAGTCTTTTACACGACCACCACGGATTAAAACAACGCTGTGTTCTTGTAAGTTGTGACCAATCCCTGGGATGTAAGCTGTCACTTCCATCAGGTTAGACAAACGTACACGGGCATATTTACGTAAAGCTGAGTTAGGCTTCTTCGGTGTCATGGTCCCCACACGAGTACATACCCCACGTTTTTGTGGAGAGTTGTTGTCCGTTTGGGTCTTCTTGAAACTGTTGTACCCTTTGTTTAATGCAGGTGAGTTTGACTTAACGACTTTGGTTTTACGAGGTTTATTAACTAATTGGTTAATAGTTGGCATCCAAGCTCCTCCTCCCTTTGCTTTAATCTAGTCCACACATCCAAGTGTGCCATTTTTATGGAAAAATAATAATGTTGCTTCTATACCAGTCAGCACGACTGAATTTCAGGAATCTCGTATAAAAACACCTCTACTAATGTACCAATAAAATCCTCTTTCGTCAAGGGGTTATGGCGACTTTTTTTGCGTCTTGCTCGATTTTTTTGAGTAGTCCTGTTAAAAGCAAAAGGCCCTACTAGCATGCAGGGCCTTCTTATGTCCTTATTTCTTAACTAAGCGATAGCTTTCTGCTAGCAAACTGGTCAGTTGATCCCAATCAGTCTGTGCATCCAGAAGTAGGCTAAACCAGTGTTTCTTGTTCATATGATAGGCAGGGAAAAAACGGTCATTATCGATGCGCTCAAGAATTTGGTCGGGCTGGCCCTTAAGATTAAGCACCAGCACCTGGTCAGTCCGCGTACTCGTTTTATCTAGTCGGCAGTAGTCGACCGGCAAAAAGATACCAAATAGCTTATCGACCATCGGCACCTTGAAGCCTATTATTTCCGGATGGCGCTTAAAGGGATGGGCTGGTGCCAGCCCGTAAGTCGTCTTCACATGCTCCACCAATCGCTCTACTAGCGGATTGTCTTGAATCTGCTGGCCTAAAATCCGATTGAGAATATCATCCACTTGCTGGCGCAAGGCTGTTACCAGCACCCCACTGGCACTGGCTACCTCAAATAAGGTGTAGGGTTCTTCCATGGCCAAATCATAGACCACCAGTTCTAGCTCCTGTTCCGCTAAGGTCATGACAAGCTCGAATTCCCCCTCGGCCAAGACCTGCCGCGCCTGACCATTTTCAAAACCCCATTCTGCTAGCGTAGCCTTGCTCAAAGGCTGACCTAGTTTAATCTTCATTTGTCAGTCTCCTCTCTTAGTTCTAGCAGTTTGCTAGCAACCGCCTGCCAACGTTCCCAGTCGCCCGGCACAAGTTTGGCCTGCCATTGATCCAATTGGTCCGGCGCTAGCCAAAGCCAGTCCTGATTTTCCTCTGGGTCCAAAACAAGAGCGGGCGCCAAATCCGCTAAAACAATTCCGTAGATATCTAGCCACCAATTGTCATAGCGATAGTCCTCCAACCAGACTAAGTCGTGAGGTGACACCTTAATCCCTGTCTCCTCCCACAACTCGCGACAAGCAGCAAGTTCCGAGCTTTCGCCTGCCAAAACTGAGCCATTGGCACCAAATTCCCAATCATTAGGATAATGGGTCTTACCATGACTACGCTGGGTCAGTAGAATCTGACCCTTTGCATCCATTACCAAAACGCGCGCCACCAGGTGATAATGACCTGGTGGGATGAGGGCTTCTTGCCCCCTCAAATGTCTGATGCCAGTCAATTGCTTATTGACATCGACTAGTTCCCATACTTCTGGCATCCGACTAGTCCTTATCAGCATTGACCGCATCATACTGCGAGTCACGTTGGAACTTAGCTACTACATAAGAGCATTCTGCCTTAATCTTCTTGCCTTCAGCCTTCATAGCTGCAACTAAGGTGTCCAAGAGTTCTTGGGCAACACCCTGGCCACGCAAACTATCGTCCACAAATGTATGGTCGGCAATGACCACCTTGGGATCCTCTGTCGGCCGATAAGTAATCTCAGCTACGACTTCTCCTGCTGCATTATAGCCTTCAAAGCCTCTTTCTGTTCTTGTAAATTCCATTCTGACATCCTCCTTATTTTTCCCAATATATCATATATGATATATTGGTCCTTTTCTGTCTTGATTTTTGAGCCAACAAAATCAGCCTAAGATCTCCTCTGGCAAGCGATAGACTACCTGGAACTCTTCGAAAACCAATTCCTGTTCAGGGGTAAAAACCTGACCGACCAAGCGAAACTCTGCTTCAAAGAAAGACCAGTGGGCTTGGCGCCAATATTCTAGGCTGAGGTCGCCCTCTCCTTCTTTTCTAGCCCAAGCTTCAGTCACTTCTTCATAGGGCATCGTGACCACCCCCGTGGTCTGAATGACACATTGAGCCTGGTTACGGCTATCCAGAATCACGCTATAGCTTCCAACTTCCGGTAGGGGCTCATCCTCCACCTCATAGAGCAATTTGGCTGAACAGGTGGCCGTCTTCTTGCCCGCCAAGACCAGCTGAGCCAAAGGGTCCGCAATGGCACTGCCCGGTCCACCGAAACTAAAAGCCTCATAGGAAGTACCCTTCGCCAGCCCCTGACGCCTACAAAAATCCTGCCACATGACTTCACTGCGCATCTCGCTCGCCTCCTGATTCTTTTCTCTTATTATAGCATGTTTTACATTGTAAATATCCATAACTACTTCAAATCTGTTCATTCAATCTCACAAAAACGACTAAGCGCGACGCACTTAGTCGGTAAATGGCTTATTCCGATATAGATACCAAACGAATTTTCCGGATATCTGGGTGGGCAGCTAGTTCTTCAATTAATCGGGGCAAAGATAATTCTTCAGGGACATGAACCGTAAAAATATTACGATAAAGTCGGCGCCCTTCTGAATTTTCTACATCAAATAGAATATCTGTCACCTCAATTCCTCGTGATTCAAAGAACTGAGTCAGAAACTCCTTGGTTGCCACTCGATGAATGTATTTTATTTCTAGCCGCTTAACATTGGGCATATGAACAATACGTCGAATAATTGTAAGCGAGAACATAACTGCCGCACAAGTCAAAAGAGCAATCTCATAATATCCCATGCCGATCGCAATCCCCATTCCGGCTGTCGTCCACAATGAGGCTGCCGTAGTCAATCCTGCTACACGTTGCTTAGTAACGATAATAGTCCCGCCACCAAGGAAACCAATCCCGCTGACAATGGGTGCTAAGAGTCTCACTTGGTCTACTCTAATCTCTGGATGCACTTGTAATTTTTCATAGAAAACAGCTGCTTGAATCATCGAAATTGCTGCTGCACCAATACATACCAAAATATGTGTCCGCAAACCAGCTGGACGGTTCTTCTTCTGCCGGTCATATCCTATTAATCCGGCACACAGAATCGCCATAAAAAGTCGCAGACTAACCACTTGATAATCCACTTTATTCCTTCTTTCTTTGCTTTTCTATGGCTTGCGCTACCGCAGCACCTAGATTCACTTCATTTTGTAAGGCATATTCTTCTGCCCATATCCCAAAGCGAGAACCAGTCTGAAGATTGGCCCTTAATTGACTTAACCACGGATATTCAGCTTGGATAACAGGATTATCGACAACTGAACTAGTTGGCAATAGCCCACCTAGTAATGCAAGAGGTTTGGCTACTTCATCACTATAGAGCCACTCAAGAAAGTGTCCTACTTCTGGACGTTTAATAGCAGGTTTAGACACGCAAAGTACTCCGCCACCTAAGAGTGGGCGCCCTCCTGGAATGGCTGAAACTCCAATATCACTCGAATGGAAATGCGACGCACTCCCTACTAAATCACTCCCGTAGTTGGAGAAAATGATTTCCATAACAGAATTCCCACTGGCAAAGTTTGCTGCCGCATCTCCCCACCAACCATCGAAAACCTGTGCGCTATTCGCAAGACTCTCTTGATATGCTTTTAAACACTCTAAGAAGATTTCCGTCTCAGGTGTGGTTTCATCTAACTGATGGGCTTTCTCTAGTAAACGCGGAACGAAGTCTGCATAGGTAATTAGGGGGCCACCCTGGATAAGCGAATGCCCAACGAGCCCTTTCTTAAATTGAGCTTTCTGTATGAATTGGCTAATTCGGTCAAAAGCAGCAAAAGTCGTTGGCACTGCTAATTGCTCTCGATAACGTTCAAAATACTCTCGTTGTATTAATTTATCTTCAAAAAACTGCTTATGGTAGAACAACATTTGCAAACTGATATCTAGCGGCAAGGCGTACTGATATCCCGACACATGGGTATATTCCTTAGGGATCCCTTCTATTAGAGATTGGTTAATCCTTGCCACTTGAGGTATCGAATCTAAGCGAGCAAAAGCGGACCAATCCACACTTCGCATTCCCGCTATATCCAAACGGACAATATCTGCATCAATCGGTCCATATTGATTTAGGAGAGCATACATAGCCTCGTAGCCTAATTCTTCAACCTGGACAGGAACCCCATACACTTTCTTATAGCGTTGGGCAATCTTCTTAATTGCTTGAGTCATGGGCGTTCCAATGGTCAGAAAACGCAATGGCTTGCTTTCTTTTAATATGGACGGGCTAGATACAACTGAAATATCAACTGGCAAAATTTCGGATTGGTAAACTTGTCGGCATACCTGTTGTAGGGCGCGATATCCCAGTTGTTTCAAGTTTAATGCACCACCTGGGCACTCATGAAAGGGCGTAGGTTCACCTAACACAATCACAGAGCACTTAAGCGGTAAATACAACCAATTACTCAGCTCTTCCAGCTGCTCCTTGTAACTAGGGCTCAATGCAACTACTATGTCATTTTCTGTCAAGTCGTCAAGTATATCGGCTAGTTCAATCCACTTATAATCTCCTTCAATTCCAATGACAGTTATCTCACTTTCAGGTAAAAGTGACTGAATCAAAGATTCATAGGCGAATTGAAAGCCCTGACGATCACTCAATACAACCACTCGCTGGTTCCCATCAACCCAAGCTCTTAGCATATGACCAACCATCTCCTGATTAAAATCGAGATAGTATACGCGAGAGGATAGAGGTTGCTCCGCAATTAGACAGTCTACCAAAAGTAACGGGGTGTCAGCTTTATAATTATCCAAAATTGCCTGCTTCGGCGCCGCCCCAAGGCAAAAAATTGCGCTCGGTATTGCAGTAGCCAACTGTTCTACAAGGTTATCTAAGTCTTGACGCATCCGAAAATAGGTCAATTCAATTTTATAGTCGGTGCCACTTATAGCGAGATAGGCACCAGAAACAAAGGAATCATATTTTCGTCTCAATTCAAATGGGATAATCAAATGGATAACCTTTGACATCCCCTTACGTAAGGTTTGCGCTGACTCGTTGACATAATATCCTAATGCTCTAGCAGCATCCTCAACCAGCTTAATTTTCTTAGCGCTCACATTTCCGCGCTTATTTAAGACATTTGAAACCGTCCCATGTGATACGCCAGCTTTTCGCGCAATATCATCCATCGTTGCCATTCCCATCACCTCACTAACACAAATTATAGCACGCCCTTATGAAAAAATCAGCATAACTACAGCTGCAGTTATGCCGATTTATCGCTCATATTACTGAATCAATCACCAATTACTTACTTTCTTTCTTCGGAGTTTTCCAATCCTTAGTACGCGTTAAGTATAATGAGGTTGATGTCATAATCATTAAGACCACTGTATAGACAAAAATCATGGCCTTGGCACTAGTTGTAGCCGTTTCCGTACTTGCCGACCGCACGACAATCCCTAACGGAGTGAAAAGCGGATGGTAAAGGAAAACGGATAGGTCGTAATCCGCTAACAGAGAATTAAAATTGAGCGCCATCACTGACATGAGCACCGGTAGCAAGAATGGAATAATCACCCGCGTCATGGTATAGAAGGTTGATGCCCCCATGCTCTTAGCGGCCTCTTCCATATTATTATCAATACTGAAAAAAGCAGCCCTCGTCATCCGATATGAAAATGGCATTTTCACTACTACATATGCAATTAGCATAATCGCCAAGGTTCCAATCAGCACTCGATTGAAAACAACAGCTTGCGGGTTATTGAAATAAAAGAGAAAGGCTACAGCAATCATGGTGTTTGGCAAAATCCATGGCATTAAAGCGCCCCATTGAAATAGCTTGTCTACTTTGTACTCAGCCTTATGAACTAACCGGGCAATAACAACCCCCAAGAGCGTCACAATCACTGCAGCCAAAGCAGCATACACAATGCTGACTACATATGGCATAAAGGATTCCGCATTGGTAAAGAGTTGGCTATAATTTTTTAAGGTGAAATTACTAAAATCAAGTTGCCCTTTTTCAATAGCCACTGGGTCTTGGAAGGAGAACAAGATAATTAACACCACCGGTAGCATGTAGATTAAGAACAGAACATATGCCACTAAATGAGCAATTGCATTCCACAGAGGAGATTCAATCTTTTGCTTTTTGAGCCGAGCCTTCGTCTTGCTTATTGAGATGTAATTCCCATTCCGTTCAATACGACTTAGTACTATTAGAAGTGTAATTGTCATAATAGCTAAGAAAATTGCTAAAACCGCTGCAATATCTTTTGAACTACTAGACTTAGCAAAAGTGATAATCATAGGGTTAATAGTTTGGAAGTCCGCTCCCCCTACAATCAGCGGCGCCGAAACAGCCGATAGCCCCGATAAGAAAGTAAAGATCGTCAAGGCAAAGAGAGTTGGTTTCAGGGTTGGTAAAACTATCTTCCAGAAAACTGTGAAAGGCTTAGCCCCCATATTTCGCGCTGCTTCAATTGTGTGATAGTCTACGTTTCGAACTGCGCTAGTTAAAAACATAATATGGTTGGAAGTACTAGAAAAAGTTGCTACAAAGAGTACAGCTGCGAATCCTACAAACCATTGCCGATTAAATCCCGGAATAAAGCTTGCCATCGCATTAGTTAAGAAGCCAGTATCCCCATACAGGAATTTATAGCCCGTAACCAAGACTACTCCACCATATATCAAAGAGGTCATATAGCCTATCTTAAGCATTTTTGCCCCTTTCAGATCCCAGTACTCGGTAAATAGAACTACTAAAGTCCCTACCACATTAATAGTGACCACCATAGAGCACGCTAAAATAAAACTATTAAAAATACTCTTTAGAGCTCGTTCAGATTTCAGGACTTTTTCAATCGCTCTAAAGGATACTTGTCCGTTATTGACGAAGACTGTATAGAGCAAATTAAAGTTAGGCAAGACAATAAAGGCCAGAATCAGCCAAACTAGCAATAAGCGCAAAGCAATCTTCTGTACGATTTTACGGTCGAATTTCATAGGAGTACCTCCTAAAACTGCAGAATATCTGCAGGATTCATAAAGACAGAAATTTCAGACCCAATCTCACGTTTAGAGAATCCATCATTTTTATCAATAATATGAATATGCTTCCCATTGGTTAACTTGACGGTGTACTTGAGAAGAATACCATCAAATTCCATATCCAAGACAACCCCTTTAGTCTCCACATCATTTAGATAGTCTCGATTGAAACGTACACGTTCCAATCTAATATAGCCGGCCTTATCCTTAAAGGTATGGCCTGAAGATTGGCTTAGCATCAGCATAGTGCCCTCATCAAGACGATTGTTGTCTCCAATAAAGTCACAAACAAACTCTGTTTGAGATGCGTTATAAACTTCACTCGGTGTCCCGACTTGTTCAATTTTCCCGTTATCGAAAACGGCTATGCGGTCAGAAAGTGTCAAGGCCTCTTCTTGATCATGCGTAACATACAAAGTCGTAATTTTAAAGTCCTTTTGGAGCCTCTTGAGTTCCTTACGCAAATCAACCCGAAGCTTAGCATCTAAGTTGGATAGAGGTTCATCAAGGCAGAGAATCTTAGGCTCTAAAACAAGTGCACGCGCTAGCGCCACACGTTGTTGTTGTCCCCCAGATAGTTCCGAGACATTGCGCTGCAATTGCTTCTCGGTAATCTTAATTTTCTTAGCAACTTCATTTACTTTCTCACGGATAATTTCCGGCTTCATCTTCTTGACTTTGAGACCAAAAGCAATATTTTCGTATACTGTCATAGTTGGGAAGAGGGCATATGACTGGAAGACAATCCCAATCTCTCGGGCTTCAGGCTCTAATCGTGTGACATCTCGGCCACCTACTTCGATCTTACCGCACGTTGGAATATTAAAGCCCACCAGGGCGCGCAAGGTCGTTGACTTGCCACAACCTGAAGGGCCCAAGAAGGTGAAAAATTCACCTTCTTGAATCTCTAAATTCAGGTTGTCCACAGCCACAAAATCACCATAACTGATTTGGATATCTGTGAACTTGATCATTGTGTAATCTCCTCTTCTTGTTTATAGCCTAAACGTTGATTATTGGATAAATTCTAGGGTAACCTTTTCTACCCATTGGTCAATGTGTTGACCAACAAATTCCCAGTCAATATCTTGTTGTTTAGTCTTTGAAGCAAACTCTTTAACGTAATCTGGAGCTTTTTCCAAAGCCTTCTTATTCGCAGGAATTGTACCGAATTGATTGCTCCAAGCCAATTGTGTTTCGGCGCTACCGAACCAATTGATGAATTCCTCAGCTAATTCTGCTTTCTTAGAGTTTTTAACAATCCCTAAATGTTCAGAAACGAAAGGCATCCCGATTTCTGGTTGCATAAATTGCATTTTAACGTTGCGTTCTTTCTCTAGTTGAAGTAAGCCGTTCCCCCACATTTGACCGTACTTGTACTTACCTTCAATAATGGCGGTGCGGTGTTCTTCCCCTTCAGTATAGATATGGGCATTTTGAATATATTTCTTAACTACTTCCCATCCTTCTTCTGATACTCCAAGCTCACCATCTTTGTCTGCGTAACGCGCTAGGATACTAGCCAAAATCATTTTTGGCGTCCCACCTGAGAGAGCAAAAATCCCGTACTGATCTTTATACTTAGGATCTGTTAAATCAGTCCAGTCTTTCGGCATAGTTTGCGATTCATTCCCCATCAAAACCAATGGCACGACCGTAATTGGCCAATAGTTTCCGTCTGGGTCTGCGAGCCCCTCAGTTACTTCATCTGCCCAAGCCGGCTTATATGGTTTCAAAACATCTTCTTTTTTAAGCTTATTATATTCGATAACATTTAAGCCAAAAGTTACATCTGCAATTGAATTATTTTTTTCCCCAATTAATCTATCAGCAATCTCCCCACCGGGAACTTCAACAATTTTAATTTTAAACCCTGCTTCTGCAGCTTTTTCAATTAACCAATCGCCACGTCCGCTAGATACTGCATTAGAGTAAACAACGAGCTCTTGCGACTTGTCTGCTTCAGCTTGAACTGCAGTAACACTTGCAACCGTTGAGAATACTGCTAACCCAGCAAACAACATCTTTAACTTCTTAAACATTTTAATCCTCCTTATTTTTGGCAGTTCTGGCGATAAGCTGCGAGCAGAAATGGCCAGTCTGTTTGAATAACATCTGGACGATGTGCCACAATATGTCCCCATCCCTCTGATGGATTGAGAACGGCTTGGTCCTCGTCAAATTGATAAAAAAGATTGTGTCTTACTCCAATATTAATACCGTTAAGTAACACTAGGTATCCAGCTTCACGGAGCGAAGATCGCCAATCAGCAGCAAGCAGAGGTGAATTTTCCTCTGTCGGCAATAACTCCGCTCCAATACAATGAACATAAGGATAAGAATCAAAATAGGACATGTCCATTTGTTCGCGTAAAATCGGCATGTAAAACACATCGAGTCTATGCGAATTCAATTTATCCAACAGTTCATCTTCTAGTGGACTTTTGAAGAATACGCGATCTAGTGTTTGTGTATCTACAAATAGTCTCATAAAAGCTGGGTCGTCCCAATAAAACCATGAACGGTCAATGTTTACCAGCCCATCAGCTGGCAACCAAGCAAGAAAATCACTCAGCTTCTCTAGATGATATCCCGAATCATCACCAATCCCATTCAAATAAGCGAGTGCATCAATCTCAGCGCTAGTCAATTTTTCTAATGTGCCATTTTCTACCCCCAGTAATCTTTTCTCGTTGTTATGATGGAACAAATAGTAGACCCCATCTTTAGAACGAGCAATATCAACTTCTACTAAATCTGAGCCTAACTGATAGGCCAACTGAGTAGACTTTATCGTATTTTCAGGGATGTTTCCTCCTCTCATACCACGATGGGTTAAGATTAAGAATCCTTTTTCTCTTAACCGTTGATGAAATAATGTATCCTTCATCAATACTCCTCCTCAAAACAGAAAACGCTAACAATTGTTTACGAATTCATTTTACACGTATTTTTGACTCGTGTCAACTATTTTTTGTAAGGGTATTCTTGAGTGCAGATAAAGATCCTAACTATCGTGTTTATAGCGCTAATTTCCAAGTATATTCGTTAACCTCCCTCTTACTTCAAATAAAAAAAGAGGACTTATATAGAAGTCCTCTTTTGATACACTTGTTTTATGAATGGTGGCGCATAGTTGGGAAGAGGAGGACGTCGCGGATAGCGGTAGCGCCCGTGAAGAGCATTACCAGACGGTCAATCCCTAAGCCCCAACCACCGGTTGGTGGCATCCCATATTCCAGAGCTTCAATGAACTCATCATCCATTGGTTGAGCTTCATCGTTCCCTTTGTTCTTTTCTTCCATTTGCGCTTCAAAACGCTGACGTTGATCAATTGGATCGCTGAGCTCGGTGAAGGCATTGGCGTATTCCTTACCTACAATGAAGAGCTCAAAACGATCAGTGAAGCGTGGGTCTTCTTCGTTCTTACGTGCCAATGGCGATACTTCCACTGGGTGACCGTAAACAAAGGTAGGTTGGATACACTTGTCTTCACAGTGCTCTTCGAAGAAGGCGTTGATGACGTGACCCACAGTGGTATCGTGGTCGTTGAGTTCCACGCCATGTTCTTTGGCCAAAGCCTTAGCTTGGTCGAAGTCCATAGCCTGCCAGAAGTCCACACCCGTAACTTCTTTAATCAAGTCTACCATGTGGCGACGAGCCCAAGGTTGACCTAACTCAATGGTGTGGCCGTGATACTCCAAGCTAGTCTTGTTGAGGACACGCTCAGCCACTTTCTTCAACATGTCTTCAATTAAGTCCATGACATCTGTATAAACTTGGTAAGCCGTATAACATTCGATGGTAGTAAATTCAGGGTTGTGGGTAGTGTCAATCCCTTCATTACGGAAGATTCGGCCTAACTCATAAACCTTCTCAATCCCACCGACTACCAAGCGTTTGAGGTGCAACTCAGTCGCGATGCGGAGATAGAGCTCCATATCCAAGGCATTGTGGTGGGTTACGAATGGACGAGCGGTTGCCCCACCCGCGATGGTATGCAGAACTGGTGTTTCAACTTCCAAGTAGCCTTGGTCGTCTAAGAAACGGCGGATTTCGCGCACAATCTTAGAACGCAAGATAAAGCGTTCGCGGCTTTCTTCGTTACTAATAAGGTCCAAGTAACGTTGACGGTAACGTTGTTCTACATTGGTTAAGCCATGGTATTTATCTGGCAGAGGACGCAAAGCCTTGGTTAGGGGATGGAATTCTTGAGCAAAGACCGAAAGCTCGCCTGTATTGGTCTTGAAGACATAACCCACAACGCCGACGATGTCGCCCAAGTCTACTGCCTTAAACCATTGGTAGCTATCTTCACCTACTGAATCTTGGCGGACATAGATTTGAATCTTGCCATCCATGTCTAAGAGATGGGCAAAACCAGCCTTACCCTTACCACGTTTGGAGACCATACGGCCTGCCACACGAACCGGGATTTTCTTTTCTTCTAAGGCTTCTTTATCAATCTCACTGTAGTCGTGCAAGATTTGGGCAGATAAATGGTCCCGGCTAAAACCCGCTGCAAAAGGGTTCACGCCCGCTTCTGCCATTTGAGCCATTTTCTCACGACGAACCAAAAGCTGGTCGTTAAGTTCAGCCTGGACATCTTGATGTTGTTCAGTCATTTTATTTCCTCCTAGTGCTGTCTTGACGGCTCTTCTTCAAAAAAAGCCCATACGTCTTTATTGTACCCGAAAAAAGCCTAAATGTCATGACTTTTTCTCCTAAGCAGATAAAAATAGCGAGAGACAAGTAAACCACCTAGCTTGTGGACCAATACGGGGGCATCCGAATGGCCTAGCAAGCTAGGTGGGCGTAAGAGAATAAGCCAATTAGTGAGTTTCCTCCAAGACATGGAGGGTCAGCCGGTCAAACTGGTGGGTATCATAACCAAATCGCACCAAGACCTGCTTGATTTGTTGATTAGCATCCAGGCAGAAATGACGGACCGACTGCTTGTCTAGCGAAATCACCTTCTGCATCCATTGCTGTTGGGATTGGCTGAGAACTGAGCGGGCGCCTTCATAGCGAGACCAGTCGCCAATATCGTTGGGCAAGTGGCCTTTTTCTAGGCACCAGAGGGCCGACAGAATATTGCGCATCATCAAGATACATTGCATGCAGTAGTTAATCTCGCCTCGCATCATAGCTCGACATAGAGCATGGAGGTGGGCGTAGTACTTGGTCAAATAGTGGTCAATCATGGCCTGATTTACTGACAATTCCAAGGCCAAGGAAGATTGTCGCATGGCCTCAATCATACCCTCAGGGTCCCAAAGGACTTGAATCTGCTTGAGCCAGATACTTGGCTCAAGTTCCGAAGCATAATAGGCCAGCACTTTCAACTTGATAAAATGCTCAAAGTAAAAGGAGGCATTGACGTCATTCAACTCTTCAATAAAGAGCAAATCAGGAGACCAGGTCGCCAACCATTCATAGACTTGGCGTTTGGCTTTTTTGTCGATGACAATTAAGCGAAGATCAATATCCGAGTAGGGATCATCCTGACCTTGAAGCGCATGGCCAGCCAGAAAAACACCTCTCACCCAGGGCTCCTGCTCCAAATCTCGACAAAGGGCACTTAGGAAAACGGCGCGTTGTTGAATTAGCTCTTTTGTTACCATATGAGCACCTCCCTTTGCCTCCATTATAGCATATCACCAGCAAAAAATCACTGACACACTCGAAAATTAGTCGTTTTTTATGTCAGATTATCCGCATTATATTGGGTGTTTTTGGAACTTTTAGAGAATCGGTTCCACTATCTTTCAGACAATATCCCATCTCTAAAACTCGATTTTCTAGGTAAAATTCAGGCCCTTTCCAATAGAAAAAAATAGGCTGGGAATCTTCCCAGCCTATTGGCTCAGCACTTGAAGGCCTAGGCCTTAGCAGGTGCTTGATTTTCTAATTCAATATCTTCGTCTTCTGCTTCGACAACAGGCGGTTGGATGTTGGTTTCCAACTTACGGTAACGGGTCATCCCGGTCCCGGCAGGAATCAACTTACCAATTGTAACGTTCTCCTTAAGACCAAGGAGAGCGTCTTTCTTACCGCGGATAGCAGCATCAGTCAAGACACGAGTTGTCTCTTGGAAGGATGCGGCAGAGATGAAGGACTTAGTTTCCAAGGCAGCCTTGGTAATCCCCATGAGGACTGGACGTGCTGTCGCTGGCACTTCACCGGCTTGAATAGCGTTGGTGTTGGCCTTGGCGAAGTCTGAGATATCCAGTAAGGCACCTGGTAAGATGTCAGTTGAAGCAGGGTCCATAACACGAACCTTACGCAACATTTGACGAACCATTACTTCGACGTGTTTGTCGCCGATTTCTACCCCTTGACCACGGTATACTGCTTGAACCTCGCGGAGCAAGTAGTTTTCTACGGTCAAGACATCGGTTACGCGGAGCAATTCCTTAGGATCGATTGAACCTTCAGTTAAGGCTTGACCACGTTCTACGCTGTCGCCTTCCGCAACCTTGAGACGGGAAGTGTAAGGCACATTGTAAGTACGGGTATCCGTCACACCCTTAACCGTGATATCACGGCTACGGTCGGATTCTTTCTCAACAATTGATTCAATAATCCCGGCCACTTCAGTAATCGTTGCTTGCCCTTTTGGATGACGAGCTTCGAAGATTTCTTGAATACGTGGCAAACCTTGGGTGATATCGCCACCACCCGCAACCCCACCGGTGTGGAAGGTACGCATGGTCAACTGGGTACCAGGTTCCCCGATGGATTGAGCCGCAATGGTACCCACTGCTTCGCCGACTTCCACTTCAGAACCAGTCGCTAAGTTGCGACCATAACACTTCTTACATACCCCGTGGTTGGTATCACAGGTGAAGACTGAACGAATGGTTACTTCTTCAATCCCTGCTGCCACGATGGCATCTGCCATGTCTTCCGTAATAATGTGGTTAGCTTCTACTAATACTTGGCCTGTTTCTGGGTGACGAACCGTTTTACGTGCGTAACGCCCAATCAAACGTTCTTCCAGAGATTCAATGACGGAGTTACCATCCATAATGGCACGAACAGTCATACCACGGTCAGTACCACAGTCATCTTCACGGATAATGACATCTTGCGCCACATCAACCAAACGACGAGTTAAGTAACCAGAGTCGGCGGTCTTCAAGGCCGTATCGGTCATCCCTTTACGAGCCCCGTGGGTCGAGATAAACATTTCCAAGACAGACAAACCTTCACGGAAGTTAGAGGTGATAGGCAATTCAATGATTCGGCCTGATGGCGCCGCCATGTTCCCCCGCATCCCAGCCAACTGGGTAAAGTTAGAGATGTTACCACGGGCCCCGGAATCAGACATCATTGCGATTGGGTTCAAGCGTGGCAAGGACTTACGCAATTCTTCTTGAATTTGGTCCTTAGCCTGTTCCCAAGTCCGAATAACGGATTCGTAACGCTCGTCGTCTGTAATCAAACCACGACGGTATTGCTTGGTAATGTTGTCAACACGGCTGTGGGCTTTTTCTAAGATTTCACCCTTAGATTCCAGACGTAATACGTCGGCCGCCCCTACAGTAATCCCGGCACGAGTTGAGAACTTGTAACCCAAGTTCTTCATGCGGTCCAACATAACAGACGTTTCGGTAATCTTGAAACGTTTGAAGACTTGCGCGATAATGCGCCCTAAGTCTTTCTTCTTAAATGGTGGAACTAAGTCCATCGCCGCAATCGCTTCTGGTACATTTACCCCAGCTTCTAAGAAGTACTTATCTGGTGTCTTCTCAGTTAAGTTCTCGTGTGAAGGCTCATTGAGGTAAGGGAACTCTGGTGGCATGATTTCGTTGAAGAGCAATTTCCCAACGGTCGTTACCATGAGACGTTCCTTTTGCCAATCAGTGAACGGCTTACCAACTAAAGCCTTAGCTGGAATCGCAATCCGGGTGTGAAGGTGAACGTAGCCGTTCTGGTAAGCAATCTCTGCTTCAGAGACATCACTTACAACCATTCCTTCACCAATACGACCAGCCTCTTCCAAGGTCAAGTAGTAGTTCCCCAAGACCATGTCCTGAGATGGGGTAACAACTGGCTTACCATCTTTAGGGTTCAAGATGTTTTGTGCCGCTAACATGAGCAAGCGCGCTTCAGCTTGAGCTTCTTCAGACAATGGTACGTGAACGGCCATTTGGTCACCGTCAAAGTCGGCGTTGTAGGCTTCACAGACCAGTGGGTGCAAGCGAATTGCCCGCCCTTCAACCAAAGTCGGTTCGAAGGCTTGGATCCCCAAACGGTGGAGCGTAGGTGCCCGGTTGAGGAGAACTGGGTGTTCCTTGATGACTTCTTCAATCACTGGCCAGATGGCTGTGTCTTGAGTTTCAATCATGCGTTTTGCATTCTTAATGTTGCCAGCAATGCCACGTTCCACCAATTCTTTCATAACGAAAGGCTTGAAGAGTTCGATGGCCATTTCTTTTGGCAAACCACATTGGTACATCTTGAGGTTTGGCCCCACGACAATTACCGAACGACCAGAGTAGTCGACACGTTTACCCAAGAGGTTTTGACGGAAACGACCTTGCTTCCCTTTCAACATGTGAGAGAGAGACTTGAGTGCGCGGTTACCTGGGCCTGTTACGGCACGACCACGACGACCGTTATCGATCAGGGCATCGACCGCTTCTTGTAACATACGTTTTTCGTTTTGAACGATAATGTTTGGTGCACCTAAGTCCAAGAGACGTTTGAGACGGTTGTTACGGTTGATTACGCGACGATAGAGATCGTTCAAGTCACTTGTCGCAAACCGGCCACCTTCTAATTGGACCATAGGACGAATATCTGGTGGGATAACTGGTAGGACATCCAAGACCATCCAAGATGGCTTGTTACCTGATAAACGGAAGGCATCTAAGATGTCCAAGCGACGAATCGCCCGCATCCGTTTTTGACCTGTTGCGGTCTTGAGCACTTCCTTCAATTCCGCACATTCTGCTTCTAAATCAACGGCATCCAACAATTCCTTGATGGCTTCTGCCCCCATTTTGGCATAGAAACGGTCACCGTATTCGCGTTTTTTCTCACGGTATTCCATCTCAGTCAAGAGAGACTTGCGTTCTAATGGGGTGTCACCGCTGTCGATTACAACATATGAAGCGAAGTAGATAACTTCTTCCAAGAGTCGTGGACTCATATCCAAGACCAAGCCCATCCGGCTTGGGATTCCCTTGAAGTACCATACGTGAGTGACAGGTGCTGCCAACTCAATATGCCCCATCCGTTCACGACGGACTTTGGCACGCGTTACTTCGACGCCACAACGGTCGCAGACCCGACCCTTATAGCGAATTCGCTTGAGCTTCCCACAGCTACATTCCCAGTCCTTAGTTGGACCAAAGATGCGCTCGCAGAATAAGCCGTCTTTTTCTGGTTTTAGCGTCCGGTAGTTGATGGTTTCAGGTTTTTTGACCTCACCATAAGACCAACTCCGAATTTTTTCTGGAGACGCTAGGCCAATTTGCATCGCTTCAAAATTATTTACATCGATCAAAGGGCTGACCTCCTCTTTCTTTTGTATTGTTCTGTTAGGATTGCCAGCCTAGCCTAGACTTGCTAGGCTAGGGGCTCCTAAAACTTAGTCTAATGAATCGAGTTCGTCTTCAACCGCTGAATCGATGAAGTCTTCCGCGATTGACTGCTCGTCAAGGTTGATTTCGGCCTTTGGCTCTTCACCTTCATCATCAACTTCCGCTGCATGATGGTGAGCTATTTGATCAGCCTTATAACGGTCAAGGGCATTGAAGTTAATTACTTCATCCTCATCGTCGTCATCGCGTAATTCGATTTCTTGATCATGTTCATCCAAGACTTTGAGATCCAAGCCTAAGGCTTGCAATTCCTTAACAAGGACACGGAAGGATTCCGGTACACCTGGACGTGGAATTGGTTGACCTTTGACGATGGCTTCGTAGGTTTTCACCCGGCCGACTACGTCGTCAGACTTGTAGGTTAAGATTTCTTGCAGGGTATAAGCGGCACCATAAGCTTCCAAGGCCCAAACTTCCATCTCCCCGAAACGTTGCCCACCAAATTGAGCTTTACCACCCAATGGTTGTTGGGTAACCAGAGAGTATGGACCTGTTGAACGAGCGTGCAACTTGTCGTCGACCATGTGGGCCAACTTAATCATATACATAACCCCAACAGAGACCTTACGGTCAAATGGTTCACCGGTTCGACCATCATATAAGATAGTCTTAGCGTCAGCTTCTAAGCCGGCTTCCTTAACTGTTTCCCAGACATCTTCTTCACTAGCACCGTCAAAGACAGGTGTTGCAATCTTGATGCCCATTTCGCGAGCAGCCATCCCCAAGTGTAACTCTAGGACTTGCCCGATGTTCATACGGGAAGGAACCCCTAATGGGTTCAGCATGATATCAACTGGGGTACCATCTGGTAAGAATGGCATATCTTCTTCCGGCATGATAAGGGAGACAACCCCTTTGTTACCGTGACGACCGGCCATCTTATCCCCTTCATTGATTTTACGTTTTTGTACAATGTAGACGCGGACTAGCTTGTTGACACCTGGTGCCAATTCGTCGCCAGCTTCACGGGTAAAGATTTTAACGTCGTGGACAATCCCGCCACCGCCGTGTGGCACACGCAAGGAGGTATCACGTACTTCACGCGCCTTCTCACCGAAGATAGCATGGAGCAAGCGTTCTTCCGCAGACAACTCGGTCACACCTTTTGGTGTTACCTTACCAACTAAGATATCGCCGTCTTTTACTTCCGCCCCGATACAGATAATCCCGTCTTTGTCTAAGTACTTGAGGGCATCTTCGGGCACGTTTGGAATTTCGCGTGTAATTTCTTCAGGCCCTAACTTGGTGTCACGGGACTCTGATTCGTATTCTTCAATGTGGATAGAGGTATAAACATCGTCTTTGACCAGACGTTCAGACATGATAACCGCGTCTTCATAGTTATACCCTTCCCAAGTCATGAAGGCTACCAGTGGGTTCTGGCCGAGGGCCATTTCCCCATTTTGCATAGATGGACCATCTGCTAAGATTTCCAAAGCATCAACTTGGTCGCCTAATTCTACGATTGGACGTTGGTTGTAGCAGGTCCCTGCGTTAGAACGTGCAAACTTGGTTAAACGGTATTCGTCAACTTCACCTTCTGGTGTGCGTACGCGAACCTTATTGGCATCGACATAAACCACTTCACCGGCGCGTTTACATAAGAGCGCAGCCCCTGAGTCGTGCGCTGCCTTATATTCCATCCCAGTCCCAATCAGTGGAGATTGTGGATTAATAAGTGGCACAGCTTGACGTTGCATGTTGGCACCCATCAAGGCCCGGTTGGAGTCGTCGTTTTCCAAGAACGGAATGCTAGCAGTCGCGACAGCGACAACTTGTTTTGGTGATACGTCCATGTAGTCTACTTGGTCAACGTTAACCTCAATGTTTTGTGAACGGAAACGCGCCATAACTAGGTCTTTCGCGAAGGTTCCGTCCTCATTGAGTTTAGAGTTGGCTTGGGCTACTACATACAAGTCTTCCTCGTCCGCTGCTAGGTAGTCAATTTCGGTCGTGACACGGTGTGGCGTAACCGATTTGTCCACTTTACGGTAAGGCGTCTCAATAAAACCATACTTGTTAATCTTAGCATAAGAAGACAAGCTGTTAATCAACCCGATGTTAGGACCTTCTGGCGTCTCGATTGGACACATACGACCGTAGTGAGAGTAGTGAACGTCCCGCACTTCATAGCCGGCACGGTCCCGCGTCAAACCACCAGGCCCTAAGGCTGACAGACGACGTTTGTGGGTCAATTCCCCGAGTGGGTTGACTTGGTCCATGAATTGTGACAACTGGGAGGAACCGAAGAATTCCTTAATAGCCGCTACTACTGGACGAATGTTAATTAATTGTTGTGGCGTGATGGTCGCAACGTCTTGGAGCGACATACGCTCACGCACTACCCGTTCCATCCGGGATAGCCCGATACGGAATTGGTTTTGCAATAATTCACCGACTGAACGAATACGACGGTTAGCCAAGTGGTCGATATCGTCTGTAACACCAATTCCTTGGTCTAAGTAGAGATAGTAGTTCATTGACGCAATAATGTCAGCTGGCGTCAAGCACTTAATCTTCTCAATATTCCCGTTGCCGATTAAGTTAATCACTTGCTCTGGGTTCTTAGGTGAATAAACTTTGATGATTTGTAAATCGATTGGTTGAGCTACCACACTATCTTCAGAAGGATAGAGAGTTACCTTATTCAAGCCAGCCTCTAAATGAGGAATCAAAGCTTGAACACGTTCTTGATCCAAGACCGTTCCTTCTTCAAAGAGTACTTCGCCTGTTTCTGGGTTAACCAAGGTTTCTGCCAGGGTCAAGCCAACCAAACGGTTCTTGAGGTGGAGCTTTTTATTGATCTTGTAACGACCTACAGGTGCTAAGTCATAGCGACGTGGGTCGAAGAAGCGCGCAACCAAGAGGTTACGTGAGCTTTCTGCAGTCTTAGGTTCACCTGGACGAAGACGCTCGTAAATGTCCTTCAAGGCTTCTTCCGTACGAGAGTCTTGAATATTTTTGTGAACATCTTTCTCGATAGTTAAGTCTAAGAGCTCAGATTGGCCGAAGATATCATAAATCTCGTCATCTGAACCAAAACCTAAGGCACGCATCAAGACAGTCAATGGAATCTTCCGGGTCCGGTCAATGCGGACGTAGGCAATCCCTTTAGCATCTGATTCAAATTCCAGCCAAGCCCCACGGTTAGGAATAACCGTAGAAGTATAGCTGTGGCGGCCTTTCTTGTCCATACGGTCGTGGAAGTAGACACCAGGAGAACGCACCAACTGGGAAACGATAACCCGTTCTGCCCCGTTGATAATGAAGGTCCCCATTTCAGTCATGATTGGGAAGTCCCCGAAGAAGACTTCTTGTTCTTTGACTTCACCTGTCTCTTTGTTGAACAGGCGCAAGGTTACATAGATTGGTTTTGAGTAGTTAGCGTCATGGCTACGAGCTTCTTCTAAGCTATACTTAGCTTCCTTGAACTCATAGTCTACAAAATGAAGTTCCAAGTTCTCCGAATGGTCGACAATCGGCGAAATGTCCTCGAACATCACTTTTAGCCCTTCATCCAAGAACCATTTGTAGGAATCCGTTTGGATTTCAATCAAGTTCGGCAACTCTAAGACTTCGTCGATACGCGCATAGCTTCGACGCTCAGCTTTTTTACCGTATTTCACGATATGACTCAAGCGATTCACCCCTATAATATAATCTAAGAACACCACTTTACATTAAGGTTACAATTATTAATAATTGTTAACAAATGACATTTTTCGGTCTTTAAAGCGCAAAAAAAAGACAACAGAACCAACTCATCGGAGTGACGTTACATGTTGTTTAGGCCTCAAATACCGGCTTGGACAAGATTTCAAGCCGCATTTACTTTCTAAAGTGCATACTCTTGCATCTGAATATTATACGGACTTCAAGTCCTTTTGTCAAGGGGGGACTAGCCTCTTAAACCCAATCACCGAGCCCTCTGCAGAGCAAAGGGCTCGGTGATTGTTTATCTACTAAACTTAGTCAATCTCACGTAATTTACCCCTGAAATCATCTAAGCTCTTATAGCCCTTTGCTTCCATAATAGCCTCCAGCTCAGCGACCAGACGCTCAAAGATGCCGACACCTTCCTGATGAAGTGCCGTCCCTACTTGGACTAAGCTAGCACCACAAAGAATGTGTTCGAAGACATCCTGGCCTGTTCTGACGCCCCCTGTACCAATAATCTTAATAGATGGCTTGAGCCGTTGATGGAAGGCCCGCACGTTAGCCAAGGCGGTTGGTTTGATATAGTCTCCACCTAGACCCCCGAAACCTCCCTTGGGTTTTATCACTACTTGCTCCTTGTCTACATCAATATAGAGACCATTCCCAATTGAGTTGACGCAGTTAACATAGGTCAACGGGAAACGATTAAGGATGGCTGCCATCTGGTCAAAATGGGCAATGTCGAAGTAAGGCGGCAACTTAAGCCCTAGCGGCTTAGTGAAGAAAGAAAAAACTTCTGTTAAGAGCCGCTCTGTCAATTCGAAGTCATAGGCGATTTGAGGCTTGCCCGGAACATTAGGACAAGACAAGTTGAATTCTGTCACGCCTTGATAGGCGCTAGCCTCTATAGTACGCAGGTTCTCAACAATCTCATCGTAGCTTAGACCTACTACCGACAAGAATTGTAGGGGTTGTTGATCCTGGCGCGCTAAGCAATAGTCTAGGTAATAAGCTAATCCCTCATTGGGCAAGCCCATGGAGTTAATACTGCCTAATGGCACATCTACATAACGAGGTTGGGGATTACCCGCTCGATAGTCTCGTGTTGCCGTCTTGGTCACGAAGGCTCCAGCCGCGCTCTGTGCTAACTCATCCATCTCTGCTACCGCCATGCAGTGGACCCCTGATGCATTCATCAATGGATTGGCTAAGGTTATCCCTAAGAAGCTTGTCTCGACAGTCATTTGCTCACCATCTCTTTCTAAAATTTTACCTATTATAGCATAAGTCCAAGACTAACAGAATGCCTAGAACGAAAATTGTTGACCTTTTTCAACAGAATGTTCGCGTCTTTTGTTAGCACGAAAAAACAGGCAGCCATAGCCGCCTGTTCGCTATTCAGAACCTTCCTCAGACAAATGTATCAGAGAATCGTTAATAATGTGTTTAACGTGATGGTCATCTAGACTATAGTAGACATACTTGCCTTGTTTACTAGACTTAACCAATTTCATTAACTTCAATAGTTTAAGTTGGTGAGAGACCCCCGAGAGAGTTAAGCCAGTTGCCTCGGCCAATTCATTTACATTGGCTTCTTGTTTCATTAAATGTAGCAAGAGTTTAAGCCTGGAAGGATCCGCTACTGCTTTAAAAAATTGTGCTAGTTCTTCAATTACTTGCTCGTCATACATTTATTTATTCACCTCGTGAGGATAAGGGCACTAGGAGTCTTAGCCCATTCAATATAACCAGCAGTGTGGAACCTTCGTGACCCACTACACTGAGGGCGATATTAGAAGTTTGGCTGATATTCATTATTACTAAGGCTAACACAACTAACATGGAAAAGCCAATATTCTGCCAGATAATCCGGTCATGCTTCTTGGCCAGGCGATGTAAATAAGATAGTAACTGGAGTTGATTTCGAACTAAGATGATATCTGCCGTTTCCATAGCAACGTCTGTGCCTTGGCCCATAGCAATCCCTATACTTGCACTGGCTAGGGCAGGCGCATCATTGACTCCGTCCCCCACCATGGCAACAAGCCCATGTTCATTCATTAAGTTTCGGATTTCGTCGGCCTTTTGGTCAGGCATGACTTGGGCTTGGACGGATTGAATGCCCAATTGCTGACCAATGGCTTGCCCCGTTAATTCCGCGTCACCTGTTAACATGACCGTTTTGACTCCGGATTGATTGAAATAAGCTAAGGTTTGAAGCGCATCGTCTTTGGCTATGTCCATGAGTGCCAAGGCACCTATGACGTCTTGGTTTTGAGCCAAATAGACCACCGTCTTGCCCTGTCCTTCCCATTCACGTCTTTGCTTGTCATAGGATGCCTCTACTCTTCCAAAGACTGAAGGCTTAGCCACCTGATAGCTATGACCTTGATAGTCGGCATAGAGGCCCTGACCCATCTTATTGATAACCTCTAAATCCAGAAGAGGCTGGCTAGCAAAATGGTCTACAATCGCCTGCGCTAGAGGATGATTAGCTTGACGCTCCATGGACACCCAGACAGCCAATAGTTTCTCAGCTTCAGCCGATAAGATGGTGTCCGTCACCTGAGGTCTACCCTGGGTTAGAGTCCCCGTCTTGTCAAAAGCGATGGCTCCAAGTCCCGAGACTTGATGGAGGTAGCTTCCACCCTTGACCAGCACCCCTTGCTTAGCCAGATTCGATAAAGCTGATAAGGTAGCCGGAATGGCACTGGCTGCTAAAGCACAAGGCGAAAGGGCAATGAGCATAATCAATGTTCGATAGGCTACTTCATGTAATAAAAGTGAAGTCCCTAACGCCATCACAAGCGCATATAAAGCCGTGAAGAGGAGTGCCCCCTTAACATAGAGAGGCTCCAAACGCTGAATTCGGGTCGCAACCGGACTTTGTTTGGCCTGCGCCTCCCTGACTAAACCAAGGATTTTGGCAAAAGTAGTTTGATCTGCCAACCTTGTTACTTGCATGACAAAGCTGCTATTACCATTGAGGGTAGCGGCATAGACTGAATCCCCTACGCTTTTTTCTTGCGGCATACTCTCACCATTAATCATGGCTTCATTAACGACCGCCTGACCACTCACAATTTTGCCATCAATGGGGATTTGGTCGCCATTCAATACTTGCACTCGATTACCAACCATTAAGTCTTGCACTGCCACAATCGTCACGCTTCCATCTTGCGCCAAAAGGCGCGCTTCTTGCGGCTGCATAGCCAAGAGACTGGTCATTTCCTTCTTAGATTTAGCTTCTGCATAGTCCTCCAGAAAATGAGCACCAGCAAATATCAAAATTAGCAAGGCTGCTTCTTGGAATTGCCCAATAAGCATAGCACCCATAGCCGCCAGCCCCATTAGCAAGTGTGTATTCGGACAAAAACAGCGCGCTTTGTAGCTAGCCTGCCAAGTCTCTAAGAAACCTTCACTTAGGACATGATAGCCAGACAGGATTACCGTCAAGCTATAGAGCACATTAACCAGTAGGGAACCTTGTCCTAGAAGAAGCCCTATGATGAAGGCGAGGAGACCAAGCATATAGGCAAAAAGGGCCCAACTTAATGCATGAGCATGCTCATGGTGCTGATGCGAATGTGTATGAGAGCACATCTTAACTCCTCCTTCATATCGATTGAGCAAGCGTTCAACTGTTTATGCTTTTATTATACGATATCTAGTAGAAATGTCAAGCCCTTCTAGTTAACCATCGACCAATCAACGTAAAATCATGCCTAGCGTCACCCTATTCCCACTAACATCATATACAAAAAGCCGGGATATTTAGTCCCGGCCACCATAAATAAGCTTAACGTTCTTGATAGGCTTTAGCAATCTTCGCCCCTAATTTGGCGTTATTATAAACCAATTGAATATTGGTATTTAAGCTAGCTCCATCTGTTAATTCTACAATCTTAGCTAATAGGAATGGCGTGCTATCTTTGCCACGAATCCCCTTTTCATCTGCTTCTTTTACAGCCGCATCGATAATGGCATCAATTTTTTCATGTGGAATTTCGTGCTCAGCAGGAATTGGATTCGTCACCAAAATCCCACCCTTAAGGCCAAGGGCTTCAGAGTAGTCCATCATGGCTGCAATTTCCTCTGGCTTGTCTGCGCGACTGTTGAGCTTGTATTCTGAAGTCCGTGTGTAGAAGGCAGGTAGGTAATCCGTTTGGTAGCCAACAACAGGCACCCCTTTGGTTTCCAAATATTCCAAAGTTCTTGGCAAATCCAAGATCGCTTTGGCGCCCGCGCAAACAACCGTCACTGGTGTTTGACCTAATTCGTCTAAGTCCGCAGAAATATCCATAGTTTCTTCTACGCCACGGTGTACACCACCAATCCCGCCAGTAACGAAGACCTTGATACCCGCTAAATGTGCTCCAATCATGGTCGTTGCCACTGTCGTCGCCCCTAAGATACCTTTGGCGAAGACTTCTGCCAAGTCACGACGAGATACCTTAGCAACTGGCTTCTCACTAGCCAAACGTTCTAAATCAGCTTCTTCTAAACCAATCTTAAACTGACCATCCATGATGGCGATTGTTGCTGGTACAGCCCCATTATCACGGATAATCTGCTCTACTGTTTTAGCCATTTCAACGTTTTGTGGATAGGGCATCCCGTGAGAAATGATGGTAGATTCTAAAGCGACAACAGGTAAGTTATGATCTAAAGCGTGTTGTACTTCTTTACTAATAGATAATAAGTTTTTCATCTTAGGCTAAACCTCTTTCTTTTAATGTCTGATAGTCACTCTCCAACTGGCTAGCAGAGAGATTGAGTCGAACGGTTTGTTTGGCTTGAACCGTATGATAGGAATTGGCCATCCCATAATAAATAGATGTCTTAGCATCATGCCCTGTCAACTGGCCATAGAGAAGGCCAGCAGAGAAGGCATCGCCTGCCCCTGTTACATCTACTACATTTTGCGCTAGGAGTGGCTGGACCTCCTGGCGGCTGCCATCCTGATGTCCATAAAAACTACTTCGAGTCCCTCTGGTCATGACCACTTGCAAGACACCAGTCGACAACCAGGCATCCACTAAGTCTGAAGCAAGCAAATTACCAAAGCGGCTGATGGATTCATCTTCATTGACAACAAGCCAACTAACACCACTCAAATCTTCTGGCAAATGGCTCATCTTGGGCCCACTGACCGGGATAATGGCAAGCGGAATTGATTCGGCTTTTGCAAGTTGAATCAAATAAGTCACGGTTTCTAATGGCAAGTTCAAATCCAGAATCAGGTAATCTGCTAGTTTAAGCCGTGGAGCAAATTGACTAATCCAATCTAAATCCATCTGGTCGGCAATCGCCATATCGGCTAGCGCCAATTGCATATCCCCGGACTCATCCAAAATAGCACTGTAGGTTGACGTTGCTGCCTCTGGAATCTGAGTTATTTGGCTCATATCCACATAGGCCTGAGTTTGCTGCTTAATCCAGTCGTAATCCTGATCCACTCCCGCCACTGACAGCAATTGAACTGATTGACCTAATCGTCCTAAATTCTCAGCTACGTTGCGGACTACGCCGCCCACACTGAGAGTTGAGGTGACAGGGTTACTAGTACCGAGCTGCATTGCGCCGGTTAGACGAAATTTACGGTCGATATTCATCCCACCGATGCAATAAATTCGCCGCGCCTCATTCAAAATATAAGCTCGTCCGCGTAGCTGATGTTTCTGCATCAGAGAGGAAATTAAACTAGCCACCGTTGACCGACTAATTCCCATCAATGTCGCTAATTCTTGCTGGGTGCGGAAAGGGTCTTCCTCAATCAAGGCAAGCACCTTGGCTTCATTAGGCGTTAACATAGGCACCGCCTTTCTAGACTATTGTCTCTAAAATAACTTTTGTCTATATGATACTCCTTTTGCCCTTAAAACGCAAGGGAGACTATTTTATTCCATCCAAACTACAAAAAACAGCAGCCTTAGCTGCTGTTTTTCTGCTTTCTATTCGTTGGCAAAAATAGATTGACGGAAATCATCAGAGGCCTTGAAGAGTTGAAGGTAAATTTCGCGCTTCAAGTTATAGACATCATTCCGCATATTACCTGTTTGACGAGCTGATAGCACTCTGTCAACTGCTTCCTTCATCAGTGCTTCAATATCCGCCAAGGTGCTTACTTGGCGATCACGGACTGTAATTGGACGCAATGTTGCCCCATTGGCAACCTTATCCAGACGTTCCTTGAACATAGCCTTCTTAAAGGCATTAAGATCTTGGAATTCATCGTTAGAAATCTTCCGGATAATATAGTTGTCATTTAGGGTCTGTCCATCCGTTCTAGCTTGACGTTCTAATTGGTTGGAAGCATAAGGGATGAAGCCATCTTTATAACCCTTATAACCCATCAGTTCCCAAGCCATTCGTTTGAACCACCAACCGCCTGGTGAGCCCTTATCATTTTGGCCTGTTCCGTACATTGGATGGAACATATTAACTCGTTCATAAGAGTTGCGATCCGTCTCAAAACCATTACGGAAGTAGCGTTTTGGCGCTAAGCTACGATCAATGAAGTCATCAATCGACTGGATATTAAAGTTTGTCCACTCTTCATCACTAATCTCTACTACCTTATTATTGACATGGTTAGGCCCATTCGGCACATTAATGAAGCGGTTGAACCATTGTTTCATGGCATCTGGACCCTTTTCTAGGACCGCTTTGGCTTCAGCATAGTCTAGTAAGTAGAGGATATCGAAGAGTCGGTGGACATATTGACCCCAGTCATCTGCAGACTGGAAGCGTGATGGTGTCGCATTATAGAAGCGGTCAGTTTTGTCACTCCAGTCAAAGGAAGTATTAAGCCCAATATGATCATACTCTGGTCCCTCAGGTGACTGCAAGAGCCCTTGAGCATATTCTTCCCAGACTTCCTCCGGACGCCAGCTGTTTCCACCAAGATAGACTGATTTTTCCATATTATGGACTAGCTCATGGGTATAGTGGGACGTTCCAACGTAGTCGGATAAAATATCTGTGAAGACAAAATACACACCATTGCTAGTATCAGCATATGCTCCAGCTCCATTGTTTTCATAGAAACGATCGATTCGACCAAAGAATTCCTTAATACCCATAGATGGATATTTAACTGGCCGATTGGAGGTGTCATTGCCTAGCCTATCATACCAACCACCGTTCTTGCCATTAGCATAACCATCCCAGATTAGCATAGCATTTCTACGAGCCATGCGCTCTTTGACAGTTGGTAAGGCTACACGATACCAGGTATCAACGTGCATTTGCTGACGATCAGCTAAAGTCTTAACGCGTTTGTCAAACTCTTCTGGCGCTAGGTAAGGACGACGATCTGTCGACCCCAAGGTTAGCGATAAAACATTGGATACTAAGAAAATTCGACTCTTCTTAAGGTTGAGTAAAGGCAAGATGTAATCACGATAATCCGGCACAGATAAACGATCGTAGACCTTATAAGGAGATTTATTTAGCCCTTCTTCAAGAGACGGACGTTCCTCCATGGTAACATTAGCCTTAGTTGCATCTCGGAACCATTCGTATTGATCAAACTTGGTCCATAACTCGCGGAAATAAGTTAGATAATCAAGAACCGTTGGTAATTTGCTGTCAGCACTTAAGATTCTGCTGTATGTCTTGGCGCTATTCTTAGAACGCAAGGTTTGAACACCCTGACTTCCAATACTAATCAACTTATCAATTATACTCTTCTGATTACCGAAGAAGTCTGTCTGATAGGTCGCAATTTCTCCTAAATTAAGCTCCCCAAAGTTTACACGGTAGTGGTCTTGGAGATAAGCCAAACCTAAGAGCAGTGCCCCACGATTATCCTTGAGTTTCTGGATCAAAGCAGCACGCGCCTGCTCATTATCTCCTAGGTAGTTGGCCTCCTGACGAATAATCTTCACCAAGTCATTGGCTAACGTATCTTGGAAGGCTCCAAAGGTCGCATTGAAGAAGAGCGTCTCAATCTGATATGCACGTTGTTCACGACGATAGACTTCTAAATCTTCTGCAATTTCGTCCTCAGTCGCTTGTCGGCCAAGTTTGTTCTCTAAGGCCGTGCGGCGATCATTTTTGACTCTGGTACTTACATCTGTGTAGAGATTATTGACACCTGCGGCTTGCCAAACAGCATCAGATGATAAACCTGTCTCTTTCATGATATCTAGGACTGCATTCATAATATCATCTACTGATTTCAACACTTGGTTAGGTGTATAGATGAGACCTGAATCCTCTAGTTGATACTCAACTACGCCTGTTTGTTTGAACTCAGATTTCGCACCTAAGGCCAAGTATTGCACTGATTTATCAGCAAAGTGCAACATAATCCGGTCCATTGCTTGGTTGTAGTCCGTCACAAAAGCATTACCTTGCATTGGCGTAACAGCCAAGAGCACTTGAGTCGCCAACTTGCTGTCTGGCGCAACCAAGTTTCCATACTTAACGATTTGCTCCTTATTATAGAATGGCAGGAGTTTCTCCATGTTGGCATAGGCCTGCGCGCGATTAGCTTGATAATTAGCCAAACGACTATAATCGCTTGCTTGTTGGTTGATCTGATCGACATAGGAGCTCGCAGGAGTATCTGTCAGGACCCCACCGGCCGCTTCTAGTTGACTAGCTAATCTGTCCACATCGGCTTGACTGGCCTTAGCAGGTTTAAAGCTTGGTTCTTCCACACCGGTTACGCGTTCGGTCATCTTCCAAGCCACTTGATCATTACGGATATAGCCCTCTGAAATAGCGCCATTATCCCCGTAGACTCGGTAGCCGTTAGTGACTGCCACATCTGAGATGATGTTTTCTAAACGTCCATCCATCCAGGTAGAGCCGACAACCCCACCTACTTGTCCACCACTTCGACCTTGAACGGTAGAACCTGTATTGTTAAGACTTCCTTTAACAAGGACATTCTTGACTACTGCCTTGCCTTGGCTGGACACAACTCGACCAAAGGCTACGCCTGCGCGAGCACTTTGCGCGTTTAGATTTACGTTCAGTTTGGCATCAACATAAGCGTTGGTAACGCTAGATTGTTCGAGCAAACCTACTAAACCGCCCACTTCTTGGGCCTGGTTAGGCTGGCCACTCTGGCTAATCTCACCTTGGAAACGTACATTCTCAAGCCTGCTACCACCCACTACGGTATGAACGATACCTGCCACATTGGTCGTCCCTGACACGCGCCCAGAAACCGCCACATCACTGATTGTCGAATTAGTCGCCCGCTTGGCTAGCGCAGCCATAGAATTACCTGATTCAATGGCTACTTGTTTGAGGTCTAAATGCTTGATGGTCGCTTTGTTTAACTGGTCAAAGAGTGGTGCTACCAAATTATAGATGGCATGTTGCGTGCCGTCTGCAGTCTGGCCAGACAGGGTCCCAGTGAAGGTTCCCACAAAATAGGCGGTCGCGTTGGCTGCTAAGCTGACCTCGGACGCTGATAGGTTAGCACCCAGTATGTAGTCTCCAGCTGGGTTTTGGCGTATAGCCTCAAGCAAGCTCTTAAAGCTATAATGCACGTTCCCATCCGCTGGACGTTCTTGACCAACTAGGAATTGATAGCCTTGGTGATAGTCACTTGAGCCACCTTGATTTTGTACTAGCTCAGGGGCCTGGGTAGTCACTTGATAATAAGACTGACCCTCATGACTAACTGTCTCAATAGAAGCAACTGGCAAATAGACATCCTTGAAGCGGTCAGACTGTACTTTAACATAATAATTAGATAAATCAGATGGAGCCTGACTCAAACTAGCCACCAACTGATGACTACCGTCAGCTTGTCGATGGAAGAGCTGCACACCCTTGATTTGTTTGAGCTCAATCTTCTTCAAATCTAACTCTATTGCTTGGTCCTCTAACTGATCTTTCGACTGAGCACCTTGCTGGTTCTCAAAATCCATAACGGTATGGAGACGATAAGGCACATGATAATCCAACCCATCAATATTTGCAGTCAAACCTTGGATTGGAACTGTCTTAACTAGGCGATCCCCCTGGAAAACTTGCACCTTACCTCCTCGGTAAAGTTGGTTAGGGTCTTCTAATTGATATCGCAGGGTGACGCTCCGAGATAAATCAGATGTAGGTGCTTCAACGTTAACAGCTGTATATTTAGGTTCTACCTGCTCCAATTGCGCTAAGGCCTCTCGAAGGGCTTGAGTCGCTTGATCAACCGCTTCTTGGTTGCTATCGCCATCTTCTAAAACGGCCTGAGCAGCTTTGAGCTGGGCAGCAACTTTCTGGAAGCTAGCTGGCGTATAACGATTCGCGACAACTTCTTGTGCGGCCTCAACCTGTTGGCTAAGTGCCTCTTTATTTGCACGATCCATCAAGAGCGCTTGCGCTTGATCTTTCAGCACTTGAGCGGCTTTCACAGCCTCGATTGCGGATGCCACTTCTTCAGGTGTGGCATCTTGATTGGCTATCAAAGCTTGTGCATTAGCTTTTGCTTGATCAATAGTAGCTTGATGCCCTGCAAGTGCCTGGCTAAAATCATTCATACTGCGCGGTGTTTTACCTGTCGTGTCAACTGGTAGATTCAACTGAGTCAGAGCTCGTTGTAAGTCTGCCTTGTCCACAAGATCCAAAATACCCGCTTCCGCTAATTCTAACTGTTGGAAAGCCTTGTTGAGTTTTTCCGTACTTGCCAAAACCGCTTCCGGACTCGCGTTAAGATCTTTTAATAGTTGAGCAGCTTCTTGGCTCAATTGCAAGGCAAGGTCTTTTGCTGCTTGGTATGTTTGAACGGTCTTTGGTCGTTTCTGATCTGTCGCAACTGGTTTTTGAATCGCTTGGTCCAGATTATTTTTGGCTTTCTCTAAGGCGGACTTATCTGCTTGTTGTCGTAGCAAAGCTTTAGCTTGATCAAGTTTAGCCTGCACTTCATTTACTGCTACCAAGGCCTTATCCACTTGTTCCTGCTTAACATCTGGGTCCGCTAAGATAGCTTGCGCTTGAGCACGAGCAGCTTCTAGACTGTCTCTCAATAAATCTAGTGCTTGTTGGTAATCCGCAATACTTTGCGGTGTCTTCTGGTCTGTATCAACAGGCGCATCTAGTAAAGCCAAAGCTGCTGCTAGCGCCTGTGTATCTGCCTTGGCTTGGAGAGCCTTGACGGCAGCTTCCAAGGATTTGGCTTGGTTGACTACTGACCGAGTCATCGATTCTACATCAGCATCTGTTGCTTCTGGATCCTTCACTACTGACTGAGCATTCTGGAGTGTTGCTTGTATTTTGCGAATTTCATCAGCCAAGGCCTGCTGGCTACTTGGCGTCTTATCACTTAAGTCAAGAGCTTTGGCTGTTTTTACTTGCTCTGCTAGAGCTACCACAGCAGTTTCTAATGGCGACTTATCTGCCTGACTTACTAAAACCTCAGACAAGTTCTTAGTGCGATTAACTAACTCTTGCGCTTCTTGAGCCAAGCTATCAATTGTCGACTGATCTGTAGTCTCAGGTGCAGCCTTGATTTCTTTTACCTTATTAACAAGCGTTGCAAGACGGGATTTCAGTTTAGAGGATTCCTCCTTGAAAGAGGCAATTGAACTAGGGGTTTTCCCTTCCGTGACAGCCACTTCTAGGTCATCCACTTGAGCTTCTGCCAACTCCAAAGTCAAATTTAAGACTCTATACTCAAAAGGCTTCGGAGGATTAGGTACTGGTGTCACATTGGTGCTCGGTCCCTCTGCTGGCGGAGTTGGCGTTGGTGTTACGCTGGTGCTTGGTTCCTCTGCTGGCGGCGTTGGCGTTGGTGTTACGTTGGTGCTTGGTTCCTCTGCTGGCGGCGTTGGTACTGGGGTCACGTTGGTGCTCGGTTCCTCTGCTGGTGGCGTCGGCGCTAGTGTCGCGTTGGTGCTCGGTTTCTCTGCTGGTGGCGTTGGCGCTGGTGTCGCGTTGGTGCTCGGTTTCTCCGCTGGAGCCGTGCTAGTGTTTGGCTTTTCAGGTTTGGTCGCTGACACCGGTGTCACATTGGCGCTCGATTCCTCTGGTTGCAGCGTCGGCAAAACATCTGCACTTGGTTTCTCAGACTGCACTGACGCCACAGGGCTTTCACTACTTACTCGCGTGGATCTTTCACTAGAGGATTCTGAAGAAACTACTGGCTCGAGGTTGCTCGTCGCACTAATTGCACTATTACTAGAAACATTAGGTCCCACTTGCTCTAGCTCACTGGCAGGAAAATACCCTACATAGTCATAACCTTCAATACTTAACTTTGGATTGGGTAATGCTTGCCCTACAGTTGTTTGAAAGCTTTGATTAAACTGTTCTAGTAGGCGTGTCTCAACCGCCTGTAAACTTGGGGCCAGCAAAACCTGTCCCGTCATGGTTATAACCATCAGACTAGTCAAAGCCTTCTTCTTATCACGAACTAAGCCGACGGCAAACACAAGCAACGCCGCACCGGCTGCTAGACCTAATAGGGTTGATGATTCGCCTGTGACTGGCAAATGATTTTTCCCTGTATTTGCCTGATAAACAAAATAGTAGACTTGATCTGCCTCAGCAATTTGGCTAGGGGTTCCTGCTTTAATGGCTTGGCGCTGTTCCAAAGATAATTCCTCAATAGATACATACCGATACTGAGTGGACACTTGTTTGGTTACCTGTTGAGAACTTGTAACTGTCGTGGCAGTCTGTGCCTGAACGACAGGTGCCGCTACCGCTGGCACAAAAAAACTTCCTACTACAACGGAAGCAATCCCAACAGAAAATTTCCGGATGGAAAAACGTTGGACTGTATTAAGGCTGCTAGAGCTCTTAGATTTCTTCATTGAGTTTTCCCTTTCTTAGTATATTATTATTCGCTAGTGTATTTTACCACAAAAAAAATAATAAATATATGCTTAAACTGTAATTTCTCATATTTTATTGATAAATCAATGGTTTTCATCGTTGCCAAAAATAACCGAACAGTCTAATTAAAGCAACACATGGCGTAACCAACTAATAACATCGAGGTTTCATCATTTTATAATTTCTTAATATCTCGATTCATAGCTTCATCAAACAACCTGATTGCGCAAAAAGAGTGTTGATAGCCAGAACTATCAACACTCTTTTTTGTGCTACTATCTCAAACAATTAGCTTATCTATCGAGATTACGGTTGCGCTTCTTTAGACTCTAAGTTATCCAAAATATACTGTAAGCCTTGAGACCGAGTTTCAACTGACTGAGTCATTGCTTCAACATCTTTCTCGGTTGCTTCCGAGTCCTGAATCACTGATTGCGCATTTTGTAAAGTTGCTTGAGTCTTAATCACTTCATCTATTAAGCCCAAATTTCTCGCTATGTTAAGTTTTGCGGTTAAGGACGACATCGCTGCTTGTAAAGCCGATTTGTCCACTTGAGCTACTAAAAGACTAGCCAGATTCTCAGAATTGTTGATTAATTCCTGAACTTGTTGGTTGAGAGCATCAATATCTGCTTGCTCTGCCGCATCAGCTTTCCCCTTGAGGACTTGAGCTTGATTAGTGAGTGCTGTCAAACTTTCCTTAGTTTTAGCAAGTTCACTCTCAAAAGTTGCAATAGAACTAGGGGTCTTACCATTCTTAGGTGTTGCTTCTATGTTAGCAACCTTAGCCTGAGCAGCCTGCAATGAGGCGTCTAAAGCTTTATAATCTAGCGTTTTTGATGGAGCTGGGGCTGGTTGCTGAGCCTTTAACTTATACGTTAAATCTTCTATTAGGGCTTCAACTGATTTCACCATTGCCGCTACATCTTTCTCGGTAGCATCTTGATCTTTAACCACTGAACGCGCATTTTGCAAAGCCGCTTGGGACTTGATTACTTCATCAATTAAACCTACGTTTTTAGCTTCTTTAACCAATTCTGCTAAAGCCGTCATCACCGTTTGTAATGGCGTCTTGTCTGCTTGAACAATTAGGTTATCGGATAATTTAGATGCCTTATCAGCTAAGTTCTGAACTTGCTTAGTTAAATCGTTAATCGCCACTTGCTCAGTATTTTTAGGATTACCTTTGAGCTCTTGCGCTCTGCTAACCAGTGTGTCTAAATCCTTCTTAGCATTTGCTAATTCTTCCTCAAAAGCTTTCACGGACTTTGGAGTCTTATCGCTAAGTTTAATAGCCTCTAGATTAGCCACTTGCTTATTCGCTGCCTGTAAAGCAGCGTCTAAGTCTTTGAAATCTAACGTTTTAGGTGGCTCTGGTGTTGGTGTTACACTTGAATTAGATTCTTCAGTAGATGCTTTTGATTCAGAGGTTTCGCTTGCACTTGATTCTTTTGAAGACTCTTTTGATTCAGAGGTTTCGCTTGCGCTTGATTCTTTTGAAGACTCTTTTGATTCAGAGGTTTCGCTTGCGCTTGATTCCGCTGAAGAGGCTTTCGATTCAGATAATTGACTTGCGCTTGATTCCGCTGAAGAAGCCTTAGATTCAGTTGATTCACTAATCGCACCATCTACAGAAGCATTAGGTGCTACTTGCGCCAGCTCCTGAGCGGCAAAATACCCTACATATTCATATCCTTCTATCTGAACTTGAGGATTTGGTAATGTTTGTCCCACTGGCGTTTGGAAACTTTGATTGAACTGTTCTAGCAATCGCGCTTGAGCTGCTTGTGAATTCGGCACCAATGCCACCTGTCCTGCTAAGGTCACAAGCATTAAGCTGGTCAGTGCTTTCTTCTTATCACGAACCAAGCCAACTGCAAGCACAATCAATGTCGCACCTGCTGCAAGTCCTAACAAGGCGGATCCTTCACAGTAACTGGTAATTGACGAGCACCTTGTTTTGCTTGATAGACAAAATAATAAACTTGATCCGTTTGGGCAATTTGACTAGGAGTGCCTGATTTGATTGCTTGACGTTGCGCCCAAGTTAACTCTTCAATCGCAAGGTATTGATATTGTGTCGTGACTTGTTTTGCCACTGAATGAGTGTTAGATGCTGGTGTAGTGGCCTGTGCATTCACAGCGGGACTAATCAATGCTGATGCAAAGAAACTCCCCACTACAACAGATGCAATACCAGCCGAAAATTTCCGGATGGAAAAGCGTTGAATTTGTTTAAGGCTGCTGGAATCCTTAGATTTTTTCATTATGTTTATCCTCTCTTGATACATTATTAATCTTTTTGTATTTTACCACACTATTTCCGAGAAAGATATACCAAATTAATCTATTTCAACCAGATTATAGAAAAATCATTGAAAATACCAAAAAACAATATGTCTAGTCAATCAAAAAACATCGTCTATGTCTTATAAATACATTATAATAACTTCATTATTATTAAATTTTACCACGTGTTTATTTACATTAACTTTCTCCATATAAAAAATCCTACGGCTAAATGCCGTAGGATCAAGATTATCAGCTTACTGCCCTTAGAAAATAGAGGTTCTGAAATCATTTGTTGCCAATAGATATTGACGATAAATTTCCTTCTTCACTTTGTGAACATTATTGTCCCCTCTTGTTAGGAAGTTAGCCTTAATATCTGCTTCCATCGCTTGATGGATGAGTTGCTGGATATCAGCAAAAGTACGAACCTGAGTCCCATTAACAGTAATTGGAATCAGAGATTGATTCAACTTATCGATACGCTCTTTGAACATGGCTTGCTTAAATACCGTCATGTTTTGGAACTCTCCTCTGGAGACAGATTTAATGACATAGGTATCACTTAGTTCTGCATTCCCAGCTGCTTTTGCTTCCTTCTGAAGCTTATCAGAGGCATACGGTACAAAACCATCTTCATAACCCTTGTAGGCCATCATCTCCCAAGCCATGCGCTTAAACATGAGGCCGCCCGGTGAGCCTGTCGTGTTTTCCCCAGTCGCATAGTTTGGTGCATACATAATTAGATTTTGGATTGTCCAGAGCTTGGGCCGAAACTGGTGCCATATGACCTATAAAAAAGCTCCCAATCACTACCGACGCAATACCAACGGAAAATTTCCGAATAGAGAAGCGTTGGATCTGGTTAGGACGCTGAATTTTCCCTTTGTAATTCACTAATATCTTACCTTTCTATACTTAATTTGCAATTCATTCTACCACATACTAGAAAGGAAATATACGTTTTTATACCGAAAATTCACAAACTTATTTCCATGTGTTTTCTCTACCTATAAAGGCGAACGTTAGATAATATAGCATAATATTAATCACTAATAATCACGACAGTTCCCGACAGCATCGCTCATTAATTTTCGTGGGATTACAAAAAGCCATTTTGATGAATTTATCAAAATGACTTCTGTATAATTTACTACTATGCTTTTTGACTTTTCAAAATCCAATAGCCCTTATCTCGGGTCACTAACTCAACATTCCCAAAGACTTCTTCCATAAAAGTTTCCATAGAAGGGGCGCCTTGTTTTTTCTGGATTACGAGCCATAATTGACCGCCAGGTCTTAAATTAGCCTGGGCTGATCGTACAAATTGTTGAATGACCGGCTTGCCGGCCCGAATAGGTGGGTTGGTCACTATATAATCAGGTGCTTGACTGGCTTGCCATTGGCCTGCGTCAGCCAATTGATAGGCTGTATTCTCTACTCGATTAAGCTGGCTATTAGCCTGCGCCAACTGGTAGGCACGTTCATTAATCTCGACACCTGTCACTTGAGCTTGAGGGTATAATTTTGCTAAGGCAATCGTGACTGGGCCGTAGCCGCTCCCCAGTTCTACTATTTGATAGCTCCCTGCAGGGACTGAATCAGCGACAGCTTCCACTAGCACCTTGGAACCATAGTCCATACGCTGTTTAGAAAAGACGCCATTATCGGTCTGAAAGCTCAAAGTTAGGCCTGCCACACCATCTTGAATCTGGTGTAAAGAATGCTGACTGGTGGGACTGGATTTAAAGTATTGTTCGCTCATTATCTGCTGACACACTCCTCTATTTTAAGCTGGGTGGGAACTAATGATGGTCAGGGTCCCTTCCAAACGAATTTCAGAAACGCCGTGCGGTAAAATAAAGGAACTTGCTAAATCTAAGTCGTAAGATACACCATCCAGCCATAGTCGCCCTTGCCCGGCAATGACGGTTGCCAAGGTATAGGCATTATCCAGACTTAAAGTAAGGCTATCCAAGACTTCCCACTTGGTCACAGTGAAGAATTCATTTTCTAGGTACTGGATAACTTGGCTATGACCAACTTGCTGGGTCTGAACCTGCAACTGACGCTCTGGATCGGGATAGAAAGTGACATCCGCAGCCTGCTTAAGATGTAAATCTCGTGGATTGCCTTGGGCATCACGACGATCATAGTCGTAGACACGATAAGTGGTATCTGAGCTCTGTTGTGTTTCCAGAATGACCACTCCGGCACCAATCGCATGGATAGTCCCCGCCGGCACATCAAAGAAGTCGCCCGCCTTAACCGGCACCTCCACCAAGAGATTTGACCAACGGCCGGCCGCTACCAATTCTTCGAATTCTTGCCGTGATTGAGCCTTATGCCCATAAACAATCTTAGCCCCTGGCTCTGCAGAAATCACATACCAACACTCAGTCTTTCCTAGTTCTCCTTCGTGTTCAAGACCATAGGCATCATCAGGGTGGACCTGGACAGAGAGTTCGGCCGCTGCATCTAGGATTTTAATCAAGAGAGGAAACACTTCTTGATCCGGATTGCCAAATAATTCTGGATGTTCTTGATAGAGCTGATCTAGGCCCAGGCCTGCATATTCAGCAGGACTAGTGACGGTCGACACCCCATTAGGGTGGGCACTAATACACCAAGCTTCCCCTACCGTGTCGCTAGGACCTTTGAGGCCAAATTCTAGTTCAAGTTTACGGCCACCCCATATCTTATCTTGTAACACAGGCTTTAAGAAAATCGGTTGTGTCATCTCTATCATCCTTTCTAAGCTAAATTTTCTCACTTCTATCATACCATTTTTTGACGATTTCGTGGTACACTATTTATACGAGAATTATGACGAATTATGGAGGTTGCCGATGTTTAAACTTTTTGCATCCGATATGGATGGGACCTTACTGAACCCAAACCATGTCATTAGCGACACTACCGCCCAAGCTATTCGAGACCTTCAAGCTCAATCGGATATCGAGTTTATGATTGCTACTGGACGAGATTATCGATCTGCTAAGTGGCTTTTGGATCAACACCAACTGACCGCTCGCATCATTGCCGTCAATGGCGCGGCAACTTATGATGTCAAAGGAAATTTGGAGGATGTCTTCGCCCTTGATTTAGCTGATACCCAGACCCTTATCCAACGATTTGCCGTGCCTGAAACTCAGACTTTGGTGTCGCTCAAGTCTCTGAACGGTTATTATGTTAATGACCTGTCCCTCTATCGGCGACGCATGGAAGATTTCCTAAATCGCGCTAAGGAGGCTGTCAGCGATGATAGCCTGGCCCAGATTGAACTCCACTTCAAGGAGCTTCAACCCCTTGAGGATTATCGCCCTGACTTAGATCCACCACTTAAGCTTATGCTGATTGACCGGCGCCCTGAAGTCTTAGAGTCTGCCCGGCATTTCCTCAAGGACTTTGCCATTGACCTGACTTCTTCTGGCCCAGATAATTTAGAAATCACCAGTCTCAAGGCCCAAAAAGGCTTAGCGATTGAAGCCTACTGCCAGCACCATGGATTCACTAAGCATCAAGTCCTAACCATTGGCGATTCGGCCAACGACCGCTCTATGCTAGCCATGTTCCCTAATAGTTATGCCATGGCTAACGCTAGTCAAGCCATTAAAGACTTAGCAAACTATGAGGCCCCTAGCAATGCAGAAGACGGGGTAGCCCATACTATTTATCAACTTTTATCTAAGTTAGGATAACTTATGACTAAGCGTCCTAAAAGTTTAGCTATCTAAGATGAACTAGCAAGTGAAGCCTATATTTTCATATTATCCTACTATATAAACAAAGCGAAAGGACTAAAGCGCTGCTTAAGCGGCACTTAGTCCTTTCGCTTTTGTCTATTTTCTAGGCAAATTCTTTATTTACCTAGAAATCATTGCTACATTCTCCTGTTTCCAGATATTCCTTGAGGTTATTGAAGCTGGTTTCCACCATGTTCTCTACTGCCTCATCGGTGTAGCTGCCCATGTGAGGCGTTAATAAGACCTTAGGATAAAGGTCAATCAATTTCTTAACTGCAGGGTCGGTAATGTCTTGACCGCGCAAGTCCTTGAAGAAGAATTGGCTCTCATTCTCTAAGACATCCAAGCCTGCCCCAGCCAAATGACCAGATTCGATAGCTTCAATGATGGCATCCACATCCTGAAGCTCACCGCGCGCGGTGTTAATTAGAATGGCCCCTGGTTTCATCTTGCTGATGAATTCCTTGGTGATGACCTTACCATTAGCTGGAATGTAAGGCGCGTGAATGGAAATCACGTCTGACTTAGCTAAGAGCTCATCCAGTTCTACTTGGGTGCAGATATGGTCGACACCTTCTTTTGGAAAGGCGTCGTAAGCTAAGACATTCGCGCCCAAGCCCTTGAAGAGCGTCGCGGTCGTCAACCCAATCCGGCCAATCCCAACCACACCAACGGTACAGTTACGGATTTCCTTAGAATACATTTGCTCGTGGATACGAAAATCATGCTGGCTAGTTAAGTGCGTTGTATAGGCGACATTCCGCAAGAGGGTCATAGCCAAGGTCAAAGCTAATTCAGCAATCGCATTAGGTGAGTAAAAAGGGACGTGTGCTAACTTGAAGCCTAATTGCCTAGCATAGGTAAGATCGATATGGTCGACACCTACTGTCCGCGTCAGAACATATTCTACCCCTAATTTTTTGTAGATGTCTAAGACCTCCTTTGTAGCCCAGCAGTTACCACGTAAAATAACGGCCTGACAACCTTGAGCTAACCAAGCCTCTTCCGGACCAGTTAGGTAGTTGGGCACACAAACTAATTCGTAACCAAACTTTTGATTAGCTATATCAAAAACGGGTCTTTCGATGTCGCGAACACCATATGCTAGTACTTTCATCATTGCTTTTGCTCCTTGCACTTACTTCTTGAACGAAGTGGGGGATTTAATGTTCCTATTTTAGCACAATCTAAAGCCGATGTTGATTAATTTTCATGAAAATGGATAATTTTGTATCTCAAATGTTCGTAATACTCCCAACCAAGCAAAAAACGATCAAGACCTGCTCTTGAAAAGGCTGGCTTGATCGTTCATTTTTTATATTAATTAGTCATCTTGTCCATCCGCTTGCCTGACTTGCTCTTTACGCAACTTATTCCGCTTGCGGAGGCCTTGGAAGAAGGTCTTGAGCTTGTCACTACACTGGGCTTCCAGCACTCCCTTAATGACTTGAGGCTGATGGTTGAAGCGGCTGTCTTCCAAGAGATTCATGAGACTGCCAGCACAACCGCCCTTGGGGTCACTGGCGCCGTAAACCACCTGATCCACCCGCGATAAGACCAGGGCACCCGCACACATAGGGCAAGGTTCCAAGGTCACATAGAGGGTACAGCCCTCTAAGCGCCAGGCGCCTAGGGCTTGGTTGGCGGCTTCAATGGCCAAGAGTTCGGCGTGGGCTGTAGCCTGGTGGTTGACCTCCCGCAGATTGTAGGCTGAAGCCAGGAGGACGCCATCCTTAACTAAGAGGGCGCCAATGGGCACTTCGCCTAGGGCTTGGGCCTGGTCGGCCAGTTCTAGGGCCTGCTGCATCCAATATTCGTGCTGGGCCAAGTCGGTGGGCGCCAGTTGGCTTGCATCCATCATGGCCTCACCCCTTATGTTCCAGAGCCAGGTAGCTGACAATCAGATCTGTCAGATGTTGCAGGTTAAGCCCTGTCTCCTTGGTGTATTTGCTGAGGCGATAGGTCAAGGTATTGCGATGAATATAGAGTTCATCGGCTGCCTGACTCAGGTTACCCTGGTGTTCAAAGAGAGCCCGCACCGTCGCCGCATAGTCTGGGTTGTGCTTGAGGACATCGTGCAGTCGATCCATAAAGGCATACTGCTTGGTCACCTCGCGCCCTACCAGGCGCAAGAGGACTGAGGTCAAGGGCACAATTTCGGGCTCCATAATCTGAGACAGAATACTGTGAACCAGACGTCGCTCATCTTGGAAATGGGCCACATAATCCTGGTCCAACTTGGCTACTAGGCCGACACAACCTCGGGTCACCGTCTCAAAGTCAATGTCCAAGGTCTTAATAATGTCCACCAAGGCGCCAACATGTTCCATGCCCCGCAGGCAGACCAACCAGCGATTGGCTTCATCAGGAATGACCACTTCAATGGCTTCCAGAGAATCTTCGAGGGTCTGCTGCCACAAGACAGGGTCAAAGGTCTCTGACTTGGCCTGCATAATCAAGTAAATACAGACTAAACTACCCCGCATTTCACCTTCCAGTGGCTGACCTTCTAGGAGAAAGGCCCGCCAAGCCTGTTGATGTGGCGCTAAATCCACGACCGGCACCTGGGGCGTGGCCTTGGCCAAGCTCATCATGAGCAGCAATTCTTCTTCCTTGCTAGTCAGGTCGGCCTGAGGAATGGCCAGGCCTCGATCCCCCAATTGGACAATCAGATAGCCGGGCAGCACCGCATCCGGTGCGACTGCTTGGGCCTGGGGATAGAGTCTTTGCAGTTGTTCAAACATGGGCTACCTCCCGTCTTAGAATTTCTTAGGCTTTGGCTTTTGGCTTAGCTTTAGCCTTGCTTGAGCTAGCCTCTTGGTCCTTAGCGGCAATGTTAATCTTGCCGGACCGACCGCCAATAGTAACCGAATCACCGGTGACAATGCTACCGCTGAGCAACAACTCACTGAGTTGGTCCTCAATTTGTTTTTGAATCGCGCGACGAATTGGACGCGCCCCGTATTCTGGGTCGAAGCCGGCTTCGGCGATAATGTCCACCGCGGTGTCGGTCACCCGAGCCTTGATGGCCAGTTCGCCTAGGCGCTTGATAATATCCTTAGTATGTAGCTTAACGATTTGGCGAATTTCTTCCTTGCTTAAGGAGTGGAAGACCACCGTTTCGTCAATCCGGTTGAGTAATTCAGGACGGAAAGAACGCTTGAGCTCTTCGCGAATACGTTTTTCCATGGCCAGGTGGTCAGCGGTAAACTGCTTAGCCCCAAAACCGACGGATTTCTCATCCCGCAGGGCGGTTGCCCCTAGGTTAGAAGTCATGATAATGATGGTGTTGCGGAAATCGACTTGGCGGCCCTTGGAGTCAGTCAAATGCCCGTCGTCAAAGACTTGGAGCAGGATGTTGAAGACATCTGGGTGGGCCTTCTCGATTTCGTCGAGCAGAATAACGGAGTAAGGTTTTTGGCGAACCTTCTCGGTCAACTGGCCGCTTTCTTCATGGCCTACATAGCCTGGAGGCGAACCAATCAGGCGTGACACGGTGTGTTTCTCCATGTACTCGGACATGTCGACCCGAATCATATTGTCTTGCGAGCCAAACATGGCTTGGGCCAAGGCCTTGGCTAATTCGGTCTTACCAACCCCGGTTGGTCCCAAGAAGAGGAAGGAACCAATTGGACGGCCTGGCGCCTTGAGGCCAGAACGAGCCCGGCGAATAGCACGTGACACAGCGGACACGGCTTCTTCCTGGCCGATGACCCGTTGGTGAAGCTCCCGCTCTAGGTTAACCAGGCGTTGGCTTTCCTTCATGGCCATTTGGGTCACTGGGATGCCAGTTGATAGGGCCACGACTTGAGCCACTTGTTCTTCATCTACGACTAAATGTACTGGCTGGCCAGCCTGCGCTTGGGCTTTCTTGCGGGCCCGGGCCAGGCGTTTTTCCAGTTTTTGTTCAGCTTCACGAAGGCTAGCAGCCTCTGGGAAATTGCGGGCCAGCACGGCTTCTTCCTTATCTGCCTGCAACTTGGCCATTTCCTTCTCTAGGGCGAAAAGGGGATCGTGAGAGACAGCTTCTTCAATCCGCACCTTAGCGGCTGCTTCATCGATTAAGTCGATGGCCTTATCAGGCAAGGAGCGTGACGTAATGTAGCGGACACTGAGTTTGACCGCTGCTTCAATGGCTTGGTCGGTAATGGTCACTGCGTGGTGTACTTCATACTGGGTCTTGAGCCCTTGCAGAATCTGGATGGTTTCTTCAGGCGTTGGCTCGTCCACTTGTACCTTAGAGAAACGACGTTCCAAGGCCGCGTCTTTTTCAATGTATTTCTGGTATTCACTCAGGGTCGTCGCCCCAATGACTTGGATCTCACCCCGCGCCAGAGCTGGCTTGAGGATATTGGCTGCATCAATTGCCCCCTCGGATCCACCAGCCCCAATCAGGGTATGGAGCTCATCAATGAAGAGAATAACTTGGCCGTCGGCCATGACTTCTTCCACAATGCGCTTCATGCGCTCTTCGAACTCACCCCGGTACTTGGTCCCAGCCACCAGGCTCCCCATATCCAGCATCATAAGGCGCTTCTTAGCAATATCGGCCGGCACGTCACCTGACACGATATGTTGGGCTAGGCCTTCTGCCAAGGCAGTCTTACCTACCCCTGGGTCCCCGACTAGGACTGGGTTATTCTTCTTACGACGGCTGATGATTTGCAGCATGCGTTGGACTTCCTTCTCGCGGCCCACCACTGGGTCCATCTGGCCTTGCTTAGCCATTTGGGTCAGGTTGCGGGCAAAGGAATCCAAGGTCGGCGTCTTGCTTGGCGCAGTTTCGCTGGCTTTCTGGGTCCGCGCCTGAGGCTTGCTTTGGCCCATTGGCATCTTATCAATGCCGATGGCTTGGTAGACAGCCTTCTTAAGGGCATCCAAGTC
>ERZ773062.151-NODE-151-length-46878-cov-12.906093_pt1 | contig 46878 bp, 51 predicted proteins | sample MGYA00580626_ERZ773062 | MGnify/ENA primary metagenome ERZ773062 (study PRJEB29015, sample SAMEA2738003) | human oral metagenome | biome: human oral; feature: human-associated habitat; material: dental | place: China | collected 2058 ... | reverse complement strand
GGCTGGTTTTGTGTCCAAAGTGAACACCTGACTCCAGCAAAGCCTTAATGTCTACCTTTACAGACATCTCTTTCTCCTTTTGCCTCATCCGCTCACGATTATGGAGTGTGAAACGGATTGTGTCGTTAAAATTAGTTACCTGATGATTATACCACTAATCCCCATCAGAGGCAACCACCCCTTGACGAGATTGAACGAATTTTTCCAATTCCTCGCTAAGCTCTATTCTTTCTAAGCTAGTATCTAGAGGCGAATTTATAGAAGATACCTTTTTAACATCACAATCTTCAGTAAACTCAAAATACTCAATTCCACTATCCGAAACGACGGCGCCATAAGTACTAGTCTTGCGGTTCAAATCTTCCACGGTCATAGGCGGAGTTGGCTCACCAGATACGTTTGCTGACAGCTTAAAGAATAGTAATGAAACTTTTTCTCCCGAAGGAATTCCATCCTCTACGCATATACGACGCGCACCAAAGGCTACAACCGAAGTGTGGACATCCAGCAAAACGTTTTCATCCAATCCTTGAGCTATCTTGTGCAGCTTAAATCTCCTAAGTAACACGCTCAGTCTCTCCTGAACCGCCTCATGCGGCCTAAATAATTTTGCAGTTACCTCTTTAGGCTTACCTGGTGTCCGGTCGACTCTAACCCCAAACTCACCGCCAACTAGCGCTATCATACGCCCTGGCTCTCCCGAATTATATAGCACAAAAGATTCGGTTTTATCGGGATTTTCTAATGCCTGCCCTACCTCTCCCGCCACCGCCAATTCCTTAGAGCGACGAAAAGCCTCTTCCACTAAATATTTCGAGCCGGCACCCATACTCTCACGATATATAGCAGAACCTTTTTCCATAACGCATACTCCTCCTAAATTAGGATATCTCATTTGTAATTATGCGCTACTTTTTACTGATGCGTCAATACGTCCGCGTGCCCTTTCGGTAAATATTGCAATACATGCGGTTTTTTGCTAAAATACCAAGGTTATGAAAAGCAGTATTCACCCACAGAACTATCGCCCTGTCGTATTTAGCGACGATCAAGCGGGCTTCGCGTTCTTGACTCAGTCAACAGCGCCAACAACAGAGACTATTAAATGGGAAGACGGCAACGAATACCCATTAGTCAAAGTTCATATTTCATCAGCTTCTCACCCATTCTTCACTGGTGAGGAAAAGATTATCGACACCGAAGGTCGTGTTGATCGCTTTAAGGCGCGTCAGGCAGCAGCTGAAGCTCGCCGTGCCGCATTGGCAAATAAAGCCAAGAAAGCTAACGCCAATAAAGCCACAAAAGCTGATTCTCCAAAATCAGATAAAAAGGCTAAGAAATCTAGCAAATAGTAAGGTGTAGCGCCTTAAACACCACCCAATAGTTGGGTGGTGTTTTATTAATCAATAAACTCGTATCATATAAGGCCATCTTTTGCGAATCAAGGCAGCTGCCAGTCAATTGCCTCGCGACCCTGTTGCACCAGAAAATCATTAGCACGCGAAAATGGCCGGCTACCAAAGAACCCTCGATGTGCCGAAAACGGCGACGGGTGGGCACTAGATATTTTCAAATGCTTCGGATTAGTAATAACCTGTCCGACTTTTTGAGCGTGCGCACCCCAAAGGATAAACACCAGCGGCTGCTCGTAATCATTCAGCATTTTTAGCAAATTTTCGGAAAATTCCATCCAACCATATCCGGCATGACTGCCCGCCTGGCCACGACGAACACTCCAACTAGTGTTCATCATAAGCACGCCCTGCTTACCCCACGGTTCCAAAAAACCACTAGTCGGCATATCACCGCCGATATCATCCACAAGCTCTTTGAATATATTTTGCAAACTTGGCGGCAATTTCACTCCTGGCTTAACCGAAAAACTCATACCATGTGCCTGCCCTGGCCCGTGATACGGGTCTTGCCCAATGATTACTACTTTTACTCTGTCCAGCGGGCAAGCAGCGAAACATGAAAACATATCCTGACGTGGCGGATAAATATCAAATCTATCACGCTCCGCATCAACCCGATTCATCAATGCCCGAAAATAAGGCTGCTCAGCCTGATCCTCAACAAACTCCCGCCAGGTTGCAAACTTCATACTCTCATTAAACCACGGCTAGTCCAACGTGACAATCGTTACGCCGCGACACATTATATCGCGATCTCCGCGCATCTTTGCAGCGCATAAGCGATGCGCTCCATCACCCTGCAAAGCTAGAAAAACCTCCCCATCGCGACCAACAATAATTTCTACGTCACGTATAGCTGGTTGACTCCTAGGATCCATCGCTGCATACTGCCGAATAACTTCACTACTCTTCTTCCTGTCTTTGAGCTCCAAACCACGACCCTCACACCAATCTTGAATCATTGGTGCTGCCACAAACAAATCAACTGGCAACGGAATATCGCAATTAGGTATGGCTCTCATGTCAGGCCATTCACCCTCGTATATGGATATCCGCACTCGTCTAGTCGACCTGTCTTGCACCGCTTGATTTAACTTATCTAACGATACAGGTTTTTTCACTGGACTAGCATTAGCATTAAACAAGCTATTCACAATTACATCAACTCTTGGATCGTTAGCTGCAATAGTATCAGGAAGTCCCTCGGCATATTGCTGCAACTCAGGCGATTCTGTAGTACCAACCAACCCCAAACGATCAAGATCCACATCAACTAGGTTGAGCGGTTTTTCATACGAAGAGCTTAATCTATTCACTATCTTTCTATTATACACCTTTTTTATTACTTTGTCAATTATTACCACTGCTCCCCCGGATCTATGCTATAATTTTACAATATGACTAAAATCGCACTAGATATAGAAGCATTAAACGCTGAGCGATCCGAGCTGGGCGATTTTTTAGCACGACCAGACGCTTATAATGCGCCAGATTTTACAGCAAAAAATAAGCGATTTTCAGAGCTGGAAACCTTGATTGCAAAAGCAACCGAGCGTCAACAATTGACCAACAACCTGGCGGAATCCAAAGAGCTCGCCACTGGCGGTGATGAATTGGCGGAGCTGGCGAAGATAGAAATTACCGAAACCGAAGCGAGGCTGGCAGAACTTGAAGAAGAGTTATTTATCCTGCTCACTCCCAAAGACCCTAATGACGAAAAGAACATCATCATGGAAATCCGTGCTGGGGCTGGTGGCGACGAGGCGTCATTGTTCGCGGCGGAATTATACCGTATGTACCTGCGCTGGTGTGAGGCGCACAATTACCGAACTGAGCTGATCGACCAATCACCCAACGATTCTGGCGGCTATAAAGAAGTAATCTTTAGTATTAAGGGAGACTCACCATACGCTCAATTAAAATTTGAGGGCGGCGTACACCGGGTCCAGCGCGTGCCAGTTACCGAAAGTCAAGGACGAGTTCACACCTCAACCGCCACGGTTGCAGTGCTGCCAGAAGCTGAAGAGGCCGATGTCGAGATAAATGCGAACGATCTCCGAATTGACGTATTCCGCTCAGGCGGACACGGTGGACAAAGCGTCAACACTACAGACTCAGCAGTGCGCATTACTCACCTGCCGACCGGTATTGTCGTTACCAACCAAGACGAGAAATCTCAGATTAAAAATAAAGAAAAGGCGCTAAGCGTGCTACGTTCACGACTATTACAGATGAAAATTGACGAGGAAAACGCAAAATTAACCGCCGAGCGTCGCTCTCTGGTTGGAACTGGCGACCGCTCAGAGAAGATTCGCACCTACAACTTCCCACAAGATCGCATTACCGACCACCGCATTCACTACAGCCGCAGCAATATCCCCGCTGCAATGAACGGGGATATCGACGATTTGATTGAGAATCTACAGAGATATGAGCGTGAATTAAAAGCGAAGAACGCTAATCATTAAATAAATCTGTATATTTATCTTCTAGATCACGTGCAGCCTTATCCCATTTTTCTCGATGCTCCGGACTCAAAGATTCATTACCTGCACGCTTCATATACTTTTCATATAGAGCCCGGATAGCAGCTTCATTAGCAGTTCTCTGTTCTTCAGGAGTCATATTTCTACGCGCCTCTTCCCACCGGCTCAACAACCTTTCAGTATCGCTCTCTGTTGCTGTCCCTTCGGTTATTGTATCCATAGGCCTTATTCCACCTCCATCACTCCCCAGACCAAGGCCTATTCCCATAATCACATTACTGGTGGTGGGAAGTTCATACTTTCTTTCTACCATACTATTTAATATCGTCCATTTCTTTTGCTTAATAATATAAACAATATAATACTATCTTTGGCTTTATTTGTCAATATCTTCTACAATCTTGCTGTAATTTTGCAAGTACTTTCACTTTTTACATTCCATAGATATATGTTATAATTAACTATATGATTATCTCTGACTGGTTAAAAACAGCGACCAAATCCCTGAAAAATATTGGAATTTCGTCCGCCAGATTAGACGCTGAATTAATATTAGCCAACACTTTGCGGAAAAACCGCACTTACCTGCATGCTCATCTGGACGAAGAAATCGATCCCAGGCGACTTGACATCGCCAATGCCAGATTAGATTTAAGGTTAGACCGCGTGCCGATCGCTTATATTCTGGGCTATAAAGAATTTTATGGCCGCAGATTTACCGTATCGCCATCAGTTCTAATTCCCCGCCCAGAGTCCGAAGATTTGATTTCTTTATTCTTAGAATTGACCGCTAGTGAGATTACTGAAAAAACCCTCATTGACGTAGGTACTGGCTCTGGCTGTCTGGGAATAACCGCCAAACTAGAGAGAAATAACCTGTCTGTTATTTTGTCCGACATTAGCAAACCAGCCCTGAAAATTGCCGAAAAAAACGCCGACACACTGAAAGCAGACGTCACAATTCAGCAGCAGTCTTTACTTAATGGGCAAATTAGGCCAGTTGACTATATTTTTGCTAATCTACCTTATGTTGATAAGGATTGGGACGTTTCACCGGAGCTCAAATATGAGCCAGAGATTGCCCTCTTCGCTGAGGATGAAGGACTTAAACTGATCTTAGAATTAATCTCACAGGCACCAAGGTGTCTCACTTCAGGTGGACTACTATTCATTGAGGCCGACCCCTGCCAACACAATAGAATTATCGATACTGCTATAAAAAACGGGTTCAAAGAAGAAAAAAGACTTAACTATATTCTAGTTCTGCGGCTCATACGCACCCAAAACCAAATCTAAAACCAGCTCTTTATTGCCGCGCAAGACCGTAACTTTAACTGTCTCTCCCGGTAAAAATTCAGACACTAAAGTCGATAAACTACCGTCCTCGCCAACATTTTTATCATTAATCTTAGTGATGATGTCACCACTTTTTATACCAGCTTTATCGGCTGGACCATCTTTTTCTATAGTGGACTCCGACCCTCCATTGATGTAAGCGCCAGACTTTACCGGCAGCTTATATTCTGACTGAATGTCTGGCGTAATAGATGCGTAACGGACACCCAGATAAGCCTTCTGGACACCCTTGCCGCTTATAACGCCTCTCACCATACCTTTTACGGCATTAATTGGAATAGCAAAACCGATGCTTTGTGCGTCAGAGGCGATAGCTGTGTTGATGCCAATCACCTGTCCTGCCATATTAATAAGTGGCCCACCAGAGTTACCAAGATTAATCGGCGCGTCAGTCTGCAACAGGTCAGTTAAGCTTTCTATTTTAGCCCCCCTAGAGTCAGAACTTGCTACAACTGGTCGTCCTTTACCAGAAATTATGCCGCTAGACACAGTATTCTGATATTGCCCCAGAGAATTCCCGATAGCAACAACTTTTTGCCCAACTTTTACCGTGCCAGAATTACCAAGTTCTGCCACCGACAGCTTCTTAGCATCTTTAATTTTTAAAAACGCAATGTCATTAAGCGGATCGACACCGACTAATAAAACATCAGTAAATTGGTCTCCATTATGTGTAACTACTCTAATTTTTTGAGAATTTTTAACAACATGCTTATTTGTCAAAACATAACCATCAGCACTAATAATAACGCCAGTCCCGGCGCCCATCTTCTCAGAATCCTCACTAGAGACAACTATAGAAACGACACTAGGTGAAACTTTATCAACAACTTTTGAGACGTCGCCATCGCTTACTGTTATTGAATTACCGTCATGCTTTACGTCTTGAGATGGACGATTGGCCAGCTGAAGTGTTATCCAACTCGTTAAGAATATTATACTAACCAGTGTGGCAGCGCCCACCACACCACCAACCAACCATAAGGCTAATCTCTTCTGTTTGCCAGAATTTTGCATATATTTTCACCTCCCTATCAATTAAATAGTCACCGAATTGAGAAACGCAAACATCACGAATATAATCGCAATTGTAAGAATTACCGGCCCAGATATATCTGAAAAACGAACAATTTTATGCTTTTTATACGACTGATAAGCCTTGCTGGTAACAAATGATAGTAACAGCAAAATTATGGTAATTTGTGGAACGCCACCGAATAACAAACCACCGTAGACAAACGTCCAATGATAAGCCAACCAGCCCAATTCAGCAAAGACGACCCCCCAAATTGCAGACAGTAATACAGTTTGTCTCTCGTCGTAGCTGTGTAGGAAATGACGCGCCGCGCTATAGCCGATTAAGAACATCAGGAAAACGACTACAGAAACTGGCCAATCATAAGACACGGCCATTAGTGCGGTAACTCCAATAAAAATAGCGATAGCCGACTGCAAAGCTACTTGCCAACGCTTCGACATTGGCTTAATTACAATCAGCCAAATAGCGTAGAATACAGCTAAGAAAGCTCGGAAATATAAACTTGACGTAGATAAATACATCAAGCCAACCACGCCGACACCAACAGTTAAATCAACCAAATTAGCCTGCATGTTTGCCCACCAAAAACGTGGCCGTACGGCGATTATGCGCCATTTACTCAGCACAACAAGCGCTAATGCTGGATATGGCGACTGAATAGTCTGGGCAATAGCAAATAGTACCGCCGCTAAGCCAATATTTAAGACATAGTAAACCAGTTCACTCCAAAATGTCCTGCGTTTAACTGTTTTTAGTAACTCCATAACTCCTTCTATTATACCAAACTATGATCCAGATCCCACCACAACGATAAACTGGGCGTCAACGCTTAGGTTATATTTTGGAGAGTCAGACGAAACTGAACCATACATTTCCTCAAACTTCGATTTTGTAGCAGATTTTTCTTTACCGGCTGGCAATTGATAGACGCGAGTTTTTGTCGACTTCTCGTTGCCCGGGGCGTTGCCAACATGAACTACTTTTAGACCTAACTCCGACAGTCTATCCGCCTCTTTCTGCGCAGCGCCACTTATGCCGCTACCGTTCAAGACAGCAACCGTTGCCTTTTCCTTGGATAGCGGCGTGGAGTAAATTTCTGACTTTATATAAGCACGAATATCGCTATAATCATACAGTCCTGCGGCTGGTTGAACTATACTTGCACCACCTGCTGTACCAGTTGTCATCAATGTATTGTCTGACTCCACAAAGCTCAACCGATGAATATCGGATTCCTTGATTTCTGACGCCAGGTTCATAATAGTCCGAATCTCTTTCGTATCTATATTGGTACGCAAATTCTTACCCATAGCATCCATTAGTGAAGTCACTTTACCAAAGTTTGTTAAAGTACCAGTAGAGGTTGCCTTACTCTTAAGAGCCATCAATACCAACTGCTGGTTCTTCTCACGGTCAAAGTTAGACTGTTCCAGGCCGTATGTCGGTGCGACCAGTCCACGAGCCCTAGAGAACCACATAGCCTTTTCACCGTCCATCTCATGACTACCATTAGTCAGCTGCATGTAATGTCCAGTTGGGCAACGTGCTCGACGCTGCTGAGCATTTAATTCCCTAGCACGGCACATCCAGTCCATGCTTGGATCGAGAATTCCTCGCGGATCGCGACTCTGCACATTGACCGTAACGCCACCAACCGCATTAACCGCGTCACGAATCACTGCTGTATTGATATGTGCCACATATTGAATATCCATGCCAAAAATATCACCAATAAATTTCTTTGTTTTATCCATCCGCTCAGTCTCGGCCTCCGGACTATTGCTATTATTCACACAACCAAAATATTCGTTAATTTTACCAGCATAGCCGGAATTACACGCCATGCCAAACTTAACATATAAATCACGTGGAATACTAAACATGTAGGCATCCTTTTTCGTCTGATTAACGCTAAGGACCATCATCGAGTCAGTGAGTGTTGCACCCGGATGATCTGGATCGTCATCAGTTGTACCGAGAATCAGCACATTACTTCGTCCATAAGAATCCTCTTTTAATTTCTGCTGCGAGAATAGATCGAAGATATTACCATTACCAAATACACTGTGCATTGTTTGCCATACCTTCAAGAGCAACCAGCCAGCAACAATCGCTATTATAATCCCAATAATTGCAAGAATAACCCTCACGATAAGCTTTTTCTTACGTTTTTGCTTCCGCTCCTGTCGATGTGATGGCTTGATGCTCTCATCAATAGCTGCCAATGATTCGCTAATATTCTGCTTTAATTTATTGGCAGCAGAAGCTGGACGTTGAACATTACTCAAAGCACGTGGCTTGTCCTGGGTATCACTAACACGCCCGATTGTGGTCGTTTTCTCGCTAGAAATTTCCCCCAACGAAGCTCGCTGCGGTCGTCCGGTGACAAAACCGTCCATCGACTGTTTGCGTGATTTCATATCTATTGATTATAGCACACGAAACGCTTATAATTAAAGCAATGGACGCTACTTTTATGGATCGTCATCCAAAGTTACAAGATGGCCTGGGAATGGTCATTTTCGTTGTAGGAGTGGTGATTGGCACTATTTTATTGAACACATTTGTGTTTCAAACATTTAACGTCGAAGGCGCCAGTATGGAAACTACCATGTATACCGGTGACCGGTTAATCGTCAATCGCTTGCCAGTTACATCTTCAAAATTACAGAATAAGAACTACATTCCCAAGCGCGGTGAGATTATCGTTTTTAAGAACCCTAATTTTAACGCCTCAACCGGTAAGGATGAATACATTGTTAAGCGAATTATAGCATTTGCCGGAGAAAGAGTAACAGTTAAAAACGGTACCGTGACAGTCTACAATAAAGAAAACCCTAATGGCTTCAATCCAGACACCTCTGTTAATAAAAATGAGCCAGGTCAACCAACTTCTGGCGATGTTGATTCAACCGTGCCCGACGGCACCGTGTTCGTTATGGGCGACCACCGACAGGGTAGCTATTCATGCGACTCCCGAAACTGCATGGGACCAATACCTCTATACGACATAGTTGGCCCCGTTAGCTTGCGGATATTCCCCTTCAATAAAATTCGCTCTTTCTAACTATTTTTCAAGTAATTCTCGTATTCGCTCAAACTCAAGACCATCCTTAAATTTGATACTAATCTGACCGGCTCCACGTCCGTTAGTACGGATCTTCACGCCTGTGCCAAACCTCTTAGATAGGCTCGCTACCACATCCGCATGCGGCATGTCCGCTGGACGACGTTTATTCTCAATTGGACTATCTTTAGCCTGCTTCCACAGCGTCACCACCTGCTCAACCCGACGCGCCGACCATTCTTCACGAATTGCCCGCTCCATAATGTCTTCCGCCGCTTCTTCAGGTAGACCAATAAGCGGCCTAGCCTGGCCCTCATTCAGCCTTCCCTCAAACAGTGCTTTCTGTACAGACTTTGGCAATTTCAGTAGTCTCAGCGTATTACTGACGGCGCTAATGGACTTACCACCTAAACGCTTACCAATCTCCTCTAAAGTCATATTAAACTGGTCACGTAACTTCTGATAAGCTGTAGCTGTCTCCAACGCGTTCAAATCGTGCCGCTGCAAATTCTCAATCAAAGAAATCTCCAAACGATTCTGGTCGTTCATACTCCTAACAATACAAGGTACCTCTGTTAATCCAGCCTTATTAGCAGCACGCCAGCGCCTTTCACCCGCCACAATCAAATATTTATCGCCCTTTGGCGTCACCACAATTGGCTGAACCACGCCGTGCTCACGCACCGATTCTGCTAGCTCATTCAGGGCGGTCTCATCAAAAAAGCGACGCGGCTGATCTGGATCTGGAACAATTTTATCAATTGCAATATCTCTTAAGCGCGACACTTTTTCATCCTGCTGCGCTGTCGGATCAAATGTTTCGTCAATCAAATTAGTTGGGATCAACGACTCGAAACCCCTACCTAAACCTTTTTTCATCGCTCCACCCTCTCTATAATTTCCTTCGTTAATGCTTTATAGGCGCGAGAACCCTTTGAAAATCGATCATATGCTCCGACTGGCGCGCCGTGGCTAGGCGCCTCTGCCAAACGAATATTTCGCGGAATGTTATTCTTAAAAATTTTATCTGGAAAATACTTCTTAATTTCCGCGTGAACCTGCCCAGACAATGTAGTTCTAGAATCCATCATCGTCAGTAAAACACCCAGTAATTCCAGAGGTGGATTAAGTCCTTTCTTTATCAATTTCATACTTTCAAGTAGTTGCCCCAAGCCCTCCAGCGCATAAAACTCCGCCTGAACTGGCAGCAGTACATAATTAGCGGCAATCATGCCATTAACGGTTAACAGGCTCAAACTCGGCGGACTATCAATAATGATATAATCATAGTCTGTTGCTTTTTTCAGCGCCTCACGCAAACGAATAAACCTACCTTCCGCCTGGGCCAGTTCAACTTCTGTATTTGCCAGGTGAGGCGTGGCTGGTGCAATCGACAGATTTTTATATTCGGTCGGCAGAACAATATTCGCCAAATCAATTTGTCGCATAATCACTTCAGATATCGTTGCGCCCAAATTCTGCTTATCAATCCCCAGACCGCTGGTTGCGTTGCCCTGAGGGTCAAAATCCACCAACAAAGTCTTTTTGCCGGCTTTTGCCAAAAAATATGCTACATTAATCGACGTCGTTGTTTTACCGACGCCACCTTTTTGATTTGTCACCGCAATGATTTTTGTCATTCGTTCCCCTTTTTACCTGCCCTAATTATAGCATGAGCAAAACAGAAATAACAGACATCAAAAAACCGCTTCCCTGATGGAAGCGGCTCTTTCGATTATTTGATTGACGTAATCTGAATCTTGGTGTACTTCTGGCGATGACCAGTTTCTTTGTGAACGCGTTTTTTGCTCTTGTAGCGGATAACGCGAATCTTGTCGCCCTTGACTTCCGCCTCAACGACCTTCGCCTTTACCACCGCGCCTTTTACCGTTGGCGTGCCAACTTTTGTTTTATCACCATCAATCACTAAAAGTGCGTCGAGAGTGAGTTCTTTTGTGCCTTCAGGGAGGAGATCCACCAAGAGGGACTCTTTTTCGCTGACAATATATTGCTTGCCAGAGATTTTTACGACTGCTTTCATTTCGTTCCTTAAAATATATTTACTATCAGTGACCAATTATAACAGAGACGGACAATGCATGCAACTAGTTTTTCTCTAACTCGGCCATGGCGTTATTTGCCTGCAGCCAACCGCTCGGCGAGCCGCATTCCATGTAGTCACCCTTGGCCTCACCAACCGCGATGATACCGCCGCTGGCAATGTACGCATTGATAGCATCAGTCAGCTCAAACTCGCCGCGCTGCGGATTGGCGGGCAATGTACGCGCCAGCTCGAAAATCTCTTTGTTGAGAACGTAAAAGCTTGAATTACTGAGATTACTCGGCGCGTCTTCCAGCTTCGGCTTTTCAATGATGCGGACAAAATTACCCTGCTGGTCAGTTTCGATAATGCCCGTTTGTGGGATAAGTGCCTCCTCAACAGGGTTACCCAATAGCCCAGCCAACAAACCGCGCGCCTCCACCAGCTCCGCCAGATCAGCCGCATTTGAACCGCCGTCAACACGCCAGAAAAACTGGTCTCCCATCACCACAAATGCCGACTCGCCCGGTTCAATAAATTCGCTAGCCAGCCCCACTGGGATGCTCGTGCCGTAACCGCCCGTACCAGGCTGGGTTAAAAAATGTATTCGCACATCGCGTAGCGGCGCCACCAAGGCCAATTTATCCTGCTTACCGGCACGCCGCAAATAATCATTCAACTGGATATTTGACCGATAGTAGCTCTGCACTTGAGTGCTTTGTTCACCGACCACGAAATAAATATCCTTCACGCCCGCCCGAACAATATCTTGCACGATATAATCAACCACCGGCCGCGTCCCCACCGGCAGCATACACTTTTCGATTGATTTGGTAATCGGCAGCATACGCGTTCCCCAACCAGCAACTGGAATAATAGCTTTAGTAATCATAGCACCTCCTACATCTTCAGCTCTTTGTGAGCTCTTCTTAAAATCTCCAACATTTCTGCGTAGCGTTTTTCATCAGAGGAAACCCTGGCATATAAAATAACTATATTGTCCATCACTTCGATATTAGCTTTTATGTCCTGGTCGTACAGCCATGCCATGAAACTCGGATTTAATAGCTCAAAGCTCGTAGCTCGATCTTCATTTGTAGCATAAATAGTATATCGTTTATTGAAATCGCCCCACTCCATTTTAACTTTTCTATAGCCAATTGGTGACATCACACGCTTCTTAAAAATACTGTTATCATCCCTGTCAATTAGAATTCCCCCGTAAGATTTCGGCAACATAAGCTGCCCAATGATATAGTTAACCTCATCTTTATTTTTGCCTTCATCCGTAAATCCGTTGCCATTTTTAAGCACGCAAGTATAAAGTTGGACAAGAATACCGTCATCCCAAACACCAATAACATGATTATTTACGTCAGCAGAGTTAAAATAGCGCGGCAAAAATAGATTACCACCCTTCGGAAGAAGCAACCTACCCCAATCCAGACTAAAATACATACCATTATCTTTGGCGAACTTATTAAGAGAACCAATCAATGTGCTTACATCTTCAATAGGCTGATTTATACCATCCAGCTTCCATTCGTTGCCTTCACGAACAAAATTCCATCGCTCCGCAAATTCTTCCTCTTTACGCAGTATATTCCTACCCGTATCCACCTCTATTAGCCTGTCATCTGCTTCCGCCAAAAATGCAACACTAACGCGATCACTTTGATTATTAATATCATCATGCGCATCAGCAAAAATTACCTCATTTATTCTTACGTTGTCCATAACATTCCTACGGCCCATTTGGCGCAAAGCCTGCATTATCAGTCCTATGTGATTAGAGTAACTCTGTGTTGTATATTTACAGATTGATTCATAGTCCAAATTGCTCCAGTCGTACTGAAACCTCTCAAAAACCTGCTTGGCGTAATTAGTAATATTATCTGGCTGCCACATTGGATCGGTAGATGATGCTTGACGAATAACGGACGTAGCCTCTTCGCTATTTTCGCGGAATACTCCAAGCTTATCAACAAATACAGCAGCCCCAGCCCCTACCAGAGTAGCAAAAATGGCACCTATGAACCAAGAAATATCAAATAGGTATAATAAACTAACGACCGACCCAACGACAACGCCCGCTAAGAAACCTACTATTTTTGACCGGGTTTTTCTCTTTACAAAAGTCGCCGCACCACCCGAAACAGCTACAGGAATCGCAAATAATAAATAGACTCCAGAAGAACCCGAACCGCCGCCACCAGCGCGTGCAAAAAGCACTAGAATTTCATTTGTCATGAACTAATTATACACCATAGTCATCACAACCATTGTCAACACGAGACCAGAATTGACGAATATCCTCTATCTCATCGACATCCAAACGAATTGCCTGCGGCTCCTGCCGCTCCTTGATAATTTCCTCATCAAGACCATCAGCAAGTGGATCAACCGGCAAAAATCCTACTTTACAACCAAATAATTTATTAAATAAATTTTGCATACTTTTTATCTTTATTTATAACTAATTACAATATTAACATAAATGTTATAAAAAGTCAATAAAGTAGCCTCTTACGCTAAGGAGGCTACTTCTTTCAACTGACGGACTTAAGCTTATTTAGCCTTTTGCAATGATATTGCTACCATTTTATCGTCAATTTTAACGTCATATTTTTCCACATCATTTACCGTAGAGTCTAATTTTACAGCCAATGTCTCGGTAGTAATAACTTCGGCAAACGTATTAATGGCTTGAGTAATTTCCGTGTCCGTACTAAAAATAGCAAGCTCAATCCGATCGTCTACCTGCAGCCCCGCCTTTTTGCGCGCGCTCTGGACGTGGCGAATAATCTCACGTACCAATCCTTCGCGTTTGAGTTCAGGGGTAATGACGAAATCATAGACAACGCTTGGCTGTGCCGATGATTCATTAACCTCAAACTCTGATCTGGTGGAAACTTCTACTGATTTAACGTTCAACTCGTCACGCGCAATATCAACTAAGAACTGCCTGACTTCATCAGTTGTATTATCAGAAATAGTGCTGACAAGCTTGGCGGATGCCAGCGGCTGGCGAACCTTGATTCCCTCGGCAGCACGCTTCGACAAACCGTCATTCACAGCAGCACGCAGCGCGTTCATATCGCGTAGCATTGCCTTATTCACCTCGCCAGCTGGCAACCAATCTTTCAAATGAATCGATTCATCATCACCCGTCAAATTATGATATAGTTCCTCAGCCAAAAACGGAGTAAATGGTGCCAAAATATAGCTCAGACGCACCAGCACGTAGTGCAGCGTGCGATACGCATCGTTTTTGTCACCATCATCTTCCGACTTCCAGAAGCGGCGACGACTGCGGCGCACATACCAGTTAGATGCGTCGTCGAGGAACGGTAAAATCGGACTCAGCGCATCGGGAATATTGTAGGCATCCATCTGCTTCTCGACTTCGGCAACCAACTCATGCAGGCGGCTGATAATCCAGATATCCAGCGGATTCGTCAACTCGCTCAGCGGATCAACCAACTCGCCGTCAAATTCCCAACCATCAACTTCAGCATACATCGTGAAAAAGTCGTACATATTCCAAATCATGGCAAGTTTGCGCGCCACATCGCCCACATCCTTGTCGTGCAGAGCAAAATCCTCGCCATTGAGTAGCGGACTGCTCAGCAACAGGAAGCGTAAACTATCGGCACTAAACTTATCCATCAGCTCGTTCGGGTCAGTAAAGTTGCCCAGGGACTTACTCATCTTGCGGCCGTCGTTCCCCGCCACCACACCAGTGGTAATGACGTTGCTGTAGGCGTTTTTATGCTGCGCACCTGCCTCGCCAAAGGCACCGATTTCTGCCAAAGCAACGTTGACAGCATGCACATAGTAGAACCATGCCCGCACCTGGCCGATGTACTCAACGATGAAATCCGCTGGGTAATTCTGCTCGAACTTGGCCTGATTTTCAAACGGATAATGCAGCTGCGCAAACGGCATCGAACCTGACTCAAACCAGCAGTCCAGTACCTTGTCAATGCGAGTAAATTTCTCGCCGTCAATTTCAAAGGTAATGTCATCCACCCACGGACGGTGGTAATCATCCAGCTCCACGCCGCTCAGTTCCTTCAGCTCCGCATACGAGCCGACCACCTTGACCGTACCCTGGTCGCCCTTCCACACTGGCATGGCCGTTGCCCAGAAGCGGTCGCGGCTCAGATTCCAGTCAGGTGCCTGCTCGATATTTTTGGCAAAGCGGCCATGCTTCAGGTGAGCCGGGAACCAATTGATATGCTCATTTTGCTCCAGCATGAGCGGCTTCTGTCCCTGGATATCGAAGAACCACGATGGAATCGCCCGATACATGATACGCTGCTTGCTTCTAGGGTTGAACGGATATTCGTGGCGAATATACTCAATCTTCCAAACAATTCCCTTTTCTTTCAAATCTTTGGCGATGAACTTATTGTTTTCCCAAACTTCCAGACCTTTGTAATTCGAATCAACGTAGTAACCATTGTCGTCGATGACGTGGAAGGCGCTAATGCCGTGGCGCTTGGCCAGCTCAAAGTCGTCCTCACCATAAGCCGGCGCGATGTGCACGATGCCCGTACCCGACTCGTGCGACACGAAATCCGCCGCGTAGATGGTGTGAATCTTGTCATTCTCTGGCCAATTCGAGCCGGTATCGAGCGGCTGGTATTTTTTACCCACCAATTCGCTGCCCGAGAAGGTGCGCAGCACGTCGTAATCAAGTGGCTGGTGTTTTTCGTCCTGCAGTGTGCGCCCCAAGGCTTCCTCAGCGATAATCAGTTTTTCGCCACCCACCATCACCTCACAGTACGTCATCTCCGGGTTGACCGCCAGCATCAAGTTGGCTGGCAATGTCCACGGCGTAGTCGTCCAAGCCAAAACAGCAACGTCTTCATCAGGCAGCTTAAACTTCACATACACACTCGGGTCGGTCACCGTTTGGTAGGCGTCGTTATCCATGGTCACTTCGGCCTTGCTAACGGGGGTAGCAAACTTCGTGTCGTACATCAGCACCTTTTCGCCTTCGTAGATTTTGCCAGCCTCGTATAGCTGCTTGAAGGCCCACCAGACGCTCTCCATAAAGTCCTTGTCCATGGTGCGGTAGGCGCCCGTAAAATCAACCCAGCGGCCAATGCGGTCGATCACGCCCTGCCACGTCTCGCTGTTGGCCACCATGCTTTCGCGCGCCTTGGTAATGTATTTTTCTAGGCTGATAGTCGGCAGTGGATTACCATCTTTGTCCAGCGGCGCTGACTGGTCACTACTCGCCACAATCTGCCGCCGATCCACGATATTCAGCTGCTTTTCGACGAAATTCTCCGCCGGCAGCCCATGACAGTCCCAACCCCAGCGACGCTCCACACGCTTACCCTTCATCGTCCAGTAGCGCGGCACGGCATCCTTGACGATTGAGCTCAGCAATGTACCGTGATGTGGTACACCAGTGATAAACGGCGGCCCGTCATAAAAGACATAGGCGTTATCCGCCGGTCGCTGCGCCACTGACTTTTCAAACGTCTGGTCATCCTTCCAACGCTGCACCCAATCCTTTTCATATTCTGCCGCCCGGCGGCGTGTTCCGTGTTTGAATTTCATTACTTATTTCCTTTCGCTCTATTATGTGATTTGCATAGCATTTCGCAATTCTCCATTGAGGTCGCACCACCCTTGCTCCAGGCACTGACGTGATCAGCATCCATTTCGTTTAACTTCCATATTTTTGCCTTGTTAGCATCGTGGCCTATTGCACAATAAGAACAGTTTGACACACCTTTTTCTTCTGCAGTTTCGGTCTGCTTTTTGTAGACAGTTTGTTTGGTGGCATCATCAAACACCCTAACTTCAAGCAATTTCGTATCACCTAGGTCACCTTTCTGCCCAGAATATAACCCCAAAACATACTCAAATATGCCCTTACGATTTTTTACAAATGGGTCGCCATACAACTCACTGACTTTTGCGTAAATTTGGTCAGAGTCATAAGAAAACTTGTGATATTCTTCATATAGCCTTCCCCATTCCAGACCACGCATTTCTTTCTCAACTTGATTAAAAGTATTTGACACCCAGTTCAGTACCGTATCGAAATAAGTCTTCACTTCTGCAATAGAATCATCAAATCTATGCTGCGACATATACTCCGAGATTATTATCCCCTTTGCCGCTGCAATCCACTCCAGCGCCACATGCCAAAAATCCTGCCGCCTGGCATCACCATTGATATATGCACTCCACATGGCGATCATCGCATTAACGGAGTTTGAAAAAGTCTCCTTGCCTAATGTCACAAAAGGCCCGGAATAAATAGCATTCAGCAATTCCTGCTCATTAAGCGGTACACCAACAATGTTAATCGTCTTAAACCATTCCTTGATTTCACTCTCTGTGCCTTCGCATTCATACACCAGGAGCTCGGTTTCCAGCAACTTCTGGCGCAAATCCTGCGGTAAAGAATCAAAATGCGTCTGGTTACCATTACGCAAAATTGAAAAACGCCCTTCGATGAATCGACCAATCGAGGTGATTCGCTGCTGTCCGTCCAAAACTTCCAAATTACCATCCTCTAATTTATTAAAATAAATTAAACCAATCGGGTAGCCTTTTAATATTGATTCAATAACCGCCACGTCCTTCTTACCGTCGGCATAAATGTAATTACGCTGATACTCTGGCTGAATCGTCAGTTTACCGCTCAAGCCAAACAGGCCCTTCCCCTCAAACTCATTATAGGTAAAGCCTTTAGTGACCTCGGCAATGGTATATTTTTTTAGATTAGCAATCATTTTTCTGCTCCTTTCCTACGTATTGTGACTCTTGCATATGTAATTTTCCCATTAATTTTACCTTCCGCATTTTTTATTAGTCCCGGTATAGAAGTGGCGTATGAGTATTCTTGCATATTTCTTTTGTCCGTCAACATAGGCTCTCTCCCCGTTGGCTGCTGGATGCCTGAGTCCTTCGAATGAGTATTCTGAAGTATGGCTGGACGACAACTCTCTCTCTCTCTCTCTCGACGGAAACGACTAAGTCCTTTCCGTCGTCACCCTTTCGAAAGGCAACTATCTCAAACTGATCTGGATTATACTTGTCCAAGAAAGAAATTGGCACACCCATCACCCCAGCATAATCGCTTGGAATTGCATCTGTAAACGATACTTCGATCGCATTATAGTTATCATACTTTTTATAACACACGTCGCTGTCAATTACTTTTTTGTTAAACTTCCTATTTTCCGCCATAGTCATCAACTGCAAATTATGATGGCGTTTACCATGGTCAAGATTAGTAAACCATCGCACACCTTTAACTCGTATGAACTTCCTTCCGTCTTTATCAATTCTCCAACCAGACGCTGTTATAGGGTAGTTTTCAGGCACCATAAACTCTCTATCACCACTCGATATTGTTGGCCCAAGCCAAACCTTGTTGTCCATAACTTTCGGGAAGATCTCTTTATACGTAATTGCGTTCATATTACCAATAATCAAAAACTTCTTGTCATACTCAAACAGTTGTGCCACATATTCACGAAATAGCGAGAACGGCGGATTAGTCACCACGATATCAGCTTGTTTCAGTAGCTCGACACATTCTTTTGAGCGAAAATCGCCTGGCGGAAAATCATCATCACCTTTCAGTAGTCTACCACCACCATTAGCCTGAATAATTTTTTTAATATCCTCTAGGTCGTATATTCCGTCACCATTTTCGTCAGACACCTCAGTAATTTCGATTACCCTACCTTTTGCCTCACCATCTTCAGTTGTCTTGTTGGTCTGCGGTGCAGATTTCTTAACTGATGAAATCTCTTTATCTGGCATATCTGGCAAAAGTGCAACTTGCAACTCGGTTCCTGCCACTGGTGAATTAAAGTAACTAGTAGCAACCAGCTTTTTGATGCCATAGGCGTTGAATTTATTGGCAAAAAATTTGAAAAAGTTACTCTCGTACGGATCATCACAATTAAGATACACGACCTTGCCACGGAATACGTCTGGATCATAGTCAATATACGCCTGAACTTCCTTTTGGATATCTTCGTACTGAGTATAAAATTCGTCATTACGAGCTTTTTTAGCTGATGTTAAATTATTATTTGCCATCTATTACACCTTTTCTAAATTAAAAAACACTCCTTCTAGACTCGAGAACCAAGCAAGCTCGGTGGTACCATCTCGATTCCAAAAGAAGTGACTCTTTCAGCTCTTTCTTATGCTATTTACGCAAGCGCACGGCGGGGTCTAATCTCGGCTGACAGTAAGCCGATTTCTTCCCGCAGGCTTCGCGGTTGATAGCCGCTCATTTCGCGTTGACATCATCAAAGCTATGCTCAATCAGACACACAAAAACGCCCTACTCTCATTGTAGCGCGTTTTTACTAAAATCCCAAGAGATTTATTTAATTTCCAGCCCACCCAGGACGCATTCGCCCCTTACATGGATTGTCTTTTTGGCGGAAGATTTGGATACTGTCTTATCCTCGCTACCGCCCAAGATGCCGCGAACTTCGTTTTTAACAATCACGTCGTCTGGCAAGCTGAGGCTGACGCCGCCGCAAAACGTAAAGATATCAATAACCGCGCCGTCTTTAATTTTCGCCTGGCGCAAATCCAAATCTACGCCGCCGAATATCGCCGTTGCTGAACCGCCAGTATAATCACCCTTCACGCGCGACTCTTCGCCATAAAAAATCGCAATTTTTTCATTATCACCACTGTCACTGGTTGATTTTTCATACCTCTTGCGTCTTCCAGACCCAATACTAAACACCATCATCAGACCAACAGCAATCAGCACCACCGGCCAAAACAGCTTCCAAATACTAACGTCAATTATGCCATACGCATTCAGGCCAACTGACACACCAGCAGCCATTAATAGCAACCCCCACGCCCGCGTCAGCAGCTTCCGAGAGCTGATTATCGTCGTTAGTCCCGCCAAAACCAGACCGGCCGCCCAAACCGTTCCCCAGAACACGTTCCAGCTACCAAACTTAATAATCTCGAGATTCCTTAGCAGCAGAACCCCGCCGAGCGCCGCAATGACAATGCCAAAAAACGCTCTGATGAGAAAGTTTTTCTTCATACAGTTAAGTATAATATATCGCTAACGATTACCAAAATTAACTGCTTTTTTGCGGCGCCTAGTTGCGAAGATAATACCAATCAATAGCAGAATAGCCAATAACAAGACACCGCCAATTATCACCAGAGCCATAGTTGACGGCCAGAAAAACAATTCTTTAGGCTCAATAGTCTTCGTTATTAACTCACCTTGATTCTGACCAACCCCCCATTCACCAGCTTTTTTCTTATAAGAAATCGAGAGCTCTGCTGTATATTTACCTCCCCAGAAAGGAGCCAGCTTACTTTCATAGCGGAATTGACGTATTTCATTAGCAATCGTTGCATTTACACCACCATTCTTGTAAACAATATTGCCTGCCGCATCCTTGACTACCAATTTAATGTCGACATCAGCAGATACATTACCAGAATTCTTCAGCGCAATTTCATACAGCTGACTACCATTTTCATTCTTAATATCAAACTTATCAATTGTCACATCACGATGAATATCGCCAGGCACAACTATCGCCATCCGAATAGCCTGACGGGTTTGTATCTGGACGCCGCCCGTTGCTACAGGTTGAGTATTTTTACGCTGCACGACAATGCAGGCGTTATGCTCACCAACATCCACCTTACTAGGAACCTTAACCGTAAAGTCCACCAGCTTACTTTCCTTTGCCTCAAGTGTTATCTCCTGTTTAGGGATGTTGACCCATTTACCAGCGTCAACCTTGTCCTCCGCTTTTTGCTTGCAGGTCATATCACCAGTCGCTGTTACTGTGCCATCAACTGCATAAACCTCAACCGTTGCTTTTTCATCTAGCCCATTCTGAAGATGTAGTTGGTCGGATTTTGCGGCGCCGCCAGATAGATTGTATATAAAAATTGATTGGGTCCTCGGGTTGTTTGGATCTGGATTAGCTGGCCGACTACCAATTCCCGCAGCGGATACTGACATAGGTAAAATTAGCGCTGCAATGACAGCTACTCCAACTATTTTACGCCATAATAAACTATTCATAACCCTCCTTACAAACTATACTACCTATTATACCAAGATAATCTGCTTATGACTAATGTCCTACTCAAATTAAAAACGGACATCCGCAGAGGCGCCCGTTTTTATAAATGTCTTAACTATTTAGATGGCAGCAACAGTTTGTGTCATTGGTAAGGTGTATGTACCTGCTTGCTGACCAGCTGGAATATCTTGTTTCAAGCTAACACCTGTGATGTAGCCATTCCAGACAACATCAGCGCCAGCAGAAGCACTCATTAACGTAACTGGGTTGCTACCAGAAAACGCCATTGAACTACCTTTAGTGATACCGGTAGCTGTACCAATTACCGGAGTAACTGTGCCAGTTGATGGATCAACCGTTAGACGACCATCAGCGGCAGTACCGTTATATTTGTAATTTTTACCACCGTCTGTCCATTTGCCAGTACCTGGAGTGGTTGCGTTCAAAGTCAGCGTCCAGCCGTTATTAGCACCGCCAGGGTTATCAACGGAGATACGCTTGTCATTTTCACCAAACGTACCTGTTGAGGTCTGAGTTGACGTAGACAATGTCACAGCACCCATCGCAAATGTCGGGTTACTGACAACCGCATTGCTTGAGTTACGGATATCGGTACTTAATGCGCCGGCATTAATTGTTTGGGTCAAAGTAGAATTAGCAGTATTTGCCGCATAAACAGCAGAGCCAGCCAATCCGGCAAGACTAACTGCTCCAAATCCGACAGCTGCCAATAATTTTAATTTCTTCATTTTCCCTCCTTGTTTTGTGAATTTAATTTGTTTATCGTAAATTATTACGCTTATTTCTTCATCCATCCCGCTCCTTTTCTTTTTTATGAACCAACAGCAGAATAGATGCTACAAAAATTGCGGTGGCACTAATAGCAATCATCAGCCACATACTAATACCTGTACTTGCTAAAACTCGGCCAACTTTTTTAACTATATCTGGAACAGCGAAGATCTCTCCAATGGTTTGCTTTGGAATAGTGACTGAAAAATCAGCAAACTGGGTTACTTCTGGAGATGAAGGACTGGCCTTCATTTTGGCCGTAGCTCGCCCATTATAAGTATGGCCTGGAGTTAGTGGCATAAAATTGTCCCCTGGATGGTCATTTTGCCAATTTGAGAAATCTAATGTCCAAACGTTACCATTCACCCGAAGCTCACTATCTCGCCCCAATACAAACGTCCGCCCGTTAAACTCCACCGTCAGATTATGTTGACCTGTTATGGGATTAGTGACTGTATGGACCGCATCATATACGCCATATAAAACTGGATGTTTCTTATCCACCAAATCGAGCTTCATAAACTTTGGTGCAAAGATTTGACAATCTGGATGATTTAATTGATTACCGTTCTCCAGTGTAGTGTGTGTACAATCAATATCCCGAATCACCTGCGACAACGTCGAATCTGCAGTCGCAAAAACCGGTGAAGAAACACTCATTGCAACAAGTAGTGTGATAGTAGTGAATAATTTTTTTACTCTGCTCATCACACCCCCTACTGCGCCGTCACCGTTAATGTCATTGGTAAATTATACACGCCAGGACTCTGATATGCCGGAATAGTCTGGTTCAGCCTAACATTACGCAATAAAAATGCACAGCCTAGCTGACCGGTTGAACTACTGCTGCTCATCAGTGTAATACTATTCGCAGTTGCTCCTCCCGCTTGGAACTGCAAATCAGAACCCTTTTGTACGCCACTAGTGTTACACGCTGATCCGCTCAATGAACTACCCGACGTAGCGATGGAGGCAGCCGCAAATTTAACCGACAAGAACCCTTGGGCGTCGCTATTGCCATTAAACATGTAGGACTTCGTACCACCTGACTGCTGCCAGCGAGCAGTCGACCCGTTAGAAGCTGATAATACCACGCTCCATCCAGCATCAGTCTGCGTATTGACCACCTCAATTTGCTTTGAACTAGTGTCCGACAGAGAAGCGCCCGTGATTACACTGTTTCTACTCGTGGTCGCATCAGCAAATCTCGCGATTGGATTAATAACCGTTGTTCCCGCACTGTTTGCAAAACGAAGATCCAACGACCCAGGAGCTGTCTTAAACTCTGGGTATGCCTCATATGTATCAACACTGGTACCCGGCGCAGCGGTAGTGTCTGTGACTAAGCGAACACAATAATTTTCATTCCTATCAAGACCCCTATCAACCAGCATCAAATCCCAAACCCCTACTTCGCCGGCAGCTATATCTTGGGTATTCGCAAACGTTGTCCAAGGACTATTCTTTCTGACAATCGTCTGCGGGCGCGTACCGACAGTATCTTCCGGTAACGTCGGATCATCTGAAATCTTAGTTATAGCTGTACCATCTGCTGGACCGCTTGTGGCGTACCTAAGTTTTGCCGCTCCATTAATCGGCTGCCAAGCCGTACCATTAACTGCTGAACATGTCACCGCACTACCCTTTTTTGCATATTCGGCGCGTAATTTAATTGCTGAGTCTCCAATGATTCGCCCTGGAGTTGACAACGACGTAGGCGTTAGTGCATTAGACGACCAACCGTCACCCAATTGGTAATGCGCGTTCTCGCCCCAACAGTAAACATAGCCCCTAGTCGTTGAAGCGCACGAGAAATTATTGCCATTAGATATCTCAAGTATAGTATTATCAGCGGTTATAGATGGCATATTGACTCTTACTGGCGATGTCGAGTCAGAAGTCGAACCGTTACCCAGTTGACCTTTGTCACCAGCCCCCCAACAATAAACTTCTCCATTACTAATGAGAACACACGTATGCTCGTAGCTGGCTTTTACTTGCTTAATAGTCTTTCCGCCGCCAAGAATTCCACTTACCGAGGCAGGTGAAGGAGCATAGCTGTCCGTAGTTGACCCATTGCCAATCTGTCCCCTATTATTTTTTCCCCAGCAATACAATCCTTGGGAACCCGAAATTACAGCACAAGCATGAGTGGCGTGTCCAGAAATTGACTCAACCTTCTTGCCGCCAAAGCTTATCTGTACCGGCCGCGCAGAATAGCCGCTAGTTTGACCGGCACCAATCCGACCATTTTCAGTAGTACCCCAACAAAATACCGAGCCGTCAGTCGTTAAGGCGCACGAGTAGAAAAATCCCGCAATAATTTGCTTAACTCGTCGCCCTCCAAACTCATTCATGGAAGTAGCTACTGGCACATTAGATATGGTCGTTGAATTATTACCTAGCTCACCATAAGCATTCTGCCCCCAGCAATAGATTTTACCATCGGAGTCTAGTGCACAGTTATGATTAAATCCTGTGGCAATTTGCGTAATATTTTTACCTGACATCACCCCAGAAGTACTAACGGCCACCGGTGCATTAGCCTGGTTATAAGTCCCATTTCCTAGCTCTCCATTGCTTCCATAACCCCAGCAATACACTCTGTTATCAGAAGCAATTGCACAAGAATGCCAATCTCCAGTAGCAATCTGCTTAATAGTTTTACCACTTAAGTCGCCGTCAGTATAAATAGGCGTCGGAGTGCTCGAATCGGAAGTTGAGTTAGTGCCAAGCGCCCCCAAGCACCCTCTCCCCAACAATAAGCCTTATTATCTGACAAGATAGCACAACCGTGGTTATGTCCTTCGCCAACCGCTGCCAGGCTTTTTGTAAACAGTCCTTTATTTTGCACGCCAACTCTCAAACGAAAATCAGCACCAGGCTTTGACAATATGGCCTGAGTATTAGTACCAGCTAATGGAGCTCCTGGATTAGCTGAATTTGACGGACTGTAAAAGCGATATGAGACTTGACCAATTTCATTCTGTTTACCGCCCGCTGGAATTGTCGCATGGCTCTGCTGCGATGTAGCAAAAATGAATCCCATGACCGCAAAAACGGCAATAATACCGCCAAAAGTAAAATAATATGCCGTTCGGCGCCTATTTTTAATTAATAATGACTTCTTATTTTTTATCATGCTCTATTGTTCTTAATTGAGCCCTACCCTATGATTACTCATCATCAAGTATAGCATAAGCTTTTTAGGTAAAACAATGACTCTTTAGAACAACTGTCCGCCAAACTTAGCAATTATTGCTACGACGACTAAAACAATTACAGATACAGCAATAAGCGCATCATATCCACCACTAACAAATTTCTGCGCACCCCGCCAAGAAATATTTTTCCGCAAAATATTATAACGTGTTAATCCAAAGAAGATTAGCGTCATCCCCACGTCAAGCGTCAAACACCATGGACACAGCGCGCCAATCTCAATGTAGCTCATATAAAACATCCAAGCAGCAAAAACCATCCCCACTACTGATCCAGCTTGCGCCGCCTGCATGAACCACTTCGGGAACTTCGCGCCCGCAAGTAACGCCACCGCAATCGTCACCATAACAGGTAGAGTCATCACACCAATGAAGCTATTTGGAAATCCTAAAATAGTTGCCGACCAATGGCTGGCTACCGTTGAACAGCTTAATACTGAGTTAAGGTCACAGCTCAGCACTGCATGAGAATTCTTTGCTAATATAAGTGCCTCGATAGACAACATAAAAGACGCCAGCAGCCCCAAAGCACTACCTATAAGCATGATAAACGCTGCCAAATTTTGTCGTTTTAAATCCTTGTGAAAAAACCAATTTCGAATTTTATTGAACATAAAAACTCACCTCGCTGATTGTCGGTAAAGGCCGACCGCGCCACATATTTTGCATCTGTCCGCTGTTACTCAGTGCGATAATCGTTGGATATTCCACAATATCATATACTTCACAAAAATTATTACCCTCCCTAGAATCAGGATCCATCTCCTCTAAAACCTCACCTGTCTGTCGGCTAAAATCACGTAAAAAGTCAGTGACTTCACGCGCATGATCACTCTCCGATCGGTAAACCACAACTATACGCATCTATAAACCCTGCTTATCTTTCTCTCGGCGCTTAGCTAAGATCTCCACGAAATCATCCAATGTCTTAAACTCATAAAAAACACTGGCAAAACGAATATACGCCACTTCATTGCGACCAGCTAATTCATCAAGGACTTGATCGCCAATCTGCTTTGAGGTTACTTCTGACTCGCCTAGGGCATATAGAGAATCCTCAACTGCCGTAATAATATTATCAACCTCCTCGTCGGACTTGAAAAATTTTCCAACTGAACGACGTGTTGAATTTGCCAATTTCACCCGATCAAACAACTCACGATCACCATTTTTCTTAATAACAGCCAGGTTTGGTTTTTCAATTCTTTCGTACGTTGTAAATCGCTTGCCGTCCGGAGCTTCTCGACGACGCCGAATTGCCGCACCATCAGAAACTTCCCGCGACTCAATAACGCGACTATTGCCAATATTAAACACCATTTTATTTACTCCTTATTCTTCTTTCGTCGTCTCAGGAAAGCTGGGGTGTCATCTTCTTCATCTTCAACTTCAGTAGCTGGGGCATCCCACATATTTGTCTCTGGCTCAGCTGCAAACTTTTCAGCCGCTTCTTCCTTATCTAATTCCAGATCAATATTCTTAACCATCTCTTCATCAACTTCTTCCTCGGCCTGCGACGTAGTTTCACCAACCGTCAAACTGACGTCCTGCTGATGAAATGTATCACTGTCAAATCCCGTAGCAATTACCGTAATCACCAATTCATCTTCCATCTCTGGCTTCAATGTCGCACCAAAGATGATGTTGGCATTTGGACTAACAGCACTCGTGATAATCTCTGCCGCTTCTTGGATTTCTGCCATACTCATATCATAACCACCCGTCACATTGAACAATACGCCCTTAGCGCCATCAATTGACACTTCAATCAGTGGACTCTCGATTGCCTGTTGTGCCGCCTGAACCGCCCTATCATCACCACTTGCTCGTCCAATTCCCATTAGGGCTGAACCGGCGTTGCTCATAATTGCCTTCACATCAGCAAAGTCTAGGTTAATTAAACCGTGCTCGGTAATCAATTCAGAAATACCTTGCACACCCTGCCTCAATACATCATCAGCAATTTTAAACGTCTCCAAAAGCGGCGTTCGGCGATCAATTGTTTGCAACAACCTATCATTTGGAATAGTAATCAAGGTGTCGACTTCTCGACCCAAGTGAGAAATTGCCCAATCAGCATTTACCCGGCGTTTTTCACCTTCGAAACTAAATGGTCGTGTTGCCACACCAACCACTAAAATACCCAGCTCCCGAGCTACTTCCGCTACAACATAACCAGCACCAGAACCAGTTCCACCACCAGCACCGATAGTCACAAACACCATGTCAGCACCCTCTAAGGACTTTTTAATTTCCTCACGAGATTCATTAGCGGCCGCCTCACCGACAGTCGGGTCAGCACCCGCACCCAGACCATTAGTTACGTCATGACCAAGATGAATTTTTATGTCAGCTTTTGAATTATGCAGCGCCTGAGCATCAGTGTTCATGGCAATAAATTGCACGCCATTCAAACCAGCATCTTTCATTCGATTGATAGCTGAACCACCAGCGCCGCCAACACCGACGACTTTTATACTGGCAAATGTTTGAACTTCACTTGGTTGTATTTGCGGCATATATCCCCTCTCTTAATCCTTACACTCAGTATACCATTTATTTAAATCTGGCGAAAATATTTTTCAAAAAACCACCAGCTTTCTTAGTGACGTCACGTGCACCAGATAATGATTTTACGTGTTGTGGTACGTCCACAGAATCAAGCAACATTAGTCCGACGGCCGCTGAGAATTCAGCGCCCTTTACCTCATCGCTGGCGCCACTATAGCCCGAAGGTTTACCCAGGCATGCCGCCACACTCAATTGATCCTTTGCAAACTCTACCAGTCCCTTAACCTTTGCTGCACCACCGACCAGCACAACACCGCTCGGTAGTTTTCCTAATCGTCCAGTACGCTTCAGCTCTTTGGCGATTGCTTCGAAAATCTCCTCGTAACGCGCCTGAACAATCTCATCGATCTCTTCTTGATTGAATTTATAAGTCTGCTTTGTAATCTTAATCTCAATTTCGCCCAAAGCTTCACCACCAAATCGAGCATGTGCCAATTTGACAACCTCCGCCACCTCTGGGTCTGTCCGCAGCCCAATAGCCAAATCGTTAGTTACATTCTGTCCACCCATCGGGATTACCGCCAAATGTTGCAAATCTCCTTCTTCGTAAATAGCAACACCAGTAGTTGCCGCACCAAAATCTATTACCGCAACACCATTTTCACGCTGGCTCTCTGTCAACACAGCCTGAGCTGCTGCCAACACCGACGGAACAACCGATGACAAATCAACCTTCGCCATTTCTGCAGATTTCTGTAAATTTGTAATATGCGGCACCAAACTAGACACGACATTTGCCTTAATCTCCAAGCGAGCGCCGGTCATGCCAACAGGATCTTTAATGTTGTCTTGGCCATCAAGCCTATATGAGTGCGCAACAATCTCTAAAATCTCTCGATTTTGCGGTACTTTTCCTGTTGTCGCCACCTCCTCTAGGCGTAAAACATCATCTGTCGTAACCTCATTACTAACCGTACCGACAGTAATCATACCATCGGCCTTGGTGCTCAATAAATGAGAGCCATTGATACTTACGGTCGCTGCATTAACCTGATGTCCACTCATCCGTTCGGCCGACTCCAAAGCCTTGTCTATCGCTTCAGCCGGACCAGCTAAATTAGTCACCACGCCTTTTCGCATGCCGCTATTTGGTGCCTCGCCAACGCCAACAATTTTTGGCACGCCGCTCTCCGCGTCAGCATAGCCCACAACACAGCGCACGTTTTTCGTACCAATATCAATTCCTACCACATATCGAGATTGCTCCTGCATGAGCTTCATTATACAGGTTATGGCTATAGTTTGGCAAGCCAATTACCGCGTTGCTCATAAAAAATATTTTTGCTACAATAAATCCCATGAAAAGCACGAGCGGTTTTACTATCGTTGAGATTATTATGGCGATCTGTATTATTAGTATCGTCTCGGTCATTTCTGTCGTTTCATACTCCAAATTAAGGGAAAACGCTTACGATGCTACGGCCAAGGAAACACTTCATCAAGTTGAAACTGCCTTTAAAGCATATGTCGCTGGCGGTAATAAAGTCCCACTGAGACATTATAAAAGCACTAGATTTTATGACAGCCCAGGTGGCGGATGGGACGACCTGGGAGTAAAAGCATACAGTGGTGGCGGAATTGGCCTAGCCATGCATAAAGCCAATTATCTCCCTAACGACCTATTAAACTCCCTGAAAAACGGCCCCAAAAAAGACACCGACTTAAAAAATAACATCGGCTATAAAGAGTGCGGTAAGAATAAAGTTTTTTTCTACGTTGAAGTATATAGTGGCGGCATTGAGCAGCGCGAACTAAGAAATAAGATGGATGCGCTGAATTGCACCCAAAAGACTGACAATGACTGGCTAGCTGAGCACGGATTAGTCCGTCACGCTGGCGGTTGGGGTGGCGGAGATTTCCGTGTTCAGCCACATTATTTAGTTGCAGAAATAGATTTTGATAACGAACCCTTAGATTCAGATTAACAATTAAAGTTTCGTGATAATCTCCGCACCCGTTTCCGTAATCAGCACGGTATGCTCAAAATGCGCGCCCAGACTACCGTCCTTCATGCTAATCGTCCATCCATCAGTATCAGTAATAATCTTCTCACCGCCGAGGCTAGCCATCGGCTCGATAGCGATTGTATCACCAGCGTGCAACACTGGACCAGTACCGCGCTGACCATAATTTGGGATCTCTGGACTCATATGCATCTCCAGTCCCACACCGTGACCAACCAGCTCGCGAATGATGCCCAATTTCGCTTTTTTTAGCACCGCTTCAATGGCTGCTGAGATATCGCCAACACGCGTCCCATCACCGGAAATTGCATCAATTCCCGCGTACAAACTCTGTTCCGTTGCATGCAGTAAATGTTTTTTAGCACCACGTGGCTCTTCGTCAACCACCATGGTAAAGGCGCTGTCAGTTTTCATGCCACGGTAGCCGATCACCAAGTCAAAACTCACCACATCACCCTTCTCAAACATATAATCTGTCGGGAACGAGTGCACCAACTGCTCATTGGTCGACACGCAGATCACCCCTGGGAACTTCACTTCATCTGTCAAATACGTCGCTTCCGCGCCAAAGTCATTTATTCGCCCAGCAACAAACTCATTAATATCCAGCTCGCTCATACCAGCCGTTACCCGCTGGCGTAGTTCATCATAAATCGTTGCCAACATCCGCCCACATTCGCGCATATCTTTCATCTGCTGCAGCGTTTTTTCACCAGTGATCAATTGGCTCATTTGGCGCCCTCAACGATTCCTCGACTAACTAGCTCTTTTTCAATCTCATCATGAACTTGCCCAACTGTACCCACACCACTCATATGGATTATTGGAATATTATTGTCATTCAGATAGTCCAAAATTGGATAAATTTCGCCCCGGTAAATACTGAGTCGCTTATCAATTGCCTCTGGCGTGTCATCAACACGACCACGCACCCGCAAACGTTCCAAAATCTCATCTCGCGGCACTTCCAGCACAATCACCAATTTGATGTCCTGACCGTGATGCGACTGCGACTCAATCAGCCACTTAGCCTGCTCCAACTGGCGCGGATAGCCATCCAAAATGACACCGTTGATGTCCTTGGCCTTATTTAAAGCCTCGCCCATCAGACCATTGATAATCTCCACCGGCACTAATTCACCAGATTGCATACGATGAATCAATTCACCATCATGCGTATCACGTAGTAGCTGTCCCGCACTCAGCCAGCGCCAACCGTGTCGCGCCGCTAAAATCTGCCCCTGCACACTCTTACCGGCACCAGCTGGCCCAAAAAAGATAATCATGTTTCCTCCTATTTTGTCAGTTTTTCTTTAACAATTTTTGCGATCAACGCACCGTCAGCAGCATTGCCAACCTTCTGTTTCACTGCGCCAATAACTTGGCCCATCTTTTGCATAGAAACATCATCCATACTCGCCACAACGCCTTCAACGATCGCCACAAGCTCTGCTTCGCTCAACTGTTCTGGCAAAAACTCTCGCAAAATTGCTGCTTCTTTTTCTTCAGACTCTGCCAGCTCTATGCGACCATTGCTACGATATAGCTCAGCACTCTCAATGCGTTTTTTCACTTCACGAGCCAGAACTTTCTCAACTTCAGCATCACTCAAGCCCTCGTCACGCTTGCCTAGTGACACTTCCTCATTCAAAATTGCTGCCTTGACAGTACGCAGCACATCCCCACGAAAACGATGCCGCCCTAGAAGAGCGGCTTTCATTTCATCAGTGATGCGCGCTTTTAGCGCTGACATTAACGCACTCCCAGGCGCATTTTTGCTGTTTTCTCAGCTCGGCGTTCGCGACGAACGATTGCCTTTTTACGACGCTCGGTCTTTGAAATTGGTTTTTCAAAACGCATAACGCTCTTAGCGCGAGCCAAAACACCGCTTTGCAAAACTCTGCGGTTGAAACGACGAATGATATTTTCGTTCGCTTCCTTCTGATCTTTACGTGTTACTTGTACCATACTGCAAACATTATAACAGATAAGAAAGTATTTGCCAACTATATTAGCGCTCATAAGTTTCTACTTTAGCGTCCAGCACCTCACCGCCAGGATTAAACGTAATATTATATTCATATACCGTGATCCAGTACCCACTACAGTCAGAGTTGTATTTTTCTACAATCAACCTAGCGCTACACGTACCATCGTCCTTCTTAGAAAGCTCCATATTTTCCAAAATAGAAGAAGTTTCTTCTAGCCACTTAGCTCCTTCGACAGACTCCTCGCCAGGAATGTAAGATACTATAGACAGCTTAATTCTCCGATCAAGCTCCTGCATCTCTTTTCTTGTTTCTCTTAGTTCATCGAACAAGTTCTTCGCAGACTCGGGATCGGAGAATCTAGACTGATATGCTTTAAATAAAGCTTCTATCTGCTCCCATTTATAGTAAGAAGCTATTCCAAATCTATTGCAGATTTCGTCATATTTTTTCCTAAGCCGATCATACTCTTCTTTATAATTTACGAGCGCTTCACCAGATAGCCCCATAGGCCCCGTTTCAACGCCATCATCTCCACGCTCATATACTAGAAGGGCTAATCTTCCCAAACCACGTTTTTCAGCATTGTCACCCGGAGTAAACTCGCCACCGACAACACTACCAAATTTCTCATGATTTGCCATATGATCACACCTCCTAAAATTGCATTTTATGCAAAATTATTATCACGGTCTGATAATACTCTCTCTCTCTGGATTTTGCAAGTTTAAGCAGAACTCACATGCAGCAACTGCCCCTCAACAGACCTTATTCCTTGCCATTCATTTACGGTTGGCTGGAACCACGCCGCCACCTCGTCGCCTGGCTCGCGAAAAAACTCCTCTGGCGCGTTGAACGCCAGCATCTGCAATACTTTACTATTTTTATCACGCAAGGTCAATTTCACGTGTTGCCCATCCGCACCCATTCTCCTCACGCTCAAAACCGTTGCTTTGGTTATCTTCAATATAGGCTCTGCGTTACCATTGCCAAATGGCTCCATCTTTGCCAAATTATCAATCAACTCCTCATTAATTTCCGAAAAATCGTCAATCTCCACTTCAGCCCTCGGCAACAAATATAATTCCTGATTTTTTAATTGCAGCGAATCGTAAAACTCATTTACTCGTCGCCTAAAATCGTCAATTCTCTCGGTCGCCAACGTCACGCCAGCTGCCGCTCCGTGACCGCCACCTTTAATAATGATGTCGTCAGCTGCACGGACCGCATCGGCCGCGGAAAAATCGCCAAAACTGCGCGCCGAACCCGTAGCCTCGTCACCACGCTCACCGATGATAAACACCGGCTTTTTATACTTTTCCACCAATTTCGACGCCACGATGCCGATAACTCCGTGATTCCAACCATCACTACTGACCACCAACACGTGATCATCAGCCAGCTCCTCAGCTTGCATACACGCTTCTTCAAAAATCGCATCCTGAATACCACGCCGCTTAGTATTTAATTCCTCCAACTTCTCACTCGCCTCCAGTGCCGCCAGCCCGTCGCGAGCTGTCAGCATATCTAGTGCGTGCTGAGCCGTCTCCAGCCGACCCGCTGCATTCATTCGCGGCCCCAAGCCGAATCCCAAATGCCTAGCATTAACCTGCTCTGGTTCAATACCTGCCACTGCCATCAACGCTTTCAGTCCTGGGCGTTGTTGTTTTTTCAACACCTCCAAGCCCCAATAGACATTTGCCCGATTTTCATCAGCCAACGTCACAATGTCACAAACCGTCCCCAGTGCCACCAAATCGAGCAGCCATTTTTCATAGCCGTCAGGTAACCCATCCAGTTCAGTCTGCAGTGCCTGCACCAACTTAAACGCCACGCCTGCCCCACACAAATCGCGGAATGGGTATGTATGTCCCGAAAATTTCGGATTCACCGCTGCCACGCTCGGCGGCGGCGTCTCAGCGACATTGTGATGGTCCGTCACCACCGTATCAATCCCCAAACTCGATGCGTATTCAATTTCCGCATGACACAAGCTACCGGTATCCACCGTTACGATCAAATCTGCACCCATATCGCACACCTTATCCACCGCGCCCATGGTCATACCATAACCCTCAACAAACCGGTTCGGAATGAAAGCATCGACGCCCTCAAAGCCAAACTTACCAAACGCATCCAGCAGCAGCGCCGTTGCACTCAGCCCGTCAATGTCATAATCGCCATAAATAACAATTTTTTCACCCTGCTGTCGCGCCTGTTTCAGACGCGCCACTGCCTTCTTCATGTCCGGCAATAAAAACGGATCATGTTTCACTGCCGCATAATCCGGCTGCAAAAAAGCTTCGCGCGCTGCCCGGGTCGTTAAGCCACGAGCTACTAAGATCCTCTCAAATAAATTCATTAGTCCCTATCAGCCATACCGCGCTTTGAGCGTGCCGAATATTGCTGAGACTTGATTACCATACTTTGTAACTCTTTGAAAATTGGAAATTGTTTATTAGTGAAATATGTGCGCGAGTTACCCTGTTTTTCACTTTGTAAAAAACCAACTTTTTCCAGCCGCTTCAATTCTCGTTGGATATTACCAGGATCCTCTTTGATTAGCTTTGCCAAACCACGAACATGTGTATGAAAATCAGGATACTTAGCGTATACTACTACAATTTTTCGCCGCACCCTAGATGTAATAAAAACGTCTAACATAACCTCCCTAACGCATCTTTCTTACTTCAAGTTTATCACAATTTTACAACACCCGACAAGCATTTTACCGCCAATTCAGAATTACCTGATTAATTTTCGCTATAGTCTCCTCTTTGGACGGCAATGTATTGTCTTCATAGTAATGATTTAATCCCATAAAATTCTCTTTCACATCCAAAATATGCATTTCATCAACCGTCATATGTAATTTATCCACCGCCGCCACGCCACAGAACGGCACTGCAATCACCAATTTCTCAATTCGAACTGACTTTAGAAAACTCAAAGCCACGTCCAAAACCGACAAATCATCTCCAAATCCATCACTCGCCAAAATCACCACTCTATCCTTTAACATATCCTTATCAATAATTCCACCATCGCCCAAAAGCCTATTCATCTTCTGATGCGCCTCACGTTTTTTCTCCTCCAAATAGCCATGAAATTCACTTGTATATTCATGAATCTCCCCGTCAGAGAATTGGCTATTATAGGTGAATTGCCCCGATTGCGACATCGCACCAATGCTCAAGCTTTCTCCAGGAATTTCAATACCTTCGCTCAGCAGCATCATTAGTACGCAGTGGAGTTTTACCGCAATTTGCTCGCCAACCAATACGCCACCTTCGCCAATTGCAACCACTGCGCAGTTTTCATAGCGATACTTTTCCAGTACTTGATCAGCCAGAATTGTCCCAGCCTGCGAACGACTCTCAAAATACATATGCTTATTTTAGCATTTTTTTCGCGATATAATATGAACATGCATTATTATTTGGTCTCGCCAACAAGAATTGTCCGCAGCGACGCTGATTCGTTTACCTATTCTTCCGAGAATAGGCTACCTACCGGAACAATTGTTGCCATAGAAATCGGTAAAATTAACGCTGTCGGTATAGTTTTACAAGAAGTCCGCAAACCCGATTTTGAAGTCAAGCCCATTAGCAAAATCATCGAAGATTATCCTTTACCGATTGAGCTAGTTCAGACGGCATCCTGGATGAGTAAATATTATGCCACCCATCAGGCGATAGTTTGGCAAACAATTTTACCCAGTGGTCTATCTAAAAAACGTCGCTCAATCAATCCCACCGCCTCAGTAAATCCAACAGAAAATCGAATAAAAAATGTATTCACTGATGGGCAAAAGGTAGCCCTCAAGACTATTGATGAATTAAGTTCTGGAACTATTCTTTTGCACGGAGTGACCGGTTCGGGCAAAACACTAGTGTATATAGAGGCCGTAAAACGAGCCCTGGAAGAAGAAAGGTCATCGATAATCCTCGTGCCGGAAATAGCTCTTACTTCACAATTGGTCGCAGAATTCTCCGCACACCTACCGAATGTCATCGTCACCCACTCCAAACAAACCGAAGCGCAGAGACATGCAGTTTGGAAAAGAATTATCGGCTCCAATGATCCAGTGGTGGTAATAGGACCAAGGTCTGCGCTTTTTGCGCCGGTGCAGCAGCTTGGACTAGTAGTGATAGACGAGTGTCACGAACCCAGTTTTAAACAAGAACAGTCACCACGATATTCAGCTCTACGAGTTGCCTCAATTCTTACCAACCAACACCGTGGTAAATTAATTTTAGGCAGCGCCACACCCGCAGTTGTCGACTATTATATTGCCAAAAAATCAAATACTCCCATAGCAACCATGAAAAAGCCGGCTCGACCGAACACAATTCGCCCCCATATTACACTGATTGATATGACAAAGCGCAATAATTTTACTCAACACTATTTCTTATCAGATACCCTGATAGAATCATTGTCTAAAACCTTATCCAAGAATAAACAGGCTCTGATTTTTCACAATAGACGAGGTACCGCAGCCACTACTCTCTGTGAAAATTGTGGCTGGCAAGCCGGCTGTCCACGGTGCTTTGTGCCATTAACTCTTCACGCCGACCATCATAAATTATCTTGCCATATTTGTAATTTTTCAACGAAAGTCCCCACCAGCTGCCCGGAGTGTAAAAACGCAAACATTATCCACAAAGGTATCGGCACCAAACGTATTGAGAACGAATTAAAGAGGCTATTTCCGAACAAAAAAATTGCTCGATTTGATAGAGACACCGACGCAAAATCTACGGTCGACGAGCGCTATGATGAGCTAAAAAATGGTGAGATAGATATCATTATTGGCACGCAAGTTATCGCCAAAGGACTTGATCTACCGCATCTTAGGATGGTTGGGGTCGTCCAAGCAGACGCCGGACTAGCACTGCCCGACTATTCATCAGCCGAGCGAACTTTCCAGCTGCTAGCTCAGGTGATTGGTCGCGTAGGTAGATCGAGTGTTTCTACGGAAGTTGTTGTTCAGTCGTACCAGCCAAATCATCCATCTATCACAAATGGCCTATCTCAAGATTACTCAGAGTTTTACGATAGGACTATCAGCCAACGGCAAAAAACTAATTTTCCACCCTTTGTCTACTTACTAAAATTAACCTGTATTTATAAAACCGAAGCCGCCGCTATCAAAAATAGTAAAAAACTAGCAGACCTACTAAAGACCAAATCTAACAATATTGAGATACTAGGGCCAACACCCACTTTTTACGAGCGACTTCGTGATACATATCGCTGGCAAATTGTCATTAAAAGCCCCCGCCGACAAGAGTTACTTGATCTTCTAGAATTTCTACCCTCAGCTCATTGGCAATACGAACTGGACCCTGTCAGTCTGTTGTAATTTCTGTTATAATTACAATAATGACTAGAGACGATATTATTACACTACCAAATCCACATCTTCGCCAAAAATCATCAAAAATTCACATTGTCACAGACGACGTCACAAAATTAGCAGACGACATGACTGCAGCGGCACTTGACTGGGAGGATTCACGACCGCACGAAATCAGTGCAGCCCTGGCAGCCGTACAAGTGGATAAGCTAGAAAGAGTAGTAATTGTTCGTGCGGATTTTGAAAAAAAATCAACTCGGGAGTTTATAACGCTTATCAACCCAGAAATTGTAAAGTATGAGGGCGAGATTGTTGAAGATTTCGAGGGTTGCCTTAGTGTTAAAAGCATTTATGGCAGAGTTCCCCGCTACAGTAAAGTTCGCGTAAAAGCAATGACCCTGGAGGGTGAGGAAATTCGCATTAAGGCAGAAGGCTTCTTAGCGCGAGTTTTGCAGCATGAAATTGATCACTGCAATGGCCTGGTTTTTATTGATCACATTAAAGATAAAAAAGACGCTTTTTATACGCTCGATAAGAAAGGCGAGCTGCAGCCGCTAGATTATGACAAAGATATCGCCGAAAATAGTATTCTTTGGGACTGAGAATTATAGCCTAATTACCCTAAAAGCTCTTGTTGACAATGGGTTTAATGTTGTTTGCGTTGTTACCAAACCTGACACCAGGCGTGGTCGAGGCCATAAACTTGCCGAGCCTCCAGTTAAAACATTTGCTAAATCGCATAATATCCCTGTTTTACAGCCAAACAAAGTAAGCGAAATCACCGAACATATAAAGCGACTTCAGCCAGTAACGGGCATATTAGTCGCTTACGGAAAAATCATTCCGCAATCAATTATTGATCTATTTACTCCTGGAATTATTAATGTTCACCCCTCCTTATTGCCAAAATATCGCGGACCATCGCCAATTGAGGCAGCCATAGCTAACAGAGACCATGAAACCGGAGTGTCGATTATGCAGCTTGATAGCAAAATGGACGCCGGGCCAATATATTCGCAAATTACCCAACCTCTCACAAGAAAAGAAACAAAGCCAGAATTATACGATAAATTATTCCACGACGGAACTGACCTATTAATAAAAAATCTACCTGATATTATCAATGGTCATATAAAAACCACGCCACAAGATCATTCTACGGCCACCTATTGCCAGCTACTGAGTAAGGATAAATCCTGGCTTAATCCAGAAAGCATGACAACCACTGAAGCTGAAGCTCATATCAGAGCACACTTAGGCTTTCCGCGCAGTCGATTAATTATTGATGGGAAAGATGTAATTATCGCTAGAGCCCATTGCAGTAACAGTCCTAGCTCTATTCTTGATCAAAAATTTACTGACGGCAATTATCTAATTATTGACGAACTTATAGCCCCAACCAGTGGCAAAAAAATGACCGCAGAAGAATTTCTCCGCGGTCATCAAGGCTAAGTCTATTGACTAAGCAGCCAAATCAAAGTCGCTTTGAGCCTGCTGCGGCGCTGAAGGTGCACTCATGCCACCTAAAATAGCATCGCGGTTGGCAATAATTTCCTTCTTCAGCTCGTTCATCACCGCTGCCACGACATCACGATAATCCGGACGATTCACCTCCAGCCACTTTGTAGCCGCAAATTCATCCTTCAAACGCGGGTCTTCAGCTGCCGCACCCGACGCTTGTAATAATCTCTGAAACATTGGGTCTTGCTGATAATTTGGCGCATGCTTCTCTAAAAACGCATCAACAGCACCCGGAGTTTTATCAATAATACCAGCAAACTCCTCCAGCTGAGCATCGCTCATGCCCTGACTAAGTCGCTCGCCCACCCTTAGCTCCAACTCGCTATAAATATGCTGCAAAAACGGCTTCTGCTGTTCTTGTGGCAATTTATCCAGACCCAGCTCTTTAAGAAATTCTTCATTCAGTTGGAACATAGTCCTCCTTTTCTTTCTTCTATATACGTATGTTTTAATTATACCAGTAACAATAAGATATTGCTATTAACTACAGCTACCTTACAGTACTCTATCCCAAAGTCTTCTTCACTAATTCACGAGTGAAGAATTCCAACTTATCACCAACCTCCAAGGTCATCTTTTTCTTAGTCCTAAGACTTAATCCACACATTTCACCCTCAAAGACCTCCTTAGCCTCCTGTTGCTGACGCTGAACCGAAGAGACTTCAACTTCAGCAATCTGCTCTTTACCTCGCTTAACCCGCGCTAACAAATCTTTAGACACCTTACCACGAGTCACTTCACCACCAGCAATTATCTCTTCGCGCATAGTCCTAAATACACCCTTAACTTCCAGCTCACCAATCTCTGTCTCAACAATTTCTGGCGCCAATAGGGCTTCCATTGAGGCCTTAGCATCATCCAATAACTCATAGATGACTTTAAAGATTCGTACCTCTACGTGCTCGCGCATCGCCAAACGCTTAACCGCTGGTGGCAGATCAACATTAAATCCGTAAATCACCGTATTTTCGCCAACCGCCAAATGAATATCATTTTCTGAGATATTACCTACGCCCGTTCCAACGACATGTAGTTCAACCTCGCCATTTGTATCAATCAATTTCAAACTATCGACTACCGAGGTTACCGAACCCTGAACGTCAGCCTTAACAATAACATTAAACTCTTCCGCGTCATGCTTTCGATTCATCATCTTAAGGATGTCTGCGCCAGTAACATTAGTAGTAGCTGCCATTTTCTCTTGCTCAATTTTTGCTTTTTGCGCCAAATTACGAGCCTCTTTCTCGCTCTTTGCAATCTTAAAACCGTCACCAAATTGCGGCAATTCCTTAAATCCGGTCATATTAACTGGCATGCTTGGACCAGCATCCTTCACTGCCTTACCGCGAAAATCTTGAAGAGTTCTAACTCGTCCGTAAGCCGTACCAGCCACCAAGTAATGACCCGACCTTAGGTGTCCGTTTTCCACCAATAGCCCGACAACAGCACCACGTCCAGTTTCCATATGAGCCTCAATGACTAGACCTTCAGCCGGCACATCCTCGTCTGCGCGCAAATCTTCCATATCTGCCACCAGTAAGACCATGTCTAACAATTTATCTAGACCCTGACCAGTTTTGGCGCTAACCTCAACCATAACTGTATCACCGCCCCATTCTTCAGGATTTAAGCCATGTTCAGAAGCCAGCTGAGTTTTCACCAACTGTGGATTAGCAGCTTCCTTATCAATTTTATTAATTGCTACAACAATTTTAGCATTAGCTGAACGAGCAAATCGAATAGCCTCAATAGTCTGCGGCTTAACGCCGTCATCGGCCGCCACCACGATAATGACCACATCCGTTAAAGTCGCGCCGTGCTGCCTTAATGCCGCAAAAGCTTCATGCCCCGGCGTGTCTAACAATGTAATCATTCGGTCGTTACGCTGAGCTTGATAAGCACTGATATGCTGAGTAATTCCACCAGCCTCACCTTCAACTGTCTTTTTATCCAAAATAGCATCAAGTAGACTAGTCTTACCGTGATCGACATGTCCCATTACAGCCACAATCGGCGGGCGAGGCACTGCCTTATCCGATAATTTACGTGTATGATGCTTAATTTCCGAAGACGCAGCTTTAAGCTTTAACTGTACGTCCAATCCTAATTCTTCAACAATAATTTGCGCCGTCTCAAAATCTAATCGCTGGTTAATTGTCGCCGCAATCCCGTTCTTAAACAATTCACCAATCAGCGTAGTTACTGACAGCCCCAGAGTCTCGGCTAATTCGCCAACCGTTACCGAATCCGCAATATTGACGATTTTTTCTGCCATAATAAGCTCCTCTCACCTCTGGGCGTAACTACGCTTCAGGGGATTTGTATTATTTTTTCTTTGATTTGCCAAGCGAAAGAGAAATCTTGCGGTTTTCTTTATCAATATCCAAAACCGTAAATTCTTTGCGCTCATTTAAGGTGAACACCTTTTCAGGATCAGTCCCATCACCGCCCAATTCTGATACATGCACCAAAGCCTCAACTGCTGGGCTCAACTGCACGAATGCACCAAATGGAGTGATGCGAGTAACTGTTCCTTCAACTTTTTCGCCAGGCTTAAACTGTTCAACCTCATCCAACCATGGATCTTTGGTCAGCTGCTTCATGCTTAGGCTTAGGCGCTCTTTGTCAATTGCAATAATCTTAGCCTCAATAGTTTGACCAACTTTTACATAGTCGGATGGATTATTGACACGCTCCCAACTAATTTCTGAGATGTGAATCAAACCTTCAATACCTTCAACGTTAACAAATACGCCAAAATCCACAACCCCAGTAACCACACCCTTAACCGTGTCACCGATTGCTAATTTCTGGAATCGCTCTGCCAGACCCTCTTTAACAGCCTCTTTCTCAGAGAAAATCAGTTTATTAGCCTTACGATCAGCATCTAAGATTCGCGCCTTAATATCTTTCTTTACCAAGCCGTTCAATCGCTGCAAGATTTCATCCTTGTCGCTAGAACCTACGCGAGGATAGTGTTCAGCTGACAACTGCGATACTGGTAAGAATCCGCGAATACCTTCATATTCCACAAGTAGCCCACCACGGTTAGCGTCGTATGGCACGACCGTGATGATTTCACCAGATTCTAATTTAGCAGCTATCTCATCCCAGCCGCGATCCTTCGCCGCCTTGCGTAGTGATAGTAGAGAATAGCCGTCTTCCAGTTCAGAATCAATCACACTAGCGATAACTGAATCGCCAACATTGTAGCTTTTTGAAAGACTAACTTCACGGCGTGGCACCAAACCAACACCCAAAGGTCCTAAATCGATTAAAATTTCGTGTTTCTTAATTGATAAAACAGTACCGTCGACAGTTTCACCGACTGTAATTTGCTTAACATTATCGCCTGCTTGCGCCAGCAGGTCGTCCATTGTAATTTTGGCATCTGCCATAAGTCTTCTAAAGACCCCTTCCTTAAAATTGATATTATTCTTTAGAGACACAATAAAAAATATCTCCGTAGATTGTGATAATTATATCACAACAGATAGACGCAAGTCAAAGCTACGCCAGATAGCGAGACCGATAATAAGCAGTTATCAGAAACGCCAGGGTGCCGGCAGCAAACACCGAAACTGCCAAATCCTCAGGGCCAGTTTTCGGCAAATCCTTATCAGACTTTACAGATGGATGAGCTGGGCCCTTATCTACTGATGAGGGTTTAGTGTCTTCGGTCTTAACGTCAGGGCGAGCCTCCCCTCGACCGCCTGACCTACTATCAGTGCCCTGCTTATTTGGTTGCTGCTGCGCACTACTGCCTTGTGAATCTTTTTTATCCTTCTTTTCTGTCGCTACTAAATCGCTAGAAATAGGCGATGTGTTCTGCGATAAAGTATTTTGTCTAATTGTGTATAACACTACTAAAGACGCCACTACTAAAATAGCGCCAACTGCCACAAAAACACCAATAGATCCAGCTTGATTTGTCCTCTTCATTACACATTCTCCACTCAAATTTTCTTTATTATATCATAATAGTCCCTTATAAGTAAAACTACTGTTATAATAGATATATGACTATTGGCGTTGACACGGGTGGTACCAAAACACTAGTAGCAAACTTCAATAAAGAAGGCGCTCCTGGGCAAATTATTAAATTTCCTACACCCAAGGATATTAATCAATATGTTCAGCGCGTATCTGATCAAATTCGCCTTATCGCAGACGACCAGTCAATTGAGACTATATCCGTAGCTATACCCGGTGTGGTGCGCGACGGGGTGGCCATTTGGTGTCAAAATTTAGGCTGGAACAATCAGCCAATTAGCCAATTATTTTCCGAGCAGTTCCCTATGGCTAAAATAATTATCGCCAACGATGCTAATATGGCAGGCCTAGCAACCATGCGACGACTACAAACAGTCCCCCGGTGTGGACTATATATAACACTTGGCACCGGTGTCGGCACCTCTCTTATCCTTAATGGTGATCTGCATAAATCGCTCAACGACTGCGAAGGCGGACATATGACCTTAAATTACCAAGGAAAAGCTACGACCTGGGAAGAAATTGCTGCCACAAGAGTACTGAGAGAACTGTTTGGTGAATTATCATCAGAAACACCAGCCGAAGTCTGGGAGGAAGTTGCAGACAGGATAAAAGCAGGCCTGCAACCGCTTATCACCTTCGTTCAACCAGATGTAGTTGCTATAGGTGGTAGCATAGGATCGTTTGTCCCTTATTTTTCGCATACATTAAGCGGACTTTTAGCAGAAAGTCTACCGGCCTCCATATCTGTTCCAAAAATTATAAGCGCTCCCAACCCAGAAGAAATTGTACTATATGGATGCTACGACAATGCCACTAGCCAGCATAGCCAAAATTAAACACGATTTTCCAGATCTAAACTTCGAGAAAGGCGAGACCTTTTCTTGGGACCCTAATTCACGAACAATTTATTACGAAAAACTATCGTCTAAACAAGATTTAATGCAGCTATTGCATGAGATTGCCCACGCCAAGCTTGACCATAAAAACTATCAACGAGACATCCAACTTATTGATATAGAAAGGTCCGCCTGGGAATACGCCATTAATAACTTAGCTCCGAAATATAGCTTAAAACTCAACATGGACGATTCTGCTATTCAGGAATTTCTAGATAGTTATCGAGATTGGCTACATAAGCGAAGCCTCTGTCCTCAATGTGATGCTGTAGGATTGCAGAAGGACAATGCAACGTATCAATGCCTAAGTTGCAATACAGAGTGGAGAGTCAATCAGGCAAAATCCTGCCAGCTCAAACGCTACCAAATAAAATAAGCCCCCTACGGAGGCTAATTTTAAGAGATTGGAGCGGTCTTATTCTGCAGTTTTTTGTACGGCCTTCTTCGTACGGCGTGAAATGCGTCCGCCCTTAGCGCCAGCGATGCGAGCCAAAGCTGGATTTGCAGCAAAGCCACCAGTTCGACCATTTTTACCGCCCTTGCGTCCAATTTTTGCATAAAAATCTGGATCACGAGCTAAATTTTTTTGAGCAGCCTTTAAGCCGCCAGCTTTTGTTCCTGCCATGGAAACTTTTTCCTCCGTTTTAAAAAAGATTTCCACATGAAATTCGTGGAAACCCTCACCTTTATATATCACACATGGTATGTGTTATGTTTATATACTAGCATATTGCTAATACTTTGTCAATATTTACATAAGTTGTTTTTATTGTGAATAAAATATTGCGTTTCATTAACGTATTAGCTATACTAATAAAGTCAGTTACTGACGGCACCTGTTGGAGCTTTAGAAATTATGAGTTCCACCACAAAAATTCTCGTTTTCTGCGAGATTCGAGAAGAAAAATACCCCTGGCTATAAAGGGGTATTTTTTATTTATATAGTCCCTATTATCTTCTAGAAACCTTTGAGAAGATTATCCACCCTAGACTGCGCCTCTTGTACTAGCTCATTTTGCATACCAACTAGAGAGTTAATAGCTACAGTCATTTTGTCCTTGGCTATAGTAAATTGACCGCTGTCTTTCTTCTCTTCAGCAAGCTTCAAATCACGCACCGACAGCAAAATAGCATCAATCCTCTCAATCGCTAGCTTGCGTAGCTTAGTCTCACTCTTGCCAGATTCTATCTTATTCTTTACACCCAACCACCCCTTTTCGATAGACGTAAAATCATTCGGCTGATACTTAGCAAGCTTATCAGATAGTGTATCAATTTCATCGCTTAATTCTTTGTCAAACTTCATAAAATCAATGATTTTATCAATATTATGCGCAATGCTTTGGGCAGTCTCCATTGACTCCTGGCAGTCTGTCTTATACTTTTTAAACTTATCGTTAATATTCTCTTGCCATGACACTAAAAACACCACATTGCAGTCATTAACTCCACTCTTTAAATTAACTGAGTATTCCCTAAGCTTTTCAATAGATATCTTATCCTTTTGTAGCTTAGAGAACACCAAAACCCTCTTCTCGTTAGTATTTTTTGTCACATACTGGATATTCTCCCAAGATTTCCAGCTGATAAATCCATACACCAAAACAATCACTACATTTACAAGGCTAATGATAATAACATTTTTAATTCGGCGCTGGCCCTGAAGTATTTTCATAGTCTTACCCCCAATGTTGTCGACCACAGTTCACTATCAAGCGGCCACGGATTGAACACACATCCCTGAAGGTCAATCGACTGTTGCTGCATAACTGCCGCCGGATTATTTGTGCCAGAACAATTCAGATGACCATGCCCCAGCCAATGTCCAACTTCATGATTAATCACCATATATCTATAATTGCGCATATCACCACCCGCATTATTCCAAGCTACGGTCGCTCCAGACCACCGATTATCGTTTATTATCACCGATTTACCCACTCGACAGCTCCACTCCGTATCACAACCCGACGAAAATGTCGGCAACAACTCAGCTTGGGATAAAACCAAATCAAAATCACCGCCAGATGCTACTTCCCGAAAAACAACTCCCATTCGTGACCAGCCCCTAGAATCATTTAACGTTTCGCTAACCTGTTTGGAAAATTCAGCTAAATTTGAACGGATATTACCCTTGGTAGATATTGTATAAGTTACTTCTTTCTTGATGGCTAATTTTGTTTTTTTAGCAGATTGATGACTAGAATGCCAACTCGGTGTTTCTATATTCGGTAATTTAAGAGAAGCTAGGGATGATGGAGATCTCACTTCAGCCAGAATCTTAGCGCTAACAACCCTTCTCGCTTCAGTTTTAGTATCTTTAGGTACTGACGCATTGATAACTGGCGTCAAAGCAATTGCAGCCGCCATACCGCCAGTAGCCACCCTACATACTATACACATGCTTATATTTTATCACTCCCCAAAACATACCACAAACATTTTAAAAGAAAGAAGAAAGCCACCCTATTAGGATGGCTTTCTTATAATTCGGCACCGTGCTAGTTTCCCACTTTCGCAGTATAATCGCCGCTGGGGAGCTTAACTTCTGTGTTCGGAATGAGAACAGGTGTTTCCTCCTCGCCATGGGCACCGAAGGAGGGGGTTTAAAGCGCTTGGTTCCACATATACTCGCGTGGTGGGCCAAACCCCTTTCTTCGATGTCCAAATATCAGCACGGAATTGATTTTTAATTGACTGGCACTCGTTGAAAAGCACCAATTACTAGTCAAGTCTACCTTATCCGCGAGCGTTATGCAAGCATAAACGCTAGCAGACAAGGACATAAAAAGGCAATGGGACTATTAGTACGCTTTAGCTCCATGCATTGCTGCACTTCCACCTTGCGCCTATCAAACAGATAGTCTTTCTGTGTCCTCATAGGGAAACCTTATCTTGAGGTTAGTTTCGCGCTTAATATGCTTTCAGCGCTTATCTAGTCCGCACATAGCTACTCGACAATGCAGCAGGTGGCCACAATCGATACACCAGAGGTGCGTCCGCCCCGGTCCTCTCGTACTAGGGGTAGATCCTCTCAAGTTTCCTATCGTCCATACCGGATATAAACCGAACTGTCTCACGACGTTC
>ERZ773062.145-NODE-145-length-48367-cov-13.134687_pt1 | contig 48367 bp, 49 predicted proteins | sample MGYA00580626_ERZ773062 | MGnify/ENA primary metagenome ERZ773062 (study PRJEB29015, sample SAMEA2738003) | human oral metagenome | biome: human oral; feature: human-associated habitat; material: dental | place: China | collected 2058 ... | reverse complement strand
TGTCTTAACCCCTTGACCAACGGACCTGAGCTTTTTAACTCTTTCTATTATACCTACTTTTAGAATCTTGTCAACTAGTTTTTTGAAAATTAGTTGACAGGATTCTAGATTCACAAGTAGATGAGTAACTGAGATTACAATTCAGCAATTTGATTCAAGTTTACTTCTGCTACTGTATCATTACCAAACATTGAAATAATCATTTTCACTTTGTTATTATCAATTTCAGTAATTTTTCCTGTGTAATCAGCAAAGGCACCATCAATGATTCGAACTGTTTGACCAACTTCAACATTGATATCGAATTCTTGAACTGTTTGTCCCATTGATACCAAGATATCTCTGATTTCTTGTTCCAAAAGTGGAGTTGGTTTAGATCTGTTCCCGTGCGAGCCGACAAATCCCGTAACGTTTGGTGTATTACGAACTACAAACCAAGCTTCATCAGTCATAACCATTTCCACAAGAACATATCCTGGGAAGCGATTTTCTTCAACTTCTTTTTTCTTCCCATTTTTTTCAACTTGCACAGTTTGAGTTGGAATTTCCACACGTAGGATATTATCCAACATATTGTATGTTTGTGCACGTTGCAAGAGATTTTCTTTTACTTTATTTTCATAACCAGAATATGTTTGTAGGACAAACCATCCTTTATCAAAACTATCCATCTTTTTTCCTTTCTTAATGGTAAACTTCTTTCAGCCTATTTATATTATCTTAAAAAATGTTAATGAATCGGATCAATCCGCTAACGATTAACTGGTCAAAAATATAAATGATGACAACAAAGAAGGCAGTGTATTCCATGATAGATTTGAAATCTAACCAACTTTGTTTTCGAGTTGGCCAAGTTGTATCTTTAAGAAGTGTAAAGATATCCTTTATAAAACCCATTCTTATCTCCTATCTCGTTTCTCGATGTGTTGTGTATTTACCACAATGTTTACAAAATTTATTTACTTCTAAGCGAGTCGGTTTTGGATTCCCACTAATTTTAATTGAGTAGTTTCTTGAACCACAAACCGCACAGGCTAAACTTGCTTTTTTAAGTGCCATAGCGCCTCCATCTTATCTATTATAACAAGAATCCCTGTCTTTGACAAGTTAAATTGCACTCTGCATTTTCCTATTTTTAAAATAAAAAAGCCTAGGAATAATCCTAGACTCTATTTTACATTATTTACCAAGGTAGTATTCAGACACTACGTTCAATTTTTCATCAAATTCGAATACCAATGGTGGGAAGTTAGGGATTTCCACATCCATGATTTCGTCGTCTGACAAGCGTTTGATGTGTTTTACAAGGGCACGGATTGAGTTACCGTGAGCTCCTACGAATACGTTTTTACCATCTTTAAGTGCTGGAGCGATTTTATCTTCCCAGAATGGAAGAGCGCGTTCCAAAGTCACTTTCAAGTTTTCAGCATCTGGAATTACTGAGTCATCAAGTGAAGCGTAACGACGGTCTGTGTGAGCTGAATACTCATCATCACGAGGCATTGCTGGAGGCAATACATCGTATGAACGACGCCAGATGTGTACTTGCTCATCACCAAATTGCTCAGCAGCTTCTGCTTTGTTTTTACCAGTCAAACCACCGTAGTGACGTTCGTTCAAGCGCCATGATTTTTCAACTGGAACCCAAAGTTGGTCAGATGCTTCAAGTGCAAGGTTAGTTGTTTTGATTGCACGTTTCAATACTGAAGTGTAAGCTTGGTCAAATTCAATACCAGCTTCTTTGATCAATTTACCAGCATCGATAGCTTGTTGAGTACCTTTTTCAGAAAGATCTACGTCAGCCCATCCTGTGAAAAGGTTAGCTTTGTTCCATTCAGACTCACCGTGGCGAGCGAAAACCAATTTTACCATTAGTTGGATTCTCCTTTTATTTTTCGAGGTTGCCCTCGTTTATCTATTCTATTTTACACAATTTTTCACAAAAAAGCTAGTTAAAATCAATGAAAAAGAGAAGAGCTCATGGACTCTTCCCTAAAAAATAATTTATTCTTCAATTCTAAATTGTTTCAAGCTTGCTAGGTACAAAGCTCCTCCGATGATAAGGACGATTCCACCAATCCATCCAAGAAAAGGAATCAAAGCAACTACAGATCCTACGATAAATAGAATCGATGGTGCTAGTGAAATACGATTGTCATCCTTATAGTAGACAAGTGAGAGGATTCCAAGAATGAGGGTTGCAATTTTCACTAAAGAGAAAACAATGAAAATAATGCCCAAAATTAGCCCTGCAGCATCTTCGTCTTCAGAAATGGCTGCAAGAAATACCATAAAAATTGGTAAGAAAGCTAAAATCGCCCCTGCAATAATACCAATAAAGCCATCTACTTGTGCTAGTGTTTTTGTCTTCATAAATATCTCCTTTTATTTTAATAAGGTTTATTATACCATATTTTTATTAAAGTTTTTATTTTAAAAAAAATACAGGAATTTTTCCTGTATTTTTGTTAGATTATTTAGCTTCAAATCCTTCTGCTACTGCATCCGCAAAGTTTTCTTCAACGATGCTTGCACAATGGTCACAGATAGTTGCGTTGTAGCTACGTTCTGCTGTGCTTGGATCAATACGACGGCAACGATCACAAACTTCACCAGCCGCACGTTCAACTGTGAAGGCCACATCTTCAAAGTTAACTGCACCTTCTGGAGCTGGACCTTCAGAGATGGTCAACTCTGAAACAATCAAGAGTTGAGCAACATTACTATCTACTGCTCCAAGAAGAGTCTTCACTACTTCATTAGGATAAACTGTCAAATGAGCTTCAAGAGATTTACCAATCACTTTTTCATTACGAGCTTCTTCCAAGGCTTTTTGAGCTTGTCCACGGAAGTCCATGAAGGCTGACCATGTATCCAAGATTTCCTCTTGATTAGCAAATGTTTGAGCTTCAGGTAATTCTGACAATTGAACAAAGTCTTCTGTTTCAAACTCGAGATATGACCAGATTTCTTCAGCAGTGTGTGGAAGAATTGGTGTCAAGAGTTTTGTGATTTTCACAAGGATGTCATAGAAGACTGTTTGCATCTGACGGCGTTCAAGTGACTTAGCCCCTTCAATGTAAACAACATCTTTGGCAAAGTCAAGATAGAAAGCAGACAAATCAACGTTGATAAAGTTCACTAGGGCTTTATAGATTGTCAAGAATTCAAAGTTTGCATAAGCGTCACGAATAGTCTTAACAAGCTGGTTAAAGCGGATAGTCATGTACTTATCAACAGAACGAAGTTCTTCGTAAGCGACTGCATCCTCAGCTGGGTTAAAATCAGATGTGTTAGCAATCAAGAAACGAAGGGTGTTACGGATCTTACGGTATGTTTCAGAAACTTGACTCAAGATATCCATAGAGATACGTACGTCGTTGCTTGAATCAACACTTGTTACCCAGAGACGTAAGATTTCCGCACCAAATTGTTTTTCAACATCACTTGGAGCAATGGTATTTCCAAGAGATTTAGACATCTTCTCACCTTTACCATCAAGGGCAAAACCTTGTGACAAGATTTGTTTGTATGGTGCGACGCCATGGTTAGCTACAGAGGTGATGAGTGATGAGTTGAACCAACCACGGTATTGGTCTGAACCTTCAAGATAAAGATCTGCTGGATATTTAAGTTCTGGACGGTTAACCACGACACCATTCCATGATGAACCTGAGTCAAACCAAACGTCCATAATGTCTGTTTCTTTCTTGAACTCGCCATTTGGTGAACCTGGGTGGGTAAATCCTTCTGGCAAGAGGTCTTTGGCATCACGTTCCCACCAGATGATGGAACCGTGCTCTTCAAAGAGTTGAGCCACATGTTCGATGGTTTCAGCTGTCATGATTGGTGTACCATCTTCTGCGTAGAAGATTGGAAGTGGAACTCCCCAAGCACGTTGACGAGAGATGACCCAGTCACCACGGTCACGAATCATATTGTAAAGACGGACTTTACCCCATTCTGAGTGGAATTTCACTTTTTCAATTTCATCCAAGATTTCTTGGCGGAATTTAGATACAGAGGCAAACCATTGTGGCACGGCACGCCAGATGATTGGTTTTTTCGTACGCCAGTCAAATGGGTAAGAGTGAGAGATTTCTTCTTGAGCAAGAAGTAAATCACCAAGTTTTTCAATAACCGTTGGCACAACCTTGTCGTAGAATTGACCTTCGAACTCTGCACCTGCATTGGCCATCATGATTCCGCGTTCGTTAACAGTCACAGCAACTTCAAGACCATTGGCAACACCGACATTGTAGTCATCCTCACCAAAACCAGGGGCTGTATGGACGATACCAGTACCGGAATCTGTTGTAACGTGTTCGCCAAGGATAACGAGTTCATCTACTGCTGTATCCCATGGGTGCTCTGTCACAATTTGGTTCAATTCTGAACCACGGTAAGTAGCCAAAACTTGAACATCCGCCCAACCAAATTTCTCAGACAAGCTGTTCAACAATTCTGAAGCAACCACAAACTTATGAGATTCGCCAGCTGGTTGCACCAAGACGTAATCAATATCCGCACCAACAGTCAAACCACGAGAAGCCGTGATGGTGAATGGAGTTGTTGTCCAAACGACGATGTAAGTATCTGTATCAAGGACACCTTTTCCGTCCTTAACCTTATTGGCATAGTAAAGGGACGTAGAAACCAAGTCATGGTATTCAATTTCCGCTTCAGCAAGCGCAGACTCAGATGACCAAGACCAATAAACGGGCTTCGCTCCACGGTAGATGTAGCCTTTATTAGCCATTTCACCGAAGACACGGATTTGTGCTGCTTCATAGTCAGGCGTCAAGGTCACATATGGATTTTCCCAGTCACCAGAAACACCCAAACGTTTAAAGTCTTCGCGTTGTTTATCTACTTGAGACAGAGCGTACTCACGGCAAAGTTTCAAGTACTCAACAAGGTCCATCTCTTTGCGTTTAACACCTTGTTTTGCTAAAACTTGCTCGATTGGCAAACCATGAGTATCCCAACCTGGAATATATGGTGCGTAAAATCCTGACATAGACTTAGAACGAACAATGATATCTTTAGAAATCTTGTTCATGGCATGCCCAACGTGGATGTTCCCGTTAGCGTATGGAGGGCCATCATGAAGCGTGAAATGTGGTTTTCCTTCATTTAACTCTTGACGACGTTGATAAAGTTTAGCTTCATCCCATTCCTTTTGCCAAACTGGCTCTTTGGTCGGAAGACCGGCACGCATTGGAAATTCTGTTTTCCCAAGATTTAAAGTTTCTTTTAGTTTCATGTTTACTCCTTCATGTAAATTGACAATATAAAAACCACGACTCGCAAAAAGGACGAAAATCGTGGTACCACCTTTGTTCGGAAAAAGACCTAGTCTCTTTCCCTCTTTTCCCGTAACGTGGGCAACGTCAAATCTTACTATTTTCAGATTTGATACTAAGAGAGGATAAATTTACCAACAGGGATTGTAGGACTTCCACCATCTCCTACTCGCTAGAAATGTGTTTGATAAATTCTTGTTCTCTAATGAGATTCTTATAAAATTAGAACTGATTCTTGTTGAGTGTCAGCATCATCTTGAGATCCTTCCTCATGTGCTGGCTCAACAGGAGTTTCAGCAACTGGCTGAACTTCAACTTCAGTTTCAGTTGACTCTTCAGCTGCTTGTTCAACCTCTAACAATTCTTTGTTAGCTGCTTCAATACGCGCTTGAAGTTCTGCAACTTCTTCTGGAGAAAATTGACGAGTCATGTCAATTGGTTCTTCATCATGATATGAGGATACATCTTCACCTAGAACCTCTTGGACGACTTCCTTGAATGCTTCGTCGCTAGTTTGAAGATAAGTTGCAGTCGGACGCAAAATTTCTTCCCAATCTGATGAATCAACAATAGCCAACTGACTTTCGATTGTTGATTTCAAACGTTGGTGGAAGACGCGGCTCTTATTCTTCAACTCTTCAGTTTCTACAGCAACTTTTTTAGCATTATCTGTAGCTTGACGCAAAATTTCATTGGCTTTATACTTAGCTTCATCAAGTAAGCGTTGGGCATCTTGCTCAGCCTGCTTAATGATGTTATTAGAACGGTCATTCGCAGCTTGTTTCACACGTTCAGCTGTGTCTTGGGCAATCAAAACTGATTGACTCAATGAATCCTTAATCTCATCAAAATACGACAAACGTTCTTCTAAGTTTTTAATGTGTTGTTCTTTTTCATGATTGCTTCGTACAAGTGCTTCATAGTCACGAACAACAATATCTAAAAATTCATCAACTTCTTCACGGTTAAAACCTCTAAACTGAACACCAAAGGTTTTATCCTTAATTTCTAACGATGTAATTGGCATATTTTTCCTCACTTATTTAATAAAAAATAGAATCATTAATTGCTTCTGGTTCTTGCTCGTTTGTTACTGTTCTCTTAGGAATATCATTCGTATAGTCGGAAAGACGTTCTTCTAGTTTTTTGATGTAGAGTTCAGTTTCCTCTTTGTTTCGGATTAATTCCTCTAATTCAAAATAAATCTTATCTAGAAATAAATCAACTTCTTCCTGATTGTAGCCTCTGAATGATCTTGAGAAAGCTTTATCACTAATTTCTTGTGGTGTAATTGACATATTTTTCTCACTTGCTTAATAGTAGCTGGACTGTTAATTTTTTCTTATCCTTTTTGGTTTGACCATTTTCTTTGAGTAAGATAATTCGACCAAAGCGTCTGACGCTGATTAAATCACCAAATTTTACCGGATAGTCCGATTTTTCAACTATATGATAGTTGACTTGAACCAACTTTTTTTCAACCAGAGCCGAAGTTTGGGAACGAGATAATTTCAATATGCTAGATAAGAAGGCATCCAGTCGAAGACTTGAAACCAAGACTTCTTTTTCTTGATAGTCATCTTTGGATTCTATCATATCTGAAAAAGGACGTTCTACTAAACTTACAGGCAACTTGGAAATCTTTTGAATTCCATCTTGGAAAAGAGTGGTAAATCTTCGATCGACAATAATTTGGGCTTTCTCTTCTGTCACCAGAATGTCTCCGAATAACTTACGGTCAATACCTAGTCGATTGAGAACTGTACCCAATATCTTTGAATGGGTCAGTTGCTGAAACTTGCTAGGATACACGATCTCAAGCAAGGTCATTTCAAAATCTTCCAAACTTGGCGTGAAGTAATCGGGCGCTAAAATAACCCTAGCGTACTCCGAAGAGATATAACTCGTACTAGAGAAGACTTTTATCCCTCTATTATTTCCCAAAGTTTCCAAGATAAATACTTGGTGAGGATTTATAAAAGGAGATAAAATCGGTGCATAGTGCTCCTCGACTTGACTCAACCATTCCAACCCCTTATCGATGAATGGAATATCCTCCGTTGCGAAATGTTGGTAAAGTTCCTTGCTCATAATACGACCAGTAAATTGATGAGATAGCGACTAATCATCCGCAAGAGAATTAGAGCTATCCAAACCGAGAAATCCAAACCTGCGATTTGAAGAGGTAGACGTCTTAGAGGTTCAAGAATTGGTTTACACAAAGTCTCTAAAAATTTCCCCAACTGTGTGTTATAGGCATTTGGAAACCATGATAATAGAGCAAAAGCTACAAGTATCAGCGAATAGATATCTGTAGCATTTTGGATAAAACGAATTATTAGAAACATTAACGTACTCTATTTCTCTTCATGTCAAAGTCGTATTCTTCGCTTTGAGCTTCTTCAGGTAAACGAATATCTTCAATGTTTACCACAACACCGACTGGTGTCAAAAGATACATTGTGTTCGCTACTTTTCTTAACTCACCAGCAAGGACATGACGTGCTCCATCCAAGTAATCCAAACAACGACGAGCTTGAACTTCTGTCATATATTGGAAGTCAATCAAGATACTTTCATTTCCAGCCAACAAATCAACAATATCTGTTGCATCTTCGTAACGACGTGGGTAACGAACATCGATGGTTACTTTTTCAGTAGAGCGATGGCTTTCCATCGCTAGTTGTTGCTGACGGGCATGAAGTTTTGTAATATTTTTCTCTTTTGCTTCGGCTGAAGAAGATTCTTGAGCAGCAGCTTGCTGTGGCAATTCTCTTTTTTGAGGAACCGAAGCTAGTGAACGTTCAGGTTGTGCAGCTACAACTTCTGAAGCAACTTCATCTCCATCTTCTGTAAAGTAATCTATAAATTTATCAAATTTATCTTTTAATGACATGATTATTTCCTATTTAAAAAATGCTGTACCAATTCGAACAAAAGTTGAGCCACACTGAATCGCTTCTTTGTAGTCACGACTCATTCCCATACTTAGTTCTGTCATTGGCATATTGGGGAATTGTTGTTCACGAATGTATTGTTGCAACTCTTGCGTTTCTTTAAAGATTTTTTGCAACTCTTCTGTTTGGGCCTCAAAGGGAGCCATGGTCATGAGACCAACATACTCGATTTGATCCAAGCTAGACAAGTCTGGCAAGACTGTCAATAGTTCTTCTTTTGAAAAACCATGCTTGCTTTCCTCTCCAGAAATATTGACCTGCAAAAAACATTTAACTGTTCGATCGGCACGTTTTTGAATCTCTTGGGCTAATTTCAAAGAATCTAAAGCGTGAAAATAATCAACATAAGGAATGATATCCTTAACTTTTCTTCTTTGTAAGCTACCAATCAAGTGCCAAGTAACATCTTTATCACTTAAAGCATGATACTTTTCAAGAAATTTATCAACACGGTTTTCACCGATGTGTTTGACTCCTTGGTCAATCAAATTTGCTGCAGTTGCAATATCAACATATTTTGTTACGGCAATTACAGAAACCGAACCGTCTTCACGGCCGGTTTCTTGAATTGCTTTTGTAACCTGTTGAAATACCTGATTTGTATTTTCTTTTAAATCCATCTCTATTAACGGTTTTTAAAGAATGGCGGTGTTTCCAACTCATCTTCGTCAGAAGCTGGTGCTTCGAAACGTTCAACTGGTGATACGACTGATTCACCTTGACGAACAATTGAATCACGTCTCAAGTCCCAGTCACCAAAAGCTGATGCTTTAGGCGCTTCAGTGTGACGTTGTGAAGGAGTTGGAAGTTCAGCTGTTTCTGCCAAATCAAAATGACGGTCATAAGTGTGTGTATGTCCAGATTTTACTGGTTCACGGAATGACGCTTGTCTTGGTTGTGGCGCTACAACTTTTTCGACTGCATCTTGACGAACTCCAGTTGCAACAACAGTTACACGGATTTCATCTTTCATTGATTCATCAATAGAAGTACCGAGCCAGATATTTACGCCATGTCCAGCAGCTTGATTGACGATTTCAGAAGCTTCTTCTGCTTCAATCAAAGTCATATCCAAACCACCAGTTACGTTAACGATAACATCTTCTGCTCCATCAATAGTTGTTTCAAGAAGTGGTGAGTAGATAGCTTTACGAGCCGCTTCAATAACGCGTTCTTCTCCGCTACCGATACCGATACCCATGAGGGCATTTCCTTTGTTTGCCATTACTGTCTTCACGTCTGCGAAGTCCAAGTTGATCAAACCAGGATTTGTAATCAAATCTGTAATCCCTTGAACACCTTGACGAAGAACGTTATCTGCTTCAGACAAAGCTTCAAGAAGTGGAGTTTTCTTGTCAACAATTTCTAATAAGTTGTTGTTTGAGATAATCAAGAGAGTATCAACATGTTCACGAAGTTCGTTGATCCCTTGGACTGCGAATTGACCACGCTTGCTTCCTTCGAAACCGAATGGACGTGTCACAACACCGACAGTCAAAGCACCTAAACCTTTAGCGATACGAGCGATAACTGGTGCAGCACCTGTACCAGAACCACCACCCATACCAGCAGTGATGAAGACCATATCTGCACCACTGATAGCTTCAGTAATTACTTCTTCGCTTTCTTCAGCAGCCTTACGACCAACTTCAGGCTGTCCTCCAGCACCAAGTCCGCGAGTTAATTTTGGACCAAGTTGGATAACTGTTTCAGCTTTTGTACTGCTCAAGGCTTGTACATCTGTGTTGGCTGCGATGAACTCAACACCTGAAACGCCTTCGTCAACCATGCGGTTAATGGCGTTTCCACCGCCACCACCGACACCAATTACTTTAATTACTGCACCTTGTGCTGCTGCTGTATCAAATGAAAATGTCATATTTTATTCCTCTATCCTATTCATCAAACATGCTTCCGATTAAGCTACGGAATCGCTCAGTTAATTTTGGTTTCTCTTCTGATTGATTTGGAGTTGCTGATTCAGCAGTATAAGTTGGTTCTGCTGATTCAGTTGAAGTTGTACCAAACACTGAACGTTGAGAAGCTGCAGGTTTTTCCTGACTTGAAGTTCTGAAATCAATTGGTTGTTGACGTAGAACTTGATCTCCTCTGATAGCTCTTTGAGCCAAAACATTCACTTCTGTAAGACTTCCAGCAAATTCTGACAAACTAATCACATGAGCAAATGCAGGATTGCGGATACCTACTTGGTTTGGAACATAAAGTTTTACACGAACTCCAAGTACTTCTTGGGCAAGCTCAACGATACCTGGTAGAATAGCATTCCCACCAATCAGAGCAATACCACCTGGCAAGTCCAACAAATGTCTTCTTTCCAAATCTTGTTTGATTTGTTCAAAGATGTGTTTCAATCTAGCTGAAATAATTTGAGCCAAGTATTCTTCTGTAACTTCAACAGGTTCTACTTCACCAATCACTTCAACTTGGAAAGTTTCTTTGCTTGCAAGTTGCGGATAAGCTTCACCGTAGTTAAGCTTCAAACCTTCTGCAATCTTCTTAGAAGTTTTAAGAACTTTTGAAATGTCTTTAGTGACGTAATCGCCACCTTCTTGGTAAACATTTGTGTATTGAAGTTCTTGATTACGGATAGTAGCAACACTTGTTTGGCCTCCACCCATATCAATAACAGTCGCTCCAAACTCACGTTCGCCTTCGTTAAGAACAGAGTTTACAATTGCAAGTGGTGAAATAATCACGTTATCAACTTGAACTCCAACACGTTCTACAGTTTTACGAAGGTTGTGAAGAATGGTTCTTGGACCTGTATAGAGAAGTCCACGCATTTCCAAACGAACACCCATCATACCACGTGGGTCACGAATACCTTGGAAACCATCTACTACAAATTCTTCTGGCACAAACGTAATCACTTCACGATCAGGTGTCATGCTCTTAGTCAAAGCTGATTTGACAACATTCTCAACATCTTGATCTGTAATTTCTTTTGTATCTGATGTTACAGGAATCATTCCTTGAGTTGGTTCCACTTGCAACAAGTTTGCTGGAAGTCCAACATTTACTGATTTGATTGAAATCCCTGCTTTTTCTTCTGCTTGAGAAATAGCAGATTTGATAGCCGTTGCTGCGGCTTCGATGTCAACGATAATCCCATCCTTGACACCTTTACTTTTGGCGTTACTAACACCGATTACATTTACTTCACCATCTACAAGCTCAGCAACTAACACTTTAATTGAGCTTGTTCCAATATCTAAGCCTGTAAAAAAACCATTTCTAGTCATTACATTGCGTCCTCTCTATCTTCCAAGTTTCACACTTTGATTTTTTAACAGCTACAAGAAGGCATAGCTATTCACAGAATATTATATCACAAAAATCCGATTCATGCCTAATTTTTTGTGATTTTATCGAAGGTTTTTCATTAAATTTATTTTATTATTCCATTACAAGTCCATCTTTTTACCTTTTTCTCTGAAAAACAGTGTAAAAGTGTCAGAAAAGCTGAAAAATGCGATGTAATTCATTATATTTTCCAAATATTTTCATGCCAAGTTCATTTCAATTTTACGTTAAGATGAAGTACTTAATTTTCCCCTAAAAAATCGTTCTCTGCTGGTCTAATTTTTATACAAAAATGATTAGTTGTAACAAAAATAAGAAGTCCAAATAGACTTCTTATTTTGTTAATTGTTTAAGAGCACTGGTTAGATAAAAACCATCTCGTATTTTTTTACCAATTCTTTTTGCATTTGCAACCAATTCTTGATAATCTGCATCTGATAGATTTTCGATCGTGTTTTTCAAATCATGAAGCGATTCTACTGCAATCCCACAGTTTTTCTCAAGCACAAAGTGAGACAAGGCAGACTGTTTCCACACTACAAGTGGGAATCCAGATGCCAAATAAAGGGATGCCTTGTGAGAATTGTTATAACGGAGGTACTCTCCGAAAACACCACTACAGGTTTCAGCACTATCACCATCCCATACAAGCCCAAAACCACCCTCAAGGGCCGCAGGAAGTTCGTCTGGCAAGAAAGAACCAAAGTAAGCCTCATTCTCTAAAGCTCTACTCTCATCAAAACCGACACCATAGAGGTTATAGGCAGGATTTGCAGGCAATTTATATAAGTAACCAGCTTTTTCTTGTGCTAGATTACCTGCCACAATGATCGGTTGATCCTTCGATAGTTCTTCTTTTTCCTGAAAATCGGGAATTAGATAGTCAAAAATACCTAGACTGACAATTTTTTGTTCTGAAATGCCCTTATTGACCAAAAATGATTTCATGATCGGATTATGAGCAATTAAGCTATCAGCAAATTTTAAAAGACTTGATTCTTGAAGCTGTACACGAATTTTATGCTTTAAAGGTACTGTTTCCAGATTGACATAACGTAAGACTTCTAAATCATGAATAATAAAATAAACCTTGACCCCTCTAGCTTGCAATCTTTTTACTAAATAGGTAGTAAAGAAGCTATGATGGAGCATAGGAAATTGAATTAACAGTTGATCTCCTGATTTTAACCGAGAAAAGGCTTGTGACAAGGCTTGTGCTTTGTGTTGTTGGGCTTTAATCGTACTCATTTTGTACCAGTCTTCAACTGTCAGCAACAAAGGACTAAAACCCTCTTGTTTTACAATTTCCTCAACATCATTTCTGGCCTTATTACCAGCATTCCTTGCTCCAGAGTCTTTTAAAAACTCTTCTTTTAGATAATATTTCATGGATAACTATTTCTCTCAATCAAATTCAGTTGCTACAACTTCTAAAGCACGCTCAATAACCACGTGCATGTCGTAGTATTTATAATCAGCTAGGCGCCCACAGAAGATGACCTTGTCATTTTTGGCTGCTTCTTCTTGGTACTTAGCAAATATAGTATTGTTTTTTTCATCATTGATTGGATAGTATGGTTCATCTTCACGTTTCCAATCAGCTGGGTATTCACGGGTAATAACCGTCTTCGGTTGAGTACCATACTCGAAGTGCTTGTGCTCAATGATCCGAGTATAAGGAATTTCACGCTCGGTGTAGTTGACCACTGCATTACCTTGATAGTTTTCCTCATCCAAAACTTCGTGTTCGAACCGAAGGCTACGGTATTCCAACTCCCCATGTTTGTAGTCGAAGTACTGGTCAATCATGCCTGTAAAGACAATTTTATCAGCTAATTTTTCCAACTCTTCACGATTGGCGAAGAAATCAACCCCAAGTTCTACTTCTACATTGCCTAGCATATTTTCGATAATGACATTGTAACCACCGATTGGAATCCCTTGGTAACGGTCGTTAAAGTAGTTATTATCAAAAGTCAAACGAACCGGAAGACGCTTGATGATAAACGGAGGCAGGTCTGTTGCAGAACGTCCCCATTGCTTTTCTGTATAGCCCTTGATCAACTTTTCATAGATATCTGGACCAATCAACTTGATGGCCTGTTCTTCAAGGTTCTTGGGCTCAACATCTTTCATATCCGCCGTTTGTTCTGCAATCTTATCCTTGACTTCTTGTGGTGTCTTAGTTCCCCACATAGCGTAGAAGGTATTCATGTTGAAAGGAAGATTGTAGAGGCTACCCTTGTAGTTAGCCACTGGTGAGTTGATATAGTTATTGAATTCAGCGAATTGGTTGACATAATCCCAAACCTTTTTGTTTGAGGTATGGAAAATGTGGGCACCATACTTGTGGACATTGATGTCTTCAACATTTTCACAGTAGATATTTCCACCGATGTGATCACGTTTGTCAATCACTTTTACTTTTTTACCACGTTTTGTAGCTTCGTGTGCGAAGATTGCTCCAGACAAACCTGCACCAACAATTAAATAGTCATACATATTAAAACTCCGTTAATGAACTCTACAATTTCTTATTAATGCTGACTCCGGGCCAGCAAACGTTATTTTTTCTTTCTTAGAAAGGACTCTTAGCATCTATTAAAGCCTCCTAAAGTCTAGTTCTAGAACTAGGTCGCATTTAATTTAGTAATAACATTCGATTCTTTTTTACTAAAAGTATTTGTTGTAAATAGTAAAAACATGAATATATTATATGTAGGAACAAACCAAAATGCTTCAATCATACAGTTAAAAGCAATCAATGATAAAACTGCAACTAATAAATATTGACCATCCTTATACTGTTTCTTTGAGGCGATAACATAAATTATTAGTAATAGTATCACAGGCACTATTCCATATGTAAATAACATCTGTACATAGGAGGAGTCCACATAGTTATACCCTATTACAGATTCTGTCTTTCCACCCGATCCAACAAATTGAACGTTTCTTGTCCCAAATAAATGCAATTCATAAGAATTGAATGCATTTTTCCCTAAAGAAAGTCTGCCAGTAATCAATTTATTTATCGATACTGAAAATGGATTAGACCATGAAAATTCGTAAGATAAATAGGTAATAGCTGATGCAAATACAACAGCCGAATATGGGAACAAGGCAAATATCTTTAGTTTTTTCTCTTTACTGTAATAAAAATAAATGAAAATAACTGTCGCTAACAAGATTGACAAAGCATTTAAACGTGCATCACAGTATTTTATAATGAAAGCTGATAGCAGGACACCAAACAGAGATCTGGTCCATATAAATTTATCTTTTAGAAGATAGGAAATTGCTAAAAATAAATAAAAGCAATGTGATGCAAAGTCCGTAGGATAAATAAACCCAAACGAATTTCGAATAACACCCGCACGATTATATTGTAGATTAGGAACCATGCCAACAAGTGATAAAAGAAAAACTCCAACTACGAGAATACCAGCTACAACTACATAGTTCCTCAAAACTACTTTCATATCTACATTAACCAAGAGGACTAGTAGCATCGAATAGACTAGAAAATTAAGTCTGTTCGTTTGAAAATACACTAAAACCCCCGAAAGCAACAGTAGAATAGAAAGTATTAGATATTTGTATGAGACCCGCATTTTATACAAAAAACGAAGCCCTAAAAGTAATACAACCAAAAATAGGAAATTTACTTTGACTTGAAAAAAAGTCCTATCCAGCATCGTAGTTGATATGGTATTAAAAAATACCACTACGGATACAACAATGCTGACTAGTAGGTTTTCAAATTTAATTTTTATCATATTTTTTGAAAAAGAATCATACAGAGTGATTTATAAGAAAAAGAAATATGGAATTGAATGAGAAAAAATAATATTTCTTTAATCTTCTAGTTCACTTATACTCTTCTATCCTCCCTTTCCTAACTATTTAATCAACCAAAGCGAATTTAATCTATACAAGAGTTCATTTTACAATAAGACTATAAGCTACTGAAATTTCTATTTATTCCATTCAATTTCACTTATTCAATAACTGCTGTTTCAACTCTTTTGGACTAATTACCTTTAAGAATAGTATTTGAAAAATGTAAAGTATCGCTCCTATTGTAGCAAATACCATAACATTTATAACAGGCGTAAAATTCACTGTAGTTTTTACAATGAATAGTACACCGTACATAAGAGCTGATGCTCCTATAATTTTAACTGTCGAAGCAAGAAGAGGCACTTCCTTTAAATAGTTTCTTGTAAAATACAGTTGAATAGCCCATACTAAGGCTTCTGTTAATACAGAAACAATGGCTGCTCCGATATAACCTAATTTAGGTAGTAATAATAAATTTAAACCGACACTCACAATAGCTGGAATAGTTGTCGAAATCATAAATTCTTTATTTTTATTATGTGGAATCAAGATTTGAATACCCATAATATTTGTCCAGCCAATAAAGAACATTCTAAAAATCATAATTGCTATCGCATATTTAGCATCTTGGAAATCCTGTCCTAAGAAAAATTGCACGAAATCATCATTAACAACTAACATTCCTGCTATTATAGGAAAAATGACTAAATTGTATATTAAGAAAGACATCTGATGCATTTTATTTACAGCCTTGTGATCTCCAGTTGATAGGAGATTGGCAACACGAGGAAGCATTACGCTTCCTAACGAAGTCACTAGTGTAAGCAAAATATTGACCAATTTTAATGCTTGGTCATAAATTCCGACGTCTTTAGTTGAGGCTAATGCCCCTAGCATAGTACGATCCAAAGTAACATATAGCGAAATAGCTATTTGCGGCAAAAACAAGAGAACAACTGGTTTCAAGTGTTGTTTAGCATAGGACCAATCAAAATGTGGTTTCCCGATAAATTCTCTAGCTGGCAACCACATACTAAACTGCCCCAATAATTCAAATATTGTTAGCAAAAACACATAAAGATATAAATCATTCGCTGATTTTACAAATAAGAAGATTGAAATGACACCGACCAGTTTAACAGTAATATTTCTAACTGTTATCTTGCGAAAATCCTCTAACCCTTGAAATAACCAGGAGATATCCATCCCTTTAGATACCAGACTCAAGCCCAAAATATATGCAACGGGATTTTGCATAAATGACAAGGACAGACATAAGAGAATATATAAGCATATCGACAGAATGGTCGCACCAAACTGCAAGGTGTATATGCCCCAAAAGTTTTTTCGGATATCTTTACGATGGCCTGAAATTTCTTTTGTACCATAATTGGCCACGCCCAATGTCGCCAATAAAATAAAGTAGGTAACAATTGAATTGAAATAACCATAAGTACCTAAATCAGTTGAACTAAATACCCTAGTTACATAAGGTGTTGTTATAATAGGAAGAATTATGACTAGTAGTTGGTAAGAGAGATTATATGCATAATTTTTTAAAACTTTCATTCTTACCTAACCCATCTTCTCTCTGATTTTTTCATACAGTTTTGGAGAAACCAAAAGCATCAAGTATTTCACTTTATTTTTCCCTGTTATATTTGGATTAGGAATAATATCGTTAAAGTATCTAATGTATTCTTTTCTGATTTTATTGACATCAGAATACATACCTGAACCAAGCATTGCATGAACGATATGGAGTCCATTGAACACATATCGAACATTTAAAGCTCTTCTCATTTCCTTATCATTAGGATAGTCTCGTTCGACATAGGCTCTGTTCCATTCCATCGCTTTGTAAAAATTCAAGAGACGTTCACTGTACTTCGAATTAACAGTACTTCCCATGCGTCGGTAGTATTTATAAACACTTCTATACCCAACCGCAATTTCAGTACAGTAATGAATATGCTCGTATGCCATCGCTAAATCTTCGTATATCATTCCCTCTGGATAAGGATACTGAAGTAAAATCTCTTTCTTATAGAGTTTACCACCTGGATGTGTTCCAACACTATTTCCGTAAAACATACGAACAAGGCCTGTATAACAATCTAATTTCTCACTATTTTCGAGAGAAATGTCGTCAATATTCAATTCTGTGTGATAATTTCGTACTTCAACAATTGACGTGACGACTAAATCGACTGCGTATTTATCTCTCAAAGCAACTAAATACTCGACGGCTTTCAAATCGTAATAATCATCAGAATCTAAAAACATAATCCATTCAGAAGATGATGCTTGGACTCCAATATTTCTGGCACGAGATTGTCCTCCATTATCAATATGAAGTACTTTAATACGCTCATCTTCCTGAGCATATTGGTCACAAATTTCTCCTGAAGAATCTGTAGAACCATCGTCTACCAGTATGATTTCTATATTTTTATAGGTCTGTTGTCGTAGACTGTCTACACAATAGCTTAAGCAATCTTCGACATTGTATACTGGTACAATAATAGAAACCTTATCCATTATCCCTATCCTTCCAAAATAATATCGACGATTCTTTCACAAGCTTTTCCATCTCCGTATGGGTTGCTAGCCTTACTCATCATGTTATATTCTGTTTGGTTTTCTAAAAGAAGTTTAAAATTAGAGTAAATATTTTCTTCGTCCGTACCCACTAATTTTAATGTTCCAGCAGCAATCCCCTCCGGACGCTCTGTTGTATCTCGCATGACTAAAACAGGCTTCCCTAAGGATGGAGCTTCTTCTTGAACTCCACCAGAATCTGTCAAAATCATGTAGCTTTGGTTCATGAAATTATGGAAATCAATAACTTCTAAAGGTTCAATGATTTTCATGCGTTCATTATCCCCAAAGACTTTACTTGCCAATTCACGAACTTTAGGGTTTTTATGAATTGGGTAAACAACTTTTACATCTTCAAATTCATTTAAAATACGATTAACAGCATTAAACATATTTTCCATTGGTTGCCCAAGATTTTCACGTCTGTGAGCTGTCAACATAATCAATTTGCTACCCTTAGCCCATTCTAAAATTGGATGGTCATAGTCTTCTTGAACAGTTGTTTTCAGAGCATCAATAACAGTATTCCCAGTCACAAAGATATTTTTTCTTCTTTCTTTCAGAAGATTCTCCTTGGCCATTTCTGTTGGCGCAAAATGATAATCCGCAATAATAGAAGTTGTTTGACGGTTAAACTCCTCAGGAAAAGGGCTCTGGAGATTATAAGTTCGCAAACCCGCTTCCACATGCCCAACTTTGATGCCCATGTAAAAGGCAGCTAAAGCTGTGGCAAATGTTGTACTTGTATCCCCATGAACCAAAACAATGTCAGGCTTTTCTTGTTCAAGAACTGCTTGAATCTTGTCTAGAATACTAGTCGTAATTGTAAAGAGAGTTTGATTGGCCTTCATAATCCCCAAATCATAATCTGGAACGACCTTAAAGACATCTAAAACTTGCTCCAGCATTTCCTTGTGTTGGCCAGTTACACAGACAATGGTCTTGATTGAATCATTTTCCTTCAACTCATTTACTAACGGACACATTTTTATTGCTTCTGGACGTGTCCCAAAAACCAACATTACTTTTTTCATTTTGGTTCTCCTTGTATTTCTCTATACAATGCTCGATAGTTTTCCAAAAACATTGAATAACTAAATCTTTTTTCATAAGTTTTTTTGGCATGAAAAGCAAGACGATTTCTTAGCGGTACATCTGTTGCTAATTTGTCTATGGCACCAGCTAATGCACCTGGATTTTTAGCAGGAACAAGAATTCCATTTTCATCATTAACTATTTCATTTATGCCTGGAATATCCGTAGCAACCATCGTTTTTCCATTCATAAAAGCTTCAATGATGTTTAGAGCTAACCCCTCAAATAAAGATGATGAAGCCAGGAAATCAAAACTATTGATACATTCTACTATATCCTTGCGATATCCTAAAAATGTCACCGAATCTTGAAGATGTAGCTCTTCAACCTTATTCTCAAGTTCATTTCTAAGCTCACCATCACCAACGATAAACAACCGAATATTCTTTACAGTTAGTAAAGACATAGCTTCTATAAGATAAGTCAAACCTTTTTGTTCAGACAATCTAGCTATACAGCCAAGCTTAGTCCCATCATAACCGACAATATCATCGACTTGATTATCCGTTTCCTTTAAGATAACTCCATTGTAAATAACCTTACTATCAGTAATTCCTACGTCTTCTTTCAGGTTATTATTCACAGCTTCTCCTACAGCAACACTTTTGGCATTCTTTAAGGCAAATCTATATAAGGGCAATTTATCTTTAAAGACATTGTGAGCTGTATAAACATGTGTTAATTTTGGATGAGCAAATTTTAATAATCGAATATAAAAAGCAGCCATCCGATGATGAGTATGAACTATTGTTATCCCTTTTTGTTTGATAATCTGGTGAATGCTAAAAAGTAGTTTTAATACCGTCACGGGATTTTTACTATCGATATCTAAAATTTTATGATGCTGAATCCCTTGAGCAGCCAGTTCGCTCTCCCAAAGCCCACCAGTAGACGCCACATGGACACTATCAAACTCATCTTTCAAATCTGAGCTCAACTGGTAAACAATACGCTCTGCACCACCTATATCCATGGTACGCGAAATATGTAAAATATTATTTTTTCGATTTTCGTTTTTCATCTAAAACTCGCTTAATAAAAGTGGCATTCCCTACGAAATAACGTTTAAAGAGACGTTTAGGTTCATTTGCCACTCGGAACAGCCACTCAAGATGTACATTTTGCATCCATAGAGGAGCTCGTTTGATATGGCCAGATAAAACGTCAAAACTACCTCCGACTCCCATAAAGACAGAATTAACACCTTGATCCATAAATTTTTGAATGATGTATTCTTTCTTAGGAGAGGTGATCCCAACAAAAACAAAATCAGGATTTTTCTCACGAATGTCTTCTTGAATGCCATATTCATCTTCTTCAGAAAAATAACCATTGCGGTGCCCAAGGACTCGTAAATTTGGATAATCTTTCTTAAAGATTTCCAACATATCCACTAAAACTTCTTCTTTGGCACCAAAAAAATAAACTGAATAAGACTTTTCGTTGGCCAACAGGAGCAATCTTTGCATTAAGTCAATCCCAGCGACTCTCTCAGGAACTTGATAACCCAAAAAACGGGAAGCAAGAACAACTGAAGCCCCATCTGCATTAATGATTTCAGAATCGTTAACAATCTTTTTAATAGATTCATCTGTTTGACATTGATTAATTTTGTCTGCATTCACTCCCATTAAGTGGAGTGGACGTTGATCAAGAACAAATTTTTCAACAGCTTGGACAGTTTCGTCCATTGTTAAGGGGTCAATTCTGACCCCCATTAAATCAAAACTATTCAATTTAATCTCCCCACGTAGACTCGAAATGACCCTTACGCTCAGCTTCTTTTGGCAGTTGCATGTAATCACCGTATATTTTTGTCAAATATTCATCAGGATTTGCATGACAACTAATTTTTAAGTTTTCAAACTCTAGTAGTTGCGGTTCTCCGAACACTTCTTTTCTTGCGAGTTCTCGTTCGCGGTAGGAACCCAAGACATTTCCGACCATAGTACTAGTCTCGTAATCATATTGTTTGATGATACTTTGTAATTTTTTGTTAATTTTTGAAGTGTTTAAGAGTTTATTTAATTTTAGGGCTCTTGAAACTTTTACAATCGCATTTTCGAACGAGCCTCTATCTCTCTCATGTATGCGATCAATGACAGAAATTTTAGACAAGGCACGATACAATTTTATTTTATTCGTATGCAACCAGTAATGGATTCCATCTTCTGGATAACCATCTAAAGGAAAGATATCAATAAAAGGACTACACCATTCATTACCAAATTGAATTTGGATTGAAGTATCCATAATCGAAGTATTACCAAGATTATCGTCGTGAAGTCTTAAAATAACACTTTCAGGAAGCTCTTTCTCACAGATTGACAAGAATTTTTCATAATCTTTTCTAGGCATTCCTAAATCCATATCATCATCCCATGGGATAAATCCTTCATGACGAATGGCACCGAGTAATGTCCCACCCAATGCATAATACCGCAAATTATGTCTTTTACAAAGATCGATATAACTTTCTAAAAGTGTTAACTCTCCTAATTGAATTTCTCTCACTTTATTCATAGAATCATTTTGCTCCATCTCTCATCAGCACTACTTTTATTGTTTTTAATAAAATTTCAAAATCTTTCCAGATTGTCCAATCATCGATATAGGCCACATCTAGTTTGACAACATCATCAAAGTTGGTAATTTCACTACGACCACTAATTTGCCACAAGCCAGTAATTCCTGGTTTGAAACTCAAACGACGTTTTTGTTCAGGTGTGTATTTTTCGTATTCGTCCACTGTTGGAGGTCGAGTTCCTACTAGGCTCATATCACCAATCAACACATTCCAAAATTGGGGCAGTTCATCCAAACTTGTCTTTCGAATAAAGTGTCCAATTTTGGTAACGCGAGGGTCATTGTCCATCTTAAACATACCACCCTGCATGGTATTTTGGTCCATCAATTGCTGCTTGATTTCTTCCGCATCTATCCTCATAGATCGGAATTTATAAAAAGTGAAATGACGACCATTTTTCCCTATTCGAGTTTGAGAAAAGATTGCTGGTCCACCATCTTTTCGAATCATCGGAACAAGGACTATGCTTACCAGTCCACAGATGATTAGCCCAACAATTGCCCCTAAAATATCAATGATTCGTTTAGCGATGATATGACTAGGTTTATATAAGTTTGTAGAAAAAGTTACTACATTTAATCCAGCCATCTCATGGATCTGTTTATTTCTACCTAAATTCTTATCAAAGGCATTTAAATTTACAGTAACATCAATTCCCATTGTTTCAAATTGTGAAATAATGCTACCGATATCATAATCCTCACTAGGCAGGTTCACAAAAACTTCGTCCACAACCTCATGAGTTGCATAATTAATGAGATTCTCTCGAGGAATAACCGTTACTTTATTGTGTTTAAAATCTGGTTTATCTAGTACACTCACAGCGACAAGTTTCCCACCAACATCAGTTGCATTTAACAAACGGTCGATAACCTTCTCAATTCGGGATGTCGCAGTGATCAAAATGATTTTACGACTCCCCTTTAAATTATGGTTAAAATGGACCCAATATTTTTTGATAACAAAACTCAGGAAATAATTAAACACTCCGTACAAAGATAGGAAGTAAATCATACCCCGTCTAGAAATTACAAATTGATCCTTCAGAAAAAAACTAGAAAAACTAATCAGCAATGCAAAAAAGATGATGTATTTTACTATCTCTATCAATTCGACGGATTGACTGCGTTTGAAAAAATCCTTTCCGTAGCCACTGATATAGAAGGCTGCAAAATGAAGAAAATACAGAACAAAAACCGTTTTTGCAACAATTTCTGTTTCAGATACAGAGATTAGTATATAAGCCAATATGCTGACCAGTATACTCTGCAAAAACGCTAGAGTTACGTTGTAGAAACCCCTTCCTTCCATTTTTTACTCCCTTTTTTTCCTACTTATTTCTTCCCGTAGGAACCGTAGTTCCCGTATGAACCATATGAACCATATTTTTCAAGCTGAATATTAAATTTATTCAGAATAACTCCTAAGAATGGTGTTCCTGTTTGCTCTAACTGGTCTTTAGCTTTTTGAACTTCTCTCCGTTTTGTTGCAGAAGCTTCAGTTACAAGGATAGAGGCATCACATTTTTGTACGATAATAGCCGCATCAATGACAACACCGATAGGGGCTGTATCCACAATGATATAGTCAAAGTATTTGCGTAAAGTCTCAATCATTGCTTCAAATTTGTCACTTTGAAGAAGAGCGGTCGGGTTTGGTGAAACAGCTCCTGATTGAATGACAAACAAGTTTTCTACGTTTGTTTCACACAAACCATGAGATAAATCTTTGGTTCCTGATAAGTAGTCTGTCAAACCTGTAATTTTTTCTCTAGATTTAAAGACACCAGACATTACCGAATTACGAATATCGGCATCGATAAGGAGTGTCTTATAGCCTGCACGTGCGAATGCCCAAGCTATGTTGGTTGAAGTAGTCGACTTCCCTTCTCCAGGTCTAACTGAAGAAAGGGCAATCACTTTGAGACCATCTCCACTCAACTGGATATTGGTCCGTAGTGCGTTATAATACTCCTCAGCTTTTTTTACAGAGTGTAATCGTTGTTCTGATAATTCTAACTTTGCCATATTTCCCTCTTTACTTTAATTTCTCAAGATTTGGAATAACACCTAAAAGTGAGATGTGCATCACTTCTTCGATATCTTCTGGACGCTTCACTCGATCATCCAACAATTCAACTAAAAGCACGATAATCGTGACGAATCCTACACCTGCTATAGTGGCTATCATTGTGTTTCGACGAATATTTGGAGAAGATGGTGATGTTGCAGGCCTTGCTTCTTCAAGTGTCGTTACATCTGACACCCGTGTTACAGAAATAATTTTCTGAGCGGCTACTTCTCTGAGTGCATTGGCAATACGACTTGCTTCCTCAGGATTGCCATCTCGAACCGAGATAGATACAATGCGAGTTTCTGCCGGAACTGCTACTGAAACTTTTCTTCCAAGAGTTTTTGCATCCATAGTTAATTTTTGGTCGGCCACTACTTTTTCAAGAACATCCTGAGAGAGGATGATTTCACGGTAGTCTTTTACCAAGTAAGCACCCGCTTGCAAATCTTGGTTGGTCAAACCAGGCTTATCTGCTTGGTTACGATTGACAACATATATACGGGTGGTACTAGCATACTGAGGCTTAATCACAAACGAGCTATAAGCGAAAGCTCCTAGACCCGCTACTAGCGCAGCTAAGACGATGAGGAATTTTCGTTTCCATAGCACTTTTACCAATTGAAATACATCAATTTCAAATTTATCTTGTTCTTTCATCATTTCTCCTAAATTAGTTGATCATTTATTATTTTTGATGGGTTTGTTTCAAAAAGTTCACGAGCTTTTCCTGATCCGTATTTTTTAGCAATGAGTTCATAAGCTTCTCTCATATACGGTGGGCGATTATCTAAATTGTGCATATCGCTAGCCACTACATGTACTAAGTCCTTGTCCAAAAAATACCTAGCACGCTTTTTCATAAACTTGTAGGTGTCTCCGAAAAGCCGCGGTTTTAATACACTCGAACTATTAATCTGCATATAGCAACCCATATTGATGAGCTCCCTTACTTTTTTCTCATCATTTTCTAAGGTGTGATAGCGCTCAATATGAGCAACCACAGGTGTAATCCCCAACATGAGAACTTTTGTCAAGGCGCTATGAATATCTCTGTAGGGTGTATTCATGCTAAACTCGATCAAGGCATAACGAGTACCATTGAGTTTTGGGATGATATTTTGTTCAAGTTTTTCTATAACGTCACTTGAAAAATAAATCTCAGCTCCGTATACTACATTCAAGTCTGGAGCAACCTCTCGAGCCAACTGTTTGACTTCGCTAAAATTAGCTGCAATTTTATCCTCTGGTGTTTCAAACATCCCTTTTCTTCGATGAGAGGTCGAAACAATGGTTCGAACACCTTGTGAGTAAGCTTCCTCTAGGAGAGCCTTACTCTCAGCTCTATTTTTAGGTCCATCGTCGACATCGAAAACAATATGTGAATGAATATCAATCATCTTATTTTCCTTCCATGGTATCTTTAATGGCTGCTTTAACAGTTTCCAAGCTTGTTGGGTCGATTTCTAACATGTAAAGATTGCTATCAGGCATGGCGTAAGAAGGAAGACCCATATGACCAGTCCCTTTCAAATCTTGATTAGTAACGGTATATTTTCCTCCGCTTGCCAACTGAGTATTGACAAGACTGACCATTGTTTCTGGTGGCATATTGGTCTGAATTGAATCCTGCAAGCTCTGAATAATACTATCATAGTTTTTTAGGGATTCTGCCGAGGTTAATTTCTGGATAATGGCCGCAATGACTTTTTGTTGGTTACGACCGCGATCCCCATCACCATCCGCAAGCGAATAACGCTCACGTACAAATCCTAAAGCTTGTTCAGAATCCAGATGGACATTGCCGACCGGGAAGTGGTATTGCCCATGACGCGATGTAAATTCTTGGTCATTATAGACGTCAACGCCTCCAAGAAGGTCAATCAATTTCAAGAACGAAGTAAAATTAAGGCGGGCATAGTAGTTCAAGTCGATACCATAAAGATTTTCTAAGGTATGGATAGAAGCATCTACACCGTAAATCCCCGCATGCGTCAATTTATCGTTTTGGTTGTTTCCACCATCTGCAATAGGGACATAGGCATCTCGAGGAGTTGTCGTCAAAAGAATCTTCTTAGTATCTTGATTCACTGTCATGATGATATTGACATCTGAGCGCGAAACTGAACTAATAGGACCATAGGTGTCAATCCCACTGATGTAGACATTGAAAGAATTTCCTGTAGCCACCTTAGGCGCTTCCACTTTCTTGGTCAAATCCTTGGTGTAGATTTTCTTGATCTTCTTAGCGTGGTCAGGATATTCCTGCTCAATCAGATTTTCAAAAACACTGTTTAAGACGATTGCTTTGGTTTCTCCATCTAACAAGCTCTTATAGGCCGCTAGGTAAGAAGACGCTTCTTCTACTGTCAATTCCTTGTTTTGAGTTGTTTTAATGTCATCTATCAATTTTTGAATATTCTCAGCATCTGATCCTGTTGGAGCAGCTACACTAGAAAGTTGAGAAACGTTATTAATCTCACTGTCTGCTAACACCGCCACACTTATAGAGTAGCTTGAATAATTTGAAGTTGCGTTAAATTGATTGGCAAGTCCTACAAATCGATTTACAGCTACTAAAGCTACAGAGCTAAATAAAATCGAGAGCAATAGGACTATCAAGGTGAACACCTTGGCTTTGCGTTTAACTATCAACAAGAGGGATAATAATGCTATGAGCACTAAAACTACTGCCAAGATAATATTGAAATAGCTGACTGCTAAAATTTGATATTTAAAAATCAAAAACAATAAAAAAGAAGCTAGAACAGCATAGATTAGCAACAAACCAATGTTTAAACTCTGCTGAAACTTGCTAGATTTACTTTTTTTTATGCGTCTACTTTTCATGGAACACCTCTTCAAAACATTTTAATTCAATTATATCACAAAGTACCTCTAAAGGCTATCTACATTAGTCAAGGAAACGTTTTATTTTGAAAATGTATTTAGTTAGTGTATATTTATTAACGCTTTTACTACATTTTATGTTTTCAAAAAACAGCTAAAATAAAAAAATAGAGCTCTTAAAAAGCTCTATTTTTTTATTATTTAACGTGACTTTCGAATTCTTTTTGACTCTTTTCAACTGAGTTTTTACGTTCTTGTTCCCATTTGGCTTTAGCTTCGTCAAATTGAGCAGTTGTTACGACTTCGGTTTGCAATTTCATGTACTTATAGTTACTTCCAGTACCTTTGATTCCGACAAGTGAGTAAGCTCGTGTAAATGGTGTCACACGTGTTACTGAAGCTCCACCACCGTTTGACACAACTGGGATTAGAAGAGAACTATCAATCAACCAAGCTTGTGCCTCTGCGTAGTTTTCATAGCGTTTAGCTACGTCTGTGTTTTCTGCATCTGCTGCTTTCAATTTTTGAGTATATTGGTCCAATCCTAGACTAGTAATCTTAGCTGTGTCCTTACTTGGATCAAGTCCTAAAATCTTGAGATAGAATCCATCCTCAGCATTGAAAGGATTGAGGTAAGTTGAAGGATCTTGGTAGTCAGCTGACCATCCATCCAAGTTCAAATCATAGTCATGATCTGCAGGAGTTGGTGCTTGAACTGTTGCATTTGTATAATCATCTGTTGACAATTGGATAACATCAACCACTACATTTTCAGAACCGAGCGTTGATTCGATTGATTGTTTGATTGAGTTTGTTCCAGAAAGCAAGGTCTTGTTAACCTGGTCTACAGGCAAGTCCAAATGAATTGGGAAGCTCACACCTTGTGCTTCCAATTCTTTTTTAGCTTCTGCAAACTTCGCTTGTGCTTTTTCTTTATTGAAATAACCGTCTTGAGCATCTTCAAGATTCATATTTGACCATTGTGTACCATAGTTTACCAACTTAGATGAAACTGTCTCACCAAAAGTCTTGTCACCTACTTGCACGAAAGTTGGTGGTACAAGCGAGTTACGAAGAGTGTTTTTAGCTGCTTCTTCTCCATTAGACTGAGCCGAATAAGCTGTACGGTCAATGGCAAAGTTGATCGCTTGACGGAAATTTTTATTTAAAATCGCAGCTTGGGTAGCTTGTTTTTGCTCATCGCTAGTCTTAGCTGTATGATTATATGTTTGGCGATTAACGTTAAAATTATAGTACCAAGAAGTCGCATCCTGCAAGCTATAGACGATGTTGTCCTTGTATTTTTCCTTTGTCTTAGCGAAGTTTGAGCTATTTGGATAAACACCTGCAGATGAGTAAGCACCACTTTCAAAGTTACGAATTGTCAAGTCTTGGTCTGAACCATCAAAGTAGGCCAATTTTACCTTTTCAATCGTTACTTTTTCTTGGTCATAGTAATGTGGGTTTTTCACATATTCGATAGAAGACTTAGATGTAAAATCTTTTAACAAATATGGTCCGCTATAAAGAATGCTATCTGGTTTCAGGGTTCCGAAGTCTTTACCTTTAGAAGCAAGGAATTCTTCGTTTACAGGGAACAAGATACTGTTAGTTGTCTTAGAGTTCCAGAATGGTTCTGGTCGTGTCAAGGTATATTGGACAGTATAGTCATCCAAGGCTTTGACACCAACATTTGAAAAGTCAGTATTTGCGCCTGTCACATAATCATCTAATCCCTTGATTGAGTTCTGAATCAAATCGAGAGCTTGACTCTTGTTATCAGCTGCATACTTGATACCTGTGACGAAATCCTGCGCTTTAATTGAAGCGTATTCTTCCCCATCAGCAGTGAACCATTTAGCATCCTGACGAAGCTTATAAGTGTAAGTCAAACCATCCTTTGAAACACTCCAATCTTCTGCAAGAGCAGGAATGAGATTTCCATAATTGTCATTTTCAAGCAAACCATCTACCAAGTTGGTTACAACAGCAGTATTATCACCAGAGTAGTCCAACAGGTAGTTGAAGGTTGTCGGGTCGGCACCAAATGTTGACGAGTAGGTTTTAACATCTGATGCTGACTTCCCACACGCTGTCAATAAGACCGCCGCGGCAAGCGTCAACCCCGCTCCAATCAGTCGTTTTTTGAGTTTCATGATTCATTTTCTCCTTGTATGTTAGGTTTTATGACATATAGCTATTCTACCAAATTTCGCCCCAAAAGTAAAGTTATTTAATTATTTGCCCTCTCGTCAGTATATGAAAAAAGAAAGAAATCCCGCATAAAATCAGGATTTCTTTCACCGTTGTTTAAAATTATTTAACGTGGTTCGCTAACTCTTTTTGATATTTAGCATTTGTTTCAAGTTTCTCTTTTTGCCATTTCTTGAGAGCTTCTTCGTATTCTTTAGTGGTTACAATATCATTTTGCAACTCTAAACCTTTAAATACAAACGGATCTCCCTTGATACCAACTTGAGAGTAGGCTTTCGAGAATGGTACTGTACGACTAACTGTAGGAGAACCTCCTGAAGATGCTACAGGAATGAGAAGTGAACTATCAGATACCCAAGCCTGTGCTTTAGCATATTTTTCATAGCGTTTGTTAAGGTCGGTTGTTTCTGATGCTGCATCATCCAAGAGTTTCTTGTACTCATCAAGTCCAACTTGAGCCATGACTTCTGGATCTTTACCTTTTGTGATACCCAAGTGTTTAAGGGCAGAACCCTTCTTAGCATCCAAGATATTTAGATAGGTAGCTGGATCTTGATAGTCTGGTCCCCAACCAGTTCCGTTCAAGTCATAGTCTTTTTGAGAAGGAACCTTAGCTTGAGAAGTAATACTCATTTTCTCATTATCTGTCATTTGAAGCACATCGATGACAACATTTTCAGTTCCAAGTGCTGCTTCGACAGATTGTTTGAGGGAGTTGGTTTGTTGAACAGCAATGACATCTGTCTGTTCAACTGGAATATCCAAATGGATTGGGAAGGTTACACCTTTAGCTTGCAATTCTGACTTGGCTTTTTCAAAGGCAGCTTTTGCTTTTGTTGGATTGTAAATAGTGTCTTTACCATCTGTCAAAGCTACATCTTTCCACTGGTCTCCGTATGTTACTAATTGTTCTTGAGCCAATTCCCCGAAGGTCTTTTCACCTACCTGAACATAGTCATAAGGTACAAGACTGGTACGGATAATCTTGTCCGCTCCTTCTTCACCATTCATCTGTGCAGAGTAAGAATGACGGTCAAGAGCAAAGTTGATTGCCTGGCGGAAGTTTTTATTGAGAAGCGCTTCTTTTGTAGAAGTCTTTTGTGCTTCATCTGTCTTTGCAGTTTTATTGTAAGACTGACGATTCACGTTGAAAGTAAAGTAATAGCTGGTCGCTTCTTGCGGACTATAGACAATCTTATCCCCGTATTCTTGCTTAGTTGAATCAAAGTTTGAACTTGTTGGGAAGAGACGAGCTGTTGTATAGGCTCCTGATGAGAAACTACGAATCAATGATTCTTGGTCAGAACCATCGTAGAAAGTAAGTTTGACGTGGTCAATTTTAACATTGTCTTTATCCCAATAATTTGGATTTTTTTCATACTCGATCACTGATTTTGAAGTGAAGTTCTTCAAAATATATGGTCCATTATAGAGAATACCTGAAGGTGTTGCTGCACCATAATCTTTACCTTGAGAATTCAGGAATTCTTCATTAACTGGGAGCATAGTCGCTGTTGTTACCTTAGAATTCCAGAAGCTTTCTGGTTGGTTCAAGGTGTATTGAACAGTGTAGTCGTCAATTGCTTTAACTCCAACTGTTGAGAAGTCATTGCTTTCCCCACTAACATATTCTGCCAAACCTTTGATAGAATCTTGGATCAGACTTAAGCCATCTGACTTACCATCAGCAGCATGTTTCAAACCAGTTACAAAGTCTTGAGCCTTGACCTCGGCGTACTCCTCACCTTCAGAAGTATACCATTTGACACCTTTACGTAGTTTGTAAGTATAGGTCAAACCATCTTGTGAAACCGACCAGTCTTCAGCAAGAGATGGAATCAAGTTTCCGTATTTGTCATTTTCCAAGAGTCCGTCGACCAAGTTAGCAATGACGTCTGATGTTGAACTTTTACTAGTAACGCTATAGTCCAATGTTGATGGATCGATGGCATATACGTATGAAAATGTTGTTGGAGCATCTGCTTTTTTCTCTGTCTTTCCACAAGCCGCTAAAAGAAGAGCTGCACTCATCGTTATCCCTGCTACTGCGAGCAACTTTTTCGATTTCATCGGTATTCTCCTTTAAAATACTATTTTTCACCATTATACCCTATTTTTTTATAAAAGCAAGGGTTTTAAGGGTATTTTTTAGAAAATTCAAAATAATATTTTTTTAAGAAATTTCTACACTTATTTTAGAAAAAAACTCAAGCATCTTGGATACTTGAGTTTTTTAGGTTTAATTAGCCAATTCGACACAGAATGCATCCCAAGGAGCTAGTGTTAGTTGTTCGAGATTTTCTTTAACCTCTGTGTTAGCAACCAAGATTGATTTGAGAACCCCATTAAAGTGAAATTCTTGTTCTTGATTTGAGAGGTTAGCTACTACTAGGAAACAGCGTTCCCCGTCCTTGCGAATATAGGCAAAAACTTTCTCAACCGTTTCTAATAATTCAAAGTCAGCTTGAACTAGCCAGCTGTTTTCTTTGCGAATCTGAACTAATTTTTGATAAGTATAGAAGATGGAATCTGGATTTGCTAAAGCCTCTTCTACATTGATCTTCGCATAGTTTGGATTGACTCCTAACCATGGTTTCGCGCTTGAAAATCCAGCGTAGTCTGTAGTATCCCACTGCATTGGGGTACGCGCATTATCGCGTCCAATCACACGAATGCTATCCATAATTTGCTCTAGCGGTACACCTTGTTCTAGCGCTTCTTTGGCATAGTTGAGGGATTCAATATCCTCTACTTGCTCCAGCTTTTCAAATGGGAAATTGGCCATCCCAATCTCCTCCCCTTGGTAAATATAAGGAGTCCCTCTCATGAAATGAAGCAAGATTGCATACGCTTTAGCCGATTTTTCACGATATTCTCGGTCATTTCCCCAGATAGAGACGATTCGTGGAAGGTCATGGTTATTCCAGAAAAGGGAATTCCAGCCATCCTCAACTCCTAATTCTGTCTGCCACTTGTTGAAAATCTCCTTTAATTTCCCTACATTTAGCTCTTTTTGGTAGTGCCACTTAGGTTGTCCTTCCTGATACTGAAGACAGATATGTTCAAATTGGAAGACCATAGACAACTCTTGACCTTCTGGATTCGAATATTTCTTGGCCTCTTCTGGATTTGCTCCCCAAGTCTCCCCTACTGTCAAAAGGTCTTTGTCGCCGAAGGTGGCCTGATTCATTTCCTTAAGGTAGGGATGAAGCATGGGACCATTGTTGACAATCTTCTGGTCAGGTATCTTCCCAATCATGTCAATAACGTCCATACGGAATCCACCAATCCCTTTATCAATCCAGAAATTCATCATCTCATAGATTTTATGGCGGAGCTCTTCGTTTTCCCAGTTGAGGTCTGGTTGTTTCTTACTGAAAAAGTGTAGATAGCATTGACAAGATTTTTCATCATATTCCCATGCAGAACCACTAAAAGTAGAGGTTAAATCATTGGGTTTATCTCGCCAGATATAGTAGTCACGTTCGGGACTTTGAGGATTTTCACGCGCTTCAATAAACCAAGCATGCTCATCGGATGTATGATTGACAACCAAGTCCATGATGATTCGAATATCTCGTTTTTTGGCTTCAGCAATCAGCTGGTCCATATCTTCCATAGTTCCAAAGATAGAAGCGATGTCTTGATAATTGGCAATGTCATAGCCATTGTCATCCATAGGGCTATCATAAACTGGTGAAAGCCAAATTGCTGTAATTCCAAGCTTAACTAGATAATCTAACTTGCTAGTAATTCCAGGTAGATCACCAATCCCATCTCCATTACTATCCTTGAAGCTTTTAGGGTAGACTTGATAGACAACTGCATTATGCCACCATTTTTCTTGCATATTTTCACCTCTTTTAAATTCACTTTACTCCATCATAGACTTTTTTTATCATTTGTGCAAGCGTTTGCGTTATCTTTTTTCTTACTTTTGTGACTCTCTAGTTTCTTATCTTCTATTTTTTTTATATAATAGAAAGTAGAGGTAAAAAAATGAAAAAACAAGCTTTTAGTTCTGAAAAATATCTAAATTTACAACGCGACCATATTTTGGAGCGTATTAACCAGTTTGACGGCAAACTCTACTTGGAATTTGGAGGCAAGATGTTGGAGGACTTCCACGCTGCCCGTGTACTTCCTGGTTATGAGCCAGATAACAAAATCAAACTTTTGCAAGAGTTGAAAGAACAAGTCGAAGTTGTTATTGCCATTAACGCTAGCAATATCGAGCACTCAAAAGCTCGTGGTGACTTGGGTATTTCTTACGACCAAGAAGTGCTTCGTTTGATTGACAAATTCAACGAACTTGGTATCTTTGTTGGCTCTGTCGTTATCACACAATACGCCGGTCAACCTGCTGCAGATACCTTCCGTAATCAATTAGCAAAAAATGGGATTGACTCTTATCTCCACTACCCAATCAAGGGTTATCCGACAGATATGGATCATATCATTTCTCCTGAAGGTATGGGCAAAAACGACTATATCAAAACGAGTCGCAATTTAATTGTCGTGACTGCTCCTGGACCTGGTTCAGGTAAGTTGGCAACTTGTATGTCCAACATGTACCACGACCAACTGAATGGCATCAAATCCGGTTATGCTAAGTTTGAAACCTTCCCAGTTTGGAATCTACCTCTCCATCATCCAGTTAACCTGGCTTATGAGGCTGCTACAGCAGACCTTGATGATGTCAATATGATTGACCCATTCCATCTCCAAACTTATGGAGAAACTACCGTCAACTACAATCGTGACATAGAGATTTTCCCTGTTCTCAAGCGTATGCTCGAACGTATCTTGGGTGAATCTCCTTATGCATCTCCAACTGACATGGGTGTAAATATGGTTGGTTTTGCAATCACTGATAACGATGCTGCAATTGAAGCATCAAAACAAGAGATTATCCGTCGCTACTACCAAACAGTTCTCGACTTCAAGGCTGAAAAAGTTGCTGAGTCTGCTGTCAAGAAAATCGAACTTCTCATGAATGATCTCGGCATCACGCCAGCTGACCGTAAGGTTGCTGTTTCAGCTCGACAAAAAGCTGAAGAAACAGATGGACCTGCTCTAGCACTTGAGTTACCTTCTGGTGAAATCGTCACTGGTAAGAATTCAGAACTCTTTGGTCCGACAGCTGCCGCCGTGATCAATGCTATCAAGAAGTCAGCGAATATCGATGCTGAAACCAAGTTAATTGAACCAGAAGTGGTGAAACCAATCCAAGGTTTGAAAATCAATCACTTAGGCAGTCGCAATCCACGTCTTCATTCTAATGAGATTCTTATCGCTCTTGCAATCACAGCTATGCAGAATCCTGATGCAGACCGTGCTATGAAAGAACTCGGAAATCTCAAAGGTAGCGAAGCTCATTCTACGATTATCCTAACAGACGAAGACAAAAACGTTCTTCGCAAACTAGGAATCAATGTAACCTTTGATCCATACTACCAATACGATCGTTTGTATCGCAAATAGATTGAAGACTCGTAGGAACTTCTTATCAAGTATCACCCCTCTTCGATAGATTTCGAATCTCTCTTAAGGGATGACTTTCTTTTATGCTAGAATTTTGACAATCTTCGGTTATCTTCTTTTCTAATTATTCTAACATTACTTCGGGAGTTTATTTATAATGAGAGAATTACTCAGCCAAAAAGAGCAAAGGCAATTAAAGATTTTAGAATATTTGTTTGAAAATCCTGACTGGATTTACCTAGATGATTTATCTAAGATCATCGGCTACAATGCCCGCATCATCAAGAGTGATATCAAGGATTTACGCGAAGTTTTCCCTGACTTTGATATTAGACATTCAACTGCAGGGATTATGATGGTGAATGTACAAAATAATGGTATTGAGCGAATCTACCAATATTTTTTACAGAAATCTGATTATTTCCAAATTTTAAAAGCTTTCTTCCTCTTGAACAGCCCCTTTACCTATGAACATCTTGCCGAATCTTTGGATATTTCCCTTCCTTCTTTGCGTAAGAAGGTTGCAGATATCAATAAGATTCTCGATGGAACCTACCGCTTCAAGCTCAAGGTAACCCCTATCTCTATTATTGGTGATGAAAAAGATATTCGATTTTTCTTCTCCCAATATTTCCATGAAGCATATAGCTTTTTAGAATGGCCTTTCACAGAAATCAAAGAAGCAGACATTGATAGCTTTGTTTCCTTCTTTATCAATTTGGCAAAATTCCCTGCAAAATATCAAAATCTTTATCAAATCAGAACTCAGGCTACAGTCGATTTGCACCGAATGAAGAGAGGTTATTTTGTTCGTTTCCCAAAACAAACCACTTCCTGGTTGAGCCCTATCTACGATCAACTCTCTGACTTTCAGAGTCAGTTACAAGACTTGGCCCAAGGGCTCGATGTTGAAGTCACCCCTGAAAACCTTAATCAGATTTTCAGTCCCTTTGCTGAGCCTGGTCTTTTCTTTACAGTCGAAGATTTCCTAGAGGCTCGTCAGTCTTACGAACAAGTCGATCGTTCCTATCATGCTGCGCGAGACATCCTAGACAACTTAACTCGAAGATTTGGTGTTCAATTTTCAAATACGGATACCTTGATTTGGAACCTGCACAACACTGCCTTGCTTGAGCGAAGAGAAATCAACTCCGAATCGATCATTTCACAAAACAAGGATTATACGCTTGGAAAAATTAAAAAATTCTTCCCTAAATTTTATGAAGCAACCGTCTTTGAAATGATGCGATACAAGAACATTATGGGACAAAAGGAGAAGACTCCTGCCCTTTCTCACCTGATCTACACCCTGTTCACTCACGCTGAAGGGCTTACAGATCAATTATTTGAACATAAAAAGAAAGTCAAGGTCTTAGTTCTGAGTGAGTATGACTTTGCCCACCCACAATTCTTGATTTCTCTCTACGAATTCCATACTTCAAATAACATCCAGTATGAAACTTGGGATAAAGAAACCCTTAATATTGAAGAAATCATGGATAGTGACTACGATGCTATTATCACTAATTTTGATATCAAAGGCCTCGAAGACATGCTCGTCATTAATATCAGTCGACTATCTATCCTGCAAGTTGTCAACGAACTCAATAAGATTTCTATGCAAGATTTATAATTTTAAAAACCTCCTAGAAAATATCTAGGAGGTTTTTGTAAATCTATGTTTGCTCTAAAGAATCCTGAGCCAATCACATTATTCAAAATCAAGAGTCTTATTCTTAATCACAAGCTTGGTATGAGCTGTTATATATTGTCGGTCAAGGGTCGTTGTAACTTCCCCTTCACCATTTATAATATGCCAAGCTCCATCTTTATGAACAACCATAGCAACTTCTTGTTTGTTTTTATCTTCATTCTTAACTGCTAGGGCATAGGCGTCATCGACCCCTTCAAGCAAGAGTTCCTTGTTGCTACTGAGTGTCAGTAGATAATAGACTCCGTCTCGAACACCAATATCGTATTGTTGATTCACAAATATGGTTTTGTCGTAGCTAGGTCTTGGTTCAGAAGTCCCTGATCCATTTCCAAGAATACTTTTAAAAGTACTTTTTTGTTTTTCTGCCTCAGCCTCTTCTTGAGATTTGATAAATTCCTGAACTGCAGCAATCTTTTCACTCTCTTGTTTCTTTGAAGCTCTCATTTGATGAATCACGACAGTTCGAATCAAAAACGAACTTGCAAACAAGAGTCCTATGATAGATGAAATTTTCCCCTTTTTCATTTCCGCTTCAATCTCCTTATACTTCACTATTAACTACTTTTCTATAGTATAACAAGATTTTTATAGGTTGACAAGAAATGTTGGAATTCAGTAACAGGACTACTTTATTCTACCGTTACTGACTTAGCGAGGTTACGTGGTTTGTCCACATCGAGTCCACGGTGTAGAGTTGCAAAGTAAGCGACCAATTGTGTTGGTACGACCATTGAGATTGGTGAGAGGTAAGGGTGTACGGTCGTAAGAACGATGTCGTCTGTATCTTTGGCAACATTTTCTTCTGCGATAGTGAGGACCTTAGCGCCACGTGCTGCCACTTCTTGGATATTTCCGCGAGTGTGGTTAGCAAGAACCGGGTCTGACAAGAGGGCCAATACAGGCGTTCCTTCTTCAATCAAAGCAATAGTTCCGTGCTTGAGCTCTCCAGCCGCAAAACCTTCACATTGGATATAAGAGATTTCTTTGAGCTTGAGACTGGCTTCCATGGCTACATAGTAATCTTGACCACGTCCGATGTAAAAGGCATTGCGTGTTGTTTCAAGAAGATCACGCACCTTGCTATCAATCAATTCTTTTTCTGAGAGAGTTGATTCGATAGACTGAGCCACGATAGACAATTCGTGAACCAAATCGAAAGCTTTGGCTTTTTCATTGCCATTTGCTTCACCAACCGCTTTCGCAAGGAAGGCAAGAGCTGCGATTTGCGCCGTATAAGCCTTGGTTGAAGCAACGGCAATTTCAGGACCTGCGTGAAGAAGCATGGTGTGGTTAGCTTCACGTGACAAAGTTGATCCTGGCACGTTTGTCACTGTCAAGCTTGGAATTCCCATTTCATTGGCCTTAACCAAAACTTGACGGCTATCAGCTGTTTCACCAGATTGGCTGATAAAGATGAAGAGTGGTTTCTTGCTGAGAAGTGGCATACCGTAGCCCCACTCAGATGAAATACCAAGTTCAACGGGCGTATCTGTCAATTCTTCCAACATCTTCTTAGATGCAAATCCAGCGTGATAAGATGTTCCAGCTGCAAGAATATAGATGCGGTCTGCATCTTGAACAGCCTTGATGATAGCTGGGTCTACGACTACTTGACCAGCCTCATCTGTGTAGGCTTGGATCAACTTACGCATAACTGTCGGTTGCTCATCGATTTCCTTGAGCATGTAGTAAGGATAAGTTCCCTTACCGATATCAGACAAGTCAAGCTCAGCAGTGTAGCTAGCACGCTCACGACGATTGCCATCGTAGTCTTGAACTTCAACGCTATCAGCTTTCACGATTACCAACTCTTGGTCATGGATTTCCATGTATTGGTTGGTCTCACGAATCATGGCCATGGCGTCTGAGCAGACCATGTTATAGCCTTCTCCAAGACCAATCAAGAGAGGTGATTTGTTCTTGGCCACATAGATGACATCTGGATTTTCAGAGTCGATCAAGGCAAAAGCATAAGAACCACGAATGATGTGAAGAGCTTTTTTGAAGGCTTCAAGTACTGACAAGCCGTCTTCTTCCGCAAATTTCCCAATCAAGTGAACGGCGATTTCTGTATCTGTTTGTCCCTTGAAGTTGTGTCCTGCAAGGTATTCTTCCTTAATTTCAAGATAGTTTTCGATCACCCCATTGTGGACCAAGACAAAACGTCCTGTCTCAGAGCGATGTGGGTGAGCGTTATCTTCTGTTGGTTTTCCGTGAGTGGCCCAACGAGTATGTCCGATACCAGTTGTCCCCTCAACGCCAGCTGTCTTAGCAGACAATTCTGCAATACGACCAACTGCTTTTACCAAATGGCTTTCAGCACCACCTAGAACAAAAATTCCAGCCGAATCATAACCACGGTATTCGAGCTTTTCAAGCCCTTGAATCAAAATATCAGTTGCATTTGTGTTTCCAACAACACCAACAATTCCACACATAGTATATACGACACAGGCAAGCTGTGCTTTCTCCTTATCGAAATTGGTATAGTCTGATTTTCTGTTTTTAGAATCAGTGAAAACAGTATATACTTGTTTCTTTCACTTGTCAAGAATAAAAATTGGTATAGCTCAATTGTTTTTAAACAGCAAACAAAAAACCATTCAAGAAACAGCTCTTGAACGGCTTAGAAATATAGCTAATCAACTGATATCCATACCCTATCTAACACTAGATATCATAGTTTATCTTTTCTCACTCCTCGTAGCCAATTATGTATTAGGGTGGATGGGATAGGCGCTTTCAAAAGTATCCACTATCTCTACTAAATGATCATCCAAATAGGCCATAGCTTGATTTCTGATTGGAGCAGGAATTCCATAGTAGGCTTGCGCAAGACCTCCACAGATAGCAGCGATGGTGTCGCTATCTCCTCCGATGGAAATCGCATTTCTGATAGCATCTTCAAAATCTTGTGACTCGAAAAAGGCTTGGAAGGCCTGAGGAACCGAACCTTGACAAGTCACATCAAAGCTATAGTTCTCACGAATTTGGTCCAGGGTAAAGTCCATGGAATAGTAGTTTTTATCGATGTAGTCTCTGATTTCATGGTGGCTAGAACCAGTTCTAGCCAAGAAGATAGCTACTGCAACTGCTTCTGCACCTTTTAGTCCCTCAGGATGGTCATGACTCACTTCTGTCACTGCTTGGGACAAAGCCTTTGCCTGCTCTATACTATCTGCCGCAAAACCGACAGGGCTAATTCTCATGGCAGATCCATTCCCATAACTCCCATAGGGTTGAGGATCATCTGAAAAGATCCAGTAGAAAAAATGACCGCCATAGCCACAATTTGGATATTGTCTCCCTATCTCTTGCATGTATTTCACTGCATTTTTCGAGAGTTGACTCCAGTCTTCCCTACTAGCCAATAAAGCTTTAGCAACCGCCAACGTCATGATACTATCGTCGGTCGGACAAGAATCACGAGTGAACAAATCAAACTCTTTACTCTTATGATTATCCGCCTCAAATCGGGAACCAATAATATCTCCAATAACTGCTCCTAGCATAAGCTACCTCCTAGAAGTTTTTCTCCTGTTCACAGGTAATACTTCATGAATTTCCTTCATTATACCATGTTTACTAATGTTTCGGTATTTCCTATGCAATCTACAAGCACTTTTGTTTCAGTCCAAGATAGGTATAGGTTCGAGTACGTGGACAATCTTTTCCCATCTTCACTCTAAAATAAAACCGATGTTCCCCACCATCCTTGGTATTTTCCTTGTTTAAGACAAAGTAGTCCTTTTGGTTAATGGCCATGGTTCGTAGAATATCATCAATCAAGAAAGTCAAGGGTACATTCATAGCAGAGTACTTTTGGAAATCTTCCTCAAAACGAATATAGTCATCTGAAAAATAGTCCATCTGCAATTTGTTTTCATATAACTCTTTTCTAGTCATCAACTTCCTCCTGACACAGTTGGATTGTGAGAATATCATCTACCCTGATTAATCGATAGCCGTCATCCGTTCTAACAGAGATTTCTTGAGGAGATAATTCTCTTACTTCACCCAATATGGTGCTTTTATGATTTTTCTCCTTGACCATAAAAGAGCCTTTTAGTCGTCCAACGTAGAGCTGAGAAAGTAGCAACAACTTCTCGACTGGATTCAAATCTGTTGATAAATTGACACGATTTTTTTCTTCACTGAGTGAACTGGTATGCTCCGATAGAAAAAAGCCCATCCACTTCTGCATGCCTGGATCCTGATAGTCCCTCGCGGATTGGAAGGGCAAATAAGAGCGATCAATCATTTTAGTCCATCTAATCCTCCAGCAGAGTGCCCTCCTATCAGCTTACTTCTGGCAATACTTCTCGATGCATCCTCTAAGGCAGTCGCCTTCAAAAGGGAAGTAAAGCCGAATTGTTCTCGAATGGAATCAATGGCAGTCTGGAGCCTTTCTTCTTTTTCTACTTTATCAACATCATCAAAAAGGGAAATCATCGCAAAGGATTCATCCACAAATCCTGAATAACTAACGGCAACACTTCTGACAGCCCCAGAAGTATATTTGCTATGGAATAATTTCAGTACATAACTAACTAAAAGACTGATATTATTGGTCGGCTCCACCTTCATCTGGGTATGGATGGAGCGTTTTTGTTCCTGCTTAGAAAAGCCAAGATGGATAGACACCACTGTCGTCTTTTTTCTGGCCCGTCGAAGCCTGACAGCCACCTGTTCAGCCATCTCTCGAAGGATAATTTCGATGTCTCGCTGTTTGACATAATCTCTCGGTAAAATTTGCGAATTGCCTAAGCCGTGAGATTTGGCTTTATAGGGCTTGTGAACATTGCTCTCGTCAATCCCATTGGCATGAAACCATAAGCGAAGCCCAGCTTGGCCCAGTTCCTTCTTCAAGTCATCAGGATTGCTATTGGCTAATTCCTTAATCGAATAGATTTCCAAACTATTCAAGCGCTTCTCCATCCGATGCCCAATCCCCCAAAAGTCGGTCATCTTTGGAATGGACCAGACCTTATCTTCCACGTCCTGGTAAGACCAATTGGCTCGCATGGTCGGTGTGTGCTTGGCTTCATTATCCAAGGCCAACTTAGCAAGCAAGGGATTGGCATTCGACATACCGACTGTTGAGTAAATTCCGGTCTGCCGCCAGATATCTCTCTGGATACGAGCCGAAAGCATATCCAGCTTATCTTTACGAGAAATCTGCTGATCTGGGACAAAATAATTGAGTGAACTGGTTAAATCAATAAAGCCTTCATCAATTGAATAAGGATAAATATCATCTGGACTGCCATAATTCTGGAAAATGCGCTGAATTTCCATGTTGACTGCAATATACTTATCCATCCGAGGAGGGACAATGACGGTCACCCGAGCCCAGTCTTCGATAAATCTCACATAGTCTGGATCTGTCCGTAAGCCTTGTTTTTTGGCATTATAGTAGGAAAATTTACGCGTTTTGATATCAAAGGGGAGGTCATAGGCACGGCCTACATTTGCTTTCCCAAAAACCTTTTTAAACATAGGTGAGGAGGCAAGAATAAGCCCAACAGAATTATCCGCCCGGCTCATGACACAAAGGGAGGTTTTGAGGGGATGGAGCCCTCTTTCTACACACTCAACGCTAGCATAAAAGGACTTCATATCGACAAAGGCAATATCACTTTTGGGCTCTCTGGAATAATCAAAGTAGCCCATAGACTATCCCTCCATGGGTACGAAATTCCCCACGATAATACCCACAATCCGCGGATCTTCTTCGTAAGAAATGTGAATATCCTTGTATTTAGGATTGATGGAAACCAAACGTAAGCCATCTTCTTCTCGGTAGACCCGTTTGATATAGGTCTGGTTATTGCAAACCACTGCATAGACTGCCCCGTCATAATCAAATCCGGTCTCTCGAATCAGAGCCACTGAACCATTTTGATACTTGGGTTCCATAGAATCCCCAGACACCCAGGAAGCAAAATCATGAGCCAGTTCTTCATTGAAATAAACCGTATCAAAATTTCGATCATCATAAACTGAAGCACCGATACCAGCCGACATGCGTTCATAGACATGATACTCGTAGAGTTTTTCTGAAATAGCAGTCACCTTCTTAGCTTGTTCTTCTTGAGCCAGATTGCGAGCATAGACTACCACCTTTTCTTTCCCTTGGTTAGAGAGGCTATTATAGAGACGGACAATTTCGATTTGGGTGAAATAGCCTTTTGGTACTTTTAAGATTTTCTCTAGTTGACGAACCTTTTCTTCAGAAGGCTCTTTAACCCCACGTTCCCAGGCTGAATAAGCCTGAAAACTAATGCCAAGCTGCTCTGCAATCTCTTTCTGTGTTAGCTTCAACTCTTTTCTCCGAGCCTTGAGTTTTTCTGGTTGGTACATGGTTTACCTCCTAGTGTGATGCTTTCATCATAGGTTGACTTTATTTTAAAACTCAACCTTTTTGGTTTAGTTTTATTATATAAAAAAAGTAGACGAATGTCTAGTGGAAAAATCTAATGTTAAAGTACGCTTGCTCCATCTTCATAACATGATCATGACTTACAAATAAAGAAGAAAACCATCTCAAATTTGATGAGATGGTTGATCTTTTAGTCTACTTTATAAAAAACTTGTTCCGAACTCGTTGGGGCAGCTTGACCAGCAATCAGCCTATTTTTAGTTAAATCAGTATCTAACCCAGGCATAATAAGTCCAGCAGGATAAATACTCATTCCATAGCCTGAGATACCATCTCTAATGCTGAATTCAATCGTTCCATGGCTACCCATGCTCTTTTTTTCAATGTTTCCACTGTTTACTAGTCCATTTTTATCGAATGTAAACTCTTGTCCACGTCCATTTCTCCAAGTTCCAACTAGAGTCGAGAAATCTCCATTTAGAATGGCTTGCTCATCTAGTTTTTGTGATCTAGCATTCGTTTGCTCTTCTTGTGTCGAGAGTTTTTCCTCAGTAGTCGTAACACTATCTTGAGTAGTCGTTGAACTAGTGGTTGTTGTACTAGTCGCTGTCGTACTAGTAGTAGAAACCTGTTCTGTTGTAGCATTTACTGCTTCTACATCTTGCTTCTTATGATTAAAGAAGAACACAAAACTTATCAGTACTATAGCATTTAAGCAACTAAACAGAATCAAAATCCAATTGATGCCTTTTCCTATTTTCATTTATAACTCCTTTAAATTATTCGTATTTAATTATATCATACTAAACTGATACTAGGAAGAAATTGTATAAGACAAAGACTAGTGGTGTGAACCATGAAGTGTTTCGAAACATTGATAATATCGTATTGATTAACGTTTTAAGGAAACTGACTTCGTCAAATTGCAGCCACATTTGTAAGCGACTAAAGTCGCAACAACTGTGTCAATTGCACCAATTTAGTAAGAAAGTACAAAAAACACCCACTAGAAATTCCAATCGTGGGTTTAGCATATTTCAAAGCAAGATGAAGTTTTCAAGGGTGCGACCAGTTATCTTTGTAAAAACATTTAATAAAAGTCACTCGTCCAGAAGGGCACTTGCTTATATTCTTCTAAAGCCAGAGAAAGTTTCCTATTTCCAAATTCAATCTCAAAATAATCGTATAAATCTTTGCCATAATAAATAATATCTAAATCCACTACTGATAAAATCGGCATCTCCTGATTCTCATAACTAGGGAGAAAACGATGCCCATATAAGGGGATTAAGCGAGGTGCTGATTCTAACATTTTCCTGATTTGTACATTTCTGTCCAACAGTGTAGTTGGCTCAATCCCCCAAGATTCATCCCACACCAGTTCATCCAAACTGTTCAAAATTCCATCATAGGGAGCAGCTAGGTTCCGTTTTATATGTTCTATATTTTCAGCTGAGAAATCTCTCCAGTTATAAAAACCTTCTGAAATAGGCAATAATTGTTGATAGACTGCCAACCACTGCTCAGAAAATTCAATTCCATAGATTTTCTCGACTTTTTGTATTTCTTCATCACTTAGACCTGGTTCCAAAGAAATCCCATTCTCGAGCAATAGCGTCTTAATCCTATCGATTTTCAAAAGATCTCCAACCATTTCCTCTCCTCCTATTCACTCCCCAGTGATCTCATCTCTTTTGATTCCTACCAAAGTATTACGTTCGCTAATCTTATAATAGCCTATCAAATCTCAATGCTCTTCGCAGATAACTTCAATGTCCTTATCTGAAATAGTTCGATTAGATTTTAGGATAAATTTTTTAATACTATTTATATCCTCATCTGTCAGATGTTCAATGCGAAATTCAATGATAAAATCAACTATAACGTCATTCCCTGAAATCATAATCATCGCATCTTCAACAACTCTTCCTACAAATATTTGCCTCACATGCAAATATCCAGTAGCTGGACTCGAAAAATACTGCTCCCACTTTATAGCACTTGAATAGCTTAGTTCTTGGTTCTTATAATAAAAGTGAGAAGTAACAATCTGCTGACTAACATCTAATAAATTCAATAAGCTATCTATCATGCTTACATCTGCTTACGCTATTCTCAATTCAACACTTAACATCATTTCATTCCTATTTATCAAGACTCGGTAATAAATTACACGTTTTTTCTCGTGCTTCGATTGGTTATTATAACCGTTTAGCTACACTTTACTCATTCTACAGTTTCACGATCCTGCCAAAAGAACCGAGCATCCTTTAAATCAAGATGTTCTATCTGAATATCACGACAAACAATTGTCATTTGCAGCAAACCAATATCAACCATACACTTCACAAAATCAGGATTCTCCTCATAAATTTGTAAAGAAATTTCTTGACCATGATGATGCAATTCCCCTCTAGTCATATCTTTGACGTGTTGATCTTTTCTCCATTGGATGTCTAAAGCATCATTGCTATACTCTACTTTTGCGCATATTAAAAACTTAATTTCCCAGTATTTTTCTTTGTTATGATAATCCTCTATGCATACAGAAACTTCATCTCCAAAATAGGATATCTTTAAATCTAGTATCCCCATTTCCCAATAATCTAGTCCTTCAAGCTCTTTTTGCTTAGTAGATAAATCAAATAGCAACAAGATTTTTCTCCTTCCCATTTATCCCCAAATAAATTCTTCAGATATTTATAGATGACTATTTTCATAAATGTCGCTAAACTCCCCCAAAGGTTCAACCTAATACCAAGTCACCATCTATCTTGTAGATTGCCGTCCCCAATGTATTCTAACCAGGCATCAAAAGTGGGGAAAACTTCTTTTTGTTCCCATCCTATATCAGCAAAGTCATGGATGATATGCACCAAACTGTTATCATCTTCAAAACAAGCGACATCATCATTATCATCTCTCCTTGCAAATGGATATAATCTTCTCCCAGGGTATCTCTTTTGAAGACCTCGAAATCTTCTCACTGTTTCATCGTCATTCATCAAGTACCATACACCAAAATCAACTCTACCATTGGAAACTAAATCCTTTAATGTTTGTGGATAGGATAATAAAAGAAAGAATGCTCAAATGTAATATCTGACATGAATGTTCCCCTTGTTACTATTTTAAAAAACAGAAAATACTTGTTACCTTTCTGCCCATTTAGCTAATTTGATACAATAATCTTCGATTAAATCTTCTGTGTCGTACATTTTTAGAATGTTCTCAAAATCTGTCGCTGATATTTCAGATACATCAAACTCTCCTGTAGCACTTATTGCATCAAAATCACTTGGATATGGAGCTTCTCCCAACTCCAAAGGTGTCCGAGTATCAAAGTAAGCTACGTTTCCATTATGGTAGATATCTAATCGTTTCGTTTCATAGCGTTCCTCGTCTATTTCAGAATACATTATGATCGGATCACCGTCATTCGTATGATTCCAAATTGTTTTATAATACAACATACAAATCCTCCCTAATTCCCCTACTATCTATCCAATCAAAATCATCTTTCTTTAGATAATGGACTAAGTAAGTCTTTCGTTTAATTTCAACTTATTCAGTGATTGAATTATCCAGTAAAAGAATGTCTTCTCCTATTTCTATATGTCAAGTATACCAAATAGGAACAGTCAACCTTACAAGGTCATCCATAAAATTCAATTTCCCAGGCACTACTATCGTATATTTCCAATCTTACTTGCAAAGCTTCTGTACCTTTTTCTATCGTTTTAAATTCAACAGGACTTGTAGAGGAAACAACTATTAAATTATTTATATCCTCTATTCCCTTTGAAAATTTTAGAAGTCCAGCCCAACTCATCGGATAGCCATATTTTGACTTTAAGACTAAATCTTCAAATTCCGACATAGGCAGATTATTGGGAGCTTTTCCTACAGCATCACATTCAAATATATACCAATCTTCATTATTAGATGGTATTTGGGAAAGAATCTCAAAAAAAGACAGCTTTTGATTATCCTTTAACAATTGTCCACTTATTTTCAACTCGTATTCTCCCAATTTTCTGTGATAATGTCTATCTACAATTCTTTCATCTGTCACAAGGACTAAGACATAGGTTACTAAGATTTTTTCTAACCGTTCCTTTAAAGCTGAGGGTTAATTGTTCCCACCTACTAAGCTAGTAAACCAGTCATCATAAAATTGTTTCTGTTCTGCTACACTGACACAGTTTAAGTTTGGTTTATCTTGGTCAAAAATCTCATAAACATTGTTTAAACTAGCTTGTTTTCCCATTTCTAAGAAATAGGCTTTTTCTCCTCCAAAATTCATCTGCATCGGAGAGGGAAATACACACCTGTCAGCTCCATTACATTGTAGAATCCCGCCTTCTTTCTCCAAATCCAGACGATAGTTCATAAGCGCCTCAAAGAAAGAGTCGGCTTCATAGCGTTCAAAACCCGAATCTCTATCAACATCAAGAATACATAATTCTTCGCTATCTCTAATAAAAATCTGACACGTTTCCATTCTATTCTCATTCTTATAATAAATCGGCAATAAAACGACTCTCATTTCCCACCTCTGCTGATTTTTGGTAAAATCTTTTACTTTAAATTTTTCACAATTTCGAGCATCCGTCTCATAACTTAGTTCTGCATAAGCAAGAAAATCTACAAACTAGAAATCTCAACACTTTTCCCCATAGAAATAGCATGTTCAAAGTCCAAAATATTATTATAAGACGATAATTTGCTAAACTATACTCTGTAGTTAGAGTAGACAATTCTTTAAATAATATACTGAAACTCTCCCCTGATACAACTCGTTCATAAGGATTGGATAACAACTACCCCAATTTGAATTTTCAAGACGTATAAAATCAGTTGAAAAAAAGGAAATCAAAATCCAATTGTCTAATAGAACAAACCAACCTTTAAGGAAAGTGACATAGCAATCCCCATAAATTTATTTCAACAGAAAATCTCTTATTCTAAGCTATTATAGCATTCTTTCAAGTAAAGTTGTATGTCTTTCCTAAAATTCATCAAAAAAAACACCCCATGGCGTGAACCATGAAGTGCTTTGAAACGTTGATAGTATCGTGTTGATTAACGTTTTGAGGCAACTGACTTCGTCAGTTTGCAGCCACATTTGTAAGCGACTAAAGTCGCAACAACTGTGCCAATTGCACCAATTTAGTATGGGAGCATAAAAAAGAACACCCCGAAAGGTGCTCTTTGTAAGTATAGTAATTCTTTCGAATTAACGTTTACTAAATTGTGATGCTTTACGAGCTTTCTTAAGACCTGGTTTGGAAAGTATGAATTTCAGTTGGACTAAAAACAGCGTAATATCAAGACTTTTCTCCGCTTTTATAAAAGCTTTTTTCCAATCAAATTCAACTAATTTTATCCGAATGGTGTGGATTTTACCCCCAAAATTACAGAGAATGGAGCTGATAAACACTAAACGTTCACACCATTAGTTAAATGATTTTTTGTTCATCATTTTTCTTAGATGATAGAACTTCTAATTTATTTCTTATTCAAGCAAAAACAACCTGCTATAAGTAAGAAAGAGGAAGATACAAGAAAAACACGGCGTAAAAACCGATTCAGTTCATTGTCCTCAATCCTTGTCTGCTTCATTTTCTTTTACGAGATCGTTTTGTGAATCTTTTTCAGAGAGTTTTTGATCAATATACTTGTCAATGTTTTCATAAAATTCCTTGGTCGCTTCACTATCTAATGTTGGCGAGTTCTGAACTTGATTCACTTTCAATTGAACAGATTGAATACCGTAAGAGGCTTGTTTTTGGTGGAGTGTTTCTAATTCTTCTTCTGAAATCGGATCTCCAACAACCGTCAAGACCAATTCATTGTTACTTGACTTGTAGACTTGATTAATAACCGTATAATTGGCGAACTCTTTTCCTACAAACTGTTTGATCCCTTCTTTGCGCG
>ERZ773062.140-NODE-140-length-49225-cov-37.533964_pt1 | contig 49225 bp, 64 predicted proteins | sample MGYA00580626_ERZ773062 | MGnify/ENA primary metagenome ERZ773062 (study PRJEB29015, sample SAMEA2738003) | human oral metagenome | biome: human oral; feature: human-associated habitat; material: dental | place: China | collected 2058 ... | reverse complement strand
GTCAAAATTGTGGGGCTGAATCCTCTAAATGGATGGGCCGTTGTCCACAATGTGGAGAATGGAATACATTAGTTGAAGAAATCATTAAAGAAACTAAACATAGTCGAACACCTTCTCGAGGTGTTGGAAATCAAACGGCGAAACCTACCGCCTTGCCAGATATCGAAATTTCTTCTATTGCACGCGTATCTACAACCTTTGGTGAAATTGACCGTGTATTAGGTGGTGGCATAGTGCCTGGTGCTCTAATGCTTTTAGGTGGTGATCCTGGTATTGGTAAATCTACTCTGTTACTACAAGTATCCCAGAAGGTAGCCGATACAGTAGGAGCAGTTCTTTATGCATCTGGTGAAGAGTCTCAGTTACAACTTAAACTTCGAGCAGAACGACTGCATATTAATAGTGAACGATTACAAGTTATTGCAGATACTGATCTAGATCATATATTGGAGCAAGCTGAAGCAATGACTCCTTCCTTACTAGTCATTGACTCTATACAAACTATGTATACTGGAGATATAGATGCTGCGCCAGGCAGTGTTAGTCAAGTTCGGGAATGCACATCTCGCCTACTTCGCTTCTGTAAAGAACGAAATATACCTACTGTAATCATTGGTCATGTAACAAAGGAAGGCAATATTGCAGGGCCTCGTATGTTAGAGCATATGGTAGATGTAGTGCTTTACTTCGAAGGGGAGCGTTCTTATCAATTCCGTATATTACGGTCCATTAAAAACCGTTTTGGTTCTACATCAGAAACAGGTATTTTTGCCATGGTAGAGGAAGGGTTACAAGAATTATCCAATCCATCTGCTTCTCTCTTGGCAGAGCGTTCCGATGAAGAAAGTGGCAGTGCTGTTATGATTTACCTCGAAGGGGTTCGGCCCATCTTAGTAGAGGTACAAAGCTTGGTCGTTACTACGGCCTTTGGTATGCCTAGACGTACGGCGATTGGTTATGATCTTAACCGATTAATTGTATTATTAGCAGTCTTAGAAAAACGCTGTGGCTTTACATTAGGTAATAAAGACGTGTATGTAAATGTCATCGGTGGTCTCAAGGTAAATGAACCTGCTTGTGATTTATCTATGGCGGTTGCCATTGTGTCAAATCTGAAAAATCGAATCGTTCCAACAGATATGGTAATTTTAGGTGAAGTAGGCTTAACTGGTAATGTTCGCAGTATTCCTCGCATTGAACAGCGTATAAATGAAGCCAAGAAATTAGGTTTTAAAAAGTTTATTATTCCTGAAGGCAACTATAAACAAATCAAGGATAATGATAGTTCTATCAAAATTAAAGGTGTCAAATCTATACAAGAGGCGATGCAACTCGTATTTTCATAATTAGGAGGTGATGTAATGATTTATCGGATATTGCGCTATGTAATAGCTATTCTTGTGGGCACAGCGGCCTATGTTGGAATGGATAGCTTAGCACCTATTATCGACCCATATTTGGTATCTCAATTTGAGTCCTTTGGGGATATGTCATTAACCATTGCACGTATTTCAGTATTGATTTTTGGTACTCTATTAGGCGTTATTATTGGGTATTTAATTTCTTCATTTATTTTAAAGCAAGGCTTAGTCATTGCTAAACGTTTAGAACGCATTCTTACTCATATTCCAAATCAAGAATTGATTGCAGGCACCATCGGTTTATTATTCGGTCTTATTATTGCAAATTTAATTGGTGTTGCATTCAATCAAGTGCCTATTATAGGACCTTATATTCCTATTATATTGAGTGCTATCTTTGGATATAGTGGCCTTAAAATTATGGCTCGTAAAGGCCCTGAAATGTACAATAACTATGTACAACAATGGAGTGGAGAAGGCCCTAAAAAAACAAGTCGTTTTAAAATGTTCTCTACTCATAAATCTGATAAAACTACGAGCACACCAAAACTACTAGATACATCTGTTATTATTGATGGACGTATTAAGGAACTATGTAATACAGGATTTATTGAAGGCCCTCTAATGGTTCCCCTCTTTGTATTGAATGAGTTACAAATTATTTCTGACTCTGCTGATGCTACAAAGAGAAATCGCGGTCGTCGTGGCCTCGATATTTTGAAAGAGATGCAAGATGCTAACAAGGTAGCCATTGAAGTGATAGAAGATGATTATGATGATCTTACAGAAGTAGATTCTAAATTAATGCGTCTTGCTTTGGATAAGCAGTGGAAGTTGATGACTAATGACTTCAACTTAAATAAGGTGGCTCGAGTGCAAGGCATTGAGGTGCTTAATCTGAATGAACTAGCCAATGTACTGAAACCGGCCCTCATTGCAGGCGAATGGATTCGCGTGCAAATTATGAAAGAAGGCAAGGAAGTACACCAAGGTGTTGCTTATCTCGATGATGGTACCATGATTGTTGTTGAAGATGGTAAACCTTATGTGGGGCAAACTGTAGAGGTAATGGTTACATCCATATTACAAACTAGTGCAGGTCGCATGATCTTTGCTCGTGTAGATGGAGGACAAAATGGACAAGGTAATTAGTTGTATTGTTCTCGCCGCTGGTGCGGGGCGCCGCATGGGGTATAAAGAAAATAAGATATTTATCCCTTTAGGACGATTCTCTATCATTCAGCGTACATTGCAAAATGTGGCAAATATTGAAGGTTTGAAAGAGATTATTCTTGTTGTAGCCGAAGGCGAACAAGAATATATGACAAAACATATTCAAGAGTTGGATTTGTCTGTTCCAGTTCATATAGTGCTGGGTGGAAAAGAGCGTCAAGACTCTGTAGCATGTGGCCTTAAAACTGTATCAGAAGAAACCAATATTGTCCTTGTTCATGATGGAGCGCGACCATTAGCCTCTACAGAAATGTTTAATAATGTTGCTGACTCGGCTAATACCTATGGTGCTGCTACAGTAGGTGTTCCGGCTACAGATACCATTAAACGAGTTGATACAGACCATAATGTTCTAGAAACATTACAGCGTAGTGAGCTATACCAAATTCAAACGCCACAAGGCTTTCAAAAAGAATTATTTGTAGAGGCTCATCAAGCGGCATATGAAACAAAATATCTTGGTACTGATGATGTATCATTAGTTGAGTATGTAGGTAAGCCTGTACATATAGTTGAAGGAAATTATTGTAATATTAAAGTGACAACACCAAATGATATTGCAGTAGCTAAGCGATATTTAGAAATTGAGGATACACGTATGCGCGTTGGATTTGGTTATGATATTCATCAATTAAAAGCAGGTCGCCCATGTATTCTTGGCGGTGTTCATATCGAATCTGAACTCGGCCCTGATGGGCATTCCGATGCGGATGTTCTTATTCATGCATTGATGGATGCTATGCTAGGTGCTGCAGGTCTACGAGATATTGGATATTATTTTCCACCTGAAGATGACCAGTATAAAGGGATTTCTAGCATGCTTTTACTAGAAAAGGTTAATTCCTTATTGAAAGAACGTGGGTTACAAGCCTATAATATAGATATTATGGTTATTTCAGAGACACCTAAGTTAAAGCCACACATCGATACGATGAAGGCTAACTTACAATCTGTTTTAGAAATACCATTAGAACGTATTAGTATTAAAGCGACAACAAATGAAATGCTTGGGGCCATCGGGCGCCGTGAAGGCATTGCTGCACAAGCTGTCGTTTCTGTATATGAAGGAGAGGTATAATCATGAGTTCCATGAAAGTTCGTTTTGCTCCAAGCCCTACGGGTCCATTCCACATTGGTGGCGCTCGTTCTGCTTTGTTTAACTGGTTGTTAGCACGTAAAGAAAAAGGCACATTTGTATTGCGTATTGAAGATACAGATCTGGCTCGCTCTACTCGTGAAAGTGAAGAAAATATCAAAGCTTCCTTGCAATGGCTTGGCATGAACTGGGATGAAGGCATTGATGTAGGTGGCGATAATGGTCCTTACCGTCAAACAGAACGTCTTGACTTATATAAAGAAGTAACACAACGTTTGTTGGATGAAGGCAAAGCGTATGAGTGCTATTGCACACCTGAAGAATTAGATGCTGTTCGCCAAGAACAAATGGATCGTGGTGAAACACCTAAATATAATGGCCATTGCCAACATTTAGATGAAGAAACAAAGGCTAAATATATTGCAGAAGGTCGTAAACCAACCATTCGCTTGCGCGTTCCCTTGAATAAAACATATGCTTTCGATGATATGGTACGTGGTCATGTATCCTTTGAATCCAATGGTGTAGGTGACTTTGTAATCGTAAAATCTGATGGTATTCCTGTATATAACTTTGCAGTAGTAATGGATGATCATATGATGGGGATTACTCACGTTATTCGTGCAGAAGAACATTTATCTAATACTCCACGTCAAATGGCTATTTATGAAGCACTAGGCTGGGAAGTGCCAAAATTTGGTCACATTTCCTTGATTCTTGGCAAAGATTACAAAAAAATGTCCAAACGCCATGGTGCTACATCTGTTGAACAATACAAACAATTGGGCTATTTACCAGAAGCACTAGTAAACTTCTTGGCTCTTCTTGGTTGGGCTCCAGAAGGGGAAGAAGAGTTCTTCACACAAGATGAATTGATTCAAGCTTTCTCCATGGATCGCGTAGCGAAGAACCCAGCAGTATTTGATATTGATAAATTAAACCATATCAACTTCCACTATATGAAAAATTTGAGCGACGAAGATTTATTCCATCTTTGTTTGCCACATTTGAAAGAAGTTGGCTTGGCTCCAGATAGCTTAAATCAAGCGGATATTGATTGGTTGACATTATTATGCTCTACATTCCGCGACCATATTAGCTATGGGGCGCAAATTAAAGATCATGTAGGCATGTTTATGGGTGAAACTGTATTCCTTGAAGAAGGTCACGAAGAGGAATTGCGTGCTGTATTGAATGAAGAAACAGCACCAACAGTTCTAGGTGCATTCCGCAGTGCATTGGCTGAACTTGATGAAATTACGCCTGATGTTGTAAAAGCAACTATTAAAGCAGTTATGAAAGAAACTGCTTTGAAAGGTAAATTCGTATTCATGCCAATTCGCGTAGCTTTAACTGGTCAAATGCATGGTCCAGATTTGAATAATATTGTTACATTGCTTGGTAAAGAAAAATGCTTGCATCGCTTAGACAATGTTAGCGCTTTAACAAAATAGTAATACAATCTAAGAAAAAAGCTCTCATAGCTATTGTTATGAGAGCTTTTTATGTATATTGAGATTATCCTATAGAAATGCTATAATAATCGGCGTCTTTTATTTTTATTTATTATGAAAGTGAGTGCATTTATGAGTATTATTCGTTCTCTTAACCACTTATTCAATAGCTATCTTTCCTGGGTCGTGCTATTGATGGCAGTGTTAGCGTATGTATTACCAACTGTATTTTCTTGGATGACGCCGTACATTGCGTACATGCTTCAATTTGTAATGTTTGCCATGGGTTTAACATTAACAGCTCAAGTGTTCCTTGATGTATTTAAGCAACCGATGAAAGTTATCCTTGTATCTGTAATTCAATTCTTGTGGATGCCATTAGCAGGTTTCTTGGTAGCCCTTATTTTCAATTTCCCTCCAGAAATTGGTATCGGATTCATCTTGTTAGGTGCATGTCCTGGTGGTACTGCCTCTAATGTAATGACATTCCTTGCGAATGGTAATGTTCCGTTATCTGTATCTGCAACGACTGTTTCTACATTATTGGCTCCAATTTTGACACCTTTATTCGTTGTATTGTATGCAGGTGCTACATCTTCCATTGAAATCCAATTTATGCCGATGTTTATTTCTATCGTAAAAATCGTATTGGTACCGATCATCTTGGGTATCGTATTGAATTACTTCATCGGCTCTAAGATCGAACCTGTTAAATCTGTATGTCCTACAATTGCGGCTATTGCAGTATTATTAATCTTGGCTGCTGTTACTGCAGTGAACCAAAAACAAATTGCTGAAACTGGTTTCATCATCTTCGTAGCTTGCTTAGTACAAAATGTGAGTGGTTATGTAGTAACGTACTTTATATGTAAGGCTCTTAGTATTGATGTTTCCTCTCGTCGTGCAATGCAAATTGAAGTGGCAATGCAAAACTCTGCATTATCCGTATCTTTAGCGCTTAAACATTTTACTCCTCAAGCGGCAGTAGCAGGTGCAGTATTCTCTATCATTCATAACTTTACAGGCTCTATCTTCGCAGGTATTTGCCGTAAACATGACGATCAAGAGAAGTTGGAAAATGCTTAATAGTTAATTCATCATCCTCATCTTTCAAATTTATATCCGAAATATGCATGTTTAATACATTGTTTGGCTATGTTGAAAGATGAGGGTTTTCTTGTTTTCATTGACATTCTATAGGATAATTGATATAATATTTCTATATCTGAATATAGATTTAATAGTAAAAGCTGAGACTGAAAGAAGTACTCTACAACTAACTTTTTAGCGAGAACCGATGGTGGGAGGGTTCAAGTATAGGTAGACGAAATGCATTCACGAGCTGACATTCCGATTATAGGTAGGTTTGTCCGGTGACGCGCCGTTATGCGATGAGTGGGTGCCACTGCTGGTACCTAACAGAGTGGAACCGCGGACCATCGTCTCTGTATGAGATGAGGGGTCTTTTTTATTTTACGAAAATGGAGGCATCGGTAACGATGAGAGAAATTACAGTTTATAATACTATGACGCGCCAAAAAGAGGTGTTCAATCCTGTAACACCAGGTGAGGCAAAGATGTACGTATGTGGTGTTACACCATATAACCATCCTCACATTGGCAATGCACGTCCATTCGTAACTTGGGACGTAATTCGTCGCTATATGAAACATGTAGGCTATAAAGTAACATATGTACAAAACTTTACTGATGTAGATGACAAAATCATCAATACATCCAATGGTGAAGGCGTATCTTGGGATACTATTGCAAACCGTTATATCGACAGCTATTTCGAAGTAATGGATGCCCTTGGTGTACAACGTGCTGATATTTATCCACGTGTTTCTACACATATCGAAGATATTATTGCTATGATCTCTACATTGATTGAAAAAGGCTATGCTTATGAACTCGATGGCGATGTATATTATAGCGTTGATAAATTTGAACATTATGGTGAGTTATCTGGCCGTACATTAGATGATATGGAAGCGGGTGCTCGTATCGAAGTTGATGGCCGTAAGAAAAATCCTATGGACTTTGCGTTATGGAAAGCTGCAAAACCAGGTGAACCATATTGGGAAAGCCCTTGGGGGAATGGCCGTCCAGGTTGGCACATTGAATGTTCTGCTATGAGCCAAAAATATTTAGGTACAGAATTTGACTTCCATGGTGGTGGTAGTGATTTGATCTTCCCTCATCATGAAAACGAAATTGCCCAATCTGAAGGTTGTTCTGGTCAACATCCATCTGTACGCTATTGGTTACACAATGGTTTCATTACCATTAATTCTGAAAAAATGTCTAAATCCTTGAATAACTTCTTCTTGGTAAAAGATATTTTGGAACAATATAGCCCAGACGCATTGCGCTACTTCTTGTTGAGCACTCATTATCGTAGTCCATTAGATTTCTCTGATGAACGTTTAGAGGAAGCAAATAAATCCTTAGAACGTTTAAGCACTGCTATTGAAAATCTATTGTACCTTGAAAAATGTGAACCAGGTCCATGTGATGAAGCGCAACACTTATTAGAAAAAGCTAAAGAGTATGAAGAAGAATTCGAAGCAGCTATGAGCGATGACTTCAATACTGCGTTAGCTACATCTAGCATGTTTGGTCTTGCTAAAGAGATCAACATTTACTATCAAACTGTAACAGGTCGTGAAGGTGTTGTTTGCCAAGAAGCTATTGCTGAAGTAAAACGTATCTTCAAGTTCATGACAGAAGTAATTGGTATTCTTGAAAAAGCATGGGAAGGCAACACAGGTGCTAACGCTGCTGAATATGAAGAATTAATGCAAGTAATCTTGTCTGTACGTCAAGCATGTCGCGATCAAAAACAATGGGCATTAGCTGATTGTATCCGCGATCGTTTGGCTGAAATCGGTATTACTATTGAGGATTCCCCTCAAGGTGCACGGTGGAAAAAACGTGAAGTTTAAACAATTTCAATTCTTAAAGAATGAAGCAATAAAAAAGTTGACGGCTCTTGAACAAGAGCCGCTTCGTTTGCGTAAACGAACTATAGAGGAGTGTCTCAGTGCAGATGCAGTTATGCTTGCCTATATTGGCGATGCCGTATACTCCATGTATGTCCGTGAACGAGTGGTACAAATGAATATATCTAAGGTACAAGTGTTGCACACCATTGTTACTGAGTTTATTTGTGCTAAGTCACAAGCGAAGGTATTGCTTGAAATAGAGGATGCTTTCACAGAACAAGAACAAGCTATTGCACGACGAGCTAGAAATAGTAATGTAAATGTGCCAAAAAGTAGTTCTGTTCAAGAGTATCGTAGTAGTACAGCCTTTGAAGCCGTACTTGGATTTCTTTATGAAACGCGTCAAGATGAGCGCTTACAAGATGTTATGAAGCAAGCCTTTTCAATAACTCTACGAGGTATGTAGTATGGATAATTATATTGTAGGTCGCAATGCGGTTAAAGAGGCCCTTAAAAGTGGTCGTTCCATCCAGCGCATTATGGTCAGTGAAGATAAGGTTAAAACAGGTCTAGCTGATATTGTTGGCCTTGCTAAATCTCAAGGCATTGAAGTACGTCCAACGCCTATCAAACAAATGAATAAATATGATTTAGAGGTACCACACCAAGGTGTTATTGCTCTTGTTTCTGCTGTTCAATTTAAGGAACTTGGTGAAGTACTACAAGAGACGAATCATGATGTCCCTTTGCTTATCCTAACAGATGGTGTTGAGGATCCACATAACATGGGCGCAATTATCCGTACTGCGGAATGTGTAGGGGCTACGGCCGTACTCATTCCTAAGCGTCACAATGCTCCTATTAATGCTACTGTAGCTAAAACATCGGCAGGTGCTATTGAACAAATTCCACTTGTACAGGTTGGGAATGTAGCTCAAACTATTAAACAACTTCAAAAACAAGGTTTTTGGGTTATGGGCGCTCATATGGAAGGTGATCGTACCTTATACGAGGCGGATATGACAATTCCTACAGTTATCGTTATCGGTAATGAAGGTAAGGGCATTAGCCGCGTTGTGAAAGAGGCTTGTGATTTCCTCGTTACCATCCCTATGTATGGGAATTTAAATTCTTTGAATGCATCTGTTGCAGCCGCCGTTCTTATGTATGAAGCGGTTCGTCAACGACAAGCGAAATAATTATGTTAAAAGATATCTTAATTGTAGATGGATATAATGTGATATTCGCCTGGACTCATCTAAAGAAATTGGCTCATGAGTCATTAGAACATGCCCGTATGGAGCTTAGAGATAGATTGTTAAACTACGGAAAATTCAAGGGATACGAAGTTATCCTTGTGTTTGATGGTAAATATACAAAGTCTGGCGGTTCTGTAGAGGCTATTACGAGCGGATTTCTTGAAGTTTATACTGAGGATGGAGAGACGGCGGATTCCTTTATTGAACGAGAGGTATTTTTGCGGAAAGGCAAATATACCAATGTATATGTTGTAACCTCTGATGGAGCTGAACAAAATCAAATTCTTGGATCTGGTGGTTTACGCATTCCAGCTCGAGAATTGCAAAATATGATTCGCATAGCTAAGGAAGAGGAACGATTACAATACGCTCATGAACATAGACGAGATCAATTTAGCTTGCGACGTAATGAAGTAGGAGGGTTATTATCTCCTGAAGTAGCTGAAAAGCTAGAGAAATTACGGCGTGGCCATTGATAGTTGAAAATCACATATAGTTCCAGTATAATGAATATATTGGTTTTTCTGCTCAATTGTAAGGAGGAGCATATGAACACAATTCATACACGCAAGCCCGATTACAATTTCAAAGAAATGACCGATGAGCAAGTTGTGGTCATAGCTCAAGAAGAGCAAAATGAGTTTGCAATCGATTATATTGTTAATAAATATAAAAACTTTGTTCGTGCAAAGGCGCGTTCTTACTTTTTAGTAGGCGCAGATCGTGAAGATATCATTCAAGAAGGGATGATTGGTCTTTATAAGGCTACGCGAGATTTTAAACATGATAAATTAGCGTCCTTTAGAGCTTTTGCGGAGCTTTGTATAACTAGACAGATTATTACGGCTATTAAGTCGGCTACTAGACAAAAACATGCGCCTTTAAATTCCTATGTATCTTTAAATAAGCCAGTTTATACAGAGGAATCAGAGCGTACATTGATCGAGATGCTATCTTCAGCAAAGGTTACCAATCCTGAGGATCTTATTATCAGCCAAGAGGAATTGGATGATATTGAGCGCAATATTGGTCATATTTTAAGTGAACTCGAGTGGGAGGTCTTGGAAGGCTATTTAGACGGACGTTCTTACCAAGAAATGGCTGAGGTCACAGATCGCAGTGTCAAATCTATAGACAATGCGTTACAAAGGGTTAAACGTAAATTAGAGAAGTATTTAGAACATCGGGTTTTGGATTCTCCAAGAGCCACACAGGAAGGATGACAGTCGTGACAAATTTCTTAATGATTGTAGAAGTTATTGTATCTATCTTATTAATCGTAGTAGTTGTTGCACAGAATAGCAAAAACGCAGGCATGGGTGGTGCTGTTTCTGGTGCGGCAGACTCTTCTTTTGGTGGTAAGCAACGCGGTTTAGATGCTTTCTTATCTAAATGTACGATTATATTGGGGATTATCTTTGCTGTGTTGAGCTTAGTGTTAGGGGCAATGATTAATCAATTCTAATGATGAAAGCCTGCTTTGCAGGCTTTTTCTTTTTTCAGAATAAGGAGGTGAAGATTTGAAGAAGAAAGTATTAGACTTTTATAAATCTATACAACCACATGCATATCATATTGAAGATGCTGCTATGGATAATCACATTCGAGGTGGTAAGGATCTTGAGATGTTTATTCGTTCAGCAAAAATGCTTGCTCGAGAAGGGGTGCTAACATCTTCTCGACCTGATGTATATCAATATGCAGAACAACAACATGAAGAATATGAAGGTATTTATAAGGGCTATCGTAAGTCGTATGGCTTTGTGATTATGCCTGATGATGAAGATATATATGTAGCAGAACAAAATAAAGGGACTGCTATGCACAATGATAAGGTTCGAGTTCGCGTTGTACCGTCTAACTATACAAAGCATAAACGAGAAGGCGTCATCGTTGATGTTATTGAACGAGCTAATGAAACTGTAGTAGGTACCTATGACCGACAACAACACTTTGGCTTTGTTATCCCTGATGATGAGCGTATAGGGACTGATATCTTTGTAGATTTAAAAAATACATTAGATGCTCGTAGTGGCGCAAAGGTACTAGTCAAAATTACAAAATGGCCGGAAGGTGATAAAAAGCCAGAAGGTATTATAACGGAAATTCTTGGCTATAAAGGTGATGTAGGTCTCGATATTAACTGCATCATGGCGAATCATAAGATTCCATTTAATTTCCCAGACGATGTCATTAAAGCTAGCCAGAAAATTGATACTGTGATTCATGAGGATTCTGATCGTTGGGACCTTCGTGATGTACAGATGGTTACCATCGATGGGGAAGATGCAAAAGATTTAGACGATGCTGTGAGTGGTCGTAAATTACCAAATGGTAATTATGAATTAGGCGTACATATTGCAGATGTAAGTCATTATGTAACATCTGGGCAAGCCATTGACAACGAGGCCTATAAACGGGGGACATCTGTATATTTAGTTGATAGAGTAGTACCGATGTTACCAGAGGTTTTATCCAATGGTATTTGTAGTTTAAATGCTCATGAAGACCGTTATGCTATGACGTGTATGATGGAAATTAATAAAGATGGTAAGGTTGTACATTATCGCATTCGACCATCTATTATCCATGTAGGCCGTCGTTGTAGCTATAAAGAAGTGTATAAGGCGCTGGAAGAAAATATTATTCCTGACGATTTACAAGACTTTATGCCTATGCTTCGCGATTTAGCAGAAATCTCTAAAATTCTTAATGCAATGCGTCGCCGTAGAGGTGCATTGGACTTTGATTTTCCTGAGTACAAGGTATTACTTGATCATGATGGTACACCGTTGCGCATCGTAAAACGAGATCGCACCATGGCAGAACGACTTATCGAAGAATGTATGCTCATTGCCAATGAAACAGTGGCTACACATTTAGAGCATACACACCGTACATCGGTATATCGTATTCATGAGAACCCAAGTGAAGAAAAGTTAGATTTATTCCAAAAGGTATTAAATTACTTGGGGCAAAATCTCGTCCTTAGTACTGATGGTGTAACACCAAGAGATTTTCAAAAAATCTTAGATGTAGTAAAGGGTCAAGATATTGAGCAAGTAGCTCAAATTATGACCTTGCGTTCTATGCAACAAGCTAAATATAGTATTAACAATGTAGGACACTTTGGATTAGCATCTACATGTTATACGCATTTTACATCTCCTATTAGACGATATCCAGACTTAATGGTTCATCGCCTTTTAAAAGCGGATATGCATTGGAAAAATGGTTATTCTAAACGGGATGTAGACGAAGCGTTCTTAGCTGGAGCTGTTGAACATTCTTCTATACAGGAGCAAGTAGCTACTGAGGCTGAACGAGATACAGTAGATCTTAAAAAGACTCAATACATGGTTCCATTTGTAGGGGAAGTCTTTGAAGGAACTATTTCTAGCATTACATCTTTTGGGATGTTTGTAGAATTAGAAAACGGTATCGATGGCCTTGTGCATATGAGCATGATGAATGATGATTACTATTTCTTTGATGAAGAACATTTTGTACTTGTAGGCAAAAGAACAGGTAAAACCTATCACTTAGGTGAAAAGGTAACTGTTACATTAGTAAAAGCCGATGTAGAAAAGAAACAGATCGACTTTGTACTTGGTGAAGTCAATAACCTAATGGCTATACAAGAACAATTGCAAAATGGTTCTGACTATGCAAGTAGTCGAGATGGCTATGGTAGTCGAAAAGGTCGTAAATCTTCAGGAAAATCCAGTAAAAAATCTTCACGACGCGATAGTAATAAATCTAGTCATTCTAGGTACGATGCTTTCAGTAAAAAATCTAGTAAAGGCAGATCAAGTCGTAAGAAGTCTAATAAAACGACTAAGCGCAGTCAATCTAAGAAATCTAAAAGTAAACGTAAACGATAGAGGTACATATGGCAAAACAATCTAGTCCATCTCTTATTGCTGATAATCGTAAGGCCCGTCATGACTTTAATATTCATGAAACCTATGAAGCAGGCATTGCTTTGACAGGTACTGAAATTAAATCGATACGTCAAGGTAAACTGAACTTAAAGGATAGCTTTTGTCGCATTGATAAAGGCGAGCTTTTGTTGTATGGTGTTCATATCAGCCCATATGAACAAGGCAATCGTTTTAATCATGAACCTGAACGGACCCGTAAATTGTTGATGCATAAATCTGAAATTAATAAATTACATGCACAGGTTAAGGAGAAAGGATTCTCTTTAGTGCCGCTTAACTTCCATTTTAGCCATGGTTATGTAAAGGTAACTGTAGGCCTTGTAACTGGTAAAAAGTTATACGATAAGCGTCAAGATATGGCGGAACGCGATGCTAAGCGAGATATTGCAAAGCGTCTCAAAGAGCAACAAAAATATTAAGATAAAAAGATCGAGTCATGATGGCTCGATTTTTTTGTGTGATATTTGTTAACTTATCTTGTGTTTTTAGTTGATAAATATGTATATTGAAATTATAATGTAAACAAAGAGTTGTGATTGTGGTTGACATTTTCTAAGTAGAGGAGAAACATCATGAATCAGAATATTCGGTACATTACAGAGGTTGCTATTTTAACGGCTATGATTACTGTATTAGGTGCTATTAAAATACCTAATGTCATTCCAGGTATAGAGTTTCAACTGTCAGCTCCATTGGCGGTAGCCATATGTGCCGTATTCGGATTTAAGAAATATATTATTAGCGGATGTCTATCTAGTTTAATCGGTTTAGCACTAGGTACACAAACTATTTTGAATGTTATGATTGCTATGCAATTTAGACTTATCGTAGGGCTAATTCTTTGGATGTGCCACAATCATATGATAGGTATTATGATTTCTGGCCCGATTGCATCTGCATTAGCGCGATTGACCTTGTCTGTATATATCGGTAAAGCTGCATTACCTATGGTTGCATTAGCAGTGCCTGGCATGATTTTTACTGTTATTATGGCACCAGTATTTGTGAAAGTATTCCGTAAAATTCACAGCCAAGTACCTAAAAATGATCTTATTAAAGGGAAGGTGTCATAATGGCTGAATTATATAGTGTACGCATGCGTGCTGCTCAAGGTGGTCCCCATGAAAAAGGGGGCCACCATATTTCTGGGGCAGAGCGGATTGTGAAGTTAGAAGAAGTAGGGGCTATAGCTCAATCGTTAGCTGATCGCGCACTGCATCACAGTAAAGGAAGAGCTGATTTTATCAATATTACTGTAGATTTAATCCCACCGGAGAAGATTACATATATTGACTGTCTTAAGGTAGAGGAACATAAAACTAGTAGTATTTCTGAATCCCATCAATTGGCGACTGAGCTTTTACAAGGTCCTCATATTAGTGAGGCAGCTGTTCTTAAAGCTATATCTTTGTTAAAAAGTTTAGATAAATCTATGCGCGGCGCTATGTTAGTGGATGCCATTACTGGCGAGCGCTTAGATACAGGTGACCGCGGAGTACGTGTTAGTCATATGGACTCCTTTGACTCTTATGCATTAGGTGATAATGAACATATGAGAGAGGCTTTAGTATTAGCTTCAAAGGTTCAATCAGCAGATGGTATTGTGGGCGAATTATGTTGGTCTGATGATCCAGACTATACAGTAGGTTATGTTGCTTGTAATGGTGTATACCATCGCCTTCCTAATATGAAAGAATTTGGTTCAGATATAGGGGGCCGCGTTTTCTTTGTACGGTCTGATATAGATAGTGAAAGTGTAATTGAGTATTTGGAGCGTACTCCAGTACTTGTTCAACGGAGATAGAATGTACAAATTTTTTAAAGAACAATTAGATTCTAAGATAGAGAACCATAATTTACGAACCTTAAGAGAATACTGTCCTCTAGATGCAGTGCGAGTAAAACGAGATGATAAAGAATATTTAATGATGGCTTCAAATAATTATTTGGGCTTAACTTTTGATACTCGTGTCATAGAAGGGGCCCTGAAAGGGGCTCAACAATATGGAACAGGATCTGGTGGATCGCGCCTTGTATCTGGTACATTTCCATTATTTACAGAGCTCGAAAGGTCATTAGCTAAATTTAAGAATACTGAAAAAGCCCTTGTATTTAATACCGGTTATATGGCCAATGTAGGAACTATTTCTGCCGTAGCTGATAAGAATACTATTATTTTTAGTGATGCTCTTAATCATGCTAGTATTATTGATGGTTGTAGATTAAGTCGAGGTACTGTAAAAACATATAGCCACTGTGATATAGACGAGTTAAAGTATCTGTTAAAACAGGTAGATCGAAACACTCGAAAGCTTATAGTTACTGATGGCGTATTTAGTATGGATGGGGATATTGCACCACTAGATAAACTGTATGAATTAAGCCGTGATTACAATGCATTGCTCATGGTTGACGATGCCCATGCAACGGGAACTATTGGTAATGGTCATGGTACAGCGGCCTATTTTGGACTTGAAAAAGAAGTAGACATACAACTTGGTACATTGAGTAAATCTCTAGGCTCTGTTGGTGGTTATGTAGCTGCAAATAGTACTATCATAGATTATCTCGTTAATACGAGCCGCAGTTTTATATTCTCTACCGCATTATCTCCTGCTGATATAGGGGCGGCCTTAGCTGCATTACAGGTTCTTGAGACAGATGCATCTGTTTTAGCGCGTTTACATGAAAATGTAAACTATATGGCAGATCAATTGATTTCTATGGGAATTGATGCTACTAATGAAACGCCAATTTTCCCAATACTAATAGGGCGTAATGAAGATACACTTGCCGTATCTGATTATCTATATGAGGATGGCATTATAGGCACCGCTATTCGTCCGCCTACAGTACCTATTGGTGAAAGTAGAATTAGACTAACGGTGACTGCTGCGCATAATAAAGAACAAATAGATTATGTGTGCCAATCACTGCAAAATGCTATGAAACAGTTATAATCATGATAATAGATAATATATCCTCTGAAGACAGGGATAAAAGAATCCTTGGATTGGTAAAATTGTCAAATTTAGATAAGTTGAGAAGGTTAAGAGTAGTGAATATACCGAATTGGTGAAGGTTTCATATAATTGACAGTAATACTAAATAGGCTTATAATTATGAGAGCGACACACGGGGATGTAAAGGTTTCGACAGGGGTGCGTGTGGTATAGATAGCGAGTCGGCGTTCCATGAGGCCGTTAAACGGTGGGAAAACATTTAAACGCAGAAGAAAATTTTGCATTAGCTGCATAAGCTACGTCCCTCATACTTGTGCCTACCAAGTGTGAATGGACGTCAAACCGTAGGCTGGCTTAATTCAGTTGTTCATATGAATTAGGCGAGACAACATGAACTGGGGTTGTGTAGCTTGTCTGTGAGCGGTAGCAACCTGAGATCTAAATCATAGACTGTGCTCGGAGAAGTCTATATGGCAACACTTCTGGACAGGGGTTCGACTCCCCTCATCTCCACCATTTTTATTTACTGATTAACAGATTGTAACGCATTGTAACAAACTGTAACGCAAACAGTAATTATCTAACAATTTAGAAAAGGGATAATAACAAATTGTAACGCATTGTAACAATAATTTGCCCCTTATTTTGCCCCTTTGATTTGCCCCTTTTATATGAAGAAAATCCCCCTGCATTTTGCAGGGGGATTACTCATTTATTGGAAATAACTTTACCAATAGAATTAATAGCTAAGTTCATTTCCTTTTTCATTTCATCTGTAACATGTGTATAGACTGCTAATGTAGTCCTAGGTTCATTATGTCCTACACGCTCCATAATAGCCTTTAGAGGTACATTAGATTCAGCTAGTAGGGATATATGTGTGTGTCTAAATGTATGAGTGCTAACATGCTTATGGAAGTTTAATTTTTTAAGTATTTTATTTACATAATGCAGATCATAAGGTAAGCCACCGTCAGTAACAAATATATAATCATTATCTTCAAATTTACTCTTCCATAAACGACGGGCCTTTTTGGCTGTAATAAAATAGTTAAGAATTTGATTAGCACGCTTATCTAACTTGATTTTGCGAATTGAATATACATTTTTCGGTGGCAGCCGCATTTTAGGGTCTTTAAAGCTACCAGAAGAAGACATAGTACCATTAATATCAATTTCTATAGTAGTAGAATCATAATCTTGATTGCGCAAGGCTACCATTTCACCGAATCTAAGTCCTGTAAGGGATTGAAATTCACATAATAGTGATACATGATGATGAATGGTATCTAATTGTTGTAATACGTCTTTTAGTTCAGCTTTAGTTAAGAATTTTTCGCGTTGCCGTTTGATGCGGTCAACATCTGTAACAGGTCGCTGCAGCTCCACATTATCAATGAAGGAAATATTAGAAATATAATCCATACGACGTGCATACTTTAATGATTGACGTACCAGCGAAAGACCAGCTTTAGTATAGTTATATGAATATTTTCTAGCAAAGTTATCAAATGTCGTTTGAATGATATAAGTGGTTAATTTGGATAGCAATATATCTTCTGGAAACCATTGGATTAGAGTTTTATAAAGATTATCCATGCTATATTGAGTGGATGCTTTTCTAAAACCACGTTTTGAATCTAAATACTCTTTTATAATCGCTGCTAATGTTATATCATTGTGAAGATCCGTATTTGTTGCTTTATTAATTTTATCCATTAATGCAATTAATGCTAGTTTTTGAGTTTGTTTTGAATTGCTAGAATAGGTAAGTGATACACGTTTAGTTTTACCGCTATATGGGCATTGATAGCGCTCACAATATTTATATCTAATTTCTCCAGATTTTGTGATAACTTGTTCTATCCACATAAGAACACCTCCAAGGCTAGAATAGGTATAGGTAATAAGCCTTAGAGGTATGGTATAATATAAATATGCGGTGTCTCTAAGGCATCAAGCCTCTATCTAGTAGCAGCTAGATAGGGGCATTTTTTTATTTAGATGATAATTTATTTACAAGAAGAATAAAGGATTTACTACGTAATCGCATAGGCCCAGATGTATTATAAATATCAAAAGGCATCCAACTATCACCAGAGTTTAAAGAATAATAAGCATATTGTTCACCAATATATGGCGGAAGAATAACAGGCTTAGAATCAATAGTTACATGAGTTGTAAATACTTTACTAGGTGAAAGAGGTTTATAGTACCAAACTAAACTTGTACCTTTGATAGATTTTAAGTTTTCGAGTTCAGTAGATGGGTCAAAAATAAAAGATGCATCTGTTTCATTAACTGCAATAATAAAATCATCAGAACTATTGTATTTTAAATAAGCTGATGACATATCTATATATACAGCATGATCCATTAGAGCATAGACTAATTGGTAGCTTGGATTATCTAAAAGATGTTGTGGATATATAGCAGCAAATGCAGATGTATTAATTAATAAGAATAAAAATAATAAAGGTAATAATTTTAGTTTCATATTAATCACCATTTATGATTTTGTTGAGGTCAACAAAAAGCAATAAAATTTATAATACATGATGATAAAAGTCGATTTCTTCCAATACATCATCTGTAAGTTCTCTACGTCTTACCATATGTTCAATTAAATTAACATGATGATCTATATGAAAATCATCATTAAGAATATGCAATAACTCGTGCTTTATTTCGTTACGCATATCTTCAATAGACATATTTTTACGGATATAAATATTGTGTACACCTTCATCTTCCCCAGTTGATGAAATGGCTTTTACATTAGGAATATCACATTCAATAATATTAATAATCAAACTAACAACCCCTAATAGTATTATTTTTTATTTCTAGATTTGATGAATTCTATATAGTTTACCGCTTCTTGCATTTCCTCTTTAGAGATACCACGTGATGCGGAAAACAATAAACGCATTTCTGGGCGTGTGCGCAACATTTCAGCATACTCTGCAGCTTCTTTATCTTGGTAGTATGGCTCATCGTCTTTATCCCAGCCCATTATCACTGCAGGCGATATATTAAAAACCTTTGCTAATCCTTCGATTTTATCAGAGGGGATATTTGTAATAATATTATTCTCATATTTATATAATGTTTGTTTTGAAACACCGATTTTTTCACCGACTTCTTCTAGAGTCATCTTATTGTTAATTCTGAGATTTTTAATTCTATCTCCTTTATTAGTAGTCATAGGTTTACCTCGCTCTTAATAATCTCCTTATGAGTTAATATTACACTGTTTTAACTTTATGAGCAACATTTTTGTAAAAAATATTTACAAAAATAACTTGACAAGTTACTATCACTAAATTATTATATAAGTAACTTAATAAGTTACAAAAAAAGAAAGGGAGGCGATATATTGATTGATGTAAATAAGTTAAAAGGAGCAATTGTAAGTGCTGGGAAAACACAAAATGAAGTAGCTAAGGAGCTAGGAATTACACCTAAAACATTCTCTTTAAAATTAAAAAAAGGAGTGTTTGGGTCTGATGAAATTGAAGTTATGATTGATTACCTTTCAATTGGAGATCCTTTGTCTATTTTTTTTGCAAAGAATGTAACTTAATAAGTTACAAATTAAACTCATTAATAGGGCAGGAGCATAAAATGAAAGACATATTATTAAAAATCTGGATGAATGGGAGTGCAATTGCTACTTGTTACTTCTGGCATACGAGGAACGAACCGTTTGGAATGTTAAAGCTAATCCTGGCAATTTTAAATGTGATTCTAGCTTTATTGCTTCTAGTAATAGTTCATTAGAAATAGTTTTAAATTCTCGAATGTAATTTTGTGGAGCAGAATCAAAACCGAAATTATTATCTTCATATTCTAGCATATCAAGATATGCACGATAAAAAGCAGGGTAACTTTTCAAAACAAGTGGTCCGTAGTATTGCATGTTATTACTTAGCAAATCAAGGAAGTAATTCCTTTGTTCTAGACCTATGGGGATATATTTTGAATCAAACATATATCCACGATACAAAGACTGAATAAATGGAACATAAGCCTTTTCATATCTAAGTTTTTTATATGCATCTTGTGATCTATTAGAAGCCAATTTTATGCCTAAGTAATGAGAAATATAAATTGAAACTAAAGGAATAATATAGTTTAACCATGTTTGATAACCATCCATAATAATCATCTCCTCCTTTTGAGATGAGTATAACATGAGAAAAATTTATTTAGTAGAGGTAATACAAATGAAAGAAATAAGATCTATAAATAGGAGTATCGGAAGAATTTATACGAAGGGAGATTACGAACGATTAGTATCGCAGAATGAATTACTAAAAGATAAAGTAATTAGTTTTGATTTTTGGGATTATTTACCATTAATTTCTTTAGTAGTTTCTGCATTTGCGTTTGTATTATCGGTAGTAGTTTGGTTATTTAAAGTTTTGTGAAAATCAGTTAAGTCGTAATGGATTTTATAGTATTTAAATTTTTTTCTATTAGATGTTGACTTTGGTGACCGTTCCCATGGAAGCCAGGCATATTGTGGAACTTTAAATTCAATAGTAATACCTTCTTCAATAGAAATATTTTCATTAAGAATAACTAATATGGGTAACTCTAAACAAGCTCCAGAAGACATTGATCCATAGCGTGCGTTAGGTAAATCAATTACAAAGTTTTCTAAGGCATTTGGACCAAATGGACTAATTAATAATTTTGGATTGTTTTTTAGTAATGGAAGACTGGTTAGAGTGCAGATAAAATGATTTTCATCTGTTTTAGGATTATAAGCTCGTAAGTCAAAATAGGAGCTATTGATAACGCTTGCGTTTACGATAATCGCAGTGGTAAAGATTGCATATTGATGAGGTATATCTTTAAAAATATTATCAGCAACGACTATGTTTTTCTTAACGTCTAATGCAAAACAGTTAGGAGCAAAATCAACAGTTATTAATCGTCGCTCCCGTAGGTATGACAATAAAGAAATCAATAAAGCTGCTAATGAAATGAATATAGTAAAAAACTCCATAATTTCACATCCTTTCAGGATGAGTGTAACATGAGAAAAATTTATTTAGTAGAGGTAACAGAAAATGAAAGAAATTCAAAGAACACTAAAGGATTATATTTTAAAGCGTTTAGATACAAAGACTGGGATTAGATCTAGTAAAGATATTCCAGAATTAATCTATGCATACATTGAATTAGAGAATGCACAACAAGCAATGGATAATAAGCCAGAAGTAAAGTCAAAAATTGAAGTAGATAAAGCTGGTGTAAAAATTCAAGGCAAAAAAATTAATGTAAATCAGAATTGCCAAGAGAAACAAATAAAAGAAGAGCTTTGTAATAACAAGGTTCAGATTATTGAGATTTTAGCAAATAAAATAGGAAAAACAAAAGAGGAGGCTATTAATGAGCTTCTCGAGAGATACGATTTTGAATTTCTGCGTCGTTATTTTTCAAAAGGGTTGGAAAAATTTAACGATTAAAGATGCTGAAGGGAAAAGCAATGAAAGGGCGTATCAAATGAGATTTGATCCATGGAAAAGATAACTGCTAGTACATTACATACTAGCAGTTAGTAAAGTCAATCAATTTTTTCAGATAAATCTTTTAAGGCTTTTCTGATATCTGCTCCAAGGTCATAAAGCAAATTCCAATAGTCTTCTGAAACCTTTGAATTGTATTTGTGAAGTGTTTCCTTATAATCCTCTTCAAAGGTTTCAATAACATTAAGCAAGTCTTTTCTCATAATATCACCTACTTTAAATTAATTACCTTTAAAGGAGAGGTACACAATATTTTGAGAGTGGAGCAAAATTGTAGAATCACCCACAAAAGTATATTGTGCATCACAAAGTCTAAAATCATTAAAATCAACAATATCAACCGCATCTATATATTTTGTTTTATGTTGCTTTATGAGTTTTAGGTTCTCGACGCCAATATATTCGCCATCTTTTAACTTAATTGTTAAATACATTATAATCACCTCCTTTCTAGGGCGATTATAACAATAACTTATTAATAAAAATGAAACAAACGTGAAAAGAATGTTAAAGGAGAATATAAAAAGGAAATGGGCCGAAAGAAAAAGATTAAACAACAACCAATATATTACAAACGATACTTACATAATGATGGTGGTTATATGGCAATCAAAGTAGAACCAATTCACCATAAAAAACATTTGATAGAACATAACATATTAACAATAAGAGGATAACTATGGATACTATTAAACCTAAATATGTACCAATCAGTACATTGGCCAAGATATGGGGCCGTAGCAAAATGTATATTTACAGAAGAATTGACATGATCCGTAAGGAGGGTAAGTTCAATGAAATCTGTATGCAACTTGGACCACAACAAACATTGGTCCATGTAGATAAATTTGAAATGTGGATGCGTTCGCAACACATGAAATGGTTAAAGGCTTAGGAGTAGTAAAAATGGATAAGTTCATTACAGCAATACAGTGGCTATTTGGAGTCATAGTATTTGGTTTATATGGTGGCATTGAATTTGCAGAGTCATGGGGCGATGTTCTTTTTAATGTAGTTAATATAGCAGCATATTCTATTGGGATTTATTTATTACAAAAAGCCAAACGATTATGGCTATATAACAAGAAAATTAAGGAAATAAAAAGGAAGCAGCATGCAGCAATTAGACAGTTGGGAGTTACTACCATATCTAAAAGAGTTGGCGGCCGCAGAACGAAAATACCGGGTAGAGAAACGAAAGGCCATATTACTGGCAAAACATAACGGAGAAAAAGTATCTCTGATTATGGAACTGGTAAATGGAGATGAGATTATAAGCCAATTACGGTATGAACGGGATGTAGCTAAAACTCTCTATGCCAGTGCTACGGAAGCAATCAATATTTATAAATTGGATTGTAGATTAGTTGAGGCCCAAATAGCTAGGGACTGGGATAAAAATGCTTAAAAGGACACCGTTAAGAGCAAAAAAAAGAATGGTTTCAAAGAAACCATTAAGCAAGAAAAGTAGAAATAAAAAAAAGAATGATATGGAGCTGGAGAAAATCCGTCCTAAGGTAATAGAGCGAGACCACGGGAAATGTATTTTATGTGGAGCGCCTTATGAAGAGGTCCATCATATCAAATATAGGTCAGCAGGAGGAAAAAATAACATAGAAAATCTATGTTGTTTATGCTGGCATTGTCATAGGATTAAAATCCATGCTGGATCACATCCAAGAGAATACAGAAAAGTTTTACAAACAATACTAAAAGAAAGGCATGGATATGAGTACTAAATGGTATGAGAAAGCACTAAATAATACATGCCCGGAATGTAAAAAAGCAATCAAGCATGCTGTAGTATGTCATAGACATAAACAGTTGATATGCATGGATTGCTGTAGTAATTGCCAATACCTAACAAAGTCTCAAGGTGATTGGCATTGTAATTTTGACAAAGAAAAATGACCGTGTCGGGAAACACGGCCATTAAAGTTATGTGATAACTAAAACCTTACATGTTTAGTATATCACGCATAATAGGAAAAGTCTAGTAAAATAGCGGTTTTATAGCTATTTTGTGAGACTAGATAGATACATTAACAACTCAACATAAGGTGATAACTAAATGAGAAGAAGAACAACAATTAAATCTAAAAACATGATGGAAATATCTGATCATGTTACAGGAAATTCATACTATGGCAAATCGGGTAAGAAAGTGAGGAGTGAAAGAAAACAGGTAACGCCGGAAGTCATAAGAAAGAATAACCTTAGAATGGCGGAAAAGCAATTGCGGTTATTAATAGATATGAATTTCAAGGCAGATGATTATTATCTGACACTTACATTTAAGAATGAGGAAGATGAATTAGATGCAAAAGAGATGATACGAAAATTCTTTAGAAAGGTAAGAGACTTATTTAATAAAAAGAAGACAATCTGTAAATACATCTATGTGATGGAAAAGCAGGGGCGGATACATTTCCATGCATTACTTTCAAGAAGTATTGAATTAAATACTCAATTATTAAAAAAGCTATGGCCACATGGCTATACAAAAATTGAGTACTACAGAGGTGAAGCCGAAGATGCTATAGGGCTAGCTAAGTACTTCATGAAAGAGCGAAAATCTGACATTGATCATAAGGATGCGCAGATAAGAAAAAAATGGGTATCTAGTACTAATCTTGAAAAGCCAGAAGTAAAGAAAAAGATACTAAAGGCTACAGAGTGGCGTAAGGATATTAAAGTACCTAATGGATACTACTTAGATAAAGATAGTGTCTATGAAGGGGTAAATAATTATGGATTTCCATTTAGAACATATAGGCTAATTCGATTACCTGATTGGAGGGGAGAATATGAACAGAGAAAATCGACTAAGGCCCTGTCCGTTTTGCGGGAATAAACATATGAGGATTATGACAGGTATAAAAGTAGGGCTAAAACATCATATGGTGGCATGTGATAAATGTGGAGCCGTTACTCATTTTGAAGAGTGGCCATTGTACTTAGATTGTGAAAAGGCATGGAATAAAAGGGCGGATAATTAATGGAAAACAAATATAGTGGGATTGTATTTATTCCTAAAACAACTGGAGAAGCAATCATAAATGCATATGCAATGAATGCATGGAATGATACAGGAAAATATATATATTTCACAGAAGCTGGAATATCTGTAGGGATACATACCACAGATGATGGAATATATACAAATTCATTTATGGATGTAGCTATATGTGCTTCATGGCTAAATGGGGAAATATCAGTTACTGAATTAGAAGAAGTAGATGGCATCTATACAAATAGCATAAAGGAGAAAAAATGAACACGGTTAATTTAATGGGTAATCTAGCGAGAGACCCAGAAGTAAGATATACAAAGACTGGTAGAGCGGTAGCAACATTTACAGTAGCTGCAAGCAATACCTATATTGATGCCAATACAAAGGAAGCAAAGGAACAGACAGCCTTTGTAAACTGTGTAGCGTGGGGAACAATGGCAGAAGAAATAGGGAACTTACGAAAAGGGAATAGATGTTTGGTACAAGGAAGAATTCAAACACGATCATATGAAACTCAGAATGGTGAAAAGCGATATGTAACAGAAGTGGTAGCAAGTTTTGTAGGGGCCGCATTAAATGGTGGGCATAATGAACCATCAAACTTTGATAACTTCAATGATGATGAACAAATACCCTTTTGATAAGGGCAATGCAGAGACATTGCCAATAGAAAAGAAACGAAATAAAGCCCTAGAAAGGGCGGAAAGGTTGATGCGGTAATGGCAAGACCAAAGGATATGTTTTTAAAAGCTAAAACATGTAAGCATGCAGTAAAGTTTACAGGCAATCAAGGATTATTTGTAAGGACTACTTGTAAATGCCCTAATAAATTAATGTTGCCGGTGCCGGATAAAAGAGGAATTAGAGTAAAAGTACCTTATATCATGGCTAAGAAATGCATAAATTGTAAGGGCTATATTGATGCTAGAAAAGTAAAGGAGAAAAGAAAATGAGGTATACAATAACAAAATTTAAAATGGAAAGCGGTAAATTTGATATTACTTATACGAAATACGTACAAGGAATGGATGAGCAGCATTCTTTGAAATCGTATGAAAAGCCAAGACCAGAATTCAAGGAAGCACATGTCACAATGAAAACATTGTTACTATCTAAGTTTGGTGCGTTTAAATTCGCTCAAAACATGGTAGCTGTATCAGGGATTGAATTTAGATATGGTGGTAAAGATTTCTTCCCAGATGAAGTATCTGGCATTAAAGTAAAGGGATATCTACGCAACAAAGAAAGCGAAGTATGTGTATTTAGCACTAAATGGCTAGATGTTGATAAGGACTTAGCAGAAGACATTAATCTAGTTCTAGGTGAAATTGAAGCATACATTGAAGGAAAACGTGCGCAAGCCAATCTATTTGATGAAGAACAACAAGCCAATGGCAATGCTAACACAAGTGATGCGGAGATCATTGGTGAAGATGATGATTTAGACATGGATGATGCGGATGATATCGCATCATATGAAAATAGTCCATTTAATAGAGCAGCGAGGGGATTAAATTAATGAGCAAGAAGCTTATCTATGTAGCCCATCCTTATGGTGGGAAGAAGAGCAATAGAGAAAAGATAGATGTAATCATGAATGAATTAATATTTGCAGATACAGCAAATGATTATGTATCACCTATCCATAACTATGGATTTGTTTATTTGACAGGTGATGAATATCAAAAGGGGTTAGATATTTGCTTAGGTCTTTTAGGCCATTGCGACATCCTAGTATTATGTGATGGCTGGGAACAGAGTCGAGGTTGTAAAGGTGAATATGAATATGCGCAAAAGCATGGTAAAGCTGTATTCAAGTTGGATGAATGGAAGGCATTAAACAGGATTTAATTTAGGAGATTAAAAAATGAATAACATACAAATAAAAGCAATTGAAGCAGCTCGCAAAGTACTAGTAGAAATGGGACATGGATTAGAGGAGTTAGAATTCATGTACATTGTATGGTTTTGTAAAACCTTGCAAAATTGGAAAGCGTTAGTAAGTGGTCCTGGTATCGATGAATATGTAGAGATAACACACAATGGTGATCGTGATGAGACATATGTTGATGTTTATTACAAAACTAAAAATGTGTGCATAAAAGATAACTAATGAAAATACTAGATGCATGTTGTGGTTCAAAAATGTTTTGGTTTGATAAAGAACACAAAGAAACTGTATATATGGACAAACGAACATTAGATACAACGCTTTGTGATGGTAGGAAGTTAATCGTAAAGCCTGATGTGATCGCAGATTTCCGTAAGATGCCGTTTGAAGATGAGAGCTTTCACTTAGTGGTGTTTGACCCACCGCATTTATTAAAGGTTGGTGATAAATCGTTCTTAGGATTGAAGTATGGACAATTAGAACAAACATGGCAAGAGGATATTGAACAAGGACTATCAGAATGTTGGCGAGTACTAAAACCAAATGGAACGATGATATTTAAGTGGAATGAGGAACAAATCAAGTTACCAATGGTTAAAGAATTACTTCCTAGTGATCCAATATTTGGCCAACGTAGAGGTAAAACAGTATGGTTGGTATTTTTTAAGGAAAAGGAGAAATAAACATGAATAAAATTGTATCCGCTTTATTGGTAGTAGTAATGATTGGTGCGGTAGTTTGGAGTTTTGCGTTTGGTGTGCCAATGTATATGGTATGGCAACAACAAAAGGCAGGTGAGGCAGAGCTTGCTAGAGCGGAACAAAATAGACAAGTTGCAGTATTAGAGGCTAAGGCAAAACTAGATAGTGCTGAAAGCCTAGCACAAGCAGAAGTTAAACGTGCAGAGGGTACTGCAAAAGCAAATCAAATTATCGGTCAATCATTGAAAGGTAATGAGGCATACATCCATTGGTTATGGGTTGATACTTTGAAAGATAGTAAAGACCAAATCATTTACATTCCAACAGAGGCTGGTGTGCCTATTACTGAAAGTTTCAGATTGAAAGAAAATAAATAAAATGATGTTAAAGACATTAAGCGTGTTAGCAACAAAGGAGATTAAAAATGAAAGTACATGAATTAATTGAAAAATTGGAAAAATGTTATCCTGACCAAGAATGCTTTGTTAAAGCGGGATACAAGCAGTATGAGATTGATTATATCGATGATTCAAACGACGGTTTAGAAGTAGTGTTAATTACTGGTTGGGAAAAAGATGAGGACGCAGAGTAAAAGATATTTTAAAACGATGTGAACAACATGTAGAGGGGTGAATAGATGAAAGTAGAACTATTTAATGATAATTTTCAGAACTACAAAAGATATGGCATACCTAAGGCACAACTGGTAATAGCTGATATTCCCTATAATTTAGGGGGGGCAGCATATGCAAGTAATCCTATGTGGTATATAGGTGGAGATAATAAAAACGGCGAAAGTAAGAAAGCAGGAAAAGCATTCTTTAATACAGATCATAATTTCAATATTGCAGAATACTTTCATTTCTGTAATCGCCTATTAAAGAAAGAGCCAAAAGAGAGGGGCAAGGCTCCATGTATGATTGTGTTCTGTAGCTATGAACAGCAAGCGATGGTAATTGAATATGCCAAGAAACATGGGTTCAAGAATTATATACCAATCTCTTTCATCAAGAATTATTCAGCACAGGCATTAAAAGCTAATATGCGTGTCGTTGGTGCTACAGAATACGCATTGATTTTATATAGGGGGAAGTTACCGAAATTTAATAATAATCACAAGATGATATTTAACTGGTTTGAATGGCGTAGGGATAATAAAAATATTATTCCTAAAATCCATCCAACACAAAAGCCTGTATCAGTATTAAAGAGATTGATAGAAATCTTTACTGATGAAGGTGATGTAGTAATAGATCCTGTGGCAGGTAGTGGCACAACATTAAGAGCAGCTATGGAGTTAGGACGTAGTGCATATGGATTTGAAATATCAAAAGACTTCTATAGTAAGGCGAAATCAGAAATGTTAAGCGATGTAAAAACACAAACAAGCTTATTAGAATATTGTGAATAGCAGGAGATGGAAAGAGATGCAAATGAAATGTCATAGGTGTGATAGATTATTCACACCAGTAGGGTCAGAAAAGCATTGTCCTGATTGTATAGCAGGAAAGCCAATACCAAAGAAGAGAACTGTAGCTGAGGTAAGGGCAGAAATAAAAGCGAAGCGTGATGCGGAAGAAGCAAAGAAATATAAGTACGAACGGTACTGTATATGTTGCGGTAAGAAATTTTATACAAATAAAACAAACCGAGTAATATGCAGTGATTATGATTGTGAAGAAAAAATGCGTATAGAACGGTTGCAAACTAATAGAGCAAGATACAGAGCCAATGCAAAACAGAAGAAGGGGGAATAATCCATGCTAAAGGAAGATAAAAGCAAATGGTGCTGGGTAGATGCGGTTCATGGTGACGCAGGAATACCCTGCAATACAATACAAGGTGCAATCGATAATTATTTTTTAGATGAGCCGGAAAGAAAAGGGGCGACCATTGTAAAAATAGGACATCCTAATTATTGTATCCCGGAGGTTGATGCCGAATATGTAATCGAAGATATAATTAATCATCAAATTGATGATGAGATTGCTGAGTGGTCCGAAGATTATTTGACAGATGTTAAGAAAGAACATATTGATGAATTGAGCGAGGCATTGACAAATATCTTTCGTGAATGGGAAAAGAAACATGGCTATGAAAATACAGGTTATGTAGTTTTAGAAACAAAATCGTATCCGGTTGATAGCAATGGAAAACTTATTGTGGTGTAAGCATTAATATGAAGATAAAAATAGAAGGCTTATTATAGGTGAAAAATTATGGATACAATGGAATGCATCAATAATAATATAGAGGCCCAATTAAGAGGGGAAAAAATAAGAAATCTTAATTGGGATAAAGTGGCAAAACATATTTTAGAATATGGACCTAATATAATGATATATGCTGGGATTAATGAAGACTGGGATAATACATGTGGGGCTATATATGATCATGGTGAAATAATCCATAATGATGCCTATGTAACGAGTACATGGGGAACACCAAGCATCTTTACATATGTAGAAGGAAAAAATAAAAAGATTGATGGTGGGGATGAATACTTTATATATGCAGATGAACATATACATGATTGGACAGAATCAGCGTTGAAAATCGTACAAGGGAAATAGTACAAAGTGCTTGATGCGGGAGGTAGCCATTGACTGAACAGGAATTAATAAGACAAATAACGACTATTGCAGCTAAAACAGCAATAGAAGAATATAGAAAGGAAATAAGTAGGAATGAAAAGGAAACGATAGATACTCTTAGACACAACACAATGAAGCTATTCAAGCACTACAATAAGTTAAAGACTTATGTGGAGAATAGTATATCTGACTCCTCACAAGCCAAAGATTTATGGCTAGATAAGCTGTTAGGGGAAATGTTTGATGATGATAGCAAGGTAATGGTTAAGTCGATAATTAAGAGCAAGGAGCAAACAGAACTCATGATGCGGCATATAGATAACATGATTGATATCTATGATGAGCGTTGCAAATGTCGTAGAGTGAATTATTGTGATTGTGTTAGACGGTATTATATTAACGGTGAACAATTGAAAGATATTGGTAACTCACTAAATCCTAATGTAGATGAGCGAACAGTACAACGCTATATCAAAAAAGGGTTAGAAGAGATGTCTATTCTGTTATGGGGATTAACAGGGATAAAAAGTAAATTGTCGTAAAAGTGTCGTGGACGTGTCGTAAAGATAAAGCTATAATGATAGTGTAAATAAATATGGAATGAAGAAGAAATAAAGGCACCCACAATAATTAGTGGGTGCTTTTTATGTGGAGATGCAAATGAAAAGAGCAAGGCATGAATGCAGGTATCCTGGATGTCATGAATTAACAACAGATAGATATTGTGAAAAGCATAAAGTTAAACAAGATAATACAAGACTATCTGCACATGCTAGAGGATATACCTCGAAATGGGATAAAGCTAGGAAAGTATTTCTTGCAGAACATCCAACATGTGAATGCGCTGAATGCAAGGCATCAGGCAATCCATTGGCAGCGAATGTAGTGGATCATATCATTCCTCATAGAGGAGATATGAAATTGTTTTGGGACAGAAACAACTGGCAAGCCATGAATAAACGCTGTCATGATAAGAAAACAGCAAGAGAGAATGGCGGCTTTGGTAATATGGTTAAACGATAATGATAAATAGTGAGAATACCCCCCCTATTTAAAAATGTTTGAACCTTGAAAACCCAGACCGTGTGGCTCCTTTCTTCGTAAAAAGTTCGTGAAATAAACTATTTTTGAGAAACGAAAATTTTATAGGCAATGAAAAGAGGTGAAAAAGTAGTGGGCCGAAATGCGAAACCTATAGATTTAATCATGGCTGATGGAAATAAACGACATTTGACAAAAGCCGAAATTGAACATAGAAAAAACACAGAAATACGTTTTGGAAATGATAAATTAGTATGTCCAAAACATATAAAAAATAACAAAAATGCATATGCAAAATGGAAAGAATTAATACGTCTTTATAAAGATTTTAATTTTGTAGCATCCGGAGATGTTGGGATGCTAGGCCGCTACTGTATGGCCTATAGTGAATATCTGGATTTAATTGAACGAAGAGCGATAATCAACCAATTATCAATTAATATTGAAGAACATTATTATATTGAAAAAGAGTTGAAAGATGCAGGAGTTCCTGAAAAACGAATTGAGAAGATGATAGAGAAGTACGAATTTATCTTATCAATAGGTGGACTCATTGCACTTGATAAAGCAATCAATGCAAAGATGGATGCATTGGTTAAAATGGAAGATAGATTATTCTTGAATCCATTGGCTAAAATTAAAAACATACCTAAGAAACCACCAGAGGAAGAAAAAACAGAATTAGATCAGAATGGATTTGGTGATATATGACAATAAAGGAAGAGTTAATACAATATGCTAAAGACTGTATTAATGACACCAAGCATTGTTGCCAGAAACATAGATGGGCATGTGAAAGATTTCTGAGGGATATAAGCCGTGAAGGAACGGATGCATTCCCTTATATCTTTGATGATGCAAAAGCAGAGAGATTTTATAAATGGGCAAGTTTACATAAGCATACTAAAGGCGTGCTAGTAAATACGCCCATTATTTTTACACCAATACAGCGTTTTATATTTGGTAACATTTATGGATGGATTCATAAAGATACTGGGTATAGAAGATTTACAAAGGCATATTGGCAAGTGGGAAGAAAAAATGCAAAATCTCAATCATTAGGTCTAGTTGGTGATTATGAATTAATGGCACTTGGTGAAGATAATTCAGAAGTTTATATAGGTGCGACTAAAACACTCCAGGCAAAAATCATTTACAATGAAGTATTGGCAATGCTTAAAAAATCAAGTGCTTTATTTAAAGGTAAGTGGAAAGAAGCATATAGTACGATTGTACATATTAAAAGTAATTCAATAATGCGTGCTTTATCTAAGGATGATGGAAAAACTGGTGATGGTTTAAATCCGCAATGTGGACTGATTGATGAATATCATGCGCATCCAACAGATGAAATATTGGAAGTCATTAAGACAGGGATGATTGCACGGCGCCAACCTTTATTATTTATTATTACAACAGCTGGTAATAATTTAGGTGGGCCTTGCTATAGAATTGAATATCCATTAGTAAGTAAAATTCTAAATCCGGATATCGAATTTGATATTCCGGATTATTTTTGTATGGTTAATGAATTAGATCGAGATGAAGAAGGGAATCTGATTGATGACATAAACGATGAAGAGTGTTGGATAAAAGCCAATCCAATTGCAGCTACATATGAGGTAGGATTAAAAAATATCAGAAGTAATTATATGTCAGCGATAGAAAGCCCAGAAAAGATGGTGTCATTTATGACTAAGAATATGAATATATGGGTTAAACAATCAGCGCAGTCATATATTGATATGGCAAAATGGAAGGCACGAGGAAGATTAAATGAGGATTTTGAAAACGATTTAGGAATATCACTATATGGATATGATGCATATGTAGGTATTGACGTATCAAAAACAATTGACCTTACAGCTGCTGGGATAGTAATCCCCGTAGATATTAATAACAGTAAGAAATTTATTACTTTAGCACATGGTTTTATACCAGAAGAAACAGTACAAACAAAAGAACGAACAGATAAAATTCCATATAGACTTTGGAGTGAAAGAGGATGGCTAACAATTACTCCAGGTGAAATTGTTGATTATCGATTTATGACTAAGTGGATTGAAGAGACATTAAATAAATATGGATTAAATATTAAAGATGTTTGTTATGATCCATATAATGCTACTCACTATACCCAAGAATTAGAATCAAATAAGGGATGGGGAATTGTAGAAATCAGACAAGGTATTATTACATTGTCTGAACCTACAAAGTCATTCAGAGCAGAAACATATCAAGGCAATATATTGCACCCAACTAATGAGTTATTAGATTGGGCAATTAGTAATGCTGTAACTAAAGTTGATGCTCAAGAAAATATTATGTTAGATAAAGCCAAAAGTACTGAACGAATTGACCCAATAGCAGCCTTAATAAATGCTTATACAAGGGCAAAAGTAGCGGCTGATGATGATTTAAGTATGTACATAATGAGTGATGAGTTTAGTCTATAGGAGTCGTAATGAAATACATAAGAATAATAGGAAGTATAATTGATGACCTGCTATTTACAATAGGGGCTATCTTTTTTTGCATCGGAGGATTTATGATCCATACGATAGTAGGCATATATAGTATTGCGTTGGCCTCCTGTGTACTTGGGTACATAATTGGAACGGCGTATCATGTTGAAAGAAAAGGAACGAGGGATAGACCATATGGAGAATAGGAAAGGAGATATAACAATTGATACTAAGAAAATTTATTGAAAAAAGGGATGGCTACATGCAGCCTAATCATGTTGATGCGGATTCAATTATAGATTTCTTAGGAACATCAACAAATAAATTTATGCGGGTAAGTGATGTTATAAAAAACTCAAATGTATTTGCCTGTGTAAGTATCTTGGCAGATGATTTGGCAAAACTTCCAATCCATACATATTATGGAGATGGAGATAGAACAAAAGGGATGAAACATCCTGTAGCAGAATTGTTATATACAAGGCCTAACCATTTGATGAGTGCATTTACATTAAAACAAACATTACAAATGCATGTGGGGTTGTATGGAAATGCTTTCGCATTTATTGACTGGGGAAATGATGGATTTCCCAAAGCAATATGGCCATTAGAACCATCATCTACTGTTCCATATTTGGATGTAAAAACTGGGCGATTAACATATCAAACACAAACATTACAAGGTGAAACAATTACATTACAACCATCTGATGTACTGCATTTTAAAACAATGGCTAGGGATGGAATTGTAGGTAAAGCACCTTGGAGAACATTGGTTGATGAATTACGAGGGCAGAATTCAACGAAAGAATTTATCAGCAATTTCTACAAAAATGGAACACTAGTATCTGGTGTATTGCAGACAGATTCAAAAATCAATCAAGAAGCAAAGGATAAGTTGAGGAAAGATTTTGCAAGCCGGTATGCGAGTCCAGATAATGCTGGTAAAACAGTTGTATTAGATATGGGCTTAAAATTTCAGACCATAGGTATGCAGCTTGATCAAGCACAATTTATTGAGACGCAAAAATTTGGGATTAATGAGGTGGCTAAAGTTTACCGGGTACCTCCTCATAAATTAGCACAACTAGATAGAGCAACCTATGCAAATGCGGAAGCAATGGGGCTTGAATATATCAAGTCAACACTGCTTCCTATTTTTATGCAATGGGAACAAGAAATTAATTACAAACTATTTACCAAAATAGAACGACAACAGTATTATATAAAGTTTAATGCTGATGCAGAGCTTAGAGGGGATAGTAAATCTAGGGCGGAATACTATACAAAAATGATTCAAGCTGGCGTATATACGCTAAATGAAGTACGAGCTATGGAAGAGCAAAAGCCTATAGATGATGGTATGGGTGATAAGCATTTTATATCTCTAAATTATACGACTACCGATAATTTGGAGAAATTACAACTGGCAAAAATTAAAGCTGGTGAAGACTTAACAGTGAAAGGAGGTGAGGGGAATGGACAAGGAACGGAGAACACTTCAGACCAAGATAGAAATCCGGAAGGTGGAGAATGATAACGGTGAGTTACCATATATCGAAGGTCATGCATTGAAGTTTGGAACCCGGTCAGAAAATATGGGTGGCTTTGTGGAAATGTTATCTAAAAACTGTTTGGATAATACAGACATGAGTAATGTCGTTGCGTTGTATAACCATAATGAAAGTTATCCATTGGCACGTAATACTGTGCCATCAGGGGCGGGGTCATTGGAGCTTAAAGTTGATGACACTGGGTTGTATTTTAGATTAGCACCAACGGAAACAACATATGCAAAAGATTTAATTACAAATCTTGATGCGGGTGTGGTAGGTCAATGCTCATTTGCATTTTCATTGGCTCCAAGTGGTTCTGAATGGATATGGGATGAAGATGATAAGGTATACATTCGAACAATTACGGCAATCGAACGCTTATGGGATATTTCGATTGTTACGACACCGGCATATCCTGATACAGAAGCCGACACGGCAAAGCGTGATTTAGAAGAGTTCAAAAAGACTCAAAAAAATGAACTAGATGAAGTTCGAAAACGTAAATTAGCAATTGAATTAGAATTATTGGAGGGATAAACCATGAACGAAAAAGAACGTGAATTACGCCAAAAGATGGCAGCAAAAAATGAAGAAATCCGTGGCCTAATGAATGAAGGTAAACTGGATGATGCGGAGCAAGCAACAGAAGAATTGCGCCGCTTAAAACGTGAATTACAAGTAGAAATTACATTGGGTGAAAATAGTGTAGATACTGTACCACCAGAAGCACGTCAACATCAAAATCATGATAATGATATTGATGTAAATCAAATCATGGCTCGTGCTTTGCGTGGCAATCAATTGTCTAAAGAAGAAAATGAAGTATTGGTGCGTGCTAGCACATTGAATGAAGGCACAGGTAAAGATGGTGGGTTTATTGTTCCTAAAGATGTACAGACAGCCATTAATGAATTGAAACGAACATTAAACCCATTGGATGAATTAGTACGTATTGAAAAGGTTGCCACTATGAGTGGTGAACGAACTTATGAAAAGCAATCCACCATGACAGCATTCCCAAATGTAGCTGAATTGGCAAACATTGCAAATTTGGAAACGCCAGAATTTAATCGCGTGGATTACAAAATTCAAAAATATGCAGGCATTTTACCGATTTCTAGTGAACTATTAGCAGATACAGACCAAAACTTATTGAATTATTTGTATCGTTGGTTGGCTAAAAAGGATACGATTACACGTAATACAGAAATCGCTAAATTAATTAATACGCTTACGAAAAAACCAATTACAGGTCTTGATGGATTAAAAGACCTTTTAAATGTTGACTTAGATCCAGCAATTGCATTGACTTCTATCCTTTTAACTAACCAAGATGGGTATAATTACCTTGATAAATTAAAAGATACACAAGGTCATTATTTATTGCAACCGAACCCATTAAATCCAACTGAAAAGATGTTAAGTGGTAAAGTGGTTAAAGTTGTAAGTAATAAAGTATTACCTACAGATACTAGCGGTAGCGGCAAAAATGCACCAGTTATCATTGGGGATTTAACAGAAACAATTACATTGTTTGACCGTGAAGCGATTACCTTGTTAGGTACAAATATTGGTGGCAATGCGTTTGTAACAGATGGTTACAATATCCGTGGTACACTTCGTTTTGATACAAAAATTGTAGATAATGAAGCAGCTGTATTTGGTCAATTGAAATTGGCATAAGGTAATTATTATGCAAAAGTTACTGGATGATGTAAAAGAATATTTACGGGTAGACAGTAATGATGAAAATACAGTAATTGAAAATTATATTGAAGCAGCAAAAACATATATAGAGAACGGCACAGGAAAAGCATTTGACGAAAAAAATAGTCAAATGCTTTTAGTCGTTAAGATGTTATGTGGGCATTGGTATGATAACCGAAATGTAGTAGGCGGTGGTGGTGAACTACCGTTTACTATTACTTCATTATTACTGCAGATTGAACATAAGAAAGAAGGGTAACAAATGAAAGTAAGAGTATTACATCCAACTATCATTGATAGCCAATGGCTTCAAATTGATGACGTAGTAGAAGTAGAAAATGAAACAGCGCAACCATATGTAGAAACAGGTCTAATTGAAGTTATTGATGATGTGGAAATTAATCCACCGAATACTAAAACTGGTGGTGAAGAAAATCCACCAGACGTAAATCCAAATCCACCAGACGTAAATCCAAATCCACCAGACGTAAATCCAAATCCACCAAATGAGGATAATGATGATGATGAAAACCCACCAGACGAAGATGGGGGTAAAGGTTCCAATTCCGGAAAAGGTAAATAATCATGTTACGGATTGGATCTATGAAGAACCGTATAGAAATATTACGGCAGACCATAGAGCCGGATGGACAAGGTGGTTTTAAAAAAGAAAAGCCACGTAGAATTGCCACGGTATGGGCCGCTATTTTAAAACCAAGATTTTGGGATGGTGATAGTGGGAAAGGTCCTACTACAGCAATTACACAAGGTATACAGATACGACCGTTAAAAGCAATTGATACTGATTGTATTATTAGGTACCGTAATACAAATTATGAAATATTAGACATAGAGTATAATACAGATTCTTATATATTGACATGTCAGGCAATCAAGAAACGGTAGGTAACTATGGCATTTGTAAAAGCTGATATATCTAATGCTACTTATAAGGCAATGCGAGATATTCATAATTATAATTCTGAAACACAAGAACGAATTAAAGAAGTAACAAGGAATAAAACGCATGAAGTATTAACTGTAGCAATTCAATTGGCACCTTATAGAACTGGTAAATTTAAAGGGACAATAAGGGAAGAAATTAAAACACATAGTCAAGGTATCTATGGACGGGTATTTACAAATTCACCGGTAGCACATTTAATTGAATTTGGCACAAAGGGGCATGTAGTAATGCCCAAAAAGAAAAAAGCATTGGCCCCAGGAGCAGCCGGCTGGTTTATGACTAATGCTACAATTCCTGCAATATCTGCAAAGCCATTTATGAAACCGGCTATGGATAAGGTTCGTCCAACGATTGAAGGTGCAATTAAGGTGGCAATAAAGAAATGAAGATAAAAACTATTCCATTTAATGCTGTACAAAAAGCATTTTATAAATTACTGACAGAAGGACAGACGGCTCCTGTATATGATCGTATCCCTGCAGGGGATGAAGAAATGCCGTATATTTGGTTAGGTGAGTTTCATGGTGTACCTGTGGAAGATAATAAAACACATGCAGTACATAGAATTAGCCAGCAAATAGATATATGGAGCAACCAACCTGGTAAGAAAGAGGTTAATGAAATTCTGAATGATGTAGCTACATTAGTTAGACATTACCAATTACCACTTGAAGGGTTTAAACAGGTCGGTGATGCTCATATATCTTTATATCAGGCAATAGGGGAACGATACGAAGATAAGACTAGTGCTTATCATGGGATCATGATGATTGAGTACACAATTGAAGAAATTGATTAGGAGGTAATTAATATGGCATTAACACAAGAGCAAATTACAGCACTACCGGTGGCACCTAGTGATACAAAGGCGGTAGCTGGTAAAGATACGTTATTGTATATTGCATCTAAACAAACACCATTAACATGGTTATTGGTTGGTGGTCAAAAGAACTCACCACTTAAAGAACAGGCAGATTCCTTGGATGGTTCTGATAAATCTAGTGGTGGATGGAAAAAAGGCATCCCTGGTATGAAGTCCTGGAGCATCGAATATGATGGTCTATATGTGTTAAATGACAATGCAGTAGATATCTTGCGCTATTCTTTCCGTGAAGGTAAAGCTGTATATGTTCGTGTAGAATATCCGGACGGTTCTTACAAACAAGGATGGGCGAATGTAACATCTTTTGAAGATAACAACTCTTCTGATGCAATTCAAACATTAAAGGTATCATTGACAGGGTATGGTGCAATTAGCGATTTGATTGCGATTGGCGAAGTTAAAATTACATCTCCTACAGCAGCATTCTCTAAAGCAGCTGCAGCAGATAAAACTGTAGCAGTAACACCTACAGACATTACAATTCGCACTGTAACCGATGATACTGGTACTGTATTAGTATTCGGAAAAGACTACGAATTTGCAGAAGGTACATTAACTTTGAAAAAGGAATACCTTAAAAATATGACAGTAGGTAACCATGTACTTGAAGCAAAATTTGCAGCAAAGACAATTCCTATCACAGTAAATGTAACAGCATAATTTTGTAATACAAAGGGCGGGATAAAACCCGCCCTATTTATATAAGGAGATAAAAATGAAAGAACAGACTACGTTGACCGTCAATGGGGAAAAATATGAATTATTGTATACACTTGGTATTATGCGTCAGATTGAACGAACATTAGGATGTTCTTTGATTTCAATCTTAGCAAGACTTGATGGTAAGGCTCCGGAACGGGTAGGTATTGATTTCATTATGGCAAACTTACAATATGCGATAGTTGGTGGTTTATCGGAAGATAAAGCATATGATCTAATCGATAAATATTGTGAAGGTGAAGGCACATTGGATACGTTGGCAGGGTTCCTAATGATGGCATTATATAATACTGGTTTTTTTATCCCAAAGCTACCAGAAGAAGTGGAAGCACAGGTGGAGGAACAGAAAAAGAAGTAGCCTCCATTGAAGAATGGATTAGAACCGTAGAACCAATAGCGTATGGGCCATTACATCTATTGCCTGATGCTCTTGAAAATCTAACTATGAAAGAGTTCTATTTGTTACTTGATGGCTATTATGCCCGTAAAAAAGAAGAAGACTATAAGCAAGCATATTTCACATACTGGATGCTTGCTCCAAACTTAGGTAGAGAAAGCAAAATTACAGTAGATGATATCTTCAATCCATTACATCAAGATATGGTAAAAGATAAGGAAAGTGAAAAAGAAGAGTTATTACGTACGTTTAATTTATAAAGAAAGGAGGTGGAATGATGGGAACAACCATAGCAGATTTAGAGGTTAGGATAGGTGCGGATAGTAATCAGTTTAAACAAGAACTACAGAAGGTAGAAACGCAGGTAGGAAAAGCATTTAATGTAAATCCAATTAATGAGTTTTCTACAAGTGTAGATAGTGTAACAGATCGTGTAGGTAGTTTGGTTAGTAAGTTTACAGCTATAGCGGGAATTATGGCCGGAGGATTTGGACTAACATCCATGATTGAAGGTTCTGTGAAAGCCGGCGAAGCAGTTTACCAATTATCTCAACGGTATCAGATTACAACTAAAGAAGCATCTGAAATGAACCGAATTCTAAAGATTACAGGTTCTGATGCGGATACAGCAGCTAAAACAATTATGCGATTGGATAAAGCTTTATCCGGAAATAGTAATGAAGGTAAGAAGGCACGAGATACTTTGGAGTTATTTGGTGTTTCCTTAACGGATGCGAATGGCAAAATATTGCCAATGAATCAGCAATTAGCAGAGTTAGCTAAAGGATACAGGGCAGCTGCTGATGCGGGATATGGTCAAGAGTATGTGATGAATACTCTTGGTGTCCGTGGACTTGCTTTGATTTCCGTATTACAGAATTACAACGAAGCGGCGGAAGTTGCTAGTAAAGTCAAAGGAATTGGTCTAAATCCAGAAGAAATGCATAAAGCATCTCTTCAATTGAAAGAGATGGAATTGCAGTTTGGACAACTTAAACTAGCGAGCGGTGCAGCCATTACACCATTAGTAATGGAGTTATTACCACAATTGCTACCGTATTTGCAAGAATCAGCAGTATGGATAAATAAAAATAAAAATGAGATTGCAAGTACGGCTAAAACATTAGTTCAGATTGTAGCATTGTATGAAAGCATTAAGATTGCTAAAAAAGCAGCGGCGGCAGTTAATGCAGTAGTATCAACTGTGAAAAATTCACAAGGCTCAATGGGATTAGACACGGCTGAATTAACAAGAGCACAAGAAGCACAGATTAATAAAGCACTTAGAGATAATGAACGTGTATATGCACAAATGCGAAGAGAAGCGATTAAAACAGCTAATCAACAAAAGTTATCTGCAGAAGAAACGAGTGCATTTTTAGCGCAGGAATTTAGCAAGATTAGTATTAAGGCAACGCAATCAGCAGAGCAAATTAGAGCGGCTATGACTCTTGGCTTTCAAAGCGTACGGGCAGAAGCGGCAGAAAGTTCAATTGCAGTTAATAGATCCATATTATCTACAGGGGTAGCGGCAGAAGAATCAGCAAATCTACATGTAGCGGCTAATGTTCGCAAAGTAGAAAGTGATATGGCTGTAGTAGCTAGTCAAGGTAAAGTAGGTGTAGCTGCAACGGTTGCAGGCACAAAAGCCGTAGAAGCTAGTGCAACAGCAACAGCAGCTGCAACAGCAAATATTGAAAAGAATGCAGTGTTAGCAGCAAGCTATGAAGGTGTCGGTGTAAGAGCCACAACGGCAGGAGCGGTAGCAGTTAGTGCAGCAGGCAGAGCTATGGGAGCTGTTACAACATTAACACGAGCAGTGTGGGCTCTTGCTGGTGGATGGTTAGGTGTAGCGGCAGCCGTAGGATTTGCACTATATTCTATGGGACAAGCCAATAAAGCAGAGGCGGAATTCCAACATGCCAATGAAGTAACCTTGATGGATAAGGGAAAGATACGTCATCTTGCAAAAAATAGAGATGGTAAAGTCGTTTTTGCCAATGATAGTGCCGGTTATGTAGAAGTTCCAGAACGATTAAGGAAAAAATATGAATCTCATGTGGCGGCTCAAAAGAAAGCCAGTGCAGATGCTGCCCTAGGAGAAATTCAGGCGGAACAAGCAAAACTAATGGAAAGCATTAATGCACAAATACAAAACTTAGGTTCCATTAGCGATTCAGCCGGGAGTACATCTGTAGTTGAGCATACCGAGCATAAGGATACATCAAGTGCAGCTGAAACAGTTCGCTTCATGATTAATCAAGGCATTGATCCACGAATAGCATTTGGTATGGCTGGTGGAAACATGCAAGAATCCAGCGGAAATAAAAAGGACTTAGATCCAATGGCTAAAAATCCAAATAGTGGAGCTTTCGGCATTCAACAATGGTTTCTAGATAGAAAAGACGCATTATTTAAATTTGCCGAAGACAATCATTCAGATCCATATGATCTTCACACGCAACAAGCGTTTCAAGTATATGAAATGTTGTATGGAAATGAACGAGATAACTATAAAACTGTACTAGCCGAACTTGGAAATAGTCAAGATGTAGGCCTTGCAGCTAGGTTAGTTGATGAACATATAACACGTTCAGAAGGAACGGAAGGTATTAGGGCTCAAAAAGCCGCTAATGCACAATCACTATATAATGACATGAAAGGCGAAGGCGGTCTTACTGGGGCTGATATATTACGCCGTCAAAAATCAATTGATGATGCAAAAAAGGATTTAAAGAATTTAGAAGGTGAATTAAAGCAAAGTATCACTGGAGAAATTGGTACATCTTATGAAAGTGAAATTCAAAAGATTGAGGAGGATGTACGGAAAAAATCAGAAGCAATCAAGAAGATTAAAGATGTCAGTGATACGATTGATACCTCAAATGCTGAAAAGCTATTAGATCAGTTTAAAACTGTTGAAGTAGATAAAGTAAATAAAAAGCTACAGGAGCAACGGGATAAATTAAAATTGGATACAGCCAAAACTAATGCAGAAATCTTAGGAAACTATAAAGATTTAGCTGAACAACAGTTTATTGTATCTAAAAATGAACTAGATAGAGAGCGAGAGGAACGCCTAAAATCAGTTGCAAAACAAAAGGATGATGCGGAAGCTAAAGCGCAGGTTGAGGAATGGTATACAGCCAAATATAAAGCCTTAGTAACAGAACGTGAAACGGCAGAACGTGAGTCATATGATAAAGCTGTTAAATTAGCAATTAGCCGACATGATACAAATAGACTCCAACAATTAACAAGTTCAAAAGATGCAAAACAATATAGGGACTGGGAAGGCGATACCGCTAAACTACAGACATTCTATAAACTTTGGGAACAAGGTAATATGTCGATGTCAGCTGCCACAGCAGAAGCAGCTGAATCATTTGCTAGTGGATTATCTTCTATCTTTTCAAATCTAGCAACAGATATTACAAGCGTAAAAGATTTAACCCAAAATATGGGTAAATTAATTCTTAGTACAGTAGTCAATATCATTGCTAAAATAGCGGCTGCAAGATTAGCGGCAGCATTGTTAGGACAGTCATTGGGGGGAGGGACTCCAAGTATTGCTAGTGGTGGTAATGTACAAAAATTAACAATGCAAGGATTTGTAAATAGTGCCATTGCTAGAATGCCTAATATGCCCACATATAAGTTTGCAAGTGGCGGTGTAATTACTGCTCCAGTAATGTCATTAATGGGTGAAGGTAAAGATAATGAGGCTGTATTACCTTTAAACCAAAATACATTTGCTAGTCTTGGGCGTAATATTGCGAACACCATAGGCGGGGGACCGGTTATGGTGAATGTAAATAATTACACCAACAGCAAGGTTACAGTTACGGAAGAAACATCAACTGGTGATATAAAAACACAAATTGTAAATATTGTGATTGAAGAAATCGCTAGTAACCGAAATGGAAGCCAAGATATTTTGAAACAATTAATAGGAGGTAGGCGATAATGTATGTGTTTCCTACAGATATTCCGGAGCCGATTATTCCGGCCGCATCGAATTCCGGAAGTACTTATACGGAAGTACTAACAGATAGTACAATCACATCCACTACGGATGCCAACTATAAAATAACACGGCCGAGAACTACAAGGGTGATTGGAAGCTGGACATATACATGGCTAGGACTTAGCGATGAAAACTATGAAAAGTTAAAAGCATTCTGGAAGAAAGTTAGAACATCCGAGGAGTTTGAGTTTAAAAACTATACGGATGGGAAAACATACAGATGTAGATTTGTAGATAAGTTTAGTTTCCGATTAGATTATCCAATTGGATGGTATGGATCATTACAGTTTGAGGAGGTGTAACAAATGCTAAGATGGCCTGCTACGGCAATTATTGAAAAGAATAAATTAGCAAGTGATACCCCTTTCTTGGTATTGGTTAAAATGGTCCATTCAGAATTAACAGAGCCTATATGCTTGGTTAGAAATACAGAAAGTATTACATGGGATGGGCAAGAATGGCAAGCATATCCTATGAATTTTGACATCAATACAATTGATGGGCAAACAGAACCTAAGTTAAGTTGGACTGTATCTAACTGTGCAGGAACATTGCAACAGTATATACAAAAATTCAAAGGGTTCACGGATGCTGAGGTAACAATATATGTTGTACATGCGAATATGCTAGACAATACAGAGCCGTTACAAGCTTTTGAATTTACTGTTACAACGACTCAATACGATGAGGAGTGGGTAACATTTATACTAGGTGCATCACCGGAAACAGTAGTTAAATTTCCAACCCATATTTATATGGCGCATTATTGTCCATATAGATTTAAGTCGGTTAGATGTGGATATGCAGGAGGTAAAGAGCCATGCAATAATACACTGGAAACATGTAGAATTCCATCACGATTTGGGGGAGAGGAAGGTATGAATGGAAATAATGTTTAAATACAATGATCTAATAGGCATTCCATTTGTAGATGGTGGCCGAGATATAACGGGATTAGATTGTTGGGGCCTTGCGTTGGAATTATTTAAACGACAAGGCTATATTATTCATGATTATTCTATATCTTCGGAAGAGGCACATGTAATATCAGATACTATGCAACATGATTTAAATGAGATGTGGCAAAAAATAGAAGAGCCTAAAGTAGGATGCTTGGTGATTATTCGACTGGCAGAAAATGAATGGGCGAACCATTGCGGAATTTATATTGGTGATGGTCATTTTATTCATGCCTATTGTCATGAAACAGGTGTAGTAATTGATAGAGTTCGTAAATGGAAGTCAAGAATATTAGGTTTCTATATTCCAACAGAAAGGGCATTATATAATGATTGAAATTGTTGAAATAAAGAATCCGTTTGAACCGAATAAAAAGGAACGAAAAAAGGTAGAGTGTACAGATGGTACACTCTATTCTTATTTAGATCCAACAGATAAAGATGTGTACCTAAATGGAATACTTGTATTAGATCCTATCAATTGTTTTCCACAAGATGGAAATCAAATTGTAGTAACTCCACATATTGGTAAAAGCATAAAAGGGATACTGGGCATGGTGGCCATGTTAGCATTAGCAGTCTATGCACCTGTATTGGCTGCAAAGTGGCTACCTGCAACAGCTAGTAAATTAGCAATCGGACTCATGACAGGGGCCATTACAATGGTTGGCGGTAAGCTGATAAATAGCATGCTCCGGTTAAATCAGATAGGTAGTACATCAGAAAATTCACAAAGTACATCTTATGGATGGTCATTGCCAAGCGTACAGACATATGAAGGTGGTGTGATTGCAGAAACATATGGTGAATGCATCCCAACACCTCAATTATTAATGTGTCATGTAGAAACCACAAATACAGATGATCAAGATAAAAATGTTCAATATTTAAATCTTTTATATTGTGGCGGATGGGGTCCTGTGGATAGTATTAGTAATATTCGTATTGGGACAACTCCTATAGAAAACTTCACAGATGTTCAAATTGAAACAAGGTTAGGTGAAAATAATCAAGAGCCGATATCATTCTTTCCAACTACTGTATTAGACCAATCAATAGGTCTTGAGTGTGCTGAAAATAAACCATTAATTAGAACAACAGATACTAAGAAAGCTAAGAAGTTAGAAGTAACAGTTGAATTTCCTAATGGATTATACAAGGTGAATGATAGCGGCGATTATGATAAGAATACAGCCGAGTTTCAAATTATGTATAGAAAAACTGGCACAACGGAATGGAAAGATTTTGGCGGTGATGATAGTAATCATATTGTTAAATCAAACGGAAGATTATCCAATATAGTTACAAATGTAAAATCCATAGGTAACTCAGCACCGTTAGAGGTATGGACATTAGTAGCAAAAAAGGATAAAGATACTCTAAGTGTAACTGGTAGTATAAGTGGCAAGAAAAAAGAGGCTAGGTATGGTGAACATTATGATAATGGCATAATATCCTTTGACTTAAAGAAACGAGAAATCTTTATGAAAAAAGAGGGAACCATAACCATTACTGTTCAGAAGTCTACGTTTAGCCTTACAAAAGCAACTAGCCAAGCTGTGCGTAGATCATATCAATTTGAAATGCCTGAGGCAGGACAATATGATATTAGGGTTGTAGGTACTAAGTTACCAACGACAACAAGAGCAACAGCTTATATGACATGGTCAACGTTATCAAGTTTTATTATGGATAGCGCATATAGTAGACCAGGCAAGGTGTTAATTGGATTACGCATTAAGGCAACTAACCAACTATCCGGAGGTATTCCAAATGTCAACTGGAGACAAATTAGAAATACGGTTCATGTCTTTGATTGGGATACAGGAACATATGTTGAAAAAGATGCAAAGAATCCTATATGGGCGGCATATGATATGTTACATAATTGTAAGCGATTGTATAACATCAATACAAATGTTGAAGAGTATGTAGTCGAAGGTGTACCGGCTAACAATTTCAAACAGTATTGGGATGAATGGAAAAGTGCGGCGGCTTATGCAGATGAAGAAGTATCTATGATTAGTGGAGAAAAAGAACGAAGGTTCAGATTTGATGCGGTAATGGATACAACCCAGACACGATGGGAAGCGGCACAAAAGGCAGCAACTTCCGGACGAGCCACAATATTAAGGCATGGGACACAATATGGCATAGTGGTGGATAGACCAAGTAACATTGTACAGGTGTTTGGAGAGGGGCAAATAGTAAAGTCATCCTTTAAAGGTGAATACTCATCTAGGGATGATAGGGCCCGTTCAGTAGAAATTACGTACAATGATACAAATAATGACTACAAAAATACAGTATTTATGGTGCGCAGTCCAAACTATGCAAACAATTTAAAGAAGAATGATAATACTGCTAAATTGTCATTGTTCGGTGTGACAAGGCGTTCACAAGCATACAGAGAAGGAATGTATCTAATGGCCACAAATGAGCGACAGTTACAGACTGTTACATTTGGTACAGATATAGGAGGTATGGTGTGTGAATATGGCGATGTTATAGGTATCAATCATGCGGTTCCTCAATTTGGAGATGCTAGTGGCCGTATTGTAAAAGCAGAAGGCAATACAGTCGTATTGGATAAATTTGTTGTATTGAAACCGAATAAAAATCATAGCATTATGATTAGGTTAGAAGATGACAGTATTATTACAAAGCAAATCCAAGCAGTAACAGAGGAAACAAATACAGATACAATTACTGTAATTGGTGAATTCTCACAACAAGAATTGCCTAAACGATATGATCCATATATGCTCGGTGAAGCAAATAAGGAAGTCAAACCATTTAGGATTACCAAAATTACAAAGAATGGAGATAATCAGGTAACAATAACAGCTACAGAATATGATGCGGCTGTATATGAACTTGATTATAGTCGGTATCCTGTAATTGATTATGCAAAGGTAGAAAAAGAATTATCGGTAAAAGATATTCAGCTAACTAAGATTGTAAATACGTTAAAAGATGGAACTGTACTATGTGATATTAAGGTCGATTGGGTGTTACCAATTAGTAATCAATGTAAACAAGTACAGGTATATTACAAGCGTACAAACGAAGAAACATATACTTTACAAAATACATTTAGTGGAAACGAAACATCAGCAGTAATTAGATCAGTACTTACAACACAAAATTATATGGTTCGCATTATATGCTTAAATGATTTAGGAATTGCAGGCCCTGGCATAGAAAAGACCATATATATTGCTGGGAAGGAAACAGCACCAGCAGTGGTAAAACAATTTACGGTAGTACAGGATTCTATAAATAGTAGCATACTACATTTGCAATGGGCGCCAAATCAAGAGCCGGATATATATGGATACCGTTTATATGATGACACAGGGAAAGAACTTATAAATTATATAGGGGCTACAAATTATACGTTCTTTGCAACAGAAAGCAAGACATATACATTTGGGATTAAAGCCATTAATACATCTGGGATTGAATCTGAAACTGCTACAAAGGTAAGTATTCAAATCACAATTACAGAAGGAAGCATAGCCGTTCCTGATAAAGTTAATTCAGCAAGTATTGAATTAACAAAAGAAGGTGTATTACTTGAATGGACTCCAATCACGAATACTTATATTGATTTCTATGAAGTCAGAAGTAATAGTAACACAGGTGATTTACAAGGCTTGGTTGTAAAATCAAATTCTATTAGAGAGATAATACAACTTAAAAATAGAAAAGGAGATCTATTAATTTATGGACACAATCCGGTAAAAGGATATGGGCCAGGATTAAATGTATCCTATGATTTCCAGAAGCTAGAAGCACCAATTGTAACATCTGTAAATATGGTCAAAGGATTTGCCTTATTAGTATCAAATATGCCTAGTACTGCTAATAGTATTCGGTTTTATATTGTAGGTTCTGCAAAGACAGATATTCTTAATTCCACAGGGAATACGATAACTTACACTGGTGATGCGGATATTTATCGTGTAAAAGCAGCATTTATTGATGCTATAGGTGAAGGAATTGTATCCAATGAATTATTAGTTACTATCTCAGCAACAATAGATCCTGCATTATTAGATAAAGAAAGTTTAGGATTGAAAGAATTTGATAAGCGTGTTAACGAACTAAGTGAAGAATTCAATAAAGTTTCTCACGAATATAGTACTAAAGTTCAAAACCTTGCTGAAGATGTAGAAAGCCGTTTTACGCAACTTGACAATGGCATCGAGTTAAAAGTAAAAGAGGGGCTAAGTGCACTCAATGGTAAGGAAATAGTCAATCGGCTCAATATTGGTACAAATGGCATCCGTTTAGATGGCAAGCTATTCCATGTTACGGCGGAGACACTATTTGACAATAATATCATCACCAATAAGATGTTACAGGCAAATTCAGTAGATGCTACCAAAATAAAAGTGGATAGCTTATCAGCCTTATCAGCATATATTGGTGGCACACTTCGAGGTGGTAAGTTAATCGGTACTGAAATCCAAAACGAATCAGGAACCTTCAAGGTAGATG
>ERZ773062.137-NODE-137-length-49974-cov-59.515435_pt1 | contig 49974 bp, 38 predicted proteins | sample MGYA00580626_ERZ773062 | MGnify/ENA primary metagenome ERZ773062 (study PRJEB29015, sample SAMEA2738003) | human oral metagenome | biome: human oral; feature: human-associated habitat; material: dental | place: China | collected 2058 ... | reverse complement strand
CTGGACTTCGGGTTTCTGCCTGTTGCTACTCCTGCTGGTATGCACACCTGCTACCTGGAATTCAAGCTCAACACTGGTGTAGCTGGCCTTGTAGTACAATATCTAAACTGTAAAACCCTCCCGAGGCGGGTTGAAAACCCCTAGTTTTGTTGGAAGTGGAGCTTAGAACAATTACTACTCCCGCTTTTTAGGGCTGCAACGATTCTAAGCGGGGTTTCCGCCAAAATCAGAGCTTTTCGGTAGCTCCTAAACTGGATTAGCAGCTTAGAAGATGTGCAGCTTCAACTGTTTGATCTGGCAGCATCTGTGCTGAGCTGGACTTCGTAATCTGTCCTGTTCACCCTCTAGGCGTTTTATAAATCTGCTACCTGGAACTCAAGCTCAGTAGTGGTGTAGCTGGCCTTGTAGTACAACATCTAAACTGTAAAACCCTCCTGGGGCAAGCTTGGGGGCTTACGTTTCGACAGAAATGCAGCTTAGAACAATTACTACCAGTACTGCTTTCGCGTATCCGCGAGGCTGCATGAATGCTAAGCGGGGTTTCCACCTGAAACTGATGCCTTTGGGTGCTCCTTGAACCGGAAACCCCGCTTATCAGAAGTGCTGAGCTAGACTTCGGATTCCCTCCCCATGCTTCTCTTGTTGTTACGTATATCTGCTACCCCGAACTCAAGCTTAGTACTGGTGCAGCTGGCCTTGTAGCGCAATCTCTAAGCTGTAAAACCCTCCCGATTGAGCTTGGACGCCTTGGGTTTTGGCGGAAGTGGAGCTTAGAACATGCACTACCCGTCTCTCCTTGGAGCTGCAAGAGTTCTAAGTGGGGTTTCTCCCAACAGGTTCGTGCTATCCCAGGCGAATTGAACCGCACCAAACCAGAAACCCCGCTTAGTAGAAGTGCTGAGCTGGACTTTGGGTTTCTGCCTGTTGCTACTCCTGCTGGTATGCACACCTGCTACCCGGAACTACAGCTCAGCACTCATGCAGCCAATGCCGTAGCACAATATCTAAGCTGTAAAACCCTCCCAGAGACGCTTCAAAAGCACCACGTTTTGACAGAAACGCAGCTTAGAACACCTGCTATCCACGTCGCCCCACCACAGCCTGGAGCTGCAAGAGTTCTAAGCGGGATTTCTCCCAGTGGGCCAACGCGCTTCAGCCGAAACAAGGCGCCTAAACCGGAAACCCCGCTTAGATAATATGCAGCCCTACTGCTTCACGGGTGCTAAGCGGGGTTTCTGTCGCAGGCAGTGCCGTTGGGCGGCTCCTGTATCAGATTCCCTGCTCAGGAAGCATGTAGCATTGTGATATGGCCGTGTCAGCCTCCACATATACAAGACATATCTGGCACATTTGGTACATCTGAGGCGTTCGGCATGTGGCAAATGTGCGGTCACGGTGGGCGCAGGGGAGGAGGTTTGCGTGCGGGAGGGCGTCGTCAAGCAAGGAGGGAAGGAGGGGGAGGGCGGGTACCCCAATAAACTTCCTGTTCAGAATGGGTTATGGGGGTGTTGCGGGGGTGCGGCGCGAATTGGGGAATGCCCTCGCACCGTGCTCGTATAAACCATGACTTATGGATGGCATGTCATCGTGGGGGCAAGAAAAAGTAATAAATACCAGTATTATGCCTACCCCTAGGTGGGTCGCAGTGGGTGTTTCGAACAGCCACTATTAAACTTAGGCAGTAACTGCATAGCTTAAGAACTCACAGAATCGGAGTTGATATAGAAACATCCGGTTCGCGTTGCGTGCTTGACCACAAGCAGTTGCTTTGTCGAACAAGGAGAAATTCGTGTCCAGTAAGCGCCCCACAACCCGCAGCTTGCCGCTAATCGTGTATTTGGTCATTGCAGTGGCCGCATTGATCGGTACCGGCGCCGGGTGGGCTTGGTATGTCACCTACCCACCTGAGCGAATGGTGGCACTCATTGTCGGTATCGTTGCCGTTGTAGTGGTGGCGGCGGCGCTTTTAGCGAATCGGCGTGCCTGGCAGATCATCATGAATCTAGCCCCCACGGCCTTACTGCTTGCAATATTGCCCTTTGTGACCAAGCAACTTGGTGCGCAAACCACCATCGTGGTGCTTGTGGCCATCACCACGCCATGGTTGGTTGGTACCGCAATGCTGCCAGCGTTCCGCCCGGTGGCCCGGCTGACCGGCACGGATAAACAGGCCAAGCAGGATTTTGTTCGAGAATTCTGCCGCGGCTGGCTGCTCATGCTGGTCTTCACACTCATCCCGGTGGGGATTTTTTCGCTTCTCCTTCTTATCTGTGGTTGGTCCGCCGGCAACATTGGCCTCTATATTGCCGGCGTCATGAGTAATGTGTTTTTCCTGCATTGCCTCATACCCACCATGGAGATCCGCAAGGAAGCGGTCGTGGCTGGCTGGGTTGCCTACGGGGCGGTGTTCTTCTTCCTCCCCGGGTTCTGGTACCTGGCCCCCCTCGCCGGTGCGGTGCTGCAAATCCCCTTCCTTGGGAAGGGCCTGCTTGGTTTATTCCAGGCTCCCGCCATGGATCTGCAAAGTATGCTGGCCAAGGCTGTGTATGGGGTGCTCATTGGTGGGGTGCTGTGGATGGATAAATTCTTGGTTCTGGTGCTCACGCCGAACGAGGAAAACCTTTGGCTGGCATACACCGCCATTATTCCCGTCACGGTGACGCTCGCGGTGTGTAACGCCACGAAGTTCCCGGACTTGCAGCACAGTTTTGACCAGCTAGTGGATGATGTGGCCCACCGGCCGTTGTCGCAATTGGGGAGTGATATTTCAAATTCTCGGGGGAACCTGGCCTATTTGGTGGCTAGCACTATTGCGGTCAGCACGTCTGCAAGTTTAGGCTCGTTGCTCATGGGTGGTGTTTTTGGCATTCAGCATGGGTACACCAGTTTGTTGCTGTTCCTGTTGCCGGCCACATTGGTGGCGGCATATGTCAGTATGGCGCAGTTGAGTCAGGTGCGGCGGCACGTGAACGCGGCGGTTGGTGCTGGCGGCTATTTGGTATTGGTGACGGTGGCGTTCGCATTCCTGTCACCGTTGGTGGGTTTGGTTATGGCGTTGTTGGTTTCGTCGGTTGTGGCTATGTTAGCGGCGGTCCGAGTGGAGCGCAGCGTGGTTGATGCACCATATGAACTCTTCTGGCAAAAGGCGGTGGCATGATGCCCAATAATGAAAACGATAAAGACACATCGAGCTTGCCGACGGACGTATCGCGGGATGCGTCAAAACTCAATCATCCCAAGCCGGCAAGCCGACCAACCACACCTAAATCGGCTATTAAAGGCAGTGGGCAGCTGCGGAAGGAACCCTTATTCCCCTCCCGCACCGACATGCCCACCCCTCCCAAGGTGGCCGATGAGCCGGAGAAGCCTCGCACTCCGCTGTTCCCGTCGTGGCATTCGGAAAAGTCGGAAAAATCCGATCCCGAGCCGCCACGTACCCCCCTATTTCCGTCATGGCATAACGAGCGGCCCCCCACACGTCCCATGGAGACGGCCAAGCCATCCGAACCTTTGTTCCCGTCCCGGTCGTCATCAACAAACCCGAATCGGCATTCGGCAAATGACTCTGACGTAGAGAAGCCCAAGACTCCGCTGTTCCCATCGTCAAATTCGAAACCACGATCATCTGGTGACGACCCCGACATCCCGGACAAGCCGCTGTTCCCGTCTACCGGCGGTTTTCGGCAGTCGAAGACCCAGTCGCACGATCCGATATCCATTTTCAGTGGGTTCACGATGATGGATAATCCCACACCGCCGCCGGTACAGAAACCCAAGCCATCGAAGCCGGCGTCCCGACCGAAACCCGAAACGTCGAAGCAGGATCGACCCGCATCTATTTTCGATGATTTCAAGTTCATTAAGCCGAAGTCCGAGCCGGAGCCCGCCCCAAAGGCTGAAGCTCCTCAGGTGCAGCCCGAGGCTCCCGAGGCGCTGAAGACCCCCAAAGCGGCTGAGTCTCCCGCGGCGCCAGAGGCGGTGTCGCCCACCGTGGACGTCACGCCGGAACCCGAGCCGGCGCCGGCACCACCCGAGCAATCGGCACCACCGGTATCCAAGACCCCGGCAGTCCCGCAGCAGGCGGCATCGACGCCAACCGTGCCGACCGTGTCATCTACGCCGGACGTTGCGGACGTGGACGTGCCTGATGTATCTGAAACATCGGATGCGCCGGACACGTTGGCCGTGTCTGATACATCGGATTCCGCAACCATCAAGCCGGAATTACCTAAACACGAACAGGCATCATCTATGCTCGGCAGCTTTGATTTTGTCAAAGCCCCCGAACCAGAATCCCAGCCTACGGAACCTGACGAGCTACCAACACCAACCGTGGCGGCGGCCGAAGCACCTGAGTCTGAAGCAACGGGAGTAACTGAAGCTGTCGAACCAACCGAAGTGGTGGAAGTGCCGGAAGATCCGGAAACCACCGGCATTGGGGAAGAACTACCCACATCAAGCATATGGACTGATGGTTTCAGCTCACTGAAACCCATTACCCCCTTGCCGCCCACCATCACTAATTTCGATGATGACGATGACTTCGACTACACCCCACTCTTTAACGAGTTGGGGGCCCAGGTGGCGGCGTCGAAGGCCGAGTCGGCGGCGAAACCTGAACCCGAGCCGGAACCTGAACCCGAACCCGAGGCGGAAGAGCCGGAGGCATCCGACGAGTTGGGGGTCATAAAGCCGCTCATCATTGGACACCAGGCGGATCTGAAACCATCCACTAACCCGTTTTCCGCAATAGTGCGGCAACCCCTGGCGTCGCCGGAGCCCGAGCCCGAAGCCATGCAGGACCCCACATTGGGGGTAGCAGAGGTCTCGGAATCAGTGACACAGGTAACACCAACTGTGCCAACCTCGCCAACTGCGTCGACTGTGCCGGAGGCACCGGAAGTTCCGGCAGCCCCGGATTCTCTGACGCCACCGGCGGCACCAGCGCCAGCCAGGATCCCCACGGCTGCCACCACTCCCGCGCCCGCCGTCCCTGAGGCTCCGCCGGTAAAGCCGTCGAAAGCGCGGAAACCTGTGGACGTCGACAAGCTCAAAGCCGAATTGAGCGAGTGGGGCGCCTGGGCGTCCATGCCACAGCTGGGGTCAAAGAAACCGCAGGATAAGAAGAAATCCAAGGTGGGCGGGCCATCATTGGTGTACCGCTTTCCAGGCGACAGTCAGGTGTTGCAGGAGGTCGACATTGCGGTTGTGATGGAATCTACATATCCGTTTACGGCGGGTGACACTGCGGTGTCGGTGCAGAACATTATTCGGCACAATCCGGACCTCACATTCGGCGTCATCCACATCGCAGATAATTCGAACGCACCTGCGAAAAGCATGTTTGAGCTTCCCGCAAATGTGAAGTGGGTTGACGTCATTTATCTCGAATCGACGGAAGTCTCGGAAAAATTTTCCAGCCTAGTATCGTCACCGGTGACCGATGAGCAAGTCCGAGAAGTGCTTGACGCTATTGAATCATCCGTGACCGGCAACCATGAACCGATGCATGCGTTGTACGAGAACGCCATCAACCCGCAAACCCGCACATGGTCGGCGTGGGGCGCGCTTGGGCACCGGGAATTCATGAACGCCGCAATTAAAGCCGCAGGTAAAGCCGATGATATTAGCCTCAGTCAGCTCTTCGACCTCGCCTATAATTTCTTCTTGCGGATCTATACGCTACTCGATCGGGTGCTGCCTACCGCGCGGGTGTATCACGCGCATTCCAGTGGCAATGCCGGCCTCGTGGCCGCGGCAGGTGCGGTGCAGAACAAGGGCAAATTCTTCCTCACCGAGCACAACCTCAATATTCGTGACTCCATTAACAAACTATTGAGCCGGGACCTCAACCGGCGGGTTACCAGTGAAGCACCACTAAAGCTAACCACAGATACGTTCGAACGCTTCTGGACTCAGTGGTGGCTCGAACTTGGGGCATTAAACTATGCGGAAGCAGAGTTGATTACTTACCTGTATCCGCAGGCTGTTACCGATGCCCAAGAGCTAGGCGGCGCCCAGGAGAAAGCGGAAGTTCTTCCTGACGGCATCGAGTGGGAAGACCTGGAGATTCCCCGCATTTGGCGGCAGCAGGCAGTGCCAAAGCTGGAGCGCAAAATCAGTTGGAAACTCGCAGTTGTGGGAGATTTCCAGCCGAGCAAAGGCATCATCGAGCTCATTGATGCGGTCAAAATAATGGTGGATGGCGGGAAAACCGATGTGCGCGTCGACCTGCTCAAGCCCGCCGACGGCAGCACCACCGACGAACCGGAATATTATTCGCGTTGTGTTGCTCACATTAAGCAATTGTCGGTGGAAAACTATGTGCGGTTGCGTGATGTGAAAGACGCTCGTGACGTGATGCACGAATACGATGCACTGGTAGTGCCCAGTTTCCAGGAGAGCCAACCCCATGCGGCACTCGTGGCCATGACCATGGGTGTGCCGATTATTGGCTCCAGCGTGGGCGGCATGAACGCTCTAGTCACCGAAGAATTATCGGATGCGCAGCATAAGAAGATTGGTGCAAGTGGGGAATTAGTTCCCCCCGGTGATTCAGCGGCTCTTGCTACACTTATGGCAAAGCTTACGCAAAGCCCAGAACTTTATCGTGCATGGCATGAAAATGCCCTCGCTCGCATCAAGGCTTTTTACCTTTTGCCACAGGTTATGCGTCGCTATAACGCGATCTATCGCAATCTTGGGGCAGGGAAACACAAAGTAATTGGTGGCATGGCGATGGTGCCGTGATGATGCTGCGGTTGTACATGGTGCCGCGGAAACGTTATTGATTGTGCAATGGCTTTGTTGAAAACAATGCTGGGGCACAATCATGACGGAATTTTGTTGCATCGTGTGCTGTTCGTGGCGGTTCTGGTGGCTTACAGCAGTGAGCATATAACCACATTCGTACCAGCTACTAGAGGAGGTGGCTGACATCTCTACGCCTGAAGATTCACCCATTAATTCCACATCAGAAGACCCGTTCGAAGTCGCATCTACTGAGGCAGACGCTGCGCCTGCCGATGCTGCATCAGCCGAGGTTGGGGGCACCGAATCGGTGAACTCCGCCGAGGCTCCCGAAGCCACTGCGGCATCCAAAACCGATCTTGCTGACGCCATTGATGCCGTGCCGTTCCCCGAGTTCAGCCGTGCCGCATCGGCGACCGGCGAGTCAGAGACAACCCCGGCGGAATCCGGGGAACCATTAAAACCGCATCCCCGGCTTTCCTGGGTTCGGCATGGGCATCCGATATCGTCGTGGCAGTTGAAAAAGGCCGCAGGCAGGTACCATGTTGCGATTCTGAACCCGTGGGAGCTTCGCGCCGCCCACAATCTTAAAAAGCACAACCCGCACATGAAGGTGCTGGCCTATAAGAATCTCAGCTCGGTGCCCACCGCCGCGGCCGAAGAAAAAGGCCCGATTTACACCTCCGGCATACATCCAGTCATGGCCCAGAATCTGGGTACGAGCGCCCGGCTGACCCGGCGCGTTTCGCACAAGGGTCGTGACCACCAGCGGGTGTGGGATCTCACCTACCAGCAGGCTTGGTTGGGTGGTGTTGCCGCGGAGATGGTCGATAGCCCGTTCGACGGGGTGGTGGTTGATTCTGATCTTGATGAAAGGTTTTTCCGCCACGAATTGGACAGAGAACAAATGTATGAGGGCATAGAAAAGCTGTTCAATCGGGCTGGTGACCGGTTGACTTCCATGGGGAAGATAGTTGTGCCGAATTTCCCGGCTCGGGATGGTAATTGGCGGGGCCAGGGCCGCTTCGGTGGTGTGTTCGAATCCAATTGGTTGGGTTGGGGCGGCGCAGGCGATGGGTGGTTGAGCGCCGATGAGTGCGTGGAGCAGGCCCGTCGTTTGAATGAGGCCGAGGGGCAGATTATTCTCCGGGCCCCAGGCGCGAACCGTAACTATATTCGCCATTTGGGGTTGGCGTTGGCGGCGGCGTGGGTGTTTTTCCCGCAGCGTGAGGTATCGGTTGCGGCGACGGGCGCCGATGATTTCAATGGTGTGCCGTTGGTTCCCGAGGTTGATCTTGGCGATCCCACCTCGGATGTGATTCGTGACGGGGATTTGTTCCGCCGCGAGTTTACCGGTGGTGTCGCCAGGATAAATTTGAGTGAAACCACATCTATTGATGGGTTGCGTCCGCATTCCGGCAGCGTGGAGGCTTCGTAGTGAGCCTGTTGGTGCTTGCCGCCTAGGCGCGTGTTACCTCCCCGGACTTTTTGGGTTCGGGGAGGTTTTTATGGGTTTTGGGGTGCCGTATTGTTGGCTACTAGGCTGGGAAGGCATGAGCCTTGGCAAGATTCTCCTGTTTTATAAGTTCACCCCTATTGCGGATCCGCAGGCGATGCGGTTGTGGCAGCGTGACCTGTGTGAACTGCTTGGTCTTACCGGCCGGATTTTGATTTCGGAGCATGGTATTAACGGCACTTTGGGGGGTGACATGGAGGATTGTAAGCGGTACGTGCGGAAGTTTCGGGAGTATCCGGGGTTTAAGGACACGGAGTTTAAATGGTCGGCTGGTGGGGCCGATGATTTTCCGAAGTTGTCGGTGAAGGTTCGGGATGAGATTGTGGCGTTTGGGGCGCCGCAGGAGCTGCGGGTGGATGAGCATGGTGTTGTTGGTGGGGGCGTGCATTTGAAGCCGGAGGAGGTGAACCAGTTGGTTGCGGATCGCGGCGATGATGTGGTGTTTTTTGATGGGCGGAATGCGATGGAGGCCCAGATCGGTAAGTTTAAGAATGCGGTGGTGCCGGATGTGCGGACGACGCATGACTTTATTCGGGAGTTGGAGTCCGGCAAATATGATTGGATGAAGGACCGGCCGGTGGTGTCATATTGCACTGGGGGGATTCGGTGCGAGATTTTGTCGGCGCTGATGAAGAATCGTGGGTTTACCGAGGTGTATCAGATTGATGGGGGGATTGTGCGCTATGGGGAGAAGTATGGGAACCATGGTTTATGGGAGGGATCGTTGTATGTGTTTGACAAGCGCATGCATATGGAGTTTGGGCTAGGCACGAAGGACCCGGGGTTTGTGCAGTTGGGGCATTGTAAGTGCGGTAAGCCGACTAATAAGTTTGAGCATTGTGTGAATGAGGATAATTGTCGGGATTTGGTGCTGATGTGTGAGGATTGTTATGCGAACCCGGCGACGCGGCATTGCGGCCGGGAGGAGTGTGCCGAAGTTGCTGCTCAGGTGGCTGCTGTGGCGGGTTAGTGTTTGGTGAGGTGTTGACCACCTTCGTCCCATGGGGTGGGGTTTTGATGGAAAAATGTCAACCATGGCATCAAAACTTTTAGCGCATGGCGCGCATGTGACTAGCGTCGATAATAAGCTTGGCGAATTATTGTGGTTGAGCCCGGTTGCGAAACTTGATGGCCCGGGGGCGATTCGTGGTGGTGTGCCGATTATTGGGCCGTGGTTTGCGGCGCTTACCGGCCAGGAGCCGAAGCATGGGTGGGCTCGGGTGTCGCAGTGGCAGCTTATTGACGACGCTACCGCACGGATCACGAAGGATGGTTTGGAACTTCAGGTGGTTGTGGTGGATCATGCGACTGGGTTCACCATGACGTATAGTGCCCGGAATGTGGGTGATGAGTCTAGGAAGATCCAGTTGGCGTTTCACCCGTATTTCCGGGTTGCTGATGTGGAGAAGGTGACGGTGTCTGGGGTGGATGGCGCCGATGTGTATGATGCGGTCACGAAGACGCACGTGACTCAGCAGGGGGATTTGACGTTTACGAGTGGTGAGTATGATCGCATTACCCGGGGTGGGGATTATGAGTATGTGATTTCCGACCCGGGGTTACGGCGTCGCATTATTGTGAGTTCGTCGGCGGCGGATAGTGTGGTGGTGTGGAACCCGGGCGAGAACACTATTGCCGATATTGGTGACGAGTGGCGGCATTTTGTGTGTGTGGAGCCGGCACTGTTGGGTGAGGATTATCAGGGGGTGGTAATTGAGCCCGGGGGGAATCATACGATTTCGTTGACAGTGCAGGCGGAAGCGTTTTAGGGGGTGAGCATGACCTTGAGGGCGGTGCGGGAGTCCATTGCCTGGTAGGCGTCGGCTACTTGTTCGAGCGGCAGGGTGAGGTCGAAGACCTTGCCGGGGTTGATTTTGCCGGAGAGCACGTCGGCGATGCCTGCTTCGAGGTAGTTGCGCACCGGTGCGGGGCCGCCGGCCAGGCGGGCGTTTTTGCCGAAGAGGGAGCCGAATCCGATGGGTGCTTCTTCGTATTGGGGAACCCCAACCCGGGAGATGATGCCGCCGGGGCGGACCACGCCTACCGCTTGGTCGTAGGCGGGCATGTGGCCTACGGCTTCGAGTACCACGTGGGAGCCGTAGCCGCCGGTGAGGTCCATGACTTGGGCGATGCCGGCTTCGCCACGTTCGGCCACCACGTCGGTGGCCCCGAATTCGCGGCCCAGGTCGGTGCGGTCTTTGTGCCGGCCCATGAGGATGATGCGTTCGGCGCCGAGGGATTTGGCGGCGAGTACCGCGGAGAGGCCGACGGCGCCGTCGCCGATGACGGTGACGATTTTGCCGGGGGTGACTTCGCCCATGTGGGCGGCGTGGTAGCCGGTGAGGTAGACGTCGGAAAGCGTGAGCAGGGAGGCGAGCAGTTCGTCGCTGGCGGCGTCGGGGTTGATGTCGGGGACTTTCACCATGGAGCCGTCGGCGAGGGGGATGCGGGCGTATTGGGCCTGGAGTCCGCCGGGGTCAGGTTGGCCGTAGAAGCCGCCGTGGATGCAGGAGGTGTGCATGCCTTCTTGGCAGTAGACGCAGGTGTTGTCTTGGTAGGCGAAGGGGACGATGACGAAGTCGCCGGGGTGGACGGTGGTGACGTCGCTGCCTACTTCTTCCACGACGGCAATGAGTTCGTGACCCATGGGGTTGCCGGCATCGTTGCGGGGCATGTTGTGGTAGGGGTGCAGGTCGGAGCCGCACACGCAGGCGCGGACCGTGCGCACGATGGCGTCGGTGGGGTGTTTGATGGTGGGTTCGGGAACGTCGGCGATGCGCACATCACCGGCACCGAACATGAGGGTGGCTTTCATTGATGGACCTTTCATTGATAAGAAAACACACCAGCCTTCATGAAAATATGATTCAGTAATGGCTGGTTGGGGCCGATCTTATCGTAATAAACCGTTGGTCTCTATGCTACCACAAGCCAATAATGTAGGTTTCACCTATTAATGATGCATCAGGGCCATTTGGAACGTCGTAGTCATCCACAACATGGCAAAGGGGATGACAAACCAAAACGTGCCCATCCACGGCCGCCACCTGGTATACGACACTAATTTGCGATACATCATAATCGCCGTGCCGAACATACTAGCGATAGGAATCATGCTGGTGGCAAACGGCCACCAAATCTCCGCCTGCCGCGAACAAAACCACGTGGCCGTCCCCGCCTCGCAATACTCCCCACCCTGCATCCGAGCCACCACCGCCAAGAACCCGGCAACCAGCAACGTCACCACCGGCGTGAGCGCCGCCCACAATATAGCCTGACGAGTGGAACGCCGATTCGCCTGCGCCACCACCAGCGGGTCCGGCGCATCCGCCAACTCATCAAAATCACGCGGCGCCGGCCGCATCATATTGGTGAAATCGGCGTCGGTAATAAGGTCATTCTCTGGGTGATCGAGATACGATTGATTCAACATGGGATCCCTTTACAACAACGGGGGCAAGGCAGGGCGAACAACAACATCAGTAAGGCTTGCATCACGTGGCGTCTCTAGCGCATCCCCCACAACCCGGGCAACGGTATTCGGATCAAGATACTCATCCGGGATATACGGCAACCCCTCCTGGGCCCGAATCGCCCGCTGCATATCCGTAGCAATCCGACCAGGAAAAACACTGGTCACCCGAATCTCCGGCTCCTCGGCCCGCAACGCATCACACCACCCCCGCGCCGCATGCTTGCTGGCACTATAGGCACTCCAGCCGGCCGCAGCCTGCCTGCCCGCCCCCGAATTGAGATACACCATCGTTCCCCGCGCAGCCCGCAATGCCGGCAAGAACCGTTGCGTCAACTCCACCGGCGCCAAATAATTCACCGCCATGTGCTGCGCCGCAACCTCCCGCGACTGGCCCCGCCCAACGCTCGCAATCCCAGCACAATGCACCAGCGCATTAAGCTTGTCGACGCCCGGGGCGGCGTCGTCAAGCGGAACCAAAAAATCCGCCTGCCACCATGTCAACCGCGAATGTTGAAGATCGGCGGGGGCAGTACGGTAATGGGCAAATACTCGATAGCCCCGATCGAGCAATAACCTTGTGACCGACAGGCCCACGCCACGGCTAGCACCGGTGACAATTGCGTGGGGGATCATACCCGAATTATAGCGATCAACAAGGGAAAATAGAATCAAACTAAAGTATCAAAAAAGCGCCATTGGGTAAACCTATATACCCTGGCGCTTGCGGAAACGTCACTAGTTATTGTCGAGAGTGCCGTCCAAAATCGCTTGAACATTGGAGCGGCGAGATGCCTTTTCGAACGCTTTAAGTGCTTCTTCGGTGTCATAGGCTTCTGATAGTTCATTGATCAAATTGGCCAGTTTGGTGATATCGCCCAGCTTCTCCTCCGGCAAAGCTGCCAGCATATTTGCTAGGTAGGCGGTGCGTTCATTACCAACCCGCTCCAACTCAGACTTACCAAACGGCGTCAACTGCACCTTAACACCACGACGGTCAGTCTCCTCCCGAATCCGCTCAATCATGCCGCGGTCCTCTAACTGGTGCAAAGCATTCGATGCCGTAGGCATACGAATCCCCTCAGCCTTAGCGATCTGGCTGATGCGCGCCGGGCCCTCATTATCGAGCCGGCTCAAAATCGTTAATTGCGGACCCGTGAGATCGGACGTTTCCGCTAGTCGGAAATATAATACGTACAACTTAGTTAGGGCGGGCCGAATCCGTGCCGCCAACTCTCGATGTGCTTGTGATGTCATGAAACACATTCTATCGGTTTGTCAACAAACCTACCGCCCGAGGTGCCAGAAACCCCGAAAAACTTTGATTTTATGATTGATTCCAAGGTATTTTATAAACCTTTAATAGGCTGCATTATTACAGTAATGTCAGAAGAATCTTTGGTTCAGATGGGGGTAATTTTCCCTTTTGTGGTAAAGATTAGGAGTATGCATCAATGACGCTACACTGTATGAGGTGGTGGAATTTCAAGGCCAAATTTCACATCGGTTTGCCCGGGCTAAAACCCTCGCCGCTTGGCGGGCTAACAAGGTGAAACAAGATACTATTTGCGATGCTGATTCCTTGCTTCTAGCTGCGGCTAAGTTTCATGGAGTTCCGGCATCCACTCCCTGTCCTATCTGTAACAAAACCAACCTTCGAGAGGTGCTGTGGGTCTATGGCGACGAATTAAAACGAGCGGCGGGCAGTGCTCGATCACTTACAGAAATTGAACAATTTGCAGCCGCCGGATTAACCTTTACCGTCCACCGAGTCGAGGTGTGCACGAACTGCAAATGGAATTATTTACTCATGACTGCAATTGCAGCTCCTTCTTATAAAAGTGATACTTAACACATAAAGCCCCTGAGTGGTGATTATGCTAACACACGGGGTTAAAACCATCTCGAACGGGAGTGTGACCACGCTAGAGAACATACTAAAGTCATAGGTTAATCAAGGCTGCTTAACATTGAGGAAGAACTGTCGTGACAAACAAACGCAACACTCGCAAACCCGTGGGCTCGCGGCCTAGTCGACCCCGCAATAAAAAGCGGCCCACCAGCAAGAAGAAAAACCGCAATAAATGGCTAAAAATTGGTGTCATAAGCACTATACTCGTCATGTTCTTAAGCCCATTTCTTCTTTTTATGGTTGCTTATCTCATGGCGGATGTGCCGAAACCCAGTGAGTTACAGAACAAGCAGATCTCCCATATTTATGCCAGCGATTCAACCACCGAATTGGCCCGCATCGTTCCAGCTGATGGTAACCGCCAAGAAGTGCCCTTCGAACAAATACCCGAAGTGGTGCAGCACGCCGTATTGGCCGCTGAGGACCGGCAGTTTTACACCAACAGTGGCTTCTCCTTCACCGGGTTTGGTCGCGCTATATTAGGCCAGCTGACCGGCAATTCTTCCGCCGGTGGTGGTTCGACCATCACCCAGCAATATGTGAAGAAAACCTTAGTGGGCGACGAGTCTTCCTTTAAGCGTAAGGCCAAAGAATTAGTGTATTCCGTGAAAATGGCCAACGAGTGGAGCAAAGAAGAAGTGCTCGGCGCCTACCTCAACACCATTTATTTTGGGCGTAACGCCTACGGCATCGACGCTGCTGCCCGCGCCTACTTCGGCATCCCCGTCCAGGAACTCAACGCCAGCCAGGCAGCCGTGCTGGCGGCCTGTATCCAGCGGCCCAGCCAGCTTGACCCCCGAAACAACTTCGCCGAGGCGGAGGAACGCTGGCGGTACGTGCTCGATGGCATGGCTGAAGAAGGCTGGCTCAGCCCCTCCGATCGGGCTTCTCAAACCTACCCCGAAACCATCGACCCAGCCACCATCCCGGAACAGGCGCCCGAAGTTTCTGGGCCCAATGGGCTCATTAAAAACCAGGTGCTCGCCGAGCTGGGCAATCTTGGTATTGACGAAAGCGAAGTCCAAACCCGGGGTCTGAAGGTCACCACCACTATCGACATGAAAGCCCAAAACACCACCGTCGACATGGTCAATGCCGAACTGGCCAAACAGCGGGAAAACGTGCGGATGGCCGCGGTGTCCGTGGAACCAAAAACCGGGGCGGTTCGCGCCTACTTTGGCGGTAACGACGGCAATGGGTGGGACTACGCCAATGCTCCCCTGCAAACCGGCTCCACCTTCAAAATCTTCACCCTGGCAGCTGCGGTATCCCAAGGCATCCCCACTAGCCAGGTAGTTTCCGACGCCAGCTACCAACTCCCCAACACCGTGGTGCCCGGCGGCGGGTGCCGGGGCGGCTGCACCATTAAGGAAGCCCTCAAACGATCACTCAACCCCCCATTCCTCCGGTTGCAGGGGGAACTGGCCCACACCACCCAAGACACGGCCGACATGGCCCACGCCCTCGGCGTCGCTAGGTCCTTGCCCGGCATTGAAAAAACCCTCACCGAAAACGGGGCAGCCCCCTTCGAAGGCATCACCCTGGGCCAATACCAGTCCAGGCCCCTCGACATGGCCCACGCCCTGGCAACCCTCGCTAACCTGGGGGTTTACCATGACGCACACTTCGTGGAACGGGTGGAAGCCGCGGACGGGCAGGTCCTCTACCAGTTCGACGCCGGCGCGGGCGAGCGTCGTCTAGCAAAAAAGGTAGCCACCAACGTGCTCGAAGCTATGGCTCCTATCGCCGGGTGGTCTGGCGGCAATAACCTTGCCGGTCGCACCTCCGCCGCGAAAACCGGCACCACCCAGCTGGGCGACACTGGCCAAAACAAGGACGCCTGGATGATCGGTGCCACCCCGCAACTCGCCACCGCAGTGTGGGCCGGCACCGACAGCGGTGAAGCGCTGATTAGCCAATACGGTGCCGATATTTACGGCGCTAACCTGCCCGCAACCGTGTGGAAAAACATTATGGATGGCGCACTCGAAGGGCAGCCGGCCGAAACCTTCCCGGCCGCGGAATCCATGGGCTTCACCCGCAGCGGTGGCGCTATCGGGCCGGTGGTTGCGCAACCACAGTCGGTACCGACCCATCAGGCACCCGTCGTGACAAACACGCCGGACACCAACACCGGGCGGCAGGAAACCATCGAAATTCCTGGGCTGCCGGACATTACCCTGCCGGGGAATGTGACCAATAACGTGCCCAACAACATGCCCGGCACCATGCCGGGGAATCTCCAAGACTTACAGCAACAATTAGAGAATCCCCGAGGGCAGAACACCACCCAAAATCAATGAGATTGAAGAATAATGAGGCGGTTATGGCGAGCATAACCGCCCAACGGGGTAAAACTGCGCTACGCTAAAGCGCGATGAACGCCACCGTACACAACCGATACTCACCCGCAGTCGAGGAACCCATGGCTGCGGGTTTTATCGAATTCATTGGTGGCAAACTCGGCCGCTATGCCCAGGTGGGGACGCAACGATACTGGACGCCCCTGCGGGTGCTTCTCATGTTCGCGGTCATATTTTTAGGGCTGGCATACCTCAGTAAAGCCTACTGCCTGGAATCGGTACTGCCAGGTGCCGGCCTCGGCGGCGTAGGAAGCGCTGGTAGTAGCGGTGGGGCAGGTGATACCGCCCGGGCTGGGGATGCGCTATTGAACTGGTCCGGGAATCGCCAATATACCGCCGCCTGCTATAGCGATACCATTGCCGGCTACACCCAGTTTTCCTACAGCTTCCCCTACAATGTGCCTGTAGCGGACGCCCCCAAAAGCCCAGTCCTGTCGACACTCTTCGGGTGGATCATGTACTGGATTTCGGGCATGGTCGGTGTGGTGGTGCGGCTGGTGGGTTTGCAGATAGCGCCGCCAGTGGTGTACTTCGCGGTGACCGCGGTGACGCTATCGATACTGTGGATGATTACCGTGCGGATCATGGTAGACCTGACGGGCAGCCGGGTGTGGGACACGCTGCTGCTCACCTGTTCACCGGTGGTGATTGTGCACGCATTCACTCACTGGGAAATCCTGTCTATCACCACCGTGGTGGGCGCATTATGGTGCCTGTCCCGCCAACACTTCGGGTACGCGGGTGTGTTCATTGGCCTGGGCATCAGCGCCCAAATATGGCCGGTGTTTTTACTACTTGCGCTGTATATCATTGCCGGCCGCAACGACCAGTGGTGGGAGACCCTGCGATGCACAGAATTCACCATTCTAAGCTGGGCGGCCATCAACATCCCGGTGGCGGTACTGTTTCCGCACACATGGTTTCGGTACTTCGTTGACGTGTACCTACAAATGTGGGACTGGCAGTCCGGTTTTGCGCTACTGATCCGGGAGACGAATTGGTTAGGGTTCGACCGCGCCACCACACTCAACCTGGTGACGGTTGGCATGTTCTCAGTCCTGCTGGTCATGATTATCGCGGTGATCGCCCAATCCCCCAGCACACCCGGTGTCCCCGAGGTTACGCTCCTGCTACTTGTTGCGTGGCTGTTGAGCACGAAAGAGTGGAGCTCCCAGTTTTCCCTATGGCTGGTGCCAATCATCGTGCTAGCGGTGCCGAAATGGCGGCTGGTCTTTGCCTGGGGAGCGGTAGAAGCAGTGCTATGGTATGTGCAGGCGCTGCATATGTTGGGGAAAGACCACCTGGGGCTGCCGGGCGGCATGCTGGATTTCATGTTGATTATCCGCGGCGGTTTATTATTAATGCTGGTGTGGGTGATGCTGCGTGACAATATTCCCCACATCCCCAAAACTCGCCGCCGAGCCTATAGGAAGCACACATGGACAGCACCACAATCGCCACAATGGGAAGCGTCTTTATGGGATTTCTCTGCTTCGGCGGATCGTTCGCCAGCTACATGTACCACAAGCCGGCGAAGCTCACCTGGGGACTCTTCGCCGTAGCCGTGGTGCTGATTACGGTGATTCCGGTGACGTTGGCGGTGTTCTCCGCCAGCACCCCATAGCTTTACGACGTTGTCTAAAGTGTTTTATTCATCTGCCCTGTAGCTTTCTTCGGCGTCGTGCCATAATGGGCGGCATGACCAAGCATAATGAACATCAAGAACACGAACACCTAGAGCAGCTCATCGACAAGGTAAAAACCACATTGGACTCTCATGTGCAGCAGGCAGGCCCCCATGACCATGAGGTTTTAAAACAACAATTACAGGACATCAATGCGGCGTTCGACGAGCACGTGAAGCATCATCACGCTGGTGATGACGACCAGTCACATGCGGATCATGTCGCTATTGAAACGAAACTCAAGAATGTGCTCGACAAGTTTGAGGAGCATGTGAAGCACGACGTTGAGGCCGGACACGACCAGCTTAAATCCCAGCTAGATGAGCTGGTGGCCAAGTTTAAGGCCCACACCAAGCACTCATAATTGCAATAAATCTTGCGCTATGGCGGCTCCTCGTCCGGGTGGCCGCCATTCGCAGTTATTGCATGGTGTGCAATGAAAATCGTCGAGACGTCGGGAGCTACCGAAACCATAAAGCGATAAAATACCAATGTGAACACCTATATTGCCCTAAGCCACGCAGAACCATATTACTACTGATTGCACTGACCACCGGAGTCGATACCTCCTAATTATTATTGGTCACCGAAGAAGTTTCATTGTGCTTTTCCAGTCGATTAGCTAACCTGGCCATATGGAATCAAGGGGATCTATACCAGTGATGTCACTACAGCAACGCATGCGGATATCCCGGGAAAACGCCGGCCTCAACCAGGAAGAAATGGCCAAAAAGATCGGCATTGGCCGCGCCACGTATGCCAAGACGGAGCAAGGGGTTCGTGAACCGCGGCGTGGGGAATTACTGGCCATCGCGGCGATCACCGGCGTTGATAGTCATTGGCTAGAGACCGGGGAGGTGCCGGAAGCTGGCGAGAACTGACTGAATAAAAACCAGGGTGGTGTCCACACGGTTGACAGGTGGAGTTTTTGCCGCGGTGGCGATGTAATGAAGCGTGATGAAAAATAGAGCTAATCGAAAATATTTTCTATTACGATCCCGAGTGACGGTGCCCTGTCATTCAGATGTGCGCTAATTATTATCGCATGCCCTAGAACTTGGGAGTATTCCATTATTTCCCCAGCTTATATTAGCTGTGTATTATACAATGATTTGTATGGTATGCTTTACTTTCTCGATATAGCTGAGAAGATGGTGCCGGTTTTTCTGGTTATTACCGGAAAACCGGAAGATTAATAAGGAATATGTCGGTAAATAGCTGATTTATTATTTTCAATTATACCGTTCATGTTTTCGATAATTAATTTGATAACCTGTGACATTATGAAAAAAGATCGCATAAAAACACTGGAAAACTCGTCATTTTACCGGAGGCATTGATGCGGGTTTGGTGCCCCAATTTCTGAGGGGTTTAAGCTTAAAGCCATGTTTTTCTTTCCTAAGATTCGATACTCTTAGCCTATGACTATTCGAGTGGCGCTCATTGAAGATCATCCGACAACCATTTTGGGGGTGAAGAGCATGCTTGAGAACGCGAAAGACATAGAATTCGTCAAAGGATTCCCCACCGTAACGGCCTTTTTTGACTATGTTCGGTTTGTTCGAACCGGTATCGCCCTCCACCCAGTCGATGTGGTCCTCTTAGATTTGCGCCTGGCGGACCTCTCCATGCCCTACGACAATGCCAAAGCCCTCATTGACCAAAAATTAAAGGTATTAGTTTATTCATCATTAGAATCTCCCTATCTTATTCGGGACGTATTACGCGCCGGTGTCCATGGGGTCTTCGAAAAGAATAGAAGCGCCGAAGAACTATTGGATGCCATCAGAATCGTGAGCGCCGGAAACACGCACGCAACAACTGAATGGGCATCTATCATTGATAGTAATTACCAGGCGCTAGGAGTGGACCTATCCCCACGGCAACAAGAGGTCCTAGAACTCATTGCCTCTGGGGAAACCGACCGAGCTATCGCCGAAATGCTCAATATTCGGCAAAGCACGGTCAACGACTATGTCAACCGTATCCGCACCAAATTTGCGCAGGCGGGTTGCGAGACCGAGGGGAGGGGGGAACTGATTAAGCAGGGTATGTACAGCGGTATTTTGCCTGGGCCATCCGATCCTCGGAACTAAACACCTGCTCATGGGTACAACAATGGTGCCCTTTATTCTGGGGTCTTCTGGTGAAGACCCCTATTTATCCAGTACTGATTTCGATATGGTGAGTTCATGAGAACTATAAAAGTAGCAATGATTGATGACCACCCATCAACTATTTTGGGGGTAAAAACCGCGGTCAACCAGGCTAGCGACATGGAATTCTATAATGGGTACGCCACCCTCCCAGAATTTTATGAAAACGTGTACGGACCCTCCCGGAAGGCAGTGATCTACCCGGTGGACGTGGTACTCCTGGATTTACGACTCGCGGACTCCTCAAACCCTTACGACAACACCATTGCTCTTATCAAGCTTGGCTTCAAGGTTCTCATCTACTCCTCCCTGGAATCCCCCTTCCGATTCCGAAGCGTCCTCGGTGCCGGGGCGCACGGGCTCTTTGAAAAAAGCCGATCCATGGAAGAATTATTATCCGCCATTCGACTCGTGGCTGCTGGGAATACCTTCTCCGACGCCGAATGGGCATCTATCATCGACAGCAACTATAAGCTATTGAACGTAAAACTATCGGATCAGCAAAAAACCGTACTGGAACTCATGGCAGCTGGGGAAACCGATAAAATGATCGCCAAAAAAATGGGCATTTCCCCCAACACGGTTCGGGATTATATTAATCGAATCCGCGACAGCTTTGCCAAAGCGGGCAGTACTCCCGAGGGGAGAGTCCTCCTGGTTCGGGAGGGGATTAAAAGCGGCATTCTGCGGTGTCCCACGGATCCCTAATTCCAGCGCAGCGAGGCATATCGGTCCCGCCCTGCGGGCAGCAGCCGCAATGTTAACGTGTGGGGGTTCTTCGCCAAGGCGTCGGTGGTATTGGCGATGATTTTGCTGTGCTCTTCGGGGTCGGCGCAGGTGGGGCTTCGGTCGTCGATAAGCGTGACTCGGCTGCCGGCCGCCCGGGCCCGCCACACCGCCACCGTGAGCTCCGGGACGTCCAGGAGCGGGGACCGGATGGCGTCGCGTAGCCGCAGTTCCATGAGTTTTGCCACCGTGGGGTCGTCGACAAGCTGGAGTAGCGAGTGCAGCCATTTCGTCATCTCTGAGGTGTATCGTTGCAGGTCCGGCTCCAAATATGCGTTGCTGTCCACCCGTTGGAGTGTGGGCAGCGACTTGACCACCCAATTGAGCTGGAGTGGCACAATCGTCGCCGGAATAAGTAGCGGTATGCACGCAATAATCGAGCTTGCCGACGCCAAAAGGTGCAGCCCCAGCCACGACTCGGCGACATACGTTATCACCGCAAACCCCACCCACATCGCCCACGCCACCCCCGGTCGTAACCGTAATGCCAAATACATTGCTAGTACCACCGAATAGGAGACAAACCAGCCATAGCGTTGGAGTTGCGGCGGCTGCGGATAATGCGAGAATTGTCCGATCGTCATGAGGGCACTCACGCACACAATCAAAATAATGGTGTTCCGCCACGGTAGCCGCAATTGGGACCGGTCTGTGAGCGACCATAATGCGCCCGCCACCAGCCCCATGCTGATAATCAGCACATGCCACTGCCCCGTATGGTCGTAGGGCATCACATCAAAAGTAAAGATAGCAAGTGCATACGCCGCCACCCAGGGTCGAAACAGCCGATCAAACCCCAGCTTCTGCACCTGGTATAGAAGCATGTTCTGCTGCTCTTTCGACCCCTCAGGCGTCGCCACGGTATCCGTCACATTCCAAGTAATCTCATATCGGGTGCCCTGTTCCGGGGCGGACGTGAGACTCACGGATACCCTATTATAAATTTGTGGGCGCTTGAGCATGGTGATCTTCACACCCGCATGATTATGCGAGACCTTCTCGATGCGAAAACCCGGGCCCGAATCCCGAAACACAATATTCATTACGGTGCCATTCCAACTAATGGTGAGCTCTCGCGTGGCCTGTGGGGCGTGCTGCACCGAATTATGGGATGCCTCAGCCACCGCATCAATAAGGGCCATGGCGGTCTTAAACGGCAACGACGTGGTGAGATCGGCAACAGCCTGAATGGTGATCTTGGTAGATTCGGCCACGGAATCCCGCAGCGTAGTAATAAAATTCCCGACCGACATGGTGTCCGCCTGCGTCACATCCATGATATTGATGCGCGGCACATCGGTAATAGGCGTCAGTCCCGCCGCGGCGGAATTCAAAGTGGGCAAAACCTTGTCGTGGATACGGCTAGTAAAATAGTTCTCCAGCTCGGAAAACGATTGTGACCGCAAAAACGTCATATTGGCCTGAGCACTTTGAAAAATCGCTGCATCAGTCTGCCGACTCGTGTGGATCCCGCTATACACCATGAATAACACCGGCCCGGAAATCAGGGTGGAATACAGGGCTGCGTCAAAATCACCTATATGCCAAAACGGCAGCTGATTATCGTGCAATGTCACAACCATCGAGGTGGTCATCAGCATAGTGACAAACCACCACCAGTGCGGAAATAGCATCATGAGTAAACACGCTGGGATCCCCACGAAATCCCCCAACAGTATGTCCCCGATCGCCGAATGCCCATAATGGGCCAATTGCGCTATCTGAATCATCGGGAACTGGGCATACGCCAGGGCAGAGCTCGGCAGGGCCAGAAGGTACAGCACCCGCTTATTCATCATGATGGCAATTGCCAAGAGCACTAGCGACCCAGCAAACATGACCATGGCAACCATGATCCATCCGCCGTAACTGTCATTGGTAGAAAGGCATGAATAAATTAAGCTCGACTTCATCGCCAAATATCCGCAGTAAGAAACCAAACAGATAATAGTGATGTAGCGGATCAGCTTTAACTCGGTGATTCGTGGTTGTTGAGGAATAAAGAAATCGGAGTAATGGTGACTTCGCGGTGCCGGGCGTGCGAGCTGAACCAAATCCGAATCCTTCATTCTTGAGATTCTATTGGTTTTCTCCAAGCTAGGACCCCTAATCAGGGCCCCAATCTTCTGGGGCAGCAACGGGGAACCGAGACGACGTGCCGTTTCGATTGTACGGCAACCCTAAACCCATAATATCCAACAAGGATATCTTAAGGTAGAGGCCCATAAAAATATGGGCTGTTACCTGGAGAAGAGTAGGGTTATACTTATGGCATGGCCGCGGTTTTGCACAATAATCTATGGATTGCGCAAGGAAAATCTTAATTTTATTAAGGTTTTTATGTGGCCAATAGCACTGTTTTCACTCAGGCGGTTGTCGGCATTATTTTTGGAAAGGATAACTTCAATCATGCCTGTTCATTTTGATTGGCGGAGCTTGCAACAATACGCTCTGCCGGCGTTGGGGATTGTATCCCTGCTGGTGTCAGCGCTCATTGCGGTTGCCGGTGGGTTGGGCTTGGGCGGCTCCTCCTCGGAGAACGACAACGCGGATGCCAATGTCATTTTCAAGGTTGTGGACCAGCACGGGATGCCACGTGTTTGTTTGCTGATTCCCACAACAAGTCCACATGATGATAAAGCCAGGTATAACAATCTCGATGGAACCTATCCCATCAAAGCAAAACCTGGCCAAACGGTGACAGCGATATTCAGCTGTAATCAGGCCAAAGACGGTGTCTTAGACACCGTGGAAGTATCCGCCGTCGCCCCAGAGACCGGTGTGCTAGAGCAAAAAGTCGTGGTCCCCAACCCCAACGCACCATCGGCAAACACACAATCATCATTACTCGATGACAGTGACAAGGATGTCAACGTCGTATTCAAAGTCGTGGACCAGCACGGACTTCCGCGCCTTTGCCACGTCAAGCCGACCAGTCCTCTTCACACCGATAACATAGTGCGCACCTCACAGCTGGGAACGTACGGTGTGAAAGCAGAACCAGGTTCTATGGTGACCCGCATTTTTGATTGCAAACCATCGGAGCCGGGCACCCAGGTCGTGGAGGCGAGCGCCATCGCACCGCAAGGTGACGGAAAAATCCTGCAAGAAGTAGTCATCCCTGATCCGAACTCCCCATCAGCCTCATTCAGCAGCTAGGTGCCGTCACCGCGCCACAAGCGTGGCGTACCGGACCCGCCCCGCCGGCAGCAGCCGGATCGTCACCCTATCCGGACACCCCGCTAATTTCTCCACCGCGTCGGCAATGATGCGCTGGTGCTCCTCGGGGTCGGGATCGGCGGGGCTACGACTGTCGATAAGCGTGACCTGGGTGCCCGACGCCCGCGCCCGCCACACCGCCATCGTGAGCTCTGGGACATCCAACAGGGGGGATCGGATGGCGTCACGAATCCGCACCTCCATGAGCTTCGCCGTCGCCGGATTGTCGACAAGCTGAAGCAAGGAGCGCAGCCACTCGGTCATTTCTGCCGTATACTGTTGCTGCGCCAACGCCGTTTCCCACTGCAAATGCTCATTGCGATTCACCCGCCGGAGCGCAGGCAGCAACCGCACCACCCACTTTGCCTGCAGCGGCACCAGCGTCGCCGGAATAAGCAACGGAATACACCGCAAAAACATGCTTGCCGGTGCCACCAAATAGAACCCCAACAACGAATCCACCACATAGGTTATCGCCGCAAACCCCAGCCACATCGACCACGCCACCCCCGGCCGCAGCCGCAACGCCAAATACATGGTCACCAACAGGGCATACGATAAAAACCAACTAAAATGCTGGTCTCGTATGGGGCGGGGATAATGCGACAACTGGCCCACAAATATAAGGGCACTGACGCACGCAACCAAAATGATGGTATTACGCCATGGCAACTGCACCTGCGAGCTATCCGTGAGCGCCCACAACCCCCCTGCTAAAAACCCGGTGCCGGTAAGCAAAATATGCCACTGACCAGTGTGATCGTACTGTATGGTGTCAAACGCAAACGCGGCGAGCATGACTATCACCCACCGCATCCGAAACAGCTTATTGATCCCCAATAACTCCGCATCAGACGGGACATACGTGTCTTGTTTATCGGCAACACCCGGTGACCTGGCAGAATGGTCCGTCACCCACGTTACCTCATAGCGAGTGCCCTGCCGTGGGCTGGACGTGAGATTGACCGTCACCCCATCATAGATTTGCGGGCGGTCCGTCATAATGATGTTCACACCCGTGTGCTTCCGCGACGCCTTATCGACGCGAAACCCTGGCCCGGTATCCCGAAATACCACAGACATGATGGTGCCATCCCAATTGATCATCAGCTCACGATGCGCATTCGGGGCATAGCGCACCGAATTGTGGTGCGCCTCGCCAATGGCATCAACCAGGGAAATAGCTGTTTTCAGCGGCAACGGCGTGGATGCGTCGGCGGTTCTATTGATGATGACCCGGGTGGACTCGTCGACGGAATCCTGCAATGAGGCAATAAAATTCTCCACCGGTATGGTGCCGACATTCGTGTCATTCGTGATATCCGCCTTGGTGACATCGCTGATGGGGATGAGTCCGGCGGCGGCCGCATTCAGGGTCGAGAGCACCTTGTCGTTAATGTGATGGATGAAATAGGCCTCCAATTCGGCCAGGTAGCGCGACCGCAACACCGCGGTGGTGGCCTGATACTCCTGAAACACCGCTTGGTCTGCCGCACGGCAGACCCGAATCCCATTGTACGCAATGAATAGAGCTGGGCCGCAGATCAAGGTGGAATAGAAGGCGCCATTGAAATCGTCGTAATGCCAAAATGGTAAATAGCCGTCCGACAAGGCCACCATCATGCAGGTGCTGAGCAGGCAGAAAATATAGCAATACACATTGGGAAAAACCGTCACCAATAGGCAGGTTGGGATGCCGCCGAAGTCCGCCAAGTGCAGATTCCCCACCGGGGAATTTCCCCGGTCGAATAGCTCCATCATTTGAATCAGCGGAAACTGACTGTAGGCCACGGCCGAGCCGGTCAGGGCAACAACATAACCCATCCGAGTATTAATAATTGCGGCAACCACCAAACCCGCAAGTGTGATGACGAATAACCATATGGAGACCGTGGTCCACACCGGAAAAATAAAATCTTTTGCAAGATACTCTCGCAGTATTTCCCACTTCAGCGTCAAATACCCAAGATAGGCAAAAAAACACACGAGCGTAATGCACCGGATGAGCGTGAGTTCGGCAAGTCGGGGTGGGGTACGGGCCGCCAAATCCGAATACTGACGGATCTTGGGCGCGGGCTGGGCCACACGAGCGAGAACCGAACTTTCCATGATCTACGATTGTATACCTTTAAAATGCGACTACAGGTGCATAATATCCCCAAGTTATTGGATATGTAACCCGATTCATAATGCCGCCATGGTCCGCCAAGGATGATTGTCATAGCGGGGGTCATTTAGGTGACCATGAAAATTAGGGCACTGTGGAGAAGCTATATAGCTACTGTGATTACACTGAAAATTATAGTCAGTCCAGTACATATGCTCCAGGAGATACCATGCCTCCCATTATCCCTACCCTGCGGAGCTTCCGCCACTACACCCTATCCGGTTTAGGGATCGTATCCCTGTTGCTCTCGGCAATCATCGCAATCGTCAGTAGCATCTTCGGCGGCGGCAGTGATCCTATCGACCCCAACGCAAACGTCGTGTTCACGGTAGTCGACCAATACGGTCATGGCCGACGATGCCTATACCAAGAAAAAGACGCGATCCAAACCGATGTGGCAAAATACACCAGCCCCAAAGGTGTGCTTGCCTTCACCATGCCGCCCGGATATCCGCTGACGATCATCTTCATGTGCGGCGGTGACTCCGAAGACCAAGACGTGGAAGCCACCCTTGTTGCCCCAGAAACCGGTCGGGCCGAAACCACAGTTGTCATCCCTGACCCAGACGCCTCCCCCTCTAGCGGATCAGTAATACACTAGGGTGGCGTAGCGGCTTCGGTCAGGTGGCAAAAGCCGCAGCGTCAGCTTGCTGGGTCGAGACTTCAGCGCTGCGATAGCGTTCGCAATAATGGCGGGATGCTCCACCGGATCGGGATTGGGGTCTTGCTCGCTTCGGGCGTCGATAAGCACCACCTCGGTGCCGGCTTCCCGAGCCTGCCACACCGCCGCCGTCAGCTCGGGAACATCTAACAGTGGGGACCGGATGGCGTCACGTAGCCGCTTCTGCATAAGCCCCGCGGTGGCCGGGTCGTCGACAAGCGACAAAAGCGAACGCAACCACCCGGTCATGGCCTGCACATATTGCTTCTGCGTGAGCGCGCGGGCAAGCTCCAAATGCTCATTCCGCTGCACCCGCTCCAACGCCGGAAGCGACCGAACCGCCAACGCGACCTGGGACGGAACCAACGTTGCCGGCACAAAAAGCGTAATCCCCACAAATAAGCTGATCGGCCAGGCGGACAATTGAATATTCATGATGTCGTCAAGGACAAATGTGGCGGCGGTGAGACTCAGCCACACCACCCACGCCGCAACCGGGCGCAACCGCAATGCCATATTGGCCACCAAAATAAGCCCATACGACAAAAACCAGTGCGAATGATACGGCATAAGCGGGCTATAATGCGCCAACTGCCCGGCAGACACCAACCCCACAACGCAACCCGACAAAATAATGGCGTTCCGCCGCGGCAACCGCAATTCCGTCGTATTTGTCAACGCCCACAGCCCACCCGCAAAAAACGCCGCCCCAATAATAAACGCCGGCCACCTGCCCTCATGGTTGTAGCGGCACGAGTCGGCAAAGAACACCAGAAACGCATAGACCGCCCAGCGCGGCCGAAATATATCCGCGACACCAATCAGTTTTGACACCGACAACGGCTCAGCGGCGGCTGCTGAGTCTTGGTGCGGAACCAACTGCCACGTCAACCGGTACCGGGTACCCTGCTCCGGCGCGGTCGTGAGCTGCGCCGACACGCCTGGGTGGTTTCGGGGTCGCTCCAGCATGGTAATAGTCACGCCCGCATGGTGATGCGGGATCTTTGCGACGTGAAACCCAGGGCCGGTGTCCGCAAACACAATGCTCAACTGGGATTCATCCCATGTTGCCACCAGCTCCCGCTGGGCCTGTGGGGCGTGCACAATAGAATTAGTATGGGCCTGCTCGATGGCAGCTAACATTGTGGCCGCGATTTCCATGGGGATCGCTATGGTGTCACTGGTGACTTCCGGCACGACAACCCGGGTGTCATCCTCCACCTGGGTTTTGAGGTGTTGAATGAATGTGGTGAGCGGCATGGAACCTGTTGGCACCAGGTCAAAAACATCAATGGCATGAATGTCTTTGGGATCGGCAACCCCCTTATTGATGTTATTGAGCGTGGACAATATTCGGTCGTGAATATTACTCAGGGATGTGGCCTCTAATTCCTTTAACTGGTTTGACCGTTGAATACTGGTGAGTGCCTGGTACTCGTCAAACGCCGCCTTATCTGTTCTGCGGCTGGTTGCCACCACATGATGCACCATATACATCCATGGGGTGCCGACAAAAGTGGAATACAGCACATCAAACACATAGGGGCGCAGCATGATGGAATTGACATTTTGGCTGGTGGCCACCACCGGAATGATAAGAATTGCCACAACCATGCCTATCTTGCCGAGTTTCCGGTGCAGAATGGACACCGTGAGGCAGGTGGGGACGCCGGCAACATCTCCCAGGTGGAGTTGGTCCCATGGGGAGCCGTGAAAAATAATGAGCTCGGTGATTTGAATGACGGCCAATTGCAGATAAGCCGCCATGGCGATGGAAATGCCAATGATGTAGATCGGATGCTTATTGACAATGATGGCGAACAATAAACCCGCCAGGCTCAAAGAGAAAATAGCGAAAGCACTATTGGTCCATGTGACAAATCGGTGGTTATTTCTGAGAAATTCCAGAAATGGGCCGAACTTGAAGAGGATATTAACAATATATGTGGCGAGCCCAATGAGGGTGATATATCGGAGCAGGGTTAATTCGGTGAGCGCAGGTGGTTTTTGTGTGATTGCTTGATCGGAATAGTCCCGCCTTCTGGGGGCGGGTTGCGCGAGTTGCGCAATTTCTGATTCCGTCATGGTAGTGATTGTATAATGCCCGTATTTGCTAAGCGATCGTTATTGCTACTTTTTCGCTTCAGATAGCGGCCTGTGATTTTTTTGGGGTGAGCTGGGGTATGAGGGTTGGGTTGGGGTTGTGTGCTTGTTGGAAACCCCGCTTAGAACTATTGCAGCTCTAGGCTGTCGTGGAGCGGCGCGGATAGTGGGTGTTCTAAGCTGCGTTTCCACCGAAACTCGGGGTTTCAAGCTTGCCCCAAAAGGGTTTTGCAGCTTAGGCGTTGTGCTACGGGGTGTAACAGGTTCGTGGAACACCTAGATTCGGATAGGACCGGAGAACAAAGTCAAGCTCAGCACATGTTCTAAGCATGGTTTCTGGTTTCGGGGCCACCCACAAGTACTAGTTTCAGACGAAAACCAAGCTTAGAATTGTTGCAGCTCTAGGCTGTCGTGGAGCGGCGCGGATAGTGGGTGTTCTAAGCTGCGTTTCCGCCGAAACTCGGGGTTTCAAGCTTGCCCCAAAAGGGTTTTGCAGCTTAGAGGAAAAGCTACATAGTTGGCTGCACTAGTGCTGAGCTTGAGTTTGAGGTAGCAGGTGTGCATACCAGCAAGAAAGTCGGCGGACAGAAATCTAAAGTCCAGCTCAGCACTTCCGCTAAGCATGGTTTCTGGTTTCGGGGTCGCCCACAAGTACTAGTTTCAGACGGAAACCAAGCTTAGAACTGTTGCTGCTCTTAGCGAGTTTATGGCAGCAGGTGTTCTAAGCTGCATTTCCCCCGAAATTTGGGCTTTACCAAGATGCTTTGGGAGGGTTTTGCAGCTTAGAGAAAGTGCTATAGGCGTTGTTGTATTCGTGCCGAGCTGCAGTTCTGGGTAGCAGGTGTGCGAAACGCCTGGATGGGTGTGCGGGGGATTCCGAAGTCAAGCTCAGCACTTCCGCTAAGCATGGTTTCTGGTTTCGGGGCCACCCACAAGTACTAGTTTCAGACGAAAACCAAACTTAGAACATCTGCTGTCAGAACCTTACCCAGTGCTGCAATAACTCTAAGCGGGGTTTTGCTCCGGTACGGTTCGATTCGTCTGGGCTGGTGTTGACCTATTGGGAGAAACCCCGCTTAGAGGATGTGCTGTTCGGGTGGGGTTGGCGCTGGTGGAGGTTTGCCGGGTAGCGGGGAACATGTTTCGACTTTGAGCAGTAAATAAGGTATGTTTGACGGGTTGCTGACGCAACGACCCTCCTGCCACAACCAATACGGGTTGCGGCCGAAACTACGATATTGAAAGACCATAGGAGGTGATGAGGTCCGTGCGTCACTACGAAGTTATGATCATTCTGGATCCGATCCAGGATGAACGCACCGTTGCCCCGTCCCTGGACAAGTTCCTTGAAATTGTCCGCAAGGAAAACGGCACCGTGGAAAAGGTTGACATTTGGGGGAAGCGTCGGTTGGCGTACCCCATCGCTAAGAAGGAAGAGGGCATTTACGTCGTCGTTAACCTTCATTGCGAGTCTGCTACCGTTCAGGAATTTGATCGTGTTCTGACCCTGAATGACAGCGTTCTGCGCACCAAGGTTCTGCGCAACGACAAGTAAAATCCTTGCGTAAAACCTTGCGTGTCCAAGGTTATGACTAAGGTTGCTTGTAGTAACTGAAAATACGCAGAAAGGCTAACGAACATGGCATCAGGAGACGTGAATATCACTGTTGTTGGCAACGTGGTTGCTGACCCGGAGCTCCGCTTCACCTCAACTGGGGCGGCGGTTGCTACCTTCCGAGTTGCCTCGACTCCGCGTCGGTATGACTCCCAGTCCGGTCAATGGGTTGATGGGGAAGCACTATTCCTCACTTGTAATGTGTGGCGGCAGGTTGCCGAGAACATTGCGGAAACTCTGACTAAGGGCATGCGGGTTATTATCACCGGTCGCCTCCGGTCCCGCTCGTACGATACCCAGAATGGGGATCGGCGCACGGTCATGGAGCTGGAAGTCGATGAAGTTGGTCCATCACTGCGCTATGCGACGGCACAAGTGACCCGTAATCCCCGCGGTGAAGGCGGCGGTAATTACGGTGGTGGTTTTGGCGGCAATCAGGGTGGTGGCATGCGGCAACAGCAGCAAGCCCCAGCCCAGCAGCAGTCGGCACCGCAACAGCAGCAGCAAATGCAGCCGCAGTATTCGCAGCCACCGCAGCAACAGCAATCGCAGCAACAACCACAACAACGGTCGTCGCAGCAACAGCAGCAACCACCAGCAAATGATCCTTGGTCATCCGCACCACCAGCCAATGGTGGTTTCGGGGGCGCTGATGATGAGCCTCCGTTCTAAAACCCAGTGAAAACCTTATAATTTCCATGAAAGGCAGGGGTCATGAAACTGATCCTCACCGCTGCCGTTGAGAACCTCGGTGTCCCTGGCGATATCGTCGAGGTGAAGAACGGCTACGGACGTAACTACCTGCTTCCGCGCAACCTCGCAATTGTTGCGACCCGTGGCGCCGAGAAGCAGATCGCCACCATGAAGCGTGCCCAGGAGGAACGCGCTATCCGCGACCTCGATCACGCTCGTGAGGTTAAAGAACAACTCGAAGCACTGACCGACGTGTCCATCTCTGTGCGGACTTCGGAAAAGGGCAAGATCTTCGGTTCGGTGTCTGCCGACAATATTGCCGCTGCCATTAAGGCTGCCGGTGGTCCTAAGTTGGACAAACGCAGCATTGAGTTGCAGAAGGGTGCCGTGAAAACTGTCGGTTCCTATTCTGTGAACGTCAAGCTGCACTCCGATATTGCAGCAACGGTGAACTTCCAGGTTGTAGCTGCCTAACAACCAGCCGCAACGGTCACATTTGTGACCCAACGACAACAGCACAAAACGAGTCGGCCTCAGCGCCGGCTCGTTTTATTTTTGCATACATGTTGCGGAAAGTTTAAGAAAAATCAGCTGGTGATATAGGTTTCCTTGATGAGTAAGGTTCCCACACTTGGGGGGCCTGTGGATAACCCTGTGGATAACTCCCCGCAGGTAGCGGCAAAATCATAGTTTTCCCCAATGTCAAACCCGCTGGTAACTGATTTATCCACAAGACAAAAATATGTTCTGAGCTGGGTAGATAATAACTTTGCAGCAAGTTTATCCACAAGCATCACTCGTTTTCCACAGCCCCTGTGGATAACTTTATCCCCAGGCTGTGCATAATGCTGGTAGCAAAGCGCAGAAAATCCCCTGATTCCGAGCAGAAAAATCCCCCCACATGCAACATGAAACCCATGACATATTAAGGAAAAACTCAGACATGGGGGTAGTAGTGTGGCGGAGAAGCAATCATGTCAATATTCCGCTAGGATTCATAAAGTCATGACCTGCGGGTTTGCTACAATCGGGTAGGGAGAATGTTCACACCAACCAATAGCGTGCCGTTAGAAGAGTACGCACTTATCGCTAACCACCACACCGTGGCGCTGATTTCCCGCGCCGGTCGGGTTGACTGGTTCTGCCCGCAGGTTGACCACACTGCTACCTTCGCGGCCCTATTGGGCGAACCAAAACACGGCAGCTGGGGCATCACCGTCGATGACGCGAATATAACTGCCCGCACCTATCTTGACCACCCAGATCATCTGGTCCTCCACACCACATGGCTTTCCGCCACCGGTACCGCCGAGGTGGTGGACTACCTGGAGGGAACCACTTTGGTGCGTGCCGTGACCTGCACCACCGGGGATGTGACCGTGAGCCATGATCTGAAAATTCGCACCGACTATGGCTCGCACTCCCCGGCATGGCACGATCACTTCCACTTCGTTGACCGTCAGGGGGAGGCGTTTACCGCCCTCCATGGGCCCGAATTGCACCACACCGGCAGGAATGCTGATTTTGCTGGTTCCTTTGACCTGGCGGCCGGAACCACGCTGACCTGGACCCTGGGGGAAACCGCGGCGCCGCACCGGGAATTTCGGGAAGAGCCCCTGCCCCCATATAACGGCCAGTGGGTGCGGCTCGCCGAGCGCTCCGCCATGGTGCTGAACGCCCTGGCGCTCACCAATGGGGCGATTCTTGCGGCCCCCACCGCCTCCCTCCCGGAAATCATCGGGGGCGACCATAATTGGGATTACCGGTTTTGTTGGCTCCGGGATTCCGCGTTCGCCATAGACGCCCTCCTCATGGCGGAGCAGAACGGCTACACCCGGGCCCCGGTGCGGGAGCGGGCCGTGGCGTGGCGGGACTGGTTAGTGCGCACCATCGACCCCGAGAACCTCCAAATTGTGTATGGGGTGCGGGGCGAAACCCATTTGGAGGAACGCATCCTGGCCCATCTACCCGGCTATCTCGACTCCTTACCGGTTCGGGTGGGGAATGCCGCCGCATCCCAGTTTCAGGCTGATGTGGTGGGGGAGATTCTCTTGACCTGCCGGCACATGCGGGAGGCCGGAATCCCGGAAACCGAGGAGTCGTGGCGGCTGCAGACAAAGCTGTTGGATTATTGCATCAAAAACTATGAGCGCCGGGACCATGGGATTTGGGAAATGCGGGGGGAGCTGCACTATTTCACCCATGGGCGGGCTATGATGTGGGCGGCATTCGATTGCGCCCTGGATGCCGTCGCAAAGCATGAAACGTTGACGGGGGACACCGAAACCTGGCGGAAATACCGCGACCAACTCTATGACGAGATTTTTAGCCGCGGTTTCGACGCCGAGCGGAATACGTTTAGGCAGATTTACGACAACCCCGGCGTCGATGCGTCGCTGCTGCAGTTGCCGCACACGGGCATTATTGCGGCGACCGACCAGCGCATGCATGACACGGTGGCGGCCATTGTGCGGGAGCTTAGCGACGACCATGGGCTCATATACCGCTACAACAGCGATGGCCCGCAGGCGGAATACCCCTTCCTCATTTGTAATTTTTGGCTTGCCGAGCATTATGCGCGAACCGGCCACCTGGATGCCGCCACCAGGCTTTTGGAACAACTGGTTGGTTATGCAAACGATCTGGGGTTGTTGGCGGAGGAATACGATCCGGTGGAAGGACGGTTGGCGGGGAATTTTCCGCAGGCATTCTCACATATCGGAGTGATACGTGCGGTCGATGCAATTGCTCGGGCCCAGTGATGGTACTAATGATAGAGAGAAAATTTTTCCCCAACCAGACCAACCACAGCTAATAATGAGGGGGTGAATCGGCAATGAGCAGCGACTTTCCCAGCGAACCAGATTTTAGCGACGAACCAACAGAACCCCCGGCATCCTTGGTGCCCATGCCATCCATGTCCGAGGGCTCACGCCGCAGCCGAGACGGCCGAGGCAGCTGGAATGGTCGAGGCGGCGACCAAAACTATGACGATTTTCGCCAACCACCCCACGATATTGATGCGGAACAAGGTGTTCTTGGGGCCATGCTGCTGAGCCCCACCCTTGTGGTCGACATCATAGAAACCCTCGTGCCCGATGATTTTTATCGGCCCGCCCACCAGCTCATTTACAACGCCATCATTGATCTGTTCAGTAATAACAAGGAGATCGACCCGCTGATCGTTGCCGGCCGGCTGGACCGTGACAATAATCTCGAACGTATTGGCGGATCCACCTATTTGCACACGCTGGTGTCGGCCGTGCCCACCGCAGCCAACGCTCGCTACTATGCGGAAATCGTGGCGGAAAAAGCGGTGCTCCGGCGGCTAGTGGCTGCGGGCACCAGGGTGGTGCAGCTCGGCTATGAAGGCACCGAAGGTGCCGAGCTGGAGACCGTGATCGACATGGCACAACAACAGGTGTTCGATATCGCCCAGCGGCACCATGTCGAAGACTATTCCGTGCTTGCCGACCTGATCCAACCCACCATGGACGAACTCGACCTGATTTCCGTGCAGGGCGGGCTGGCCCGGGGCATCCCCACCGGGTTTGAAGACCTCGATAATCTCACCAACGGGCTCCATGGGGGCCAAATGATCATTGTCGCGGCCCGGCCGGGTGTGGGCAAATCCACCCTGGCGTTGGACTTTGTGCGTTCCTGCGCGATTAAGAACGGCAAGGCTGCGGTGATTTTCTCCCTGGAAATGGCGAAAAGCGAAATCGTCATGCGCATATTGTCCGCCGAGGCCGACGTGAAACTGTCGGACATGCGGTCGGGGCGGATGACCGACCAGGATTGGGCGAAGCTCGTGAATCGGCTCGACACGATCGAGCATTCCCCTATTTATATTGATGATTCCGCCAGCCTCACCATGATGGAAATCCGGTCGAAGTCACGCAAACTCAAGCAGGTAGCAGACCTGCAAATGATTGTGGTTGATTATCTTCAGCTGATGAGCAGTGGCAAACGAACCGAGTCACGGCAGCAGGAGGTGGCGGAATTTTCCCGCCAGCTGAAACTCTTGGCGAAAGAACTTGATGTACCATTGGTGGCGATTTCCCAATTGAACCGTGGGCCGGAGTCGCGCACGGACAAACGCCCCCAAATTGCGGATCTTCGTGAGTCGGGTTCCCTGGAACAGGATGCGGACATAGTGATGTTGCTGTATCGTCCAGATAGTCAGGACAAAGACGACACGCGGGCGGGCGAAGCGGATATCATTGTGGCGAAGCACCGTGGTGGCCCCATTGATACTGTGCAGGTGGCACATCAACTGCATTTCTCGCGGTTTAAGGATATGGCCCGGCAATTATAATTCACCCCTATTTGGGGTGGCATTTTGCGGAAATATTTAAAAAGAATATTAAATCAGGATATTATTTGTTTGAATAATCTGTTATCATCCGAGCGGGGTTCACATGGTATTCCAATTATTTACATCTATTCTCGCCTCGATCGTGGCGTTTTTTGGCGCGATCGTGCCGCTTAATGATGACGTAAAACACTGGTTTGCCGATATTACTGTCGGCAAAACCCTCGACACTGTGCTGCCTGCCGACGCCCATCCGGTGTCGGCAGCCGAGTTGCAGGAAGTGCGTTCCGGCAACTGGATGTCCGTAATTCGTCCCCAAACCACCACAATGTTTTTCGGGGATTATTACCGCGACGCACCCAAAAAACTACCGAATATTGGGGAAGAATTCGGTGGCAATGCACCAGGCGATCTGCAACACTTTTCGGGTGGTGCGTCATGTAATGCGACCGCCAGCGGGGTCTGGTTTGACGGCAATGTCATGCACAAGACCCGCCAAATCCTTGTCACCAATAATCCCTGCCCAGAGGTGGCAAATACCCGCGACAAAGATGTTCAGGCCTTCCTGAGCGCCAACCCCGAACTCTACCTGGACGGGCAAGGCCACCTCTACCTCAAGCGCCCCGACGGGGTGGCCTCTGAATGGCAGCGTCCCTGGTTGGTGAAATAACGCCAATCCCCCCGGATGAGGTAGCAAATAGGTCATGGTTGCTATCGCCGGCGATATGAAACGATGCAGGACTTCGTACATATTGCCGGTTTTATTATTGCCGTCGGTGAAACGTCGAAAAGCTGATCTTGTACGTTGGGAATTAGAACATTATTTTTTCTGATAGTACTGATAGGAAGCTTTTGCTATGATTCTTAAGTTTCTCATGACGCTGTTTACGGCGATTCTGGCATTTTTTGGCCTGTCGACGCCGACGACCCCTCTCACGACGACAACGACAGGACATACAAGGCCAACCGTAGGACCCCTGACCCGGTCGGAAGTCGCAGAACCAGCGGACTTGCCCACCAGCGTCACTGTTGCCCCCAAACCTGGTGGTGCAACTATTCCCGAAGACCCCAACTTCAAGACCATCAGTGCCGAGTTGCCGCAGTTCCCCAAGGGGCATACTCGCCCCACCGTTGGGCCGGAAGCCGCGGAACCGGCAGAATCCGCCGCCAAGCTGGTGCACACCGCTAAAAAAGACGGTCAGGATCTCCTCAATGGTCGGGAACCCGGCGACGGCAAGGGGCCTATCCCAGGAAGCGCACTCGACACCACTCTGCCGGCCACTGCCCATGTGGCCACCCCGGCGGAAATCGCCCAGATTCGCACCAAAAACTGGCAGTCCACCGTTCGGGCTAACACCGTGCTGAAATTCCAAGGCGCACCCACCAATAGCGATTGGGACTGGCTGCACCAGTACTATGCGGCCAAGCCACCGAAGGAGAAAATCCCCGAGGCCGATGCCATCAACGCTTTCGCAGGCAGCAGCTGCAACGGTCGCGGTGCCGGAATCGCCTGGTTCAAGGGCGCCGAATTGCACTACTACCTGACTGACCGGGGTGCCCAATGGCATCGGGAATGCGACAATGCTAGCGATGTCCAGCATGCAGAAGCCCTGAATTACATTGTGGGCCGCCCCACCGTATACCTGGATGGAAACGGCACCATGTATCTGAAGCGACTGGCAGACGGCAAGGTCAGTCAGTGGCGGGAGGTGCGTGGCTAATATGCCGCAACTCGGGGGATTGAGAGGTCATACATCATATGTTTTTCCTATGGATAATTCCCCTCAATCCGGGGCAATGGCATATGGTGCGGGTATATTAGTACGTATTCTAATTGTTAAAACCTATGGTCTGGTAGTTGGGAATCCGACCTATAGGCAAAACAGAGGATCGTAAGGAAGAACCTATGAAGACGAAGCTTTTCGCAGCCGGTATCGCTGCCGTGACTGTGGGGATGCTGGCGCCGATCCCAGCGATGGGCGTCGACAAGCCCAGCGACAGCGTATCGACAAGCATGACCGCAGCACCCCGGGACATCATCGACGACTGGCACAAGCCCCACCCGGTTCCGCCGCTCAGCGGCACAATGCTGGCCGGAACCCACCCCGCCACCGCGGCTGATATGCAGAAATTTGTGACCAAAAACTGGGTATCCACCGTCAGCACCGCGAAACTCGACTTCACCCAGTCGAAACTGTACAAGGGGAACGAAGCAGAATTTCGGACCACATTCCGCAAAGCGGAGCAAAAATTCCATGGCAATGTGCCGGATACCGCCCGCACGTTTGGTGGCGGCTCCACCTGCCGGGGCGGCTTGGTGCTGGTGTGGTTCGAAAACGGCAACGTAATGCGATTCATTGACGGGGGTCCCACCATTGCGGTCGCCTGCCAAACAGAGGTGGAAGAACAGGACCGGGAGCTGCAAACCTACCTGAAACAGTCCACCATCTACTTCAATGAAGCCGGTGACCATATGTACTTGAAGCGGGCCTCGGATGGGGCCGTCAGCCACTGGAAACTTGCCGATGCAGAAATGGTGAGTGGATCATGATCTTTAAAATCTTCGCCACCCTCCTCGCGGCCGTCTTGGGATTCTTAGGATTGCAACAACCCCCGACACCGTCGGCGTCTCCCACGGCTGCCAGCACCACCAGCACCACCAGCGCGGCGGCAACCTCGGAGCCCACCAGCACATCGACGCAAGTGAGCACGTCGGTGCCCACCACTGCACCGGTCGTGGCCGTGCCGGAATTTGGGATGCGGCTCGTCCCCGCGCTGCCGGCCGACGCCCACCCCGGCACCGAGGCCGACATGCAGAAATTCGTCACCAACCTGTGGGTATCCCCCGACAGCACCAATGCGAAAATCGACTTTTCCCAATCAAAACTGTACAAGGACTATCCCCCAATGGATTTCCTGCGCGACTTCGGACCCCGGACTGCTAAACAGCTGAAAGACACAACCGTGCCGGACAACACCCGCAGCTATGTGGGCGGCACCATGTGCCCCAAGCTGCGGGGATTGGCGTGGTTTGAAGGCAACCGCATTCACACCATGAGCTGGTGGAAAACCTACCCAGCCAAAGGCTGCGGGACGGTTCCGCAAATTGAGGATACGGAATTCCAAAACTTCCTCAAAAACGCCACCCTGTATTTCAATGCCGCAGGTGACCGCGTCTATGTCGAACGCCACACCGACGGCGTCATCAGCGAATGGAAACTCCATAGCTAGGCCAAACCAAGGAAGACAACAGTGAGGACAAACTCGTGATTTTCAAAATCTTTGCCACAATCGTCGCATTCATCATGGGTTTGTTGGGGCTGCACCAGCAAACACCGCAGCCAACCACGCCGGCCGCGTCGTCAGCACCAGCAACGCAAACCACGCAGGTCACATCGGCCACGCGGACAGTGCAACCGGAGGTTTCCGTGAAACCGGCGCAGCCCACCTCTACCAGCACCACCAGTACTAGCAGCACGCCGGTGACATCAACCCCGATTCCGCCCCGGCCACCACTGATGGTGCTGTCGGATCTGCCGAGTGGTTTGCACCAGGCAACCGATGCGGAAATGCAGAAACTCACTACCCATCGGTGGGTTTCTACCAGCTCGCTGATCTTTCGGGTCAATCATTACGCAGAAATAGACTTCACCACCAACCACGACACGAATGGTCCTCATCGAACATTCTCCGGTGGCACCAAATGCTGCACAGTGCAGGGCACCATCCTGGTTGCACGCAACACCATCAGCATCGCCTCCTGGGGCGACTCGACAAAAACCGCCTGTGACCCGCAGGTCTTGGCGGTGGAAGACGCAGAATTTCGGAATTTCTTGGATCACTCCACTGTGTACTTCAACTCTGACGGCAGCAGCATGTATCTGAAACGAAGTTCAGATGGTGCCGTTAATCAATGGAAACTAACCGATAACCAACATGTGAGGTAGAAAACATGATTTTCAAACTGTTTGACATGATTGTCGCAGCCATCATAGCGCTATTGGGCGTGAACGTGCCCGGACCGACGATGCGGCCCGTGGCGTCGCAAAGCAATGCCACCACGGTACAACCGCAGCCCACGGGCACGAAGGTCACCAGCACCCCTGCCACTCCCACGCCAACGGCATCGGTGCCGAAGACAATTGGTGGGGCAACACTGCCGGCCGACGCGCACCCCGCCACCGAAGCCGACCTTCAGAAGTTCATGCACAACGAATGGATTTCCACCGCCTACAAGAAGGCCTCGCTGAACTTCTACGAATCGACACGCTTCATCCTCAAGGGCAATGAACTGTATTCGCGCCAGGCAAATGGCAATAACGCGACTCCCGACGCCATTGGTTTCATCCCCGATGATGCCCGCAGCTTCACCGGTATTCCGGTATGCAACACGGCCGTGTCCTGGGCAGCGTTCGAAAAGAACGTGATGCAGGTGTACTGGGGCCCAATGACCGAAAAGGCCTGTGGCGATGAGACACTGCTGGATGAGGACATCATGAAGCACTTCAGCTCCAGGCCTAGCCTGTATTTCAACTCTGATGCCACCTATGTGTACGTGCAAGGTGGCGGCACTGTCAGCGAGTGGAAGTACAACGAGCACCCAACCCCCAAAGCCAGTAAGTAATTTTCACCATCCTCTTGAAAGAGAAACACCATGATTTTCAAACTCTTTGCCCTGATAGTCGCGGCGGTTGCCGGACTACTGGGCCTGCTCGGGCTGCACCAGCCGACCCCGAAGCCGCTGCCGTTTCCCCCGACACCGACCTCAAGCGCCTCGTCGGATTCCACCGGTGCGCCGGCCCCGAGCGTGTCGGTGACCGCAGAGCCAAAACCGTTGCAGCCGGTGGCGATGGACATGCCGGCCGGCACGCATCCCGCCACCAAGTCCGACATGCGTAACTTCTTGTCGCACAACTGGGCCTCCACCGTGAACAAATATGCCGTGATCTATCTGGCAAAGACCAAGCCCTTTGATGGTAATGAGGAGATCAAGAAGGAATTCAACGGCAACGTGCCGGAAGGCCTGCGGATGCTGACGTACGATCCGACCTGCAACGCGGTTTGGACCGCGGTGTGGTTTGAAGGCAATACGATGCGAACCACCGCCTGGGGTGAGCAAACCCTGCGCGGCTGCCAAATCGATGTGGAGAAGCAGAGCGCAGAATTCAACACGTTCATGCGGCAATCCGACATTTACTTCAACGCCGCTGGTGATCTCGCTTATTTGAAGCGCGCCGATGGTAAAGTGAGTGAATGGACCATCGCTACCAATTAAGCTTTGCGACGCCAAAATCCCCACTTTCGGGTGGGGATTTTTCTTGTGCCTTATGGGAGTCTCGCGGCCTTATTCCCGCAATTCGGCAATGATGACGATCCCGTCTCTCCGGTGGGCCGCGGCCCCATAAAACCGTTGCAGCCTAGCGACCATGTCCATCGCCCACCCATCGGGAACCCCCAAATGGGTGGTGGGTCCCTGGAGTAGTTTGAGGTTCATATTTGGCAAATCCGCCATGATAGTGATGATGATCTCGGGATAATTGATGGTCACCCAGGTACCCCAAGAGCACCAGCCCGTGATCATGCTATTCAATGGGTCGGCACCCCACCCCAGCAGCATGAGCGGCACCCAATAATGGTGGGTGATAGCCATCGAAGGATAGCGGGTTTGATGCATGAGTTGGTGGGTGTCATGGGTGTAGGTGGGCGAATAACAAAGATTATCGAACACCCGTGCGGGTACCGCGTGGTAGTGGAGAACCAATTCCGCGGGCCGTTTTGCCATCGGTGCTGACGCGGGCGGATCCTCGGAGAAAACAAGCTTTTTAAACCGGGTCACCTGCTCAACGGTTTCGGTGCTCATCCCCGGAAAACACCAGTTCGGTGTTTCGGGTTGCACCGAAATCTGATTCCTCGGTTATCATGCGTTTTCCCAAACTTGTTTCAGCACAGCTAAAACGCCGAGGTGAATCCCCGAAGCCGCAGCGAATTACTCACCACAAACACCGAAGAAAACGCCATGGCGGCCCCGGCAAACATGGGATTCAACAATCCCATGGCAGCTACCGGGATAAGCACAATGTTATAGGCAAACGCCCAAAACAGGTTACCTTTGATCGTCGCCAAGGTGCGGCGCGAGAGCCGGATGGCGTCGACAATGCCGCGGGGGTCATCGTTCATGAGTGTGATATCGCTCGCCTCGATAGCAACATCGGTGCCTGCGCCCATGGCCAGCCCCAGGTCTGCCTGCGCCAGCGCTGCGGCGTCGTTAATGCCGTCGCCAACCATAGCCACAACCTGACCCGATTGTTGCAGCTCAGAGACCTTCGTTACCTTATCCGCGGGCAGCACGCCGGCGATCACCGTGTCGATCCCCACCTTGGTTGCCGCCTGCCGCGCCGCCCCCTCGTTATCGCCCGTGAGCAGGATCGGCGTTAGCCCCATCGCCTTGAGCTTGTCGACGGCCGCCGCACTGGTTTCCTTGGGCTGATCCATCACCGAAATATGCCCCGCCAACTGCTTATCGACGTGCACCGCCACCACCGTGGCCCCGGTCTCGCCGCCCGACTCGGCCCGGCCCACCTCAACCCGACGGCCATCAACCATGCCGCTCACACCCACCCCGGTCGTGCTCTGAAACTCCGTCACCTCCGGGATGTCAGTGGCCTTCGCCACAATGGCCCGGGCGATGGGGTGCTCCGAAGCGTTCTCCACGGCCGCCGCCAACCGCAGTACCTCATCTTTCTCGAAGCCAGCTTCCGGCTGTATGCTGTTCACGGACATGATGCCCGTCGTGATCGTGCCCGTCTTATCCATCACAATGGTGGTGATTTTCTGGGTGTGTTCCAGCACCTCAGGGCCCTTAATCAACAATCCCATTTGGGCGCCCCGGCCGGTCCCCACCAGGAGAGCGGTGGGGGTGGCCAGCCCCAAAGCGCAGGGGCAGGCGATAATCAGCACGGCCACTGCTGCCGTGAATGCCTCGGCCAACCCATGGCCCAACACAAAAGCATGAACCAGTAACGTGGCCACCGACACCAGAATCACCACCGGCACAAACACCTGCGAAATCCGGTCGGCAAGCTTCTGCACCGGAGCTTTCTTCGCCTGCGCGTCGCTCACCAACTTCGCCATCTGCGCCAGCGTGGTATCCGCCCCCACCCTGGTGGCCCGCACCACCAACCGGCCCGAAGAATTCATGGTTGCCCCGGTGACCACGCTATCCTTCGTCACCTCCACTGGTACCGATTCGCCCGTGAGCATGGACTCGTCCACCGCCGAATGGCCCTCAACCACCACACCATCGGTGGCGATCTTCTCGCCAGGCTTGACGACAAACACATCCCCCACCGCAAGCTTACTGATCGGAATACGGTGCGTGGCGCCGTCGACAAGCACGGAAACATCCTTCGCGCCCATGTCCAACAACGCCCGCAACGCCTCGGAACTGCGCCCCTTTGCGCGGGTCTCAAACCACCGGCCTAACAGCAGAAACACGATCACCATGCCCACGGATTCCAAATAGATTTGGTCCATGCCCTCATGTGAATGCGCCGACAAACTCATCGACATGCGCATATTATTCATGCCCGCGTTGCCGAAGAACAGGGCCCATACGCTCCAGAAAAATGCGGCTGACGTGCCCAAACTAATCAGCGTGTCCATGGTGAACGCCCCATGCCGCAGATTCTGAAGCGCCGCCACATGGAAGGGCTTGCCACCATAGAAAAACACCGGGCCAACCAAGGCAAAACTCAACCATTGCCAATTATCAAACTGCAGCTGCGGAATCATCGACAACGCCAACACCGGCACCGACAACACGGCGGAAATGATCAAACGCTTTCGCAAATCCGCGGCATGCGCATCCCGAGCCGCACTCGTGGCATCCGTGCCGGAGGCTTCCGAAGGCTCCGAGTCTGGGCCAGCGTCATTGTCTGGTGTGATTTCAAACGCATCGTAGCCGGCGCCCCGCACCACATCAATCAGCTGCGGTATCTTCACGGATGCCGGATCGTAACGCACGTTGGCGGTTTCCGTGGCGAAGTTCACCGTGGCTTGGGCGCCCGGAACCTTATTCAGTTTCCGCTCCACCCGACCGGAACAAGATGTGCAGGTCATGCCGGTGACACCCAGGTCCACACTAATGAGTCCTGGAGTATTTTCTGTTATCACTTATAGAACCTCCATGTAAATAAACCATCAGGTATAACCACGCCTGCTGGGCAAAAATTCCCGTGGATATTGAGCCTCCGGGTTGGCCTGTGCGGGCGCTGGGGTGGGTGCCGGGGACTGCTTCACTTGTTCTAAGCTTGGTTTTCTGTTGACAGCCTCCCGTTTGCGCAGGGGGAATATTGGCCGAAAAATGGAAACCAAGCTTAGCGGAAGTGCTGAGCTTGGGTTTAGGGTTATCCGGGGTTTTCGGGGGTCCTGAGTTGGCCGAAACTCCAGCTCAGCACTTGTGCAGCCGGTGTGAATGTGCCCATGGCCTGTGCCGCAGAAGTTCTAAGCATGGTTTCTGGTTTGTGGCCCCCTATTTTGAACGAAACCAAGCTTAGAGAAAACGCTACCAACAACCCAGGGCAGCGCTGCATATGTTCTAAGCATGGTCTTTCCTTGGCGGGCATGTCGGTTCCTGGGGGGTTGGGGCAGCAGATTTTGAAAACCATGCTTGGAAGGTATGAAGCCCTAGGTGGGCTGTGGCGTTACCGTTTTCAAAGAGGGCCGCAGGTTTGCTAAGCATGGTGTTTTGTGCAAAGGCGGCAAACCCCCAGGAGCTGGTGGCCATAGAAATGGGAAACCAAGCTTAGCGAATGCGCTGCCACAGTTGATGGTGGGTATCAAGTGTTCTGAGCTGGAGTTCCGTTCCTGGACATGCCTACATTGGGTCACTGAATCGAGAAAGTATAGCTCAGCATGTTTGCAGCCAGGCTTACTGCATGAATGCTGAGCTTGGGTTCGGGATTATCCGGGGTTTTGAGGGGCCCGAGTTGGCCGGAACTCCAGCTCAGCAAACGTGCAGCCGGTGTGAACGTGCCCATGGTCTGTGTCGCAGAAGTTCTAAGCTTGGTTTTCTGTTGGTGGCCTCCCGTTTGCGCAGGACGAGTGTTGGCCGAAAATTGGAAACCAAGCTTAGCGGAAGTGCTGAGCTTGGTTTTGCGGATGGGGTTTGGGGCTGGACTGGGTTGGGAGCCTTTGGGCGTCGTCAAGCAAAGAAAAACGCCACGGCAACGAGACCGTGGCGCAGGGCTGACTGCTAAGCCTTGACGGAATAACCCGCCTCGGAAACGGCAGCGCTCACCTGGGCGTCGGTGAAATCTGAGCCCGACACGGCAACCTGGCCGGAAGCCACATCAACATCAACCTTGGTAACACCGGCGATTTCGCCCACCTCTTCGCGGACGGAAGCTGCGCAATGCTCGCATGTCATGCCTTCAACTTGGTAAGTTTTCGTCATGGGAATTCCTCTCTTTACGCTGGTTATAGGTATAACCCAAATAAAATGCGACGAAATCTTCGCTAACGGGAATAATGTGGACACTACTGAATGTTAGGAAGACTAGAACTTAGATAACTACTTTGAAGGAGAGAATGCAACCATGGCACTCGTAGAAGTAAGCGAAGACACATTTAACGACACGGTCACCCAAGAAGGCATTGTGCTTGTCGACGCCTGGGCCGAATGGTGCGGACCCTGCCGGCAATTCATGCCCGTCTACAAGAAGGCATCCGAAAAGCACGAAGACATCACCTTCGCCAAGCTCAACACCGAAGAAAACCAAGGCCTGGCCGCCGCCCTGGAAATCCAAGCCATCCCCACCATCATGGCCTTCCGCGATGGGATCATGGTTTTCCGGCAGTCCGCCGCCCTGCCGCCCGCAGCATTGGAAGACGTGATCGAACAAGTGCGCGCATTGGACATGGATGATGTGCGACGCCAAATCGCAGAACATAACGCTACGAACAACTAATATTATGGGTCTGTGGGAAACCGCGGACCCATAATTGTGAGATATCTTCGGGATTCCCCACCACCATCATGGTTTTTCACGGGACCCCAGTGTGAGTCCGAGTACCTTCATCACACAGCTATGAGCTTTCGCACTACACTAGTAGATGCTTTTCAGCATGGTTGCGAGGGGCCTACGGCATAAAAAATATGTGTTCCACCCCTTCGAAACCCTGTATCGAATTTAAGAACAACTAGCGGAGGAAGCACATATCATGGCGAACCCATTTTCTAAAGGGTGGAAATATTTACAGGCGTCACTAGACCACAGCATTGAGCAAAACGCTGATCCTCAGATTCAAATTCGGCAGGCCGTCGAAGGGGCCAAAAAACAACACCAGCAAATCTCCCAACAAGCCGCAGCGGTGATAGGGAACAAAAACCAACTGGAAATGAAACTCAACCGGTTGATTGAAGAGCAACAAAAACTTGCCGAGAAAACCCGCCAAGCCCTCACCCTTGCTGACCAGGCAAACGCCCAGGGAGATGCCATAAAATCCCAAGAGTTCAGCTCCACCGCCGAAATCTACGCCACCCAACTTGTGAGCGTTGAAACCCAGCTAGAGGAAACAAAAACCCTCCACGCCCAGGCCGCCCAAAACGCCGAGCAGGCCAAACGCCACGTGCAACAGTCCGAGGCGCGGCTCAAGCAGCAATTGGCCGAAGCCGACCAGCTACTCAACCAGGCTCGCCAGGCGAAGATGCAGGAATCTGCAACCAAAGCCATGGACACCATGAACCAGATCAAGCCTGATGACAGCGTTCCCACCCTCGACCATGTCCGGGCCAAAATCGAATCCCGCTACGCCACCGCCATGGGCGCCCAGGAGCTGCTGGAAAACTCTGTTGGCGACCGGCTCGCCGAAATCGAGGCGGCAAGCAACGACATGAAGGCCTCCGCAAAGCTCGCCGAAATCCGCGCTCAAATGCATGGCGGCAGCGCCACCGGTGGCCAGCTCACCGCCGGGTTTGATTCCACCAGCCCCCAACTACCCGCAGGTACTGGCATGAATACCGGTGTGGGTACTGATGCTGGTGTCGACGCCGGAACGACGCCGGAATCCGGCTTCGGGGCCGGGAACACCGGAGGAACTGGGAGCGCTGGGGTTGGGGGGACGGGGGCCTTCCCGGCCTCGGGCGGGCCAGCAACAGGTGGGCCGGTAGCAGGGACGCCGATGTCAGGGACGCCGAGCGTTCCGAATACCCCGGCAGCGGGCAACTCGGCCCCGAGCGTTCCGGTGATGGGCAGCTCGGCGCCGACGACTCCGGCAACAGGAATCCCGGCGACAGGGACGTCGGCGGCCTCCACGACCCCCATGGACGCAGAACCTGTGTTCGAAGAGGTGGGTCCAGACCAAAACCCTTTTAAACCCGCAGGCTCTTCTGGAACAACCAGCGTCACCAACACCCTCGACGTTGACGACGCCGATGTGGTGGAAGACTCCACCGACGAGCCAGCCGGTACCAAGCCAAAAACCACCCCAAATACCGGGAGCACCGGCAGCGCCGGAAACAGCAATACTACTGGTAACGGCTTCCAACTCCCCGGGCCACAACACAAAGAGCTCTAAAACCACAGGAATAACCAGCGAAAAACACCCCAATTTTCGTTGGTTTCCTCTGGGGGTAGCGCACCTACCACAAGCTCCTCAGGCGTGTGGGTAATGCTACTGTTTTTTCATGGCCCATGGATCCTCGGCTAGGAGAAGCCCTGCTTATAGCAGCTCAAACCGCCCGAAGCGTTCATCGCACTCGGCGCATTCAGCGCATTCGGCGCGCGTGACGAACGCGCCGGGTGCTCACGTCACACGTGATGCGTCGCGTTCGTATCAGGGGCATTCATATCGAGGTCGGGTATTGGGAGTGCTTATGCTCTCCCAGTTTTTTGCTGCGTTTCCCCTGGGCATGGTGACCGCGCTCATCCAATTGCAGTATGCGCACCATCATCAGGCGTCGGGAGTGTCTTGGTTGAGCATTGTGTCCCAGGTGGGGTGCGTGGCGGCAATCATTGGACTTACGAGGATCACCCTGCGGCAAGGACGTCGATTAGCGCTGGTATTGGGCATGGGGCTCATGTTGGCGGCCAGCGTGTTGGGATTAGTCTCCGCCCTGCTCGACGTGGATTTACTACTCTACCTTGTTGCTTTCCTGTTGGGGGCGGGGTTGGCCGCGAACTGGTACACCCCATTTGCCGCCACGGATTTCTCCTCAAAAACATCGCGTGCCAGCGATTTCTCCTATGTCCTGAGTATGACCGCCATAGGGATGGCCCTGGGGTCACCAGTGGTGAACTACACATATTATTTGGAGCAACAGGCGGAAATTCCCCTTGGGGTCATTGGGTTCACGCTATGCATGCTGTGTTGCATAGTATCGGTCATTATTCTCTGGTTTGGCCTCCATCCCATAGCAGACACCATGCAGCAATCCGAACATTTGAGCGAAGATAATGATGCCCGGTTTCGGTTTATAGAAGCGCCAGGCGCAAGCGCCGCAATAGTGACGCTCACCGCCATGATCTTAGTGATCGACCTCCTCTGGACCACAACCACGGTCTATGTGGTGTCCTCCGAAAATGAACTGTACGGCACGCAGTCATTGATGCTGGTGGGGGCAGCCCAAATATTGTCGAGCCTGATCGGATATGGCATGTCTCCCCTGTTCGGCGTGGTAGCGGATCGGCTGGGGCGCACCCGGGTGGTGGCGACAGGCTACGGCCTGGCGGTGATAGGTTGCCTGATTTTAGTGGTTGCGGCCAGCGAGACCATGTGGGTGCTCGCGGCCATTGTGATATTAGGCATCGGCAAGGTTGCGGTGATGGTTGCCACCGGTGCTTTGCTTGTCGACGCCGTACCGCGCCACCACCGCGTCATCCTGCAGGGATGGGCCGGCGGCATCAGCATGGCCATCGCACCCCTCGGCACCGTGATGGCATTCTTGGGCATGCCCCGGCTGGCAGCTATCGGCATCATAGTGCTCATCATCGTGTTCTTTTTCGTATTCGGGGCAGTGCGCCGCACTCCCCGCCACGATTAGTCAAACCGATTATTCACCAAAATCCCCCGAATACCCGTGTGAAACCCATCTCGCAATTGCACCCGCTGGGTTTCAGTCAAGGTATATTCGTGCAGCGCATCGCACGCAAACTGCAGCAGTGGCCGGTCGATTTCTGGGGGCAAACCCCCGCCAGAAAGTAGATGGGCGGAATCCCGCTGTTCGCTGGTGGCGGCGTTTTCATACCACCAGATGGCATATTGTTGGCCCACATCAAACGGGGTAAGAAACCCGGCGGAAGTCCACACCTCATTATGCAAGGGCACATAATGCGAGCGGAGCTTGCGCCGGGGGGCCATCATGGAAGGGTTGGGGCGCCTGGTAGGCGCATCGGCTGGCGAGGGTTTTGCCTTGCCGTCGGAAGCAGCCGATGGGGTTTCGGCGGTTTTTCCCTCCGAACTCATGGTGAGCGAAATCTGCCCAGTTTGTCGAATGGAGTGGCTATTGTCGGTAAGCGTCTCCATGGTGGTGTGGCTGACCGTAATAGTATTGATATCGTCGAGTTCTGGTTCCGAAAACTCGGGGTCCACTTGTTCAGCAGGTTTATCAGGCTCGGGTACAGATTCGGTGGCTTCCACTTCGATGGCAACCACCTTGGTTTCTTCGTCGTCAAGCGGATCATCCACAGTGCGCACAATTGGTGGCAGGGGGCCTTCCAACACATGCAGCTGCATGCAATCGCCGAAATCCTCGCGCGGGTCGAGTATAACCAGGGAATCGCAGGCGTGCCGCAGGGCGGAAGACATGGAATCCCAACCAAACCCATAAAGATGCACGCGAATCCCATGATTCACCGCTTCTTGCACGCCCGGAATCATGTCGGCGTCGCCCGATACTAATACAATATCGGTGACTTCCTGACGAACACTGGTGAGTACCATGTCGGCAACCAGCCGGGTATCGACGGCTTTTTGCGTACGACGCTCACCCCATTCGATGAGCTGTCCGGCCCGCAACTGCACCCCATCGCAGGTACGCAGTGCGCGCTGGTAGCGATGCGGCCCGGTGTCGGGAATCCCGTCATACCAAAACTGCCGGTGAACGGGCTGTTCAAATTGTTCAGTCACCATGGTTCCTAATGTTCGAACCACGGCAGGTAGATCTATTTCTAATTGTGCTCGGGCACCAATTTCCCACGAGTTATAAAAGCTCGCCAAAAGGTACGACGTATCCACAAAGATTTGTGTGCGTTCAAGCATGGCTCCTGATGTTTCTTTCGTGTCTAAATAGCTAAATTAAGTCGTTAATATCAAGCATGCCTTAAAGCAAGCTGCAAGTCGACACGACATTCAAAGCCCCAGCGTACAACTTTGCGGCCACCATAATTATATCTATAGAAGTATGAGCTCAAGTACCTGTGTTAGTTACATCAAGAGCGTAAGCTAGCAAACTTTGTATAGTTTTTCCCGGTTTTTGTTGTTGTGACGTGGGGGTTTGTGGTTTTGGGGTGGGGTTTGTATATTTGTGTGGTCGCTGTTTACGGCCCTGCGCTTTGTTTTGG